>Ga0265318_10001150_pt1 | contig 16432 bp, 12 predicted proteins | sample 4821metaG_FD_192431 | JGI IMG/M metagenome (GOLD analysis project Ga0265318, IMG submission 192431) | Rhizosphere microbial communities from Carex aquatilis grown in University of Washington, Seatle, WA, United States - 4-8-21 metaG | ecosystem: Host-associated > Plants > Roots > Rhizosphere >... | reverse complement strand
CGGCAATTATTCCCTGCGAAATTGTGTATTCATATCCCAGCGGGCTGCCAATTGCAAACACATCCTGTCCCACTTTGGGCAGATCCGAGTTCCCGAACTTCACTGTTTGGAATTTTACATTGTCGGGGTTTTTCAGCTTGAGGATTGCCATATCGTTCTTCTCATCAAGAATCAATAATTGCGCGTCATAGAATGTGCCGTCGCTTGTCTTAACAAGTATGCTGTCTAAGCCGTCAATAACATGAAAATTTGTTCCGACCAGGCCGTGCTCGTCAAATATAAACCCGCTGCCGTTAAGCAGCGTTGTATCCTTCATTGAATAAGAATAATATGAATAATAATTATCGGTATGATACCAAATAGAAACAAGCGATGCTTTATTATTTTCTATGATCTGCTCTGCGTTAAAATCAGCGCTGTTTGTATCGCCCTTAATGGTTGTAGTAACGGGCAGTGATTCCCTGGTTTCTTCTTTTTCCTGGGCTATAAGAGCGGTTGATGACAACGTAAGCGTCGCAGCGATCAATATGCTGCAAGCGTAATGAATATAAACTTTTAACCTGCTACCTGTAAACTGCAATTATTATTTTCCTTTCCAGCTGGGTTTACGTTTTTCAATAAACGCATTCATTCCTTCTTTCATATCTTCGGATGAAAAGAGCAGGTAGAATGCTTTTCTTTCATATTCGAGCCCCCCCTCGATGGTACTGTCAAAAGCTTTTAGTATAGATTCTTTAGCCATTTGCAAAGCAATCGGCGGCATAGAAGCGATCTCTTTGGCAAGCGCCTGCGCTTCTTCAAGAAAAACTTCATCGTCTGCAACTCTTGAAACAAGCCCGGCTTCGAACATTTCTCTTGCTGAATACATTCTTCCGGTCAGTATCATTTCCATTGCCCGCGCTTTGCCAATTGCTCTTGTTAAGCGCTGAGTGCCGCCTGCGCCCGGTATGATGCCGATCTTAATTTCAGGCTGCCCGAATTTTGTAGATTCAGCCGCTACAATAATATCGCACGTCATGCAAAGCTCGCAGCCGCCTCCAAGCGTAAAACCGGACGTCGCGGCAATAATTGGTTTTTTAATTTTCCTGATATAATCCCATGTTGCGAACTGGTCGCGGATATACATATCTATAGCGCTTTGAGTCGCCATTTCTTTAATATCTGCGCCGGCTGCAAAAGCCTTTGCGCTGCCTGTAATTATAATACAACCAACTTCATTATCGCCATCAAAGCTGCGGAGAGCCGCTAAAATCTCGCCCATCATTTCAATATTCAGCGCGTTTAAAGCATCCGGACGGTTAAACTGAATTTGGCCGACTTTTAAACCTTTGGGATTATCTAATTTTGTGACAATTATATTCTTATAGGAGGGAGCTTCGCTCATCTAACTATCTTATTTTTATTGAAATTAAGGACAAATTTACGGAAAACCATAGTCACATACAATATAAAACATTAGGTAACAGCGGAACAGTTAACAGTTAGCAGTTAACAGTTAACTTTGCTTCTATAAGAGTTAGGACTTATAAATTATAGTGTATAAAATCCCTATAATTTCATCACAATCATTAAAAATTGAGTCAAACATTTTCTTATTAATATATTCAGTAGCGCATATTAACCTTAGCCAATATTTGGTTTCCCGTGCTTCTTTATATGCTATTGAAAGTTTGTTTTTGAAGTCAGCCTTAGAGACGCCCCCGGTAGCTTCTTCTATGTTTGCCCCTATTGATGTGCCGCATCTTAGAATTTGTTTTGCCAGAATATATTCCTTTTTCTTTGTCGTTAGGAATTGGTACAACTTTATAATCCTAATCGCGAAATTGAACGATTTATCTTTGACAACAATATTTTTCATGATATTATTAATTTTGTTTGTTAACTGTTAACTGTTAATTGTTAACTGATATTAACTGATAACTGGCAAAGTCTTATCTTTTTTGCTAAAGTTCCTCCATATTATCGCCCCGAAAATGACCGCTCCGCCAATAATTGAGTATATGGAAGGGGTTTCACCAATCCCAATGAACACCCAAATTGGGTTAAATATCGCCTCAAGAGTGGCAATTATCATTGATTCGGTTGCAGAAACGTATTTAATTCCTTCATTAAATATCACATAGCTTGTGCCAATCTGAATCGCGCCCATGTAAAGAAGTATCAAAGCTTGCGGCATGGTCAGGCTAAAATCAGGGAAGACAAAGAAGAATGTAATCATCGCCACCAAGGCATTTCCGGTTATAACGCTTATAAGAGTGTTCTCCGACTTCTGTTTTTCCTTCTTGTATTTTGTCAGCAGGCTAAACATAGCAAAACAAATGCCCGAACCGATCGCAATCAGGTTGCCGTAAATGTTGCCAAGTTCAAGTCTGCCGAAAAAGAATAAAACCATACCGCCGATGCAAATTGCAATAGTGATTACATTCTTCTTATCAAACTTGGTTTTCATAACGATGGGTTCAAGTATGACAAGATAAATAGGCGCTGTGAACTGAAGAAATATGGCGTTTGCGGCGGTCGTCATTTTTGTGGCGACAACAAAGAGTATCAATATCCCCGCGTAAAATATTGCGCTCATGTTTGTTACGAAATCAAATGTAAGCCTCACTTTCGGTTTTCTGAAACGTGAGATTACAAATACTGTTATTGCAGCAACAAACGAGCGGAAGAACGAAATTTGGAAAGCAGATATTGTAAGATATTTGATGAAAAAGCCACTGGTGCTCCACAGGAACGCGGTGAACGATAAATAAATTAAGCCTCTTCTATGTAACGGAATTTTAGTATTCATTTTATAAATCATCCGATTATGTTTAACTTTCGGATGATGTGTATGATTAGCTTTTGTTTTTTATTCATCCGATGATGTTGGAATCATCGGATGAATGTTAATTTTTATCATCCGGATTGAATCGAGCGTCATCGGATGAATATTTACATGTGGCGCATTAATCAAAATATTTTGCTTAAATTGTCATTATTGATCATTTCTGTTGAAATATCATAAAATTCTTCCTTGTCCGGAATTCCTAAAAGTGATTTTGCCAGTTTTATATTACAGAATAAGCGATCTGAATTTCCAATATATTCATTGAACGAAGAGAATTCCCAATCTTCTAGTTTGGACAAAAGACCTGAATTAAAAGGATTTTGATGAATGTAATTGAGGCAATAAAAACCATAATGAGTCACATTCTTAGATTTTGTTTTCTGCTGGAATAAAGAACCTGTTCTGTTTTCCTGTTCATTTATTGCGCGTGTGTATGAGCGAAGTAATGTAGCAATTTCTTTGTTCAAATTAATAGCATCTGATTCCTTATCAATGTAAACTAACAAATGGAAATGGTTTGGCATAAGACAATATCCAAATAGTTCGGAAGCATTGCAAATGTGATCATTAATTTTTTCGAGAAAATAAATATAATTACGTCTTTCAAAAAAAATACGTTCTTTATTATTCCCTCGATAGTATATATGATATATATTTTCGCGTTGAAAATTCATTTTATCCTTTAATTCATCCGATGACGCTGGAGTCATCGGATGATGTGATTGTTGTTTAGCTCCTATAACGCCGGAGTATCGGATGATGCGTTATTGTTTTAATTCATCCGATGACGCTGGAGTCATCGGATGATGAGTTATACTTGTTTTATTCACCCATGAATATAACAAATATCACTTATATGAAATGTTTTTGCAATGTAATATCTGTTTTACTTCTCGTTTATCATAATTATATTCGCTTTAATGGAAACTTGTAAAAATTGCGGGGCAGAATTAACCGGAAAGTACTGTTCGAATTGCGGGCAGGAGAACCTTACCGGGAGGCTGAGTGTGGGGCATCTTTTTAAGGATGCGACTCACGGGATACTTCACTGGGAATCATCTATTCTAAAAACGTTTAAAGAGCTCATATTACGTCCGGGTAAGTTTATCCGAGTTTATATTGATGGCAAACGTAAATCTTTTGTAAAACCGTTTTCATATTTTATTTTTATCCAGACTGCTTATGCGCTTGCATTCCATTGGTTTAGTGAAAAATATTTTGCTTTTGTCGGCGGTTCCATCACTGTAAACGGCGAGATAACTGAATCGCAGGCTGCAAAAATTGAAGCAATTAAGCATACTGTAACCTCAAACATAACATATTTTAATTATGCATTCCCATTAATATTAGCTGTGTTTTGGCTTTTATTCCTGAAGAAGAAAACGGGAATTAATTATGCCGAGAGCCTTGTATCAGGGCTTTACCTGATAGGCACGACGCTCTTCTTCGGCATTATACTGATGCTGCTTTCAAACTTTTCGTCTCAAATTTGGGAAATAAGATTCGGAGTTAACTATATTTATATAATCGTGGCATATATTCAATATTCCGGATATAAATTATTTAAGGGAATTATCAGGGGTCTTATACTTACTTTACTTTCTTATATAGTTTATGTAATATTGGTTTCCGGAGTAACAATTTTCTATCTTACTATCATAAAAGGTATCAAACTCTAGTTTTTCTTTCCAACTACATCAACAACCAGCGGTGAAAAGAAAACTGACTCGGGATTATTTAAGTGTTCCAGCCAGTCTTTAAGCGCCGCATCGCCGTCTTTCTTTGACATCAGTCCTTTTTCGACCATGACAGGAACATGATAAGTTAAAAATCTGTGATGCCATTCAAATATTCCTGAAGCAGGGCCGCCGGCAATACAGTTTGGATGAAATTCAACAAGCTCTATTCCATGCTTTTTGTAAATAGCCGGGATTCGCGGAGCAATACACAGATCGCCGCCTTCGGATTTCCAGAACTCCATTGCTGCAGGGGAGACCTTTCGGTAACGCTCAGTTTTCGGATAAAGAAATAACCTGTCTAATGCGTAATCCTCGATTGCGATCACTCCGCCCGGCTTAAGCGATTTAGCAAGTTTGGCGACAAACAAATCAGGGTCTGGCACAAATCCAATAACCCATCTTGAATATATCAGATCATAATAATTCTCCGGAAGCTCGGCGTTTTCGGCTGTTCCGTTCATGAATTTCACATTGCCGCGGCCGTGTTTTTCACATTCAGATCTGAAATAATTTAAATACATTTCAGATGGTTCCAGAGCTGTTACTTCTCCGCCGGTTCCAACGCGTTCAAGTAAGTCCAATGAAACAAATCCGGGACCCGAGCCTGCATCAAGGGCTTTCCATCCTTTTTGAATATTAATTCTGTCAAAGAGCGCGTCTGAAACGCCCTTCCAAACCCTATGCTGGAAGCCAAGCCTGTCAAGCTCAAATTCATTTACTCCCAGAATGTAATCTTTGTTTTTATCGTCAGACATAATAATTATTAAAATTTAAAATCAATGAATACAAAGATATGCCTCAGTCAAATCTAATGCCACCGAAAAATGAACAGTGAACTGTTAGAGTGTATAGAGCGCATAGAGTGAGTAGAGTGCGTAGAGTAAATAGGGTGTCCATCGCCTCCACTCGGGATTAATGTAAAGCGTTATTGAAAATCCGGAATTCAGATTATAAATTGCAGTTAACTAAAAATCATATCCGTAATATTTGTTCCGGTACCATTGCAGGTATTTTTGCGGTGAGTCAAAATCTTGGCCGCTGAATTCTATAAGATAATCTTTTGCCCTCGCTTTTTCATCGGGATACCCAAACCAAAGACAAGTTATTGAGTTGAAGAATTTAATATGCGTTAATCCTTGCGGCCATCTCTGGTTGTTCCAGTTCAATGTATCGAATGGCAAAATCTGATCCTCCATCAAACCAAATTCCTGAAAATAACTTAACACAAAATCTTTATTGTCCCGATACCTTAATAGCATATAAGAGAATACTCTTCCCAAATTACTAATACTATCAATATTATAACGATCAATATTTTGAGAGAGCCAAATTGAATACTCATCAAACTTTGTAAAATGAAGACCGAAATAAAAGTCTGTTAGCTGATTATTTAACAACTACATAACGCGCCTATCACCTATTGTATGGAGCATATCCAGGTTTTTCAACATTATTTCGGATAAATTCATACATAACATTTTACCTAAAGGATGAGGCAGGCAAAACTTAAATAAAGGTCTGTAAATAACCCCGTCAAATCGCAATTCAAATGTATCTCTTGGCCAAATATCAGTTGATTTTATAAAAAAATCCGTATTAATATCCTGATAGATAAATCTATCCCCTAACATTTGGCGTGTAGCGGTTTGATTGACAGTGAATAGGTTATTATCGCCGAAATAATTTTTTAAATAATGCGCAAGGAAGTAGCCGCAAACGCTATCTTTGACATTCCGCACATCCTTTTTAACAAAGCCGTTTTGCAAATGTCCGTTTCCATAAAAGATTAGGATCTCTTCTTTTGGATTTTCGTTCATATATTGAAGGATACTTACAGACAGATTTGTATCTCTTTTACTAATAAACCATCTGTCAATTTGTTCTTCGCTCATCTTGTCAAAAAATTCGTTTGCATCTACTTCAAATCCTTTTAGCTTAAATGAAATATTACTTTCAAATTTACTGTTAATGCTGTCGACGCTAAGAGAGAACTTCCTGAGGTCATCGTAAAACTCAATATTCTCGATACTTCGCGACATTCCGGTACTTAGTAATAGAGTATCCATGTTCCCGTCTGAAATGTATCTTTCAATAGCTAAGGCATCACGCTCAGACATTTCAAGTATCAAGGTAAGGGGACAATCATACTTTTTTAGTTCAACAGTCGAATTCAACCATTTACGCAGAACTTTGACAGGGGTGATTAATGAAAAAGAGGCGTTATGCACAAAATCCCCAAGCATTACAGCCCGTTTATTGTGCAGTTCATATGCAATTAAGCTATCGGGGTTCCTGTTGAATTTATCGAATTTAATTTGACTCTGAGCCTGTAATGAAAACAGCAGACCAGCTAAGATAATTATATGAAACGGTCTCATATTTTATTTTTCAAGAAGATTTATTTTATCAAAACCATTTTCATCACTTCTGTAAAATCGCCTGCGGTTATTCTGTAAAAATAAACGCCGCTGGCGTAAGCGCTTCCGTCCCATTCAATGTGATACATTCCTGCGTTTTGTTTGCTGTTTACCAGAGTGATAACTTCTCTGCCGAGAATATCATATACTACCAGTTTAACATCCGATGACTTAGCAATTTGATAGTTTATGATTGTCTTAGGATTGAACGGATTCGGGTAGTTTTGGCTCAGAGTAAATTTCAACGGCGTTTGAGAATAATTCTTAATACCTATTGGAATCTCAGAAAAACAATTTGCATAGCTGTTACGGACCTCCGCGGCATTTTGCTTTAAAACAGTGACGCTGTTTAAATTACTTGTCCCCCTTGCAATAACCTGCGCTACTACAATTGTTTGTGAGTCGCCCGGGTTCATAGTAAGCGGCCCGACAGAAATTAAAAAACGCTGGTCATCGGGGCCTTGTTCTACCCACCCCAGGTTAGATTCGGGGTCGCCGCTGTACAAAAATTTTGATGGCAGCCCTGTAATAGGATTTATTATAGGGTTACCATCTCTGTCATAACCGGTCATGTAATGAAAATGAGCGCTGTAGTCATAAGGGTCCTGCATCCCCTGGTAATTATTAAATACTTTCATTCCTAAGCGCTTGTAGCCGGTTCTTATTGTTTTTGTTTTTCCGTTGCATACATAATCGGTATCGCTATTGCTGCCGGTATATACTGAAGGCCCTTTCAACAAAATAAAAGAAACTGCGGGGGCTGCATTGCCATAAGCTGAGTCCCAGCCTTCTCCGTTATAGGTATAACCCATTTGTAAAACGGTATCGCAGCCTGTCAGGTCATTTCGTGAATCTCCAAGGTCATCGTCGGTCCATATAGTTAAATAAGCGTTATTCCACGTATTTAAATTTTTGTTAATAATAGTGAATTGATCAATAATGACATTATCGAACAGGGTAGTTGAATTAAATGAATAATCCAGTTCTTTTACGTCGGCGTTTAGAGCAGGCGTATACTCGCCGGGGCTGCCATGCCTGTAAAAATAACTGTCAGTATAAGCGCGAAACATAGTCTGAACTCCAAAATCAAGCGGTTTCCAGGAGCCGGAAGATACGTCGAAGTAAACCGGCGCACCCTGGTCAGAATTTCCAAGCAAAGCATTGGGCCATTGCGAACGGTTCGAATCATTTACACCGTAATTCAACGTATATGTGCGGTATACAGGATCATTGCTTCCGTGCGGAACGCGATTATTATCAGTATAACCCGGAAGAAAATTACTTCCATATTCCGATACTGATACAATAGTGTCGCCGCCAATTTCTGCGCCTATCCATAATCCGGATTTAAATCTTGCATGATGACCCTGGCCCTTAGGCCATTCAAATCCCGCGCTAAGGTTATCATCACTGCAGTTTATATTGCCGTCATTTCTGAAACCCGAATTTATTGCATTGGCGTTAAGATATGACATAGATAGAACATAATTATCGGTTGAAGTGTGCATGATCGTACCGTTATCTCCAACCATCCATCCTGTATTATCATCAATAAAAATAACAGAGCGAAGATTATTATTAGTGTTCAAAGTCTGCTGTATCCAGTTTATTCCTGAATTTGTTGATTTCAAAAGCAATCCGCCGTTACCTGCTATATAATCAAACAAATGGGAATCCATTGAATTCAGGTTTGCGGTTACGCCGGAATTTACTGCAGACCAGCTTGATCCGTTGTATGACTTATAAAGATAACCGTTATCGCCCGCGGTCCAGATGGTAAACCCGTCATTTCCATTGTTCAAAGCGTTTAAACCGTAACTTGTGCCGGGATGAGATTGCTGCCACGTAAAGCCGGCATCGTGAGTTTCAAGAATCATCCCATTTGCGCCGGATATAATCATATAAGTTGAGTCTCTGAACAAAAAGGAATAAAGATTGTTATTTGTGCCGCTCGGGCTTTGCAGCCACGTGCCCCCTCCATCGGTACAATAAAGTATCTTACCCGAATCGCCTACTACCCACGGCAATAATCCTGAAAAATAATCATTATAACAATAAACAGAGTTAAGATTTGAGGTTACACCGGAGGGTAAAGCAACCCATGTTTGCCCGCCGGTTTGTGTTTCCAAAATTGTGCCGTGATCTCCTACAGCAAAACCAGTGTACTGATCGACAAAGTAAATTGAGCGTAAATTGTGAGTCGTGTTGCTGGATTGTATAACCCAGTTTGAACCTAAGTTCGTTGATCTTAGTATTATGCCGTTATCGCCCGCAATCCATAAATATTGCGGATAATATAAAGCCGAATTAATACAGTTAAGCTTATTTGTTGTGCCGCTGGGCTGCTGATACCATCCGTTTTGGGAATAAAGACTTGACGACAATACAAGCGTAACAAGAAATGTCAAAGATAAATTTTTCATTTTGATAAGAAGTTAAAATGTATAAATAATAAAAATATAACAGTTGATTTTATAAACCCAAATTCATTTGATTATTTTTTTCGATAAATATAATTCTGTTTCTCAATCTGTATTTTTTGTTTTTCAGGACCAATATTAAGAGAAGGCGTCATACACGGCAAATATGAACTGTTTCCGTTATACATTATCCATATTGTCTGGTCTAGTCCGTCAACGAACATGTCGCCGTTAAAATCAGCGTCAAGATATCCGTCAAACCCGTTCTGATTGATCCATATTGTCTGGTCCAACCCATCGATAAATTCATCCCTGTTTGCATCTCCCGGTATCAAACCCCATCTTACCGGGGAATTTGATACTTTTATCATATTAAATCCGAAAGCTTTAGATGAATCAGTAGTTAGATCATAGCTTACATTGGAACCGCGAATTATATTCTGCCGGTACATGCTCGCCACCGGCAAGTGATTTCTTTGATAAACGTATAAATAATAATTTCCGGTTGGCGCATTCGAAAAGCTTAATGAAGTTGTAAACGTTATCGAATCCAAAACAACCTTGTTGGAATCTAATCTCAGGCATGTTGCAGAGTCGACAAGATATACCCTGATAGTATCTCTCATTCTTAATGCGCCGCATAATGGATCATAAAATCCACCAGGAATTACTTTTAGAGTGACCGTAGCGGGAGGCGGGGGAGCGGTAGTGAATTTCTGCCAGAAGCTGAAAGCGCCCCATCCAATCTGATTCTTTGCTTTTACCCTCCAGTAATAACTAGTTGAATAATTAAAGCCGCCCTGAGTTTTGATGGTATCAGTAAGCAATGAATCGCGGATTATGCCTGCCAGCGATACCGAATCGGTTGTCAATTCAAACCAATAATTTGATATGGACTGCGAATTAAATTTACCATGTAAATTCAGGGTTTTGTTCAGCGTTTGATCAAACGCTCTTGACCACATGAAATTGATTGTAGTCGGCTGGTTTACTGCGCAGTTTGCCGGAACAAATATACCAGTTATCTGCGTTGGAACGCCAAGCGTCTTGAATTTGAACGCAGAAGAAAATGCGCTTGTGCCGCCTGCATTCTTTGCGCTGACCCGCCACCAGTAATAGGTAAGCGGGTTGAGTCCGGAAACTGCCCGTGTGGAGTCAGTTAAAGTGGAATCGTTGACAACAATAGTATTAAATAAACTATCTGTTGAAAGCTGAATTCTGTAAGTTGCCGCATTGGCAGACCTGGACCACGCCAACATCAGCGTAGTTAAATTACCTACTGAATTATTTGGAGGCGTTACAAGCGACGGAGCCGAAGGAGCTGCCATGATTGTCGTAAATTTAAATGCTGTAGAATACGCGCTTATACCGCCAACATTCTTTGCGTTAACTCTCCACCAATAGTTAGCGAGATTAGATAAACCGGAAACGATTCGTGTGGAATCGGTTATAGTTGAATCGTTGATAATAAGTGAATTAAAAAGACTATCCGAAGAAAGCTGGACCCTGTAAGAAATTGCAGTTGGAGTTTTGTTCCATATCAGAGTTGACAAGACAGGAACGCCTGTTGAATTATTAGCCGGCGAAAGCAGAACCGGAGCCGAAGGCGCTGCAATAATTGTTGTGAACTTGAATGCTGATGAATACGCGCTTATACCGCCAACATTCTTTGCGTTAACTCTCCACCAATAGTTAGCGAGATTAGATAAACCGGAAACGATTCGTGTGGAATCAGTTATAGTTGAATCGTTGATAATAAGTGAATTAAAAAGACTATCCGAAGAAAGCTGGACCCTGTAAGAAATTGCAGTTGGAGTTTTGTTCCATATCAGAGTTGACAAGACAGGAACGCCTGTTGAATTATTAGCCGGTGAAAGCAGAGCCGGAGCCGAAGGAGCCGCAATAATTGTTGTGAACTTAGACGCAGCTGAATAAGAACCTGTGCCGCCTACATTTTTTGCGTTAACTCTCCACCAATAGTTTGTGCTGTTGCTTAAACCCGTGACCGTCCTTATTGAGTCCGCGAGAGTTGAGTCATTAATAACTAAAGCGCCAAACAGAGAATCAGTCGCTAACTGGATGCGATATGTATTTGCATACTGGGGCTTATTCCAAACTAAATTCAGAGAAATAGGAATATCCGATGAATTATTTGCCGGCGAAAACAGCGCCGGAGCTGTTGGAATTGGAACAATCGTTGTAAACTTCCAGGCATCGCTGAAACTTCCCCATCCTGCCAGACTTTTAGCCCTTACTTTCCAATAATAATCCGTTATTGGCGACAAGTTAGATAAAGATCTGCTTGTATCTGTGAGCGCTGAATCATTCAATATTACATTTGTGAATGCCGAATCAGTGGCTAGCAAAACGTCATACCCTGAGCCGAAGCGCGGCTTTGCCCATTGTAAATTAAGGTTAAAAGGCATGCTTATTGAGTTGTTAGCGGGATTAACTAATAACGGGGCGTTCGGTTTTATTAATTCTGAAAGATCACGCCTGTAAACTGATGAATTTGTTCCTGCAAAAATGTAATCATTTATGAATGCAAACGCCCTGGTAGTTAAATATGAAAACCCCTGGCTAACCTGCACCCAGTTCCCTCCGTTATTTGTGGTCTGGAAAATAGAGTAAGCTGTGCCTACAAATGCGCTTGTTCCAAAATTCGCGAGACTATATATGTATAGATTATAACCTGTAATGCCGTTGTTCACTGCAGTCCAATTTGCGCCATTATTGGTGGTCATGTATATTCCGTTGGTATTATCGCCTGCATAAATATTTGTTCCTGTCGCTAAAAGCGTCTTAATACCGGCATTTCCGGGTACGCCGTTGTTAACAGAAATCCAGCTAGCGCCATTATTAGTAGATTTGTATACTCCTCCTCCTGAACCGGCAGCAGGGCCATTGCCTGAAAAAAGATTTGTTCCTGATAAGGCAAGAGTATTAACGTAAACGCTTCCAATACCATTATTAATTGCAGTCCAGTTTGCGCCGTTATTTGTTGATAAATAAGCGCCGCCTCCATATGTCCCTGCAAAAATGTTAGAACCGGAAATTAATAATGCCTGTACATATGAACAGGTCATTCCGTTTGAAGCAGCGGACCAATTTCCGCCGTTATCAGTTGATATAAAAACCTTGTCGCTCCCGGCAAATAAATTGGTTCCATCTGTAGACAGCGCATAAATATATTGAGCGGTTAACCCGTTATTTACTGCAGTCCAGTTTGAGCCTAAATTAGTAGACCTATATACTCCTGAATTGGTACCGGCATATAAATCGTTTCCCTTTACGGCAAAGCTTAAAACTGTTCCAAGCCCCGGCATTTGCACCCACTGCGCCTGGCAATTATTAGTAATAAAAGCTAAATATAAAAACAGAATAAATGATAAAGGGCTTAGTATGTGTTTCATTTTTTTGCATTTAAATTAGTCTATCCAATAGTTCATTTTTTATTCAAGCTAAATCGGATCCCGGCCTCCTCGAGGACAAGTTTCGGGCAGCCCAGGAGATAGGGCTGACCGAAACTTGCTGCTTAATTAATCCCGCCTTGCGGGATTTCAAAGACAGTCCTGACGGACTACTTTATCAATATTCCCGCCTTAACGGTACTGCAATTAAGTAACTATCGTTACTTAATCAGCAGCATTTTTTTTGTTTCAGTATAATTTTCAGTTTGTAATCTATAAAAATAAACGCCGCTTGAATAGTTTGATGCATTCCAGTCAGTTTCATATGTCCCGGGCATTAATTGTTCATTAACAAGCGTTGAAACTTCGCGTCCCGTTATGTCAAATACTGTTATCTTCACGAATGAAGTTCTTGGAATATTAAATTTAATCTTTGTTGCGGGATTGAACGGATTGGGGTAATTTTGTTCTAAAGAATATGATTCCGGAACTATTTGAGATATTTGTTTTATTCCAATAACTTCAGAACCATTGCGCCTCCAAACAGATTGTAAATATGTTCCCACAAAAATATAGTTAGCGGTGATTGAAACCGGGAATGCTGAAGGGCTGCTGAAACCCTCATTTTTTTGAAACCACGTTACGCCGCTATTGGTTGAAACATACAAGCCTCCGGTTGTAGCTCCTGCAATCAGATTACTGCCGCTTATAGTAAGCGAATAAATATATGAAGTATTAAGTGATGTTGGATTCCAGCTGACGCCATTATTCGTGGATACGTAAACTCCGGTATCTGAACCTGCGAAAATGCTGGTTCCCATTATAGCCAGTGAGTGAACTGTCCGGTTATTAAGCGATGTATGACTCCATGTAGAGCCGTTATCTGTGGAAAGGTATACCCCGTCGCTGCTCCGGCAGGTAAAAAGATTATTATTCAGTTTTGCAAAACAATAAACTGATTGACCGCTCAGACCGCTATACGTCCAGTTTGTTCCGCCGTTAGTTGAGTGAAAAGCGCCGCTGCTCGCTGAAAAAAGGGATGACCCGGCAAAAATATCGTTTCCAAAAACCGCAAGGCTAAGAATATCATGCCCCATTAAAGATGTTTTGGACCACGTTCCGCCATTATCGGTAGATAGCCAGAGGCAGCTATCTGCTCCTGCGAAGAGTTTGTTTCCGGAAACAAGTAGTCAATCGACGTCTTTAGAGCCATATAAAGTCAGTGAGGTGTGAATCCAGTTTGCGCCATTATCTGCCGAAACATAGACGCCCGCGCCATTTGTTAACCCTGCAAAAATATTATTGCCAATGACCGCCAGTGAAGTAACGGTTTTAGTAGTTCCCATGCCGTTTGGCATTTGTACCCACTGAGAGTAAGAGATGTTTATGGATATAACTAAAATTGTAAATGCTATTATTTTTTTCATATTATTTATGTTAGGTTTCAGTAATATTATTTTATTAAAACTAATTTCTTTGTATCAGTATAATTTTCAGTTTGTAATCTATAAAAATACACTCCGCTGGAATAGTTTGAGGCGTTCCAGTCAGTTTCATAAGTTCCTGGTTGTAATTGTTCATTAACAAGCGTAGCAACTTCGCGCCCGGTTACGTCAAATATTATCATCTTCACGAACGAAGTTTTTGGAATAGCAAATTTGATCTTAGTTTCAGGGTTAAACGGATTTGGATAATTTTGAGAAAGCGAAAAACTGACCGGTATCCTATCCGATATTTGTACAATTCCGATCATCTCGTTTAATGGTCTAGTATAAATTCCGTTTCCGCACCCGCAATATAAATTATTATTGATTATCAGCAGTGAATAAATATAAGCGCTTCCCAGCCCCTCGCTCTTAGTTGTCCAGTTTACACCGCCATCGTTAGATACTTTCAGCCCGTAACCTTCCGTTCCGGCAAATATGTTAGCGCCGGTAACTGCCTGCGTTACGACTGTCCCGTCATCGAAAGATGTAGCTGTCCATTGCGTTCCGAAATCAGTAGATAAAGTTATACCGCTGTTATAAGTTCCGGCATAAATGTTATTGCCGTTTGCTGAAACTGAGTATGTTCCAATATTAAGATCGCCGATCAAAGCCCAGCCTGCTCCGTTGTTATTTGAAAGAAACACTCCCCAGCCATTGACGCCGACTGCAGCCAGTACATTGTTTCCCGATGTGAACAAATAGTGCACTGTTTTATCCGTTATCGAACTTTGAGACCAGGTTGCGCCATTGTTTGCCGAAATATAAATGCCGGTATTGGAGGTTCCGGCAATGAAATTTCCTCCGCATTGCGTTATCGTTTCTACATCGTCTGAATTCAGATTAGACTGGGTCCAATTCGTTCCGTTGTTCGTAGAATAATATGCTCCGTAAGTTCTTGTACCTGCTGTTACATAAGCGCCGTTTGCAGCCAGCGACATAATATTCCAGTTATTAAGCGGGGTTTGAACCCAATTCGTCCCGTTATTAGTGGTGTAATAAACGCCATTATAATATGTGCCTGCATAGAGCCCTCCCCGGGCTGTATGCAGTTGCAGTAACATCCTGCCCCGCTAACCCAATTCGTACCCATTGAGCATTGGCTAGGTTAACAGATAAAATCAGGATTGAAATTGTAAATATCTTTTTCATTTTCTTTGTTATTTTATCAAAACTAATTTCTTTGTTTCTGTGTAATTTTCTGTTTGCAATCTATAAAAATAAACTCCGCTTGAATAGTTTGAAGCATTCCACTCAATTTGATATGTACCCGCATCCTGATTTTTACTCACAAGCGTTGCTATTCTATTTCCAAGAATATCGTAAATATCCAGTTTCACATAAGCGCTAATTGGCAATTGATAATTGATAACTGTTGAAGGGTTAAACGGATTTGGATAATTTTGCCCAAGGCTAAATTTCTCCGGTGTGTTTCCGTTTTGAGTTATGCCTGTTGTGTTCTGGCAGAGCTGAACATTTACAATCGTGGTGGAGTCGTTTGCCGCATGTACATTACTTACTGTCTTGCTGTAATAACCAGGAGCTGAGAAAGTTAGCGAGTAATTCCCCTGTATTATCATCCTGTAATATTTTCCAAAAAGGCTATCTGAATAAACCTCGGAACTGTCTGCGTCAAATCCGGAAATAAATACTTTTGATTTGAGCGGCGCTCCGGTGAGTGAATCGGTTACTGTGCCTCTGATGCCGTAAAATGCAGCCTGCATGTAATTAAGAAATGACCTGTAGTTGTAATCCCAGTGTGCGGGAAGCTGAGCGGGAGGAAGTAGCTTCGTAATTGATATTTCAATTGTACACTCGCGGCCGTGTCTGTAGTAGCACATGTAATCCTGCCTTGAACCGCGTACGTAATACCAAGCGTAACCGTTGGTAATACCATTGTTCTCCTCGGTCATATACCCCGCAACAGCATGCGCGTGAACCGTATCGGCATACTGTCTTGAAACTCTTATCCACCAGCTGTCATCGGTGCAAAATCTTGACCAGCTATCCCATGGATAGTTCACAACCTCTGAGCCGCCGTGAAAATTCACAGAGAGTGAAAAATAATTTGAAGTGGCCACATTCATAAATTCCTGCGTTTCGGGCTGTATAGGATTTGTATTTGGGCCGTC
>Ga0265318_10001149_pt1 | contig 16441 bp, 13 predicted proteins | sample 4821metaG_FD_192431 | JGI IMG/M metagenome (GOLD analysis project Ga0265318, IMG submission 192431) | Rhizosphere microbial communities from Carex aquatilis grown in University of Washington, Seatle, WA, United States - 4-8-21 metaG | ecosystem: Host-associated > Plants > Roots > Rhizosphere >... | reverse complement strand
GCGCTACGACCGCTCGCTCACGATCTATGGGGCCTTCTTTCATATCGCTTGCTTCATGATCGTCTTGCGGAGGGTTGTGCAATAGCTTCTACCAACAATAGCTTGGTTGGGCGGGGACCGACCGATTCCAACAGCTCCATTGCCCACTTCGACTTCTTCGTATTTTCAGTAATTTGGGAAATCTGCTTTTCGCTCGAAGCTAAGCCCAAATGGGATGAAAAGAGCGGATTTCGGCACACTTTTGCCGCGCGGAAGCGGATTGACCGAGCATGAATTTCGACAAATGAGGTTGCACGAGCACGGCGTGAATTTTAAATGAAGAGGTGGACCATGAATTTCAAGCGGCCCCATAGCCTTGCGCACTTTGCCGGAAACAGTGCTTTTTTCGATTCTTGCAAGACGCAATCGCGCCATCGTCGGATTCTGCCGAAAGCTGTAATTTTTGCGATGCTTTTCGCTAGTCTAACGGCATTCACGAGCACAGCCGCTGCGCAAGAAGGTATGTTCGTACCTACGGGCAGCGTGAATAGCGCAAACAATTTTCCGACTCCGATATTACTGAACGACGGCAAGGTGCTCGTACTGGAGCGCAGTAACACAGGCAGCTCCTTTGAGGTGTACGATCCGGCGACGGGAATCTTCACCCACATGGACAGCGATAACACCGACGTATGGATCTTCGCGACGCTACTGAACAATGGAACGGTACTCCTTGGGGGTGCACGTTTTGGGGTGTACGATCCAGCGACGGGAACCGTAACCCCGACAGGCAATATGATCACCAGCCGCTACTATGGGTTCACAACGACGTTACTGAAAAATGGAATGGTGTTGGTTACAGGGGGAGTCACTACCCCTCCTGTTCATCACCTTGCCAGTGCTGAGTTGTATGACCCTGCAACGGGAACCTTCACTGTTACTGGCAACATGACCACCGCCCGGTTTGGTTCCACCGCGACGTTGCTGAAAGATGGAAAGGTACTTATTGCGGGGGGCCTAATCGACCATGACGGTGACTTTTACGATCCTGATGCTCTATCAAGTGCTGAATTATTTGACCCCATCACAGGGACCTTTACCGCCACGGGTAGTATGATCAGCGTCCGCAGCGACCTTACCGCGACATTACTGAACAACGGGAAGGTGCTTATTGCCGGGGGCTCTAGCGGCTTAGACGGCGACTTTATTCCCTTGGCTAGTGCTGAGGTCTATGACCCTGCAACGGGAACCTTCACCTCTACGGGCAGCATGAACAACGTCCGCGCCGACCATTCCGCGACGTTACTGAACAACGGGAAGGTGCTTGTTGCCGGGGGCTTCGTCGACTTTTATTTCACCGTAACAGCTGGAGCTGAGTTGTACGACCCTGCGACAGGGATTTTCACTGCTGCGGGTAGCATGAGCACTGCTCGCGACGAGCACACCGCGACGCTACTGAACAATGGAACGGTGCTTGTTACGGGAGGGCAATACAACACAAATAGTGCTGACCTATATGTTCCATTCAGCATATTTCCGATGAGCGTGTCGTTCCCCAACCCTCCTGTGGGCACGACCAGCGAGTCCCAGACCGTCACATTGCAAAATAGTGCCTCCACGGTACTGAACATCACGAGCGTCGGGATCAGCGGCACGAACGCCTCCGACTTTGCGGAAACAGACAATTGCCTTGGAATCGTGCCTGCCGGAGGTAGTTGCTCCTTCTTTGTGACCTTTACGCCCGCTGTAACCGGTAGCCGATCGGGAACCCTGAGTATTGCAAACAATCTCACTGGCATCCCCTTGCCGATCCCCCTTACCGGCACTGGAATCGCGGCTACCAGGATTGCCCTTTCGGCGAGCAGCTTGAGTTTTACCAATCTGCTGGTCGGAACTTCCAGCCCTGTACAAGGGCTCACGTTCAGCAACGCAGGCAATGCACCGCTAATTATTTCCCAGCTGGCAATTAGTGGCACCGCTGACTTTGTGGAAAACGATAATTGCGGCGGGAGCGTATCCCCAGGCGCAACTTGCACCATCAATGTTACTTTTTTTCCCAAGGGATCAGGATTGCGAACAGGGATCCTGATTGTTACTGATAACGCGACCAGCCCGCAGAGCCCGCAGTTAATCGCTCTCTCCGGCACGGCGACTGATTTTTCGTTGGGCGGGGTAATCGGAGGCTCGACGAGTGCGACTGTCACTGCAGGCCAAACCGCTAAGTACAATCTGCAGTTGAGCCCGCTAGGAGGATTCGCCGGCTCCACCACGCTGGCTTGCAGTGCAGCAGCCCCCGTGCTTGCGACATGCACTGTCACGCCCGCGACATTGACCGTAAGCGGGACTTCACCCGTATCATTTCAAGTGAGTGTGACTACCACCGGGCGCTCCTCCGTCCCTCCAGGCGTGTTTCGAAGCCCGTGGCAGCACCTGCCACAACGCTTAATCTTCTCGGAAACGTTTTTACTGCTGCTTCTGCTGGCAACCAGTGGCTTGTTCACGGCCCGCCGGTCGAGAACCGCTCGGCCTTGGATCGGGGCTGCGATTCTTCTGATATCTGTGGCAACGCTACTAACCGCGTGCAGTGGAAGCGGAAGCAGCAGAGCCCCTGTGAGCGTGGGCACCTCGGTGGGCACTTACACCTTTACCGTTACAGGCATGCAAGCAGGGTCCAGCCGATTTCTTGACCTGACGTTGGTAGTCCAATAGAAAAAGCTTGGAGGAAAGTTTCGATCCCAACCGCCCTGCGCACGGGTGGGGAGACCTTGGCGTCATCTCTCACCAAGCCGGAGATTTTCGAAACGACGGACAAAGTAAATGGGCTTAGTAAACGTATGAACATAGTGCTCTATGTTCTTGAGCCTGTCCTCAAAGATTGGGATTGCGCGAGGCTATCGGAGAGTAACCCTTGCAAGCTGTATCACGGCGACTCTGCCCTTAAGCAACAATTAGACGGGATTCTAAATGCTTCCAAGCAGACTTCCAAACTTTACGGATTGATGTCCCAAGCGCTTAACCCCTCGATGCAGCAGATTGATTTGGCGCTCGCACAAGCAAGCCAATCCGTCATGCAGTCAGAGCGTAATGTACCTACGATCTCGTCCAAGCTATCGAACTCAGGTGTGCCTTCTAACGGTATCAACTCCGACCAAAAATTTAGGCCGCCAATAAGCGCGTCAAGTGTTCGTCAGTTTTACGATCCGCAAAAGTATAATTGGCTGTCCTACGAGAATGTCTCGTCGGAAGGCATTTCCATTACATTCATCCCAAAGATCCCAGGGCGCGGCGGCAACAATATAAAGCTTCTTCCCGGAGCGCACGGAACCACGGGGCGCTCTTCCCAAGAAGTACAGGCGATGGGCGGTTTTGAGCTATACGTGTGCCCGTTGGGATACGTCCCAGTGGACGCCAACAATCAGTACGTCAACAAAATAGATACCCCGAATTTTAGGTGCAAGCGACAGTAGCCAGCATCGGTTTTTGGGAAACTCTGTCACTAGAACGGAAATCCTGGCGAAAACTTGATGGCGTAAATATGAATGACCGAGTCTCTACAAAGCTTGGTGTTGCTGGGTGGTTTAGAAAGATAATGCGAAAGTGTCGGCGAGTTCCGACTGATCTGAACCTCCGGCCGGTGGCAACCACGCGCGGGCCAGGCGATCTTGCTTCTGCGGCTGTCTTGCCCGGAAATTATTACTTTGTTGAAGCTCACGTCAGAATCAACATTGGTGGGGTAACTCATCTAGGTGCCGCCATGCAGGCAATTTACGATACACAATCCAAACCACCCTTAATTCGTTGGGGCATGCCTCTTACACCGGCCCTCGCAACTCGCACGAGCGCGGACGTGCTTTGGACCGAAGACCCAGAAAACGGTTTGTCGCTACGGAAGATTACCGCTCCGGGAGATTTATTGGGCGCAGAGGGGCTGCTTGGCGGTAAGAAGTATCGTTTCGAGCAAATTCTGCAAGATGGGAAGAATGTAGTTGTCTATGCCCTGATTAGCGATGAGAATCAAACGCGCGTGGCGTATGGGTTTGGCCGCGAACTATTCAGAGGACAAGAACCTCCTGGATAGGCGGTGAATTGGGTTCTGTAACGATCGTGATCTCTAAGATCGGCCATACAAAAAACGGTCATATCAGCGTGGGAAAGACTTGGGAAAGAACTCCGTTTGATCTATTCCCGTTAAGTCGCACAGAATCAACGGGCAGTGAGTTTTAGAACGTTCTCATAACCCGAAGGTCGTTTGTTCAAATCCAACCCCCGCAACCATGGGTGCTTAGAGGCTAAACCTCGAAGCACCCTTTTTAGTTACAGTTACGGAAGCCGCGAACGTTACTCCCAGGTTCAGTTAACTGCCAAATTACTGGATTTGTTCCCAGTTGGGAACAGTTTGGGGAACAGATCGCCACCAATTGCACGTTCGATGGCGAGTGCAGCCTCGCGCTCTGACTCGTCGGAAGTGTGCGTGTAGACATTCGCAGTCATATCGACCGTCGAGTGTCAGTGGCAATGAACGCTAACCTGATGGGCAGTACAGGGGAAGAACAATTTCAATCAAATAGCCGTCGGTACTATGTCCCGGGACGACACGCACCCATAGAATCAAGGTTCCAAGAGCTGCTCTTGTGCGCTTCGATCTGGCCAAGAGGCCACCCTCTGTGGCGTTATCTTTGATCTTTAATTCAGGCACAAAAGGAGGCTTTGTGCGAGAGGTTACGGGAACATTGGGCCGGGTGTTCGGGGTTCGGCCTGCGCCGACCTATCATCTGGCATATTTGCTCGCCTGCTTCCTACTTCTTATTCCACACTCGGCATTCGCTCAGGAGCCGGCCTGGTGGACGCAGCAGAAGATCAAGTGCAACATTCCGGCCTCGACGGCATATAACGACTGGCAAGCCCAGGGTTCGCACTGCAACGCCAGCAATGCGGCGAACACACCTTCTGCACCTGGGCTTACTCCCCAGCAACAGCTTGCAATGCAAGGTGCGGCGATGGCAGGAACCATGATTGGTCAGGCTCTAGGCCAATGGTTGTTCGGCTCACCCGCGCCCCCGCCAGCCCCCGTACAGATTGATCCGGAACAACAACAACGGGAGCTTGCCGCCCAGCAACTCAACAATAGTGGCCTCTACTTACTCAAGCAGAAAAATTATGCCGGTGCGATCAATGAGTTTCAGAAAGCCCTCGACACTAATCCAAACGACTGGAACGCCCTCCACAATCTCGCGCTGGCAAAACAACAACAGAAGGACGCTGCTGTAGCCGGGCAAACCAGCAGCGCGTTGGGACAGTTCTTGGGCAATGCTCCAGCCGATACGGGACTTTTTGGCTTCGCTCAACCGTCAGATTCAAAAGTGCCAAACCTGAATGCCTCCACGCTGAGTTTGGTGCACCTGGATTCCGATGCAAATGTGGTGGACTTGCGCGGTACGACTAAGACATCCGTTGATCCGGAATTACTTAAGGGCCAGCTCGACCGGGTTTTGGGGAACAATGCTCCGGCTTCCGAGGCACCTGGTTCGCAGGTTGTCCTGCCTCAAGGTAAGGACATGGAGCTGCTATCTACCTTGTCTGAACCCGGGACATCCCAATCGCAGGTTGTCCTGCCGCAAGATAAGGACATAGAGCTGCTTTTTCCAGGGCCGCAATCCGGGGAGACTCCAGGGCCGGTTGTCCTGCCGCAGGATAAGGACATGGAACTGCTTTCCACGCTGTCACAACCCGGGGTGTCTCAATCGCAGGTAGTCCAGCCTCAAGACAAGGATATGGAACTGCTCGGTTTCCCGCCGGCGACGGGCGGATCGAATCTGAATGATGGCAAAGCTACTATGCCAACAACCGCTGAGAACGGTAGCAACAACAGCGGATCGAATTTCACCCCGCCATCCATGCCCGGCCAAACAACACCCGCGTACGGTCCCTCACTAAAAGACAGTCCGAACGACAACCAGAACCAAGCAAGCAAAGGAACTGGTAGGGGTTTCTTCGGTACAACTGTCGCTCAGCCCACTCTCGCGCCCGCCGACCAAAAAGCAGGAGTCGTGGGAGGGGACACCAACGCCAATCATCAAGCGAACGCCTTGGCACGGAGTGAAGAACTCCTCGCAACGAATCCGGGTTCGAACGAGGCCGGAAGTGCCGTGTCGCGGCTTGGGTTTGACACGGGCAACAAGGCCGTGGGAGCCGTGAATGGGGGAACGGTTCAAACCCCGCCCAGCGCCCCGGCCGCAATCCAAATTCCTGGAAATTTGGCTAATGATCCACGGGTGCTCGCGCAGATGCGTATCCTCAACCTCTATAAACAGCAGGCCCAGGATGCGCGCACGGCGGCGGCAGCGGCCCAGGCCAAATTCGATGCAGCGCAAAAACAGGGTGCTACGTCCGATCAGTTGACTATGCTGAAGTACCAGGCACAAACGGCGCAGAGCAAAGCCGGGAGTCTGGACAACATGGTCACGGTCCAGACTGGCGAGGTCCGAAATACGATCAAATTTGCGAAGATCGACACAGGCGGAAATGGCAGTTCGACTCCCCAAACCCAGGCTGAACCACCCGCGCCGACGATTCCGACTACGACTCAGAAAAATTGAGGATTCATGAGAAAGAAATTGCTGATGTTCTTGTGTGCTGGGTTCTTGGGCGTGGTCCAGCTGGCCGTGGCGCAAACTCCGTCGGCACCAGTGGAGGTTCCTTCCGGATGTATAGCGGCATCCGACATTGCCACTCTGTCCTCTAAGAAGGATCTGGATCAGCGGCATAACGTATTGACGGAACGTTTCCAAGCGTGGAAGGCCAGGGCTGACGCATTCAATCAGAAATACGCAGGGCGTGAATTTGATGCCGATTCACAGGAAGCCAAAGCCGGTTCTGTGGAACAATCGCGGCTGTCCCAAGAGGCTCAGGATTACGAGCACGCCGCCGAAGTCTTCAAAACCGACGTTGACAAATTTATCACTGTAAGGAAGCCCCGCCTTGAGCAGACGTGTCCCGCGTCGGTTTCTGCTGTGGATCCGGAGAGCGTTCGCATCATCAACGCCATGAACGCCCTGGCCAAACAACTTCGTTGGAGCAAGGACAAACTTACCCGCCTCAATAAGGCCTTGAACTCGTTGGATCTCGATGAAAACACCAATTCCACGGCCATTCAGATCAGCCGCACTTGGCAGGATATTACTGCCCGCAGCCAGGATGCGGACCTTGTGCGGGAAGCCTCCCATGACGGAGGCCTGGGATTCCCCGGGGCGGGAAAACAGACGCCCGGTGATAATGACTGCACCATCTTCGCCCTCGCTAATGCCACCGGCCTGCCCTACGGCGTGGTTGCAGCGCGGGCGACCGAACTCATCCGCCAGGGCGAATGGCACAGTATCGACGACCGAGCGAATCCTCAGGCAGTTATCGAAAAGCGCGGCCTCAATGGCGGAGAGGTGATCATGTTGGCCGAAGTCTTCGGTCAGGCCGAAGTGGTGCCCAGCTCGGATTTCGCCAAGACTTTAAATGCGGGCCGACCCGTCATGATCAATGTTGTTCCCTCTAACGGGAATGTGAACGGCGGACACGAAGTCGTGCTCACAAAGACATTTCAACATGGCGGCGAAACTTGGTTCGAGATGATGAATTCCAAGCAAGACCCTCAGCGGAGGCTGTTTTTGAGTAGTAAAGAACTCAACACCATGCTTCAAGAAAATGGCGTGGCCTTTCGTCCAAATCCGGAAACCACGCCGAAGATTCTTCGCACCAATGGAGGTTTCTGATCATGCAATCCTCCCGCTATCACCTCCGCCGACTGACTTGGCTGGTTTGCATTAGCGTAGCGCTGCCGCTTGCCGGATTGGCGCAGACCAGCGCACCCGCTGATGGTAAAGCAACGGCGACAAACACAACGCCAGTCGGTCAGGCGCCGGACGAGGTAATGAAAAAGCTTTCCGACTTGGTTCACGCCGGAAAGTACGCAGAAGCGCAACAGACCGTTACTGGACTTTTGCTCCTGTATCCCTATGACCGACGGCTCGAGAAAGCTAAGACGCTGTTGGACAAAACCGTCGCGTCCTCAAAGCCGGCAGACTCAGCGGAAAGCAGCAACCCGGCTGTGACCAACCTTGTTCCACCAGAGACGGACGCAAATGCCACGCATTTTACAGGGATGGACAAGGTGGAATATAACTCCCTGATTGAACTGGCTAGGCAAGCTCAGCAGACGACCGATTTGGAACAACAAAAGACATCGTTGAAGCAGTTCATGGACAGGAGCAGCATGTTCTTGCAGAAGCGTCCAAACCAGATGTTGCTCTGGCAACTTCGCGCAGCGTCCGCGTTGAGCCTTAATGACCCGATGGCTGGATACGAGGCTGGAGAAAAACTTCTTGCATCAGGTGCAGCGGACACTAATGACCCGAACCTGCAACATCTAATGGCGCAACTGAATTTGCAGGGCTGGCTAGATAAGAAAAAAATGGAGGACTTTCAAAAACAACAAGCGGAGATCTCCGAAGCAGAGCGACTGAAGGCTGAACAAGATGAACACACCTTTCCTGTGATGCATTACATTGGCATATTCGTCTGGGATGATGATGGCTTTGGCCATCTAACGGTCAATGAAAATGACGTTACCTATGTTGGTTCTGATGGAACCATTCGCATTTCCCGCAGCGATATTCGGGAATTACAAGAAATTGGAGGACTGGTAGGAGTCTCGTTCTTAGGTAAGAAGAGAAATTTCCGATTTGCAGTCATTGGGGAGGATGCGGTCGCGAATAAGAATGGAGATTCCCCCAAGCCATGGATGCCGCTGGCCGATGCCATTGCAAAGAAATGGAAGTTTGTAAAGACAAGCGATAAGGTTTTTAAGCTTCGCCCCCCACCCGCTGCGCAAAATTCCGCACCCATGAGTAGCCCTACGGCAAAACCTATGGCGCCAGCCCTGCAAAGTTTTGCGCCACCCATTAACAATTCAGCGCCTGTTGCAGACGCGCCTCCGTCGGAATACGCGGCACCCGATGCTGCCTTCCTAAACGATCCTGTTCCAGAACCTAGAGCGCCGGCCAAACAGGCGCAGCCGGAGTCCGGTCAACTGGAGGAAATGAGAATAGGCGATCTGTCCAAGAACTGAAGAGAATCAGCGCGCCTGATTGTGGGACAAACCTTAGGCCTTATACTCCGACACGTGGAGCCAGTCGGATCTGCTACATAAGTTGCCATCGCGGCAGCACAATGGATCGGTGAAAACATATGAGAAAACTGACATGGCTTTTTATTCTCGGCCTTCTTCTTGCCCTAATTTGTCTTCCGCCGCTGCATGCTCAGACAGCGGTCAGCGTGCCTACTGCTCCCGATTCGACGCTAACTTCCGATGCACCGGACGACGTGATGAAGAAACTTTCCGACCTGGTGCACGCTGGGAAGTACGTGGAAGCGCAACAGCTAACGACGGGTTTGTTGCTGGCTTATCCCGATGACCAGCGATTGATTAAAGCCAAGGCGCTCTTGGACAAATCACTTGCCGCTGCCTCAGCAAATGCAATTCCGAGCAATCCGCCAACAAGCGATGCGGCATCCACTCAGCGCGCGTCGAACACGAATACCGAACAGCTCACCGGAATGGACAAGATAGATTACAACGCCCTCATCGTGCTGGCGCGCCAAGCGCAGCAAAACACGGATTTGGAACAACAAAAAGCAGAGCTAAAGCAGTTTATGGACCAGAGTACCTCGTTTTTAAGGAAGCACCCGGACCAGATCCTGCTCTGGAAGCTTAGAGTGGCTTCAGGCATCAGCCTGAATGATCCGATAGCTGGATACGAAGCGGGACAAAAGCTTTTGGCGGTAGGCGCGGCGGACAGCAATGACCCGAGTCTGCAACAACTGCTGGCAGAACTCAGAAACAAGGGCTGGCTGGACAAGCAAGGAGCGGAAGATGCGCAAGAATATATCTGGATTAGGGGTTTGAAACTGAATCTGGCCTACGGAGAATGGTCGACAAGCCATTTTAGTGCGCAGATGAAAGCGACGATCACACTCACGGTCAGTGGCCTCGATGACGTGAAAGAGTCGGTGGGCATCCGCCTGGAAAATGGTTCACCCAAAACATGTCGCCTCGATGGCGGCACCACGGGGACGTTTGCAATCAAACCTGGAGACGCCGCCGGCGGGACATACACAACCATTCGGACAGCGACCACTCTACCTTCCCGCTGGACCGAGTACCACGTGGCCTGTACGGTCAATGCGTCCGTGGTTGACAAGACCGGGAAAGAGATTACCTTTGCCTCTATCAATAATGGCCTCTGAGAAGTTATGAACAAACTACTAAGATCAATCACCTTGATTTGCGCATTTGTTGTAACGACGGTGTTGCCGTTGCGAGGGCAAGTCACCACCCAACCAGCGGCAGATTCCAATGCAACGACAGCGAGTGCTACGCCGACCGGACAAGCGCCGGACGACGTACTGAAAAGACTCTCCGACTTGGTTCACGCCGGCAAATACGCAGAGGCGCAAGGGTTGACGACAGGCTTGTTGCTGGCTTATCCCGAAGATCGGCGGCTCATCAAGGCCAAGGCGTTATTGGATAAGACTCTCGCGTCTTCGAAGCTGGTAGATCCTGCGGAAAGCAGTAATCCTCCAACAAGGAATGTGACACCTGCTCAACCTGCCACGAACACAAATTTCGAACTGCTGACGGGAATGGATAAAGTAGACTACAACGCCCTGATCAGTCTGGTGCGGCAGGCACAGCAAACAACCGACCTGGAAGAGCAGAAAAAACTTCTGCAGCAGTTCATGGATCAAAGCAGTTTGTTCTTGCAAAAACACCCCAAGCAGATGCTGCTCTTACAGCTTCGCGTAGCGTCTGCGATCAGTCTCAATCAGCCGATGGCTGGGTACGAAGCCGGACAGATACTTCTGGGGGCGGGAGCGGCGGATAGCAATGACCCAGTGTTACAGCAGTTGTTGGTGCAACTCCGGAACAAAGGCTGGCTTAATAAACAAGAAGTTGAAAATGCTAACGACAAATTGAAGTATGCGTGGATCGTGGGAGCCTGGAAAGGGTCATTTAATATGATTGACCGAAAAGGACGTCTAATCGGTACGGGCCCTGAAGAAGTAGATTTTTACATGTCCGACTCGGAAGTCGACGGCTATCGCAGAGTCCAAGGCGGCACGAAAAGAACGGTCCCCGAGTTGAGGATCAACGTTCTCGATTCGGGCCAAATTCGATGTGAGACTACTCATTCACCGAAAGTTTGGGATCCAATTTCATGTGGAGGATTTGAGGTGGGAGATGAGAATAGAACCATGCGAATAGCATTTGTAATGAAAGAGGTTGAGGAGAAATATGGGTACAAATACAGCTGGGAATTACACAAGGAATAGAAGGACTCTCTCAAGATCGAAAAGATGATTGCTACTCAAGAGATTGACCGGTGAAAGTCTATGAGAAAACTGCGGCTATATTCGATCCTAGGATTGGCTTTTGCCCTAATGACCTCAGCGCCGATGCACGCGCAGACGGCAGACAACGTGCCGGCTAACGCCACTGCGACTCCGACTGGCCAAGCGCCGGACGAGGTGATGAAGAAACTCTCCGACCTAGTCCACATCGGTAAATACGCGGAAGCGCAACAGACCGTGACCGGACTTTTGCTGCTATATCCCGACGACCAACGTCTCGCGAAAGCGAAGACGTTATTGGAGAAAACCGTCTCGTCCTCGAAGCTGGAACACCCTTCGGCAACCGGCAATTCGCCAGCAAGTAATGTGTCAGCTCCCCAGCCTGCGACGAACATGACACTCACCGGTATAGACAAAGTGGAATATAACTCTTTGATTGAGCTGGCTCGCCAGGCACAACAAACCACAGATTTGGAGCAGCAAACAGCGTCTTTGAAGCAGTTCATGGACCGGAGCAGCTCATTCTTGCAGAAATACCCAGATCAAATGCTGCTTTGGCAACTCCGCGCATTTTCCGCACTAAGTCTGAATGATCTGATGGCGGGTTACGAAGCGGGGCAAAGGCTTTTAGCGGCAGGGGCGGCGGACAGCAACGATCAGAACTTGCAACAGCTGCTTTCGAAGCTCAATTTAAGAGGCTGGCTGGATAAGGAGAAAGTCGAAGCATGGCGAAAACAACAAGCTGATGCCGCTGAGGCGGCACGATTAAAGGCGGAAAACGATAAGTACACTTTCGCGGTAGAGCACGCGCATGGCTTGGCTAAGGCGCGTCCTGGTCGCTTGATGATAAATGAGAACAATGCTGTCTACGAGGGGTCTGACAACCACCTATTTTCCAAGAGTGAGGTTCGTGAGATTACCTACGATCCTTGTGTACTAAAGTTCACTCTGAAGGATGGCAAAAGCTTCAAATTCATATCCGATAATGCCCACGATCCGCAGAACCGCGCGAGCGACCAAATATTGCTAATAATGAACGCCGTTGTAGAGAGATGGAGCTTCATGCCCACGGATGGGGATAGGTCTTTGGTGCTCGATAAGAAGAAGACCTTTAAGCCGACAGCCCCCTAACTGAATAAGGCCGTCCAACATGAAGGTATTTAAATACACGGAAGCGCAACAGCTATCACAGCCGCCCTCAAACGCAATTAGCAGAGATTTGAGTGCTGACTCGAACGTTTCCGGCTCACATAACCTTTCAGGAATTTATTAGCGGCCTGGCAGCCGAGGCACTGCCTCCGCATTGAACCCAGTTTCCGTCACTGCCGGAAACGTGTCTTTCCACGATCACTCCGGCGAATGGTTATACGGGGAGCGTGAGCCTTTCGTGCAGCATCAGCAGTGGCGGCAACCCGGCTCCCAGTTGTTCTTTCAGCACGTCTCCGGAGCCGCCAGACTTATGGATCGGTTTGACGCGACCTCAGATTCCATATAACGACGATGCGATGCCACTCGGTTTTTTCGTGGCGTTGCTCGTCCGTGCCGGTCCACCATGTCTTGGTGGCGAACGAGAGGATGGCGAGTGTCCGTCCCGTTTTCTTTGTGGATTTGCTTTCCGGGCTCTTTCCCAAAAAACCCATGAGTTCAACTCGATTTTCGTACATTTATAAGTCTCCTTTTTCTGCCCTTGTAATTGAGGCACTCGAAAGCGAGAGGGGTCTGCTCCCAAGGCGAGGGTCTGCATTTCGGGAGGGGCGCAAAAAGTCTCCGCTGTCGTTCGCGAAGAGTTTTTGGGAGGAAACGGAAAAGCAGAAGGAACGAAGCCGCCGAGCGCAGGAATTCCCCCGAAGCCGTGACCAATGAAGAGGGCGGAATGGAGGCGAAAAATGAAATGAGTTGAACTCGTTTTTGGGAAACGGGAAGCACAATCCACACGTGACGCTCGCTCTCGCATCGCCTGCTCGTGGACTGCGAGCGAGGAACGCGCGGTGGTGTCGTAATGTTGTGATGACCTCGCGGGGGCCGGCAAACGGAAAAGGGCGAGGCGTATGTCAATGGTCGTCGAGAGTCGAAGAGGCAGCGACGCTTTCTGTAATTTCTTGAGTTCGGTGCGCTTGGCGATCAGCCGTTCGATGACACGGCTGGTGAAGGCACCGATGGCGGAAAAGTGAGAGCTTCAGGTTATTACTCTCTTTATTGCCCCTTCTTAAGGGTATTACCCTTTCTCGGCCAGTGCGCTGAAGGACTAGGACCTAATCCTCCACGACGCGTGATACATTCAACTTCGTGGAGGCCGACTCATTCACCGGCCTTGAAGAAATGCTAGGCGTTCTGAACTAGCCATGAGCGACTAGGCATTGCTAAAGCCCATAGATAACACCTGCCTTCACTTGGGAAAGACTTGGGAAAGAAGTCCGATCGGCAAATCCCCGATAAGTCGCACAGAATCAATGGGCAGTGAATTATAGAACGTTCTCATAACCCGAAGGTCGTTGGTTCAAATCCAACCCCCGCAACCAAATTCTAGTTGATAAGGCCGGAGTTAGCGGAAACGCTGATTCCGGTTTTTTTGTTTTCAGCGGGAGTGCCGGCGCCGAGGATCACCACCTGCGTCTGCGAGGAAGAGGGCTTGGGGTTGGACGACTGGGAGGCGGCATTTCCGGCAGAAAGGAAAATGGCGGCAAGAACTGTGAGAAAAATGCCGCCGAAGATCGAGAGGTCCCGTAAGTATTGGAGAATTCGATTCATTTTATTTCTCCTGTTAAGCCACGAGTGGCAAATCGGTAGTGAACAAATTCTTTGCGGCTGGAAGTCCCTCCGGCGCTTACACCAACACAGATTTCCACCTCCCATCACGAATCTTGGTTTAATTTATGAATATTCTTTTTTTCATGATGGGGGGGGGGAACTTTGAGTTCACCGCCTCGCCGCTGAACGGATTTGGACCGCAGGGGGGCTGATCCTATAAAACCTTGCAAACTTGTCAAGTGCGCGTGCCGTGGGGCCTTCATCCTTCGGAATCCATCGCAGGTGGATTTTGTCCTCGGGGAACTTCCCCACGGAAAATAATTGGGTGCGTTCGCAAGGCCTTCAGGTGTATAAGTCTGCTCATCCGAGAGTCAAAACCGCAACTCAAGTGAAATTTATTTCACGGAGGAGATCAACATGGGGGTATTGAAAAGCGTCGGTGCAATTTTGCTCGTCGTTTTCGCAGGCGTCACGGGCCTGCTGCTCGGGGAACGCATCCAGGCGGCGAAGCCGGCGCGCGCTGTGGACACAGCCGCGGCACCGCTGCCCAAGGACGTCAATCCCGACTCCCTGAATCGGCTGCCCTTGATCAAACGTGAAGACATGGACGATTACGGCAAAAAAGTTTTCGACGAACAGAACGGGCCCGTATCGAAGTCCTGGAGCGGAGGCCGGGCCGCCTTGCGCCTCTACAGCCCCAGGCTTGCCAAATCGATGGCCGACGCTCACACGTATCTCAAGTTTGAATCCGGATTGGGAGACCGCTTGACGGAGATCGCCGTGTTAACGACGGCGCGCGCGATCAACCATCAGTTTGAATGGACACAATGGGAAATCCACGGGCGAATGGACGGCAGCTTCCATGTGGAACCCGAGATCATCGACATCATCAAGTTCAACAAGCCGGTCGTGGGACTCGGCGAGAAGGAAACCGTCATCATCAATTTCGGACGCGAGCTTTTCGGCAAACAGAAAGTCTCCTCGGAAACTTTCGCACACGCCTTGCGCCTGTTCGGCCCCCGCGGCGTCGTGGATTTGACCAACCTGATGGCCATTTACAATGCGACCGCGCTGGAAATGGATGCGTTCGATCAGCATCTGCTGCCAGGACAGGAACCGATGCTTCCTCAGCGATAGATTTTCTTTCGAGTTAGTCGAGCGCGTCACCGTATTGACCTGACACCTATTCGTGCAAACATTTCCTCTCAAGTATCTTACGTAAGTCGGTAAACTGTCAGTGTTCTGGCCTCGGTTACTTGGCCTGTCCCTACCAAAAATCCCGTCTGAATCGTAAAAAGCTGCTGCGACACGGTGACGACTAGTGCAGACGGGGTCTACGCGTGCGATATCCCGCTGCGCAGGTGCTCCAGAGATTGGTCACGGCGCTACAAAGCGCAATTCTCCGTCAAGTTCAGGTTGTGGTGACCCAGAGCTGGGCAAGCTAGGCCGCGCGGCGTTCGTATCGGTGATGGAGTCCGCCAACTTCGGGCAACTCCACCACTTTTCCAAGTACTGGAGGCTGTACCCTCCGAGGGATCGGCGCATCTTTCTCCAAGGAAAGATGCGTGCGCGTTCGCTCGTAGTATTCAAAATATGACTTCAAGACGCGATGTAGGCCCATTTGATTCAAAACGATAACATGGTCCAAGCACTCGCGACGAATCGATCCGATTAACCGTTCGACGTAAGGATTCTGCCAGGGTGATTTCGGAGCGGTGAGGACTTCCCGAATTCCAAGCCAAGTTGCCGCTTCACGAAACTTCTCTCCATAGATGCCATCACGATCGCGAAGCAAATAGCGAGGTGCACTGTCCCAAGGGAAAGCTTCCAGCAGTTGCCGGGCAGTCCATTCCGCCGTGGGATTCGTGGTCACAGCAAAATGAATCGGACGCCGGCGGTCGTGCGAGAGAATCACAAAAACAAAAAGAAGCCGGAACGTGACCGTCGGTACAACAAAGAAGTCGGCAGAGACCAAGGTCTGCATGTGGTTCTTCAGAAAGATCCGCCAATTCTGCGATGGCGGCCTCCGGTGCCGGACCATGTGCTTCGCCACTGTTGCTTGCGACATCTGAATGCCAAGCTTTAACAGCTCCCCATGAATGCGTGGAGCGCCCCAACGCGGGTTGGCCAGACTCATTCTCCGGATGAGTTCTATGACGTCACTCGATACCGACGGGCGGCCTGCGGGATGGCGGCTCTTCCATCTCCAATACAGCCGGAATCCCTGTCGATGCCAGCCGATGACGGTCTCCGGCTTCACGATAATCAATGCGGATCGCCAGTCAGTCCACAGGTGTGATAGCCAGACCCAGAGGGC
>Ga0265318_10001146_pt1 | contig 16459 bp, 17 predicted proteins | sample 4821metaG_FD_192431 | JGI IMG/M metagenome (GOLD analysis project Ga0265318, IMG submission 192431) | Rhizosphere microbial communities from Carex aquatilis grown in University of Washington, Seatle, WA, United States - 4-8-21 metaG | ecosystem: Host-associated > Plants > Roots > Rhizosphere >... | reverse complement strand
GATTCACGGCATATCGCAAATGAGCACGAATACGTTCTGGTGTTTGCTAAAGAAATTTCCTCACAAAATGAGTGGTTTGGCGAATTTACAGATGAATATCTGAAGCGATACAAATTTGAGGATGAAAATGGTAGATTCTTCTGGGATACTTTAGCGAGACCTGGTCTAAGAAGTCCCATTCGATACACTATTATCGCGCCCGATGGAGAAAAAATCACAAATGATTGGGTAGTTTCTAAAAAGAGATGCGACGATGAGATTAAATCAGGTCGAATAAGATTCACAAAAAACAAAGGTGGTGACTGGAGTGTTCAATTCAAACAATACTTGGGTGAAGGTAAAAAGCCGCGTTCAATTCTCGAAAAGGACTTAGTTGGAGTTAATGCTAATGCAAAAATGGAAATGGTTTCATTTTTCAACGATGATAAGATTTTTTCAAATCCAAAACCCGTAGCGCTGATTAGATATTTGCTCGATATAGTTTCTGATAAAAACTCCATAATTCTCGACTCATTCGCTGGTTCAGGCACAACAGGACACGCGGTCATGCAACTTAACAAAGAAGACAGTGGCAATCGTAAATTTATTCTCGTGGAAATGGAAGACTATGCAAAAACAATCACGGCAGAACGTCTCAAGCGAGCAATTGCAAAAGAAAATTACAAAGACGGATTTTCATATTACGAACTCTCGGAAACTCTTTTAGACAAACAAGGTTTCATCAACCCAAGTTGTAGCTATGACGATTTGGGTAAATATCTTTTCTACGCCGAAACTAAATCAAACACAACAAAGATTCAATATCCAATTATCGGTGAGACAGAAGACGCACAATTTTATCTCCTGTTCGACAAACGTTCAGTTCTAGATAAAGCATTCTTCAAAGAAATTAAAACAAAGCCCAAATTAAAAATTGTCTATGCAGACCGTTGTCTTATCGAAGAAGAGCAACTCAAAGAAAACAACATCATATTCAAACAAATTCCATATGAGGTCAAGATTCTATGAAACTCAAAGAGTATCAAGAAAAAACTCTCAAGGCTTTGCAATCTTATGTAAAAGCTGCAAAAATATCAAACGCAGATTTGGCATTCTATCAACAAACAAATCAGCCATACATTAACAAAGAATTTAATTCAATTCCAAACATATGCATCAAACTTCCAACAGGCGGCGGAAAAACTTTAATCGCCGCTCACGCTGTCTCTCTTTTGCAACAACAATTCAAAAATAAAGACGCAGGAATAGTTGTTTGGTTTACACCATCTGACGCAATTAAAACGCAAACTCTCGACGCATTAAGAAATAGAAATGACTATTATCGTCAAGTTATTGACGATGAATTTGACAAAAAAGTCGTTGTTCTTTCAAACGAAGAAGCACTTTCAATAAAGAAGTCAGACGTGAAAAACAACATTTGCATCATCGTCACAACTCTTCAAGCATTTAGAATGGACGAAGAAAAACGAGACAAGTACAAAGTTTATTCACAAAACGGCGCGTTACTAGATTTTTTCACAGACAGCAATCAAGTGTCATCACTAGCAAACGTAATTGCAAATAACAATCCAGTTATTATTATCGATGAGGGTCACAGAGCCAAAACCACGTTATCATTTGATTTCATAAAAAACCTTAATCCTGCTTTCATCTTAGAAATGACGGCAACGCCAAGACCAAATAGTAACGTTCTCATCTCAATTCCATCAATCGATCTGAAAAATGAACAAATGGTAAAAATTCCAATTTATTTAGATAATTATTCTCATTGGCCCGAAGCAATAGCGGCAGGGGTAAAAAAACGTACAGAATTAGAAACAATTTCTAAAAAAGAAAAAGATTACATCCGACCAATCGCACTTATCCAAGCGCAACAAGACAAACCCGACGAAAATAAAATTCATATTGAACAGTTAAAATCATATTTAATCAACGAACTAAAAATTCCTGAAGACCAGATTGCAACACGAACCGCAAAAAAGAACGATTTAGAAAATGTTAATTTATTCAGTTCTGATTGCAACATTCGTTATATTCTCACAGTTAACGCATTAGCCGAAGGCTGGGATTGTTCATTCGCATACGTACTAATCTCAGTCGCAAATCTCGGCGCCAAAGTTGCCGTTGAACAAACAATAGGAAGAATTGTCAGAATGCCCTATGCAAAAAGACGCAAACAAGAAAATCTAAACTATTCGTACATCTTCGCATCAGCGAAAAACTTTCAAGAAGCCGCAGCACAAATTGTCTCTGGATTAGAAGACAACGGCTTCTCCAAAGAAGATATCTTACCAATCACAAAGGAACAAGAGCCAATCCAAGCAAAAAAACAATTCAAAGATGATTTGGTTATCCCTCAATTTACTTTTGATGACGACTTTTTGCAATTTGACGATTTAGTAGAAGATTTTCAACTTAGTAAAGCGTTAGCTGATGTAAAATTTGACCCATACGCAGATTTAGACGCACAAGTGAAGTACGACATCAACGAAAATGAAAAATGGGTCAAAACTGAGCAAAGAAAACTTCACGTTCAATATACAAATGAAGAATTTTCAAAACCTGAACTAATTAATTGGATTGACACTAAGTTGAGACTGCCATTTGCAGATAAAAAAACAAAGTTGAGCTATTTTGAGCGTGTATACACAACATTAGAGAAAAGAGAAAAAGAGCTAAAAGATATGGCGCCATTTAGATACGGCTTAAAAGATGCAATAGAAACTTATATTGATGATCAAATTGAAGTCCATGCTAAAAATAATTTTGATTTAATGATTAAATCAAATAAAATAAATTTAAACAAATCATATGATTTTTCGCCGACAATCACACTTGCACAAGAAATGCACGATAAGCTTTCAAAGAATTATTACTCTGCTTTAGATAAATTAAACAAAGAAGAACTCACATTCATCACACGTCTTGATCAACTAGAAAACATTAAGTTCTGGGCGAGAAATAGAGAAAAACAAGACTTTTTCTTGCAAGGTTGGAAAAAGGGAAAATATTATCCTGATTTCATCGCAATAACAAAAAGCGGCATGACATTGGCAATCGAGTGGAAAGGCGGCGATAGAGTTAGCAATGAAGATACTAAGCATAAAGAAGAAGTCGCGAAAGTCTGGGAGTCACTCGGCAAAGGAAAATTGAGATATTTCTTAATAACAACTCAGAATGTAGACGCAAAATTAAAAGAAATTGAGCGATTATAATTTTTCCATTTCTCCAACAAAAAACATATAAAAGTCTGAAAGTATCTGGTCACTTATGAAAATAAATTCGAATAAATTGCGCGTAAAAAAACCTCTAACTACAAACTTTCCTATAATGCGGCTCACAAAAAAACAAGCCGAAATTCTTGCAGAAAATCGTAAAAATTACGGCCAAGTTCACGCGCCCTCTGAAAAGAAATATAAGAAAATGTCTTCTCTTGCGGGAACACTGGCGAAGTATTTAACAAAAGAACAAATAGCCGATATGCGTGAAAACATCAGAGATAAAGTCGACAGATTTTAATTGGGCTTGAGTTAGTCATTTGCAGATAAAAAAAGCTTTTTTAAAAAGTTAGACAAAAAATTAAAAATTACAAATATTTATTCACGCAACAAACGCCGCTTTAACTTTCTCTTTGAAAGCTTCGACATCTACAGTTTTACAACGTGCGCCAGCCGCTGGAGCATGTCCGCCGCCGTGTGCATTTTCAAACTGTCGCGAAATTGTGTCAAGCAATTGTCCTAGGTTTTTCTGCGTGTGCTGACTTCGCATAGAGATGTGCGTAAATCCTTCAGAAGTATTTTCATAGAAGAAAAATGTTTCCTGCGGATGCAAATATGAAATTATCGACGAGACAAAGCTTGCCATCAAGTACGGCGCTTTGATTTCAATAAAATTAATTTTGCTCACAGGATCAACTTGCGCCATTGATTGATAATTCGCAATTAAATTATTGTAAATGCTTTCTACTTCAGGAACAGATTGTAATTTGCTGTTAGCTTCGGAGATGCTGCTAGATTTAATCAACACTTGCAACGCACCTTCGAATTCTTTGTAACTGCGTGCACCAAGCATATGTGCTCGAAGTGCAAATTGCCCGAACGGCGACGTGAAAAAAGCATCTTGTTTTGAAGTGTCGATGCGCACATCGCTCTTAGCTGCGATTTTTGCAATGTAATCTGGCCAGCCGATAATGTTCATATCGCTAATCATTCCTGGCAGAATTTTCCATTCCAAATCGTGAAGGTCTTTTACCGTCGAGAATGCGTCAAACACAAGCTTCGATGTGCAGTACTGCGCCGGTTCAAGTGAATTCGTAACATTAAGCGGATGGATGAACATTCGCATAAACATTGAGATTGATTTTTCATAAACTTTTGAATTATCTCTGTGATGATCAAAGACAATTAAATTGAACGGCAACGTTTCAAGTCCTTTTGCAGAGAGCATATCCCATGCAACTGGGTCGAAGTCAAGGCAGAATATTGATTTAATATTTCGTGCAATGAGCAATTGATAAAATTCTTGGCCAAAGACGTTATTTTCTTTTGCCGTTGACATAACAACAAGATCTCGAATGCCAAAGCGCTCCATCATTTGGACAAAAATTGCTGCTGCGCATAATCCATCAGCATCATCATCGTAAATAACTGCGAATGTTTCGTTGCGGCGAATAGAATTCAAAAAAGAATTCAGAAATGGAATTGTTGGGTTTGAAATGACTTGGTACGTACTCATCACGACAAAACGCAAACTTGTCGTATTTAAGGGTTCTGGTTTTTACGGGAAAATTTGCTCATTCGTAGTGATAACAGATGCGTTAAGGCGTTATTTAGTTAATTGGTAATTACCATCGCATATAAGCGCCAGCAAAAAGATGTTGTTGTTCTGGTTTGTTACTATGTATGTCGTACATAATCGCGCCGCTAATTTTAGTGTCTTTAGAAAGGCATGTATGTAATAAAGGTGCCAGCGGAATGCGAGCCTGAACATTTCCAGACGCAGTAAGTGAAGTTTCTACAGAAATCAAATCAGGCAATAGCGCATATCTTATTTTGACATTTCCTGTTCCGCCGCCAAAACCAATCGACGCGCCAAGACGTTTGTCTGGAGATCCGTTCATATTACCAAAATTATGTTGAGCTTCAATTGCAAGAAGAGAATTATATGGCAACGCGCTACTTAAAGTGTGTTTGAAAACATCGCCCTTGCTATCAAATTGCGGTGCCAATGGTTCAACTCTCAAAATTTCTTTTTGAGGACTTTGATATTCAATAACGCGCTCAAGAGATTTATCTGAAGAATATGTATTTTGTTGAGCTTCTAGTCTTTTCGCGCCTTCGGGAGAGAAAATTGACGGAATAGCCTGTGATGCGTCTTGTGTATTCTGTCCGCATTTATCCTGCTCAGAAGAATACGCAGGTGCCGATGAAAATGTATATGCACTCACAAGAAGTGTTGCGATTAGCGAGCGAGGAATCAAACCCATAAACTCAGAGTATAATATGTGCTTTATATAATTTCGGTCGCGTCGTCAAATTTTGTCTGCATCACATATGTGTCAATTTTAGCAATCTTTTAAAACAAATGCGCATCGCTAGTTATTATGCCACATAAAGACTTACAGAAGAATTCGCAATCGTTAGTGCACTCATCAGCACAGCCTTCATTGCAACCATTGTCGCAATCATCCGCTTTTTCTCCAGCTCTCTCTGCGTGGATCAATCCTAAATATCTCGAACCAAAATCAATCGCAGCTCTCAAACACGAATTCGAGACTGGCAAACCTTACAAATATCTTGAAGCATCAGAATTTTTCCTTCATCACAGACTCGTAGAAGTTCTAAAAGCAATGCTCGAAGAAAAGTTTTATTTCAAAGAGTCCGACCTCTTTAAGTTTAATCAAACGCAAGACCTCAAAAATACTGACAGCAAAATAATAAAAGAATTCATAACGTTTCTTTATTCAAAAGAATTTATTGCATATATGCAGCACCTAACAAATTTCAAATTCTCAAAAACAGTTGACATCGCTGGAACACTTTACGAAGATACAAACTTCTTGCTTTGCCACGACGACCAACTTGATGACAGAAAAATTGCATTCCTTTGCTATCTCTCGACAGTCGAAGAAACCGACGGCGGAAGTCTTGCACTTTACAACGCAGAGAAAACTAAACTCAAAACTATCGCCGACGACAAAAAAGAAAAAGAAACTTGGATGCCAACGACAGTTGCAAAGAGAATTTATCCTGCGTTTAACAAACTTGCATTTTTCGAAGTCAGTGAAATTTCTTTCCACGAAGTCGAAGAAGTAATTACACCAGAAACAAAACGTGTAGCAATCGGAGGTTGGTTTTATGAGCAGCATTGAAATCAATCCAGCATATACGAAATCTCCAGCACAAGTCGGCGCACAAATAAAATCTGCTTTCTTTGACAACGAAGCGATTCCAAATATCAAACTCGGACAAATTCTTGACGCAAGTTCATATGAAAAACTTTCACAGACAGTTTCACGAACAACTCTCAAGCCACATGTTTCGCCATTAGAATATCGTTATGGAATTGCGTCGCTAAAATTGCCGCAGCTCACAAAATCTCTTTCAAAATTTTTAAAACCAATTTTTGGAATCGAACTCAAAGAAGAATCCTGGAAACTTGTAAGTTTGACGTGGAAAGAATATAGTATGATTCTTGATTCATATAAATCGCGAGTTGGATTCGACGTAATTGTCGACGTTTCAGACGATTTCCCTGACAACGCCGGCGCAGATATTGTTTACACAACTGGCGGCGAGGAAACAGTAGAAATTCCTGCGTCATCAAACACACTAATCATCGTCAAAATCGGCGATAAAACTCGATCCTTCTTGCGATATGCAAATCATTACGCAAAAGATAAAAAGAGAAACTTCCTAGTACAACATATTTAGAGGAATAAGTTTACAGTAACAAAATTTAGCACCTTGGCGATTATCAGAAATCGACGTGATTTATGCAACGTCGATTTCGAGAATTCTGCGAGGGACGAGCAGAGTTTCGCCGTGCTAAATTTGGACAAAAATGAAACACAATCCACAGATAATTCAAAACAGAATTTCTCAACTAAAGCATATGCGCATCGTTCCATCGAGTCGTTTCCAATTCTATCAAGGATTTTCACTCGCCGGCTCATTAATGGTAATCGCAGCGATTCTTTTCTATCTCAAACAAGACGACACAACAATGCTCTTTGTGAGTTATTGCGTTCTACTCGTCGCATTAATGGGTTTCTGCATCTACGCGCTCTTCGCTCATATGCACGACAAACACGTCAACGATTTGATAGAAAAGAATTACGATCTTTTATTGAACAGTAAGAAATAGCGGATGCATTTGTCTAATTACTCTAATTCTTGCGCGATCCAAAATACTTTGAGCGTCCCGCCAAACGCCCTCGATGTTTTTCTCGCCATTAACGATATACATTTTGTGTTGTTTTCCATAGAAATTAATCAACGGCTCAGTTTGAGAATGATAAACTTTCAATCGTTCACGAACAATTGATTCTTTGTCGTCGTCGCGCTGAAATACTTTGCCACCATTCTTTGCCACAAACTCATCTGCGTGCGTTTTATCCGTGAACGTATGCTGTTCGTGATTTAATTCAACCATCCAGCGCGAGCTGATTCGTTTAACGACGGCTTCTTCACTGACTTGTATATCTAGAACAACGTCGATTCTCAAAAGGTGGTCAAGCGCAAATGCTTGATTAAGCGTTCGTGGAAATCCATCGAACAAAACTCCGCCTTTCACACGCAGCAATGCTCCACGAACTAATTCAAGAACTGTTTGGTCATCAAGAAAATGTCCAGAATCAATCAACGCTTTTGCGCGCATTCCAATTTGTGAGCGAGCTGCGATTTCTTCACGAATAATATTCCCCGTAGAAATATATGTCAGTCCATATTTTTCACAAATACGCTCCGCCTGCGTTCCTTTGCCAGAGCCAGGTGGTCCGATAAGAATGACATTCATTACAATAAATTCCTCTTTTAGACAATATTTGCAATTAGCTCTATTTAAAGTTTAGTCTTGAGTGGGAGGTAGTTTCGCCAAACTTAATTTCCTTACTCTGTCTGACAAAGAAATTGCGCGATAGATAATTGGCGCAAGCTTACTCGGAGTCTGTGGGTCATATCTTCTTGCTTCGTTGACAACTTTCATATTATCCATAACTACTGACGTTAGGCTTGTGATATTCACAAATCTACGTTTTTTATTATGTGGTGCTTCAATAATTCCATTATTGTTAGATGCATATGCATTTTTCGACGAGAAAAGAGAATTCATATCTAGTAATGCATTTGCACCGTGTGTTGGCATAAGTCGTGGCGTAACATTAGGTCGTGCTTTTGCAAATAATTCTCTCCAATCATAAGCGAAACCGTAAATATATGAATTATTTTGTCTTTGTACAAAGTCAGAAAAAAACACGCCAATCAACCATTGCGAGCCGTTAACAGTAATTGCGTGTGTGTAAAAAAAATTGTCTCGTTGAGATAGAATTCCAATGTCTTCGTAATTTACAGTTGCAGTTTTTCCAGCCAACTGTTTAGAAACATATTCAACAGTGGCAGTTAGTGTTTGATATGGAAGCAGAAACTTTTGCGAGTCAGTATGTTCCACAATTAGTCCAGCACTTGTTTTGCAGATTCGCGAATGAGTGCCAACGTAAAATTAAAAATTCCATTCAGTGTATGATCATCATAGAGAGGCGTACCATCAGCTTTAACTTGCGTCGGCCGCAGCGTAAAAGTTTCAGGATTATAACCAGGTGCGAATAATTTTGCAAGTTCAACTGTTGGAATTCTATTCTGGCTATAAGCTGACGCGTGGAAAACGGACAAATTTCCTGCAGGGTTCACCATAGTTGTTCCATAATAAATTCCAAATGATTCTCGATCATCTTGCTCTGGAAGTTTTTTACCGTCAATCGCTGGAAAGATTCCATTTTCATCTCTCTCATCTGGCGCACGATAATTTTCATTGCGAATCCATTCGTGCCACGGTGCAATACGCGCAAAGAGATATCCTGTTTTATTTTGCAAATTCATATTTGTTCTTCGAGTACCAATGATGACTGGATGGTCATCAATCATAACTCCTCTAAATTTAATTTTAAGCGGTCTATTGCCTTTGTATTCGCTAAGCGGCGCATCTTGATAATATAATTTAGTGCCTTCATATTCGTCTTCAAATCGATGGACAACGTCAGCTAACGTGTGGTATGGTTCTCGTAACATTTTTCTAGCAGTTGCAATCAAAACGGGCTAGTTTTAAACTTTCCCATTTTATTTAGAACATATTGGAGAAATTTTTACTTTATTTTATTATTTAACTATACTCATACTAAGTCCATCGCCAACATCGTATAAAGTTGTTTCAAGACGTTCATCTTTAGTTATTGCTGCAACGAACGGCAAACATTTTGGATTTTTTATGTTGTCGGCAATAATAATCGTCCCCTTGCGAGATAATTTAATGCAATATTCAAGGACTTCGAGATATTTTGCTTTCCAGTGATCGATAAATATCAAATCAAATTCTCCGGGCATAAGACTTAACTGGGAAATATCTTTGAGAGCTTCTTTTGCGTCTTCACAAATAATTTGTGCGTCGACATTAAATTTTGCAAACGTCTCTTCTGCAACTGTTAATGCTTTCTCATCAGTATCCATTGTTACAAGAGATGCACCGCTTGACGCTAAAATTGTTCCAGAATATCCAACAGCAGTTCCAATTTCAAGAATTCGCTTTGGTTTTTCTTTTTCAATAAGTGAAAGAAGCCATTTTGCAGATGCAAGACCTAAAATTGGAATTCTCTGCTCTCGCCACTTCACGGCAAGTGGTTCTAAGTCGTCGATTATTGTCATAAATAAAAAAAGAAAGGCTCACTTTAAAATCATTCGCTTTTGAAACGCAAACCTGGAAAAGTAACATCCCTTGTTGCCAAATCAATATCAATTTTATTAGTCGCAGCTCTGAACTGCTGATATTTGATTTCTGCGTGATCCATCATACGTTTTGCAGCAATGATGTCTGATGAATTTTTATCTGGTGCATGACCAAAAATGACTTTTTTGACATCGGTTTCCAATAATTTATGCGTTGCTGCAATATCTGGGAAATGAGTTGTGTATAATGTTGAATTTGGAACTCTACTAGAATTAAGCATACAATTATTTGCTCCTTTAATTTCATACTCTTCGCGAAGTTTAGCATTTGACCAATCAAAAGTTTTATTTTCTGCTTTTAATTTAGCTGATATGCGCTTAGGAATTCCGTTGTATCCAAAGCCGAGCGTTTTATTCTTAGGTCCAACCAGAACCGCTCCTTGCTGATAAACTGGATTTTTAGAACATTGAGCCATAATCATTGCCGCGCCCATAAAAGTTTCTTCCCATGGCAAATAATCTAATCTTTTTCCCGTAAGACTAACGCGTGGTGCAATTTCTCTAGATTCTACGTCTAATAAATCGAAATCAACAGAAACATTTTTTACACGTGCTTCCAAAGTTGTTATAGGAATTCCGGCGCTATTGAACATATCATTTGCTGTTACATTAGAATCCTTACCATTTTCGTAAACAGAAATAAATTTAACGCATCTTATTTTTTGTTGCAGTTGCACAATTTCTCGTGCACAATCGTGACAAGGCATTACAGTTACGTAAAGTGTACCGCCATCATATGTTCTAGTAACATTTGCAAGCACATTTAATTCAGCGTGCTTAACGTATGGATATTTTTTATCATGACGGTGTTCGCCAGTTTTTAGCCAAGAAAAATGATCATCACTTAATTTTGCAGGAAATCCATTATAACCAGTTGCTGCAACGTATTCGTCTTTGTCAACAAGAACCGCGCCGACTTGTGTGACTGGGTCTTTACTTCGTTTAGCAAATAGCGCCGCAATAGCCATAAATGCTTCTGGTCTAGGAAGTGGATTATATGCAACCATAAATATGTGGCAAGCGCAGAATCTTATAAAAGTTACTATTTAGAAGTAGTTTGAAAATAATTCAAAGAAAATCAAAGTAAACAGAATTTTTCAAAAATTAAGGATGCGCGTGTCCCTGCGCTTCTACTTTAGCAATCGCTTTAGAAATCTCAGCGGCGTCACCGATATATTCGCGTCCCAAATAACGCCAATCATCATCAAACTTAAGTAGAATTGGAACTCCCGTCGGTAAATTAAGAAGAGGAATATCTTGTTCACTGATATTTTCAATATGTTTCAAAATTGCGCGCAGAGAATTTCCATGTGCAACAACTAAAACATTTTTGTTTCGAGCAACCGTCATAATCGCTTCTGTCCAATAAGGAACGACTCGTTCAATTACTCCTTTCAAAGTTTCAACTCGAGGATGCGACTCTGGGGGAACGCTAGCGTATTTTGGATCGTTCAAAAATTTTGCATATTCAGCGTCAGTTAATGGAGGCGGAGGCAAATCATAACTTCGTCGCCAAATGAAGACTTGCTCTTCGCCATATTTTGCCGCCATATCTGCTTTGTTTAAACCTTGTAGCGCACCATAATGACGTTCATTGAGATGCCAATCTTTAATCATTGGCACGTAAACCTGATCCATAATGTCGAGAGCCAAATTTGCAGTATGAATTGAGCGTTTGAGAAGCGATGTAAACACAACGTCAAAACGTATTCCAAGTTTTCGCATATCGTGACCTGCGCGACGTGCTTCGAAGTTTCCTTCGTCGTCTAGTTCAACATCAGCCCAGCCGGTGAATCTATTTTCAAGATTCCAAAAACTTTCCCCGTGCCGCATAATCACAATTTGTTTCATATAAATTAACCAATAACAACTACGAAAGCAACGCCTTGGCAATTATCAGGAGAGCGCCCGATTTATGCAGGGCGCTCGACGCTCGCTCTCCGAAGTATGAGGAGAAATTTGCCGCGTTGCCTTTCGCGAAAATTAAATTTACATCCGTCCTAAATAAATTTGATAAGCTTCTGCTGCAGATTTTCCGTCAATTGTAATCGCAGCGATTGCATTGCAGAATCTAATTGCCTCAGCAAGTGGCTTTTGATGAATATTTCTACCAGTCGCATTTCCGCCTGCGCCAGAAATAAATATTTGTTTGTGCAAAGCGTCAAGGAAAGTTTCAACGTCGGCATTTCCACCACCCGCGCAAATAACTTTTGTGCGTCCTGCAGCCATAATTGATTCTTTGAATGCGAGATATGGATCCGCCATCAAAACGACTGGGAAATTAACTTTGACAAAATCTGCGCCAAGTGCACATCCAACGTCACACGCGCCAGCAATTAGGTGTGGATCCTTTTCATTTACAACTGATTTTCCTCGAGGATAAATCCAAATAACTGCAATCATGCCATTTTGGTGAGCCTTAAAAACAATCTGCGCAGCTTCGCGAAGCATTTGTGGTTCATATTCGCTACCGAGATAAATCGTGTAGCCGACCGCTGGAATTTTGAGACCTGATTGTTTTGCAAATGTAACGACTTGTTCAATGTCGTACCACGCATAACTAAAAGGATCAATTTGATTAGATTTTACGAGATTAGATTTTGAGTTTAATTTAATCAAATATGGAAGTTGTGGGAATGCTGGACCAAATCTAGAAACAAGTCCAAGTTGTGCAGCAAAACAACCAATTCGTGCTTGCGATGCAATGTGAAACAAATGTTCTGGCGTTGCATCATCTGGCGAAATATCTTTTCCGTAGAAATCGTCATTGAGATGCTCAACACGCTGATCGCCAGCGAACAACATTAATCGCCCACTTCCTTTTGTAATAAGATTGTAATTCTCGACGTATGTTTTACGTTTTGATACGGGAACATCCGCTGGAACCAGTATATTTACTTCATCAGTCTGTGGTCGTGCTCTTTTCACAATTGGTTTTATTCTGTTTACTTTTTTTGCCATTATGGTTTAACCTGATTTGTTACTTTGCCGCGCAAAAATGATTTAATATTTTCAACGTTAGTAGTTTCAATTCGCTCAAGTGCTTCTTGCGTGTTAAATGCATTGTGCGGCGTATACAAAACATTTGGATGTTCGATGATTTTACGATTTTGGACAAGCAGTGTTGCTTGTTTTGGATGTCGCGCATCAAACGAATGCGGATGTGTCAAGAATTCTTCTTCTTCAAGTACATCAAGTCCAGCTTTCGCAATTCTGCCGCTTTCCAAACCATAAAGAAGCGCATCTGTTTCAATAAGTGCGCCACGTGCAGCATTTAGTAAAATAACTCCTTTTTTCATTTTGCGAATTGCTTTTCGATCGATTATGTGATGAGTCTGCGCGAGATATGGCAAGTGAAGTGTAATAATATCAGACTCTGCATAAATGCGTTCAAGATCAACGTATTCGAAATCAAGTATGTCAGTATAAAAGTTATTTTGCATTTTATCATATACAAAAACTTTCATTCCAAAACCATGCGCAATCTTTGCAACATTCATTCCAATTTTTCCGCCGCCAACAACGCCAATAGTTTTCTTTTTCAAGTCAAATCCGACGAGATCTTTAATTGTGAAATCCATATTTTTGTCGCGGTCAAAACTTGTGTGAATATGTCGAGCCAAAGAAAGCAGTAAACCAAAAGTATGTTCTGCAACTGTATTATCGCCGTACGCTGGAACATTACAAACGACAACGCCGTGACGCGCGCATTCAATTACGTCAACGTTGTCGAATCCAGTTGAGCGCAACGCGACCATTTTGAGTTTTGGAAGTTGGCGAACAATCTCTGCTGTTAACTTTGATTGAACGAACAATGAAATTATATCAACGTCTTGCAATTTCTCAATATGTTTTTTAGAAAGAGATTCTGGGAAGAAATGTAACTTGTGACCAAACAACGCGCCAATATGACGTTGAACAAAAGATTGCTCCCACGTTGCAGTATCAAAGAACGCAATAGTTGCCACTCATACACCTCTTTTTATTACTTAATCTTGCTAAATCCGCAAACTCGCTATATAAAGCTTTTGACGAGAATTAAGCAACAAGATGTGAACCACTGTTAACATGATGAGCTTTCTCCCCAACAATGGCAAGTTGAGTGATTGAGCCACAATCTACTTTTGTTTTACTCATCTGCAAAAAAGACTTGCCGAATAATTTTCCAAGCAAAACGCGAATGACGTTGCCGTGCGTTACAATAATTATTTTCTTACCCTTGTTTGAGCGAATCGCGTGCCAAAATGCATGAATTATTTTGTGAGTCGCAACATGTTGTCGCAAAAAAGCTGGAGACAAAAATATGTTTTGCGTATCAGCCAAATAATTTTCTGAAAATGCGCTGTGCAAAAGCGGACGTACGCCAAGCTTCTCGACAATTGGATCAGCTGTTTCAAGAGTCCGAACCGTTGGGCTAACAATAAGTAGTGGCTTTGTATTAGCGCTAAACTCGTGTGAAAAAAATTTAGATATTTCTTTTGCTTGCGCATATCCTTGTGCAGTGAGATGTCCGTTCTCTTCGTGTGAGTCAGGAATTGCGTGTCTAACTAGATAAACAATAGTTTGATTAGACCTATCCGACCTCTCCTCTTTTTTATTTGTCGCCATAAAATATTATGCGCCTCTTTATTTTGTGATTATTAGCATTCATAATTTTAATAGTTAATCTTTATAAATCTGTCAATCGTTCCAAAAAACATGAGTGGTACGTCAGCATCTACATCATCATCTGATACATCGGGCATTAGAAACGTCGTCATAATCGGCGCAGGAATTAGCGGTCTTACTTCTGCGATTTACACGGCACGAGCAAATCTAAAACCACTTGTTATTTGCGGACCAGAAGACGGCGGACAACTTACACTTACAACTGACGTTGAAAATTTCCCTGGATTTGAACACGGCGTAATGGGTCCAGAGCTTGTCGCAACGTGCAAAAAACAAGCGCAGCGTTTTGGCGCAGAATTTCTAACTGGTTTTGTAAAATCAATCACAAAAGACGGCGACGTGTTTAGCATTACAATGCACGACGTATCCGTCATTAAATCTCACGCAGTAATAATTGCAACGGGCGCATCTGCGCGATGGCTCAAAATTCCGTCAGAAAAAACTTACAAAGGTCGCGGAGTTTCAACATGTGCAACGTGCGACGGATTCTTTTATCGCAACAAAGAAGTTCTAGTTATTGGTGGCGGAGATTCCGCAATGGAAGAATCAACGTTCCTCACAAAATTCGCAAGCAAAGTTACAGTCGTAAATAGAACCGACAAATTGCGCGCAAGTAAAATTATGCAAGACAAATTCTTTGCAACGCCAAAGACTGCAATTATTTGGAATGCAGAAGTTGAAGAAGTTCTTGGCGACGGCAAAAAAGTAACTGGCGCAAAACTCAAAGATGCAGTCAGCGGCAAAATCACAGAAGTCAGGTGTGATGGAATTTTTCTCGCAATCGGTCACGTTCCAAATACAAATTTCATCAGCGGTCTCGTCGAAATTGGAAGCAACGGATACATAATCACCGACCGATTCACAAAAACAAAAACGCCGGGACTTTTCGCGTCAGGCGACGTTCAAGACAGCAGATACCGTCAGGCGATTACTGCCGCGGGCAGCGGATGCGCAGCGGCACTTGAAGCAGAAAGATATCTCGCAGAACATAATTTACATAATTAAATTAAACCTAAAATAATTATCTCTAGATTTATAGAAGGCATTCTTGAATATATTTAATTATTTATCAAAAGAATATTTGTAAACAAAATACGAACCAATTAATATTCCAAGTCCCAAAACAACGGATGTCGCCGCAAGTGTTCCGCCAGTATATGACGCGACTAAAATATCAAGAATTGAAATAATCACTGCAAATCCAATTCCCCATTTTTGTCGTTGTAAAACGCCAGCAGTTGAAACGGCGAAGAGAAATGCAAATGCACTAAGTGCAATAAGATAACTCATCTGATCGCGAAAAAAGAATGCTTCCACAATTTTTTCAAATATTTTAATTATTAGAAGTGCAACAAGTCCGACAGTCCAAGCAGACTGAACTGTTTTTGGAACTGATTTTCTAATGCGAATAGTATTTTCTACTGCCATATCGCCTTTTCTTTATCGTCGAGTATTTAATGTTTTCTAAAATACTATTAGTATTTATTTAAGTGATTGCAAGTAAGATTCCAGTCCCTCTCCCACAAGAATCGCGCTCGCTTGCGGATTGATATCTTTTTTATCTCGAATAAAACTTGCCTGACATAACCAGCCAGACCAATTTTTTCTTGCGAGAGCATAAGTTTCCACTTTTCGTGTTCCGTGACGATTCAAGTCTCTATCATTCCAAACTGCTTTCGTATTTTGTGGCAGTCTAATAAGATCGTCAATTGTTTGTGGTTCAATGAGGCAGTATGGCAGTAATTTTAAGTCTGGAATTCTATTAACTACCAAAACATAATTCGCGCCAAGATCAA
>Ga0265318_10001142_pt1 | contig 16488 bp, 10 predicted proteins | sample 4821metaG_FD_192431 | JGI IMG/M metagenome (GOLD analysis project Ga0265318, IMG submission 192431) | Rhizosphere microbial communities from Carex aquatilis grown in University of Washington, Seatle, WA, United States - 4-8-21 metaG | ecosystem: Host-associated > Plants > Roots > Rhizosphere >... | reverse complement strand
CCGTTTGCCCCTCCGGAGAGGTCTGCGACGGCGCAGGTCATTGCGCCGTCTCGTGCGTCGCGGGCCAGACGAACTGCTCGGGCCTCTGCACGATCACCAGCGCCGACAACCACAACTGCGGAGCGTGCGGCACCGTTTGCCCTTCCGGCGAGGTCTGCGACGGCACAGGTCACTGCGCCGTCACTTGCGTCGCGGGCGAAGCGATCTGCTCGGGCGAATGCTCGGACCTCAGGAGCGACGGCCTCAACTGCGGGGCGTGCGGGGCCGTGTGTGCCGTCGGGAAGGTCTGTTCGGGAGGTACGTGCGTGCCGGTCGAAGGCGGCGTGGCCGGTGGCGACGGGGGCAGCGCAGGCGCTACGGACGCCTCGATCCCCGACGCCTCACTGTTGATCGACGCGGGAAATTCCGCCGAGGCCGAGGTTGAGGTTGACGCTACGGACGCCTCGACCCCAGACGCCTCGGCGTCGAACGGTCCCGCCGGGACCGGGGGGTGCAATTGTCGTGCGATCGCCACGCATCCGACGAAGGGAACCGCGATCCCCTTCGTCCTCCTCGCGCTTGCGCTCGCGTGTCGAAGGCGATCGAACGTCGGGCGGTAGTTGCTGCGCATGGGGTCGTCGCGCCACGCATCGACGGAGCGCGAGCGCGCATATTGGCCCCGGGCTAAAGATCACGTCTTTCTAAACCGTACCAGCCTGCCATGGGGGCACGAGTTCAGGTCGACTCGAAAGAGTCGGGGAACATCGTGGAGATCACACTCTCCGGGGCAGCGGACGTCTCCGCGGCGGCACACCTCAAGGAGTGCCTTCTTCGCGTGATGGTGGCCGACCGCGATTTTGTGTTGAAATGAACCTCGAGGCGCTCGATCGTCTCGACGGGGCGGGTCTTCAGGTCTTGCTCTCCGCCAAGTCCTTCGCCGAGCACGCGGGCCGGTCGTTCCGCGTGGAGGCTCTCGGCGAGGTCGCCGCACGGGCTTTCGAGACCGCCGGAGCAAGCGCACTCTTTGCGCCGTCCGGCCTGACACCCTCCGCTGCCTGAACCAAGAGGATCCATCGTGGCCAAACTCGCACTTGTCGTCGACGACTCGATGGTGATTCGCAAGCTCGTCTGCCAAACACTCAAAGGGGCCGGCTTCGAAACGATCGAAGCGAGCAACGGGCGAGACGGGCTCGCCCTGACGGCGAAGCACGCTTCTCTGGCGCTCCGCATCGGAGGCATGAACCACTTCATGCTGCCCGACGGCGACAGCGAAGCACGCATTCCCGCGTGCTTCGGAATCCACGCGATGGAGCTCGTCATCAACAAGATGATGCGGCTCGGTGCGGCCCGAGAGCGGCTCGTGGCGAAGCTTTTTGGAGCCTCGGAGCTCCGCGACCATTCGACGATCGCGCGGAACAACGCGGACTTCGTGGTCTCTTTCCTCGAAGCGGAGGGCATTCCCATCGTGGCGCGAAAGCTCGGCAGCAAGCTGCCCCTCTCCATCTTTTTCGACACGCATACGGGCGGCGTTCGCGTCAAATCGGTGGGCCAAGTCAAGCAGGTGGAGCGCGAAGAGGTCGCTCACCTCGCGCGCATCTCGAAGGGCGAGACGAGCATCGCAGAGGATATCACCATCTTCGGGGAGGGAGCCGCATGAAGCCGCGCACGCGCGTCCTCGTCATCGACGACTCGGCGCTCATGCGCCAGCTTCTCACGGGGATTCTATCCTCGGACAGCGAGATTGAAGTCGTCGGGACGGCGCCGGATCCGGTGGTCGCACGCGCCAAGATACGAGAGCTTCGACCGGACGTCCTCACGCTCGACGTCGAGATGCCTCGGATGGACGGCCTCCAGTTCCTCGAGGAGCTGATGCAGACCCATCCCATTCCGATCGTGATGGTGTCGTCGCTCACCGAGCGCGGATGCGACGTCACGCTTCGCGCTCTCGAGCTTGGGGCCGTCGACTTCGTCTCCAAGCCCAAACTCGACATGGCCCGCGGCGTCGCGGACATCGGTGCCGAGATCATCGCGAAAGTGAAGGCTGCCAGCCTGGCACGCGCCAGGCGACCAGCGGGTGCCGCGCGCGCACCCGCGGGGTCGCGACCGAGCAAGCCGTCGCACGTTTCCTTTCGCACGACTCAACGATTCGTGGCGATCGGCGCGTCCACCGGCGGCACCGAAGCGTTGATGATCGTCCTCTCGGCCTTGCCGGCCGACGCCCCTCCGGTCGTCGTCGTGCAGCACATGCCCCCGGCCTTCACCCGCCAGTTCGCCGGCCGGCTGGACGGGCGCTGTCGCGTGAACGTGAGCGAGGCCAAGAGCGGCGACGGCCTGGTCCAGGGTCACGTGCTCATCGCCCCGGGCGGCGAGACCCACATGGAAGTCGTTCGAAGCGGCGCGAACTACGCCGTCAGGCTCGTCGCGGCTCCTCCCGTGGGACACCACCGCCCCTCGGTCGACGTGCTCTTCGACTCGTGCGCGAAGGCAGCCGGCGCGAACGCCGTGGGCGTGATTCTGACGGGCATGGGATCGGACGGCGCGCGAGGGATGCTGGCGATGCACCGCACCGGCTCAGTCACGATTGCAGAAGACGAGAGCACCTGCGTGATCTTCGGAATGCCGAAAGAGGCGATTGCCTGCGGCGCCGTCGACCACGTCGTGCCGATCGAGCGGGTGGCGGAGACAATGCTCCGCGCGGCGTCGGAAACGATGCCCGCGAGGGGGACGGAGGAACGACGATGAAATCGTTCAATGATTTGGCGACAACGGGCAAGCTGTTCGTGTGGTTCGGCCTTCTGGCGGTCCTCTTGGGGGTCGTCGGCTTCACGGGCCTCTCCGCGGCGGGCGAGGCCCACACGAGCGTGGATGTGGCCTACAACCGGCGCGTCCGGGTGTTGGGAGCGCGGCTCAAAGAGGGGATGGTCGTCGCGACCGACGTAAAGAGCGAAACGGGCGTCCTTCTTGTCCGCGCGGGTACTCGACTCACCGAGACCACGGCCGAAAAACTCGCGCGCCTGTTCCCGAAGGGAGAGATCGAGCTCGCGGACGCGGCTGACTGACCACGGCGCGCACTTCGAGCGAGAGGGGAATCCGAAGTCGCACCCTTCGAGACTCTTCGGGGGCAATCGGCGGAAGGCCTATTAGGCTTCGCCGACGGTTGTCCGTATTAAATTGTATCGGTGAGTAGGCGCTCGATCGGACTGCGAGGCCTGACCGTCACCGGGGCCGTATTCGTCGGTGGTTGCACTGCGAACCCCGGCGACAGCGGCGAAGGCCAAACGACGGGCGCTTGGAATGCCAGCCATCGCACCGGAAGCGACGCCGGCCCCACGCTGGCCGGTGTTTGCGCTACCCCCGGCTCGGTCGCTACGTGCGGCCAAGTCGACCGAGTCTCGGGAGGCTACGTCACCTGCACGACAGGCCACATGACCTGCGCGGAGGGCGTGTGGGGGCCGTGCCTGGGCGACCGAATCACGACCAAGCTCGCGCCCACGACCGGCGCCCTTCGGATCAGCGACTTCGGCACACAGGTCGACTGCGTCAACGACCCGTGCGATCCGGCCTGCGTCCAGGTCGTCGATACGCCGCAGGGCCTGGACGCCGGCGCGGAAAGCGGCTTCCAGATCACCGAGGGCGGGCTGACCCCCGCGCCCATCGTGACATCGGACGCCGGCGTCGTCTGCACCGGCCTGACGGTCAACCCGCCAACGCTCAACGTGAGCGTCGTCGGCCTGAATCCCATCGTCACGACGCCGAGTAGCCCCGTCCTCAGCGCGGCCTACGTCCCGCTCCCCTGCTTTTCTGGTCTCGCCAACGCGTCGTGGTCGGTCAACCAGCCCGGGCTGGCTGCGATCTCGGGCGGCGCGCTGAGCCTCGTCAGCGCGGTCGCCGGCCCCATCGTCGTATCGGCCTATTCGGCGGGGCTACAGGCCTCCGCGACGGTCAACGTCATCACCAACGTCGTCGACGCCTCCCAGGTGACGCCGGCGGTCGCCATGCTGTTCACCGGCGGCGGGACACTGCCGGACAACCTCCAATTCCTCTATCCGTATGCGAACACCGTGTTTCCGCGGTCGGTCGCCGCGCCGGTCGTGCAATGGAACAACGAGGGCGTCGCCGCGACGGCGGTCAAGGTGACGGTGCAATACCCGCCGACGGGCACGCCGACCTATTCGGTCTCCGAGATCATCCCCGAATCGAACCCGCCGCAGGCGACCCTCTCGCAGGACGGTTGGTCCTTCCTCGACCAGACCGCCGCAGGAAAAGACGCGCTCCTGTCGATCCAGCGCTTGGTCAACGGAGTCCTCCTGCAGCCGGTCACCGAGACCGTGCACTTCGCGACGGCTCCGCTCCGCGGCAACATCTTTTACACGGAGTACAACGTCCCGGCGTGGACCGCGACGATCAAGAGCGCCAATCCCTCGGGAACGACGCCGGCGACCGTCGCCATGGCCAACGCCGGGTGCAACCCGTGCCATTCGGTCTCGGCGAACGGAACCACGCTCGTGAGCTCGAACTGGGGAAACAACGACACGAGCGTCGCCCGCGTGAACAGCGACGGGAGCCTGACGGGGCTGGCCAACATGTGGAACACGGCGACCGGAGCGGACTCGCGCGGGTTCGCCTACTCGGCGATCTCGGCCGACGGCCTCTACGCGCTTCAGGGGTCCAACTGGTGGGGAAACACGCTGCAACCCGGGCAGGGCGGATCTGTCTCCAAGCCGCATGGCAATGGCTCGGGCTTGACGGGAGCGTACTTCGCGAACGCGTCGCTCTCCGGCGCGCCCGCCTACACGCGCAGCGACCCCGTCATCGACTTCGGATGGGCGGCAACGTCCCCCGGCGGCAGCATCGCGGCGGGCTCGAGCTACGCAGTGTCGTGGACGGGGAGCGTTCAGGCGATCTTCACGGAAGCGTACACGTTCGAGATCGAGTCGAGCGACGGCGCGACGCTCACGGTCAACGGGCAGTCCCTCGTCAATCAATTTGGCACCCAGACCGACACGAAGCTGTCGGGGACGATCGCGATGACCGCAGGCGCCAAGGTCCCTATCGCGTTGACGTACAAGAACGTTTCGAACACGTCGCAGATCCATCTGCGCTGGAGCAGCGCCCACCAGCCTTACCAAATCATCCCCGTGACGCAGCTGTACCCTGCTGGCTTGACCGCTCCGGCGAACGGACTCACCGGAACCTACTACAGCAACATCGACTTCACGGGGACCGCGACCACCGAGTTCGATCCTGGCGTCAACTACAACTGGAACGGCGGCCCGCCGGTCGCTGGCGGGGCGGGCACCAACTTCTCGGTTGAATGGACCGGCCAGGCGCAGACCCCGTGCACGGGGAATTACCAGTGGTGCGTCGTCGGCGACGACGGGGTGAGGCTTTGGGTGGACGGCACGCTGGTCGACGACGGTTGGGTGGCGCAGGGACCCACCCTCTACTGCAGCCCGGCCGTCAGCGAGACGGCCGGGACCCTGCACGACATCAAGATGGACTACTTCCAGGCCGGCGGCGGCTCGGTTGCGCAGCTCGAGTGGAACGCCGCGTGTCTCGGTCTCGGCTCTCCGGCCGTGATTCCGTCGGCGGACCTCTTTCCAACGGGGGACCAGGGCATCGGCGGATTCAACATGCCGTTCCGGACGGCCGGCGATCGCGGGAACGGGGCCCCCTATTCGATCATTTCGGTGCCGCAGGTCGTCAACGCGTCTCCGGTCGACGTATCCAGTCAAACGCCCAACGCGTGGGGGCTCGGCACGACCGCGATGATGGTTCCGGCCTTCTCGCCGGACGGCACGAAGCTCGTCTTCGTCGACGGCGACACGAGCGGCGGGGCCTCCTGGCGCCAAGGCCTGTCCCTCTTCGATTTCAACGAAACGCAGCGGCTCTTCAGCAATCGTCGCAACGTGGTCAATACGACGCTTGCGCCGACGAGCACCCTTCCGATGTTCGCGGGCTGGTCGCATCAGGACATCGGAACTCCCGGAGACCCGGCGTACGCGGGCTCGGCCGCGGTCGCGAACGGGGTCTACACGGTGACCGCAGGCGGCGACGACATCTGGAATAGCAGCGACGCCTTTCATTTCGTCTATGTCCCGATCTCGGGCGACTTCCGTCTCCAGGCGCGGGTGACGTCCCTCGGATACGCCGATTACTGGTCGAAGGCAGGCGTGATGCTGCGCAGCGACCTCACCTCGAGCGCCGCCCAATCCACCATGCTGATCAACGCCGGGGCCCTCACCGGGTTCCAGTGGCGGTCGTCGAACGGCGCGAGCAGTAGCTGGACGCAGGGACCCGGCGCCGGTTTCCCCTATTGGGTTCGCCTCACGCGCGCCGCCGGGATCGTCTCGGGCGACGTGTCGCCGGACGGCGTGAACTGGACCAACGTCGGCTCGACCCAACCGGCCATCCCCAACGCCGCATACGTCGGGCTCGCCGTCACCGCGCACAACAACGCCACCAGCACGACCGCGACGTTCGACAACGTGGCCTTCGCGGCGGCCGCGTCGAACAACGTCGTCCGCTGGCCTGCGTTCGAAGGGGACTCGCGCTCCGTCATCTTCCAGACCAACCCGCCCGGCCAGGACGACATGGCGACCTACCCGCAGTACGGCGGCATGCTGCCGTCTGGGTATAGTTCCATCCCGGGCCAGCTCTGGTCGGTCGACACGTCCAATCCCACCCTTCACCCGCCGGCGTCGCTCGACAAGATCAACGTCGGCCTGGGCGGGGTCGACGTCAACCGGAGCTACCAGCCCACGGTGCTGCCGACCTCCGCCGGGGGCTACCGCTGGACCGTCTTCACGAGCGACCGGCAGTACGGCAACACGATGAACGTGCCGGTCTCGGGCGTGACGCCCACGACCCAGCTCTGGGTCGGCGCCATCGACGACATCGTGAGCGGCACGACCGACCGGAGCCACCCGCCGTTCTGGCTGCCCAATCAGGTGCTCGGGAGCAGCGGCGGACGGATTCGGAACGAGCGCGCGTACTGGGTGCTCAATGCGTGCAAGCCCACCCTGGCGAGCACCCAACCCCCCCAGCCGATGACGCCCGCGTTCAGCCCGATGGATCAGGACATCGGAACTCCCGGAGACCCGGCGTACGCGGGCTCGGCCGCAGTCGCGAACGGGGTCTACACGGTGACCGCGGGCGGCGACGACATCTGGAATAGCAGCGACGCCTTTCATTTCGTCTATGTCCCGATCTCGGGCGACTTCCGCTTTCAGGCGCGGGTGACCTCCCTCGGATACGCCGACTACTGGTCGAAGGCAGGCGTGATGCTGCGCAGCGATCTCACCTCGAGCGCCGCCCAATCCACCATGCTGATCAACGCCGGGGCCCTCACCGGGTTCCAGTGGCGGTCGTCGAACGGCGCGAGCAGTAGCTGGACGCAGGGACCCGGCGCCGGTTTCCCCTATTGGGTTCGCCTCACGCGCGCCGCCGGGATCGTCTCGGGCGACGTGTCGCCGGACGGCGTGAACTGGACCAACGTCGGCTCGATCCAACCGACCATCCCCAACGCCGCCTACGTCGGGCTCGCCGTCACCGCGCACAACAACGCCACCAGCACCAAGGCCACGTTCGACAACGTCAGCTTTGGCGCGACCGTCCCGCCCAATCCGCTGCCCGCTTCCGCGTGCCTCGACGACAACGATTGCTGCGGCGCGCAGACCGCGCCGCCCACGGCTGCGTGCGAGGTGGACGTGCCCCTCGCGACCCCGGTGACCCGCCACTGCGTACCGCTGGGCTCGAATTCGTGCGTCGCGCTGGGCGGCAGCTGCGCTTCCGACGCCGACTGCTGCGGCTTTCCCACCAACCGCTGCACGAAGGGCGCGTGCGCCGTCCCGCCCGCGCCGTTTTCGTATACGGATCTCGTCTTCACACGCGACTACCTCGCCTCGTGCCCGAGCCAGGAGCAGCCTGTGTGGAGGTTCTTCGATTGGGAGACGGTGACACCCGGGAACTCCGCGATCCGCTTCGCGGTCGCGACGGCCGGCGCGTCGGCCGCACTCCCGAGCACGATTGGCGCTCCGGGCGTCGTTTCGATCGGAACGGCGTCGGGGGCTCCGATCACGCTGTGGACCGGCGCGGATGTCGGCGCCGCGCTGAAGGCCGCCGGCCAGCCGACGTCGCTGCCGTATTTGCGTGTGTTCATGGACTTCCAGCCCACCTCGGACCAAAGCCAAGGCCCCACACTGACGGCTTGGAGGCAGCAGTTCGACTGCGGAGCGTCGGAGTGAAAGGGATGAATCCGAAAATGAAATGGTTCGCGTCCTGGTTTTTCGCGGCAGCGGCCCTGGGTTGCAACGGCGGGAGCTCCGGCGGAGCGTTGGAAGAAGGCGTCAGTTTCGTCGGGCGAACCGGTGGCGGGACCGCATCCGATGCGAGTTCGAGCCAAGCGTCGCGCTCGCGTGCGTCGGACTCAGGCGGCTCCGGCACGGGCGCTTCGGCGGCGGAGGGGTCTTCGGCCGACGACTCGGCGCAAGAGGCGGGGGAGGGGGCGACGGATACCCCCGCCACGGATGCCTCCATGGTCGAACCCTCGTGCGCGCCCAACACCACGTGGTCTGCCCCCGCCGTCGTGCCGGGCGTTCCGACGTTCGCGACAGAACCGATTGTCACGTTGAGCGGTGACGAGCTCACCCTCGCGTGGGTGGTCGACGCAGGGGGCGGTCAGGGGAGCGTCTTCGTGACCGACCGAGCCTCGACGTCGGACCCGTTTCCCGCTGCCCTGCCGGTCATCGCGGACGCTCCTGCGGACACCGGAACGTCGTCGTATTTCGCCTTCGAGCGGGTCGCGGTCACCGGCGACGGGTTGACCCTGTCCGGCGTCGCCAACGGCGGACAGGCCATGGGCGACTTTACCCGCACGGCGCGCGGCCAGAGCTTTTCGAGTACCCCTCTCGAATACGTCTTTCAACCCATCATGACGCAACTGGCGGGCGACTTCCGCGGCGGCGCGCTCGGCGATCCGGTCGTCACCCCCGACGGTACGGATCTCGTCTATTCGGTCGCCGGTCTGTCGGGGTCGACGTCGGTCTTCGAGTCACGGGCGACGACCCAAATTTGGACCAACGGCTTCCCGCAGGCCTCGACGCCACTGCAGAGCGCGAACGGAGCGCGCAAGCGACCCACCTCCGTCACAGCAGACCATTTGAATCTCTTCTACTGGGACGAGGGATCGGGCATGGCTTACGTCGTCCAGCGGGGGTTTCCGACCGCGAACTTCAACTTCAGCTGGTCGCTCGGCGCGTACGACTCGGTCCAAACCAATGGCCGCTGCACCCGACTTTACTATCTCACAGCGGCATCCGGCGGCGGCTACGAGCTCGTGTCGATCGACGCGGAGTGAGCTCACATCGCCCCGAACATCCGCTCGACCTCCTTGGGGTTCCGACTCCACTTGCCGAAGACCTGCTGCGCCATGGGATCGGGCAGGATGTCCTCGTCTCCGCGCACCACGCCCTCGACGATGGCCTGCGCAACCGCCTGGGGACTGGTCTTGGGGAGCGCGATCGCCTTCGACATGTCGGTGTCCACCGGCCCAGGGAACACCGCGTGGACCGCGATTCCCTTCGGTGCAAGCTCGCCGCGAAGGGCCTGCGTGACCGAGTAGGCTGCAGCCTTCGAGGCGCTGTACCCGCCGAGGCCCGGCATGCTCGAGAGAGACACGACGGTCAGCACGTTCACGACGGCGCCGCCGCCCGCCCGCTCGATGGAGGGGAGCAAGGCCTTCGTCACTTCGAGCATCCCGAAAACGTTCGTCGCGAAGTCCGCATCGATGGCGGCGCGGGACGTCGTGAGCAGGTTGGCCGAGGAGAGGACCCCCGCGTTGTTGACGAGGACGTTCACGTCAGGCGCAGCCTTCGCGACCGCCGCGACGTCATCGGAGTTGGTCGTGTCCAGACGGAGAGCGATCACACGAGCGGGATCGAGGGCGACGAGGACTTCGAGCTGCGCCGGGTTGCGCGCGGTCGCGTACACGCGGGCGGCGCCGGCGGCGAGCAGCTTTTCGACGAGCGCCTTACCAATGCCGCGACTTGCCCCGGTGACGAGGACTACGGATCCGTTGATCTTCATGGCATCTCCTTGGTTCTGCCGCCGTTCGCCGGCGACTCCCCGAATCTGGCCCCTCCGCTTCGCTGCGGGTAGAAGGCTCGGGCGCAAGAGATCCTTGCGCCGTCATGAAGAATCCTGGAGCGTGGGCCCATGGACCTCCTCGCTCAGATGGCGACGTTCGTCCGCGTCGTCGACGGCGGCTCGCTCTCGGCTGCCGGACGCGCGCAGGGGCTGTCGCTCCCCGCGGTGAGCAGGCAGATTCGAGCCCTCGAGAACAACCTTGGGGTCACGTTGCTCGTTCGTTCGACCCGCCGACTGCGGGTGACCGAAGCGGGAAGGAACTGGTACGAGCACTGCGCGCGCGTGCTGCGCGAGATCGAGAGCGGGCGCACCGCGGTTCGCGCCGCGGGCAGCGCGCACGGCTCCCTCGTCGTCAGTGCACCGATCACGCTGGCTTCGATGCTGGTCGTGCCTCGTCTCCCGGCGCTCGTGAAGAAGCACCCGGGCCTCGAGGTCGACCTCCGGCTGGAGGACCGCGTGGTCGATCTCGTGGGCGACGGGGTCGACGTCGCCGTCCGAGGCGGAATTGCCCCTCCCGACAGCACAGCCTTCGTGGCCCACGCGCTGGTCAGGTTTCGCCGCCGGCTGTTCGCGTCTCCCGGGTACCTCCGGAAGCATGGATCGCCCCAACGGCCGGAGCAGCTCGCCGGGCACCTCTGCCTCTTGCAGAGTGGCGGAGCTGGCCTCTCTTCGCGTTGGAAGCTCACGAACGAGCACGTCGAGCGCGTGGTCGACGTCCACGGACTGGTTCGATCGAGCGCGCCCTTCGTCCTTCGCGACCTTGCACGGGCATCCCTCGGCGTTGCGCTGCTGCCCGAGTGGCTCGTTACGGAGGACCTCGAGGCTCGCACGCTTCGCCCGGTCCTGCCGGAGTGGTCCAGCTTGCCGGTGACGGCGTGGGCGATCCATCGAACGGAGCTGCGTGGCTCCGCGCGCGTGCGTGCATTTCTCGGAGCCCTGCCGGCGCTGCGCGCGGAGCTCCCGGGCTCCGGAGCGGGCGCTTGAAGAAGCGCGCCCATACACTGCTCCAGTGGACGGGGCTCGGCGCGGCGGTCGGCGTCGCGTGCGGCGCGTCCTCCGCGGTCTTTCTCATTCTCCTCGAGCGAGCGACTCGCCTGCGCGAGTCGCACGAGTTCATCGTGTACACGCTGCCGATCGCCGGCGCCGTCATCGGGCTCCTCTACGAACGGTGGGGCGCCTCGATCAAGGGCGGCAACAACCTGGTGCTCGACACGATCCATGAGAACAGCCCACAGATTCCGCTGCGAATGGCCCCGATGGTTCTCCTCGGGACCGTCCTCACGCACCTGTTCGGCGGCAGCGCCGGTCGCGAAGGCACCGCCGTCCAGATGGGCGCAAGCCTCGCCGACGAGATCGCACACCGGCTGGGTGTGACGAGCGATACGCGGCGGCGCCTCCTGGCCGCAGGGATCGCGGGCGGCTTCGGCTCGGTCTTCGGAACTCCGATCGCGGGCACGATCTTCGGGATGGAGGTCGTCTCGATCGGCCGGATCGAATACGACGCCTTCTTCCCGGCCCTTGTCGCCTCGATCGTGGGCGACATGGTGACCCGTGGGCTGGGGGTCGTGCACACGCCCTATCCACGCATCGGCCAGGTCGCGCTGACGGCGCCCGTCGTCGGAAAGCTATTCGTGATGGCCGTCGCGATGGCGCTCGCCACCGTCGCGTTCGTCGAGCTGACGCATCGCTTGAAGCGCCTCTTGGAGAAACGGATACCCCGGCTTCCTGTCCGCATGTTCTTCGGCGGCATCACCGTCGTGGCGATGTGGAAGCTGATCGGAACGAGCGACTACCTCGGGCTCGGAGTGCCGACGATCGTGCGCTCTTTCGTCGACCCCGGGCTTCCCTGGTACGCGTTCGCGGCGAAGCTCGTGTTCACGTCGGTCACACTCGCCTCGGGATTCCTCGGCGGCGAAGTGACTCCGCTCTTCTTCGTCGGAGCCACGTTGGGCAACGTGGTGGCGCGCGGGCTCGACCTCCCCATCGAGCTCGGCGCGGGCATCGGTCTCGCGGCGGTCTTCGGCGCTGCTGCCAATACGCCGGTGGCGCTGTCGATCATGGCCGTGGAGTTGCTCGGGGGCGCCGCGTTGCCGCACGTGATGATCGTGGCCGCGATTGCGTACATCTTGACGGGGCATCGAGGGATTTACCCCGCACAGCGGATCCACGTCCGCAAGCACGGTGGTTTCATGCCGGCGCCGACAGCCCTTCGCGACTACCGCGACTCGGAGGGACCGCCGAGTGAAACGGGCGACCCCAAAGCCGGCGGCCCGTAGGGCGGGTCGGCGACAATGACCGAGCGCTGAAAAATTCGGCGATACGGCTCGTCCACGCCGATCCTCACTTGTACAATTCGACGTACGCGACAGCGAGATCGAAGGGAGGAAGAGGCACGTCCTCGACCTCGAAGTTCACGCTGTAGAGTGCGCTCAGATCCAGCGCTCGCTGCGCGACGCCGGGACCCGACCAGCCGGCCGGCTGCAACGCCGCGAACGGCACCTGGATGTGCGTCCAATCGGACGAGAAGAAGACGACCGTGCGCGGACCATCGCCGCATCCTCCGAGGCCCCCGCCTGCACAAACATTGCACCCTCCGGCATCGGGCGGCGTTCCGAAGGGATTGCTCCGGTCGTCTTGAACGATGATTCTCACTTGGCGCGGGAGACCGGAGAACGACTTGGCCCAGAATTGAATTCCCGACCAGCCCGAAGCGTCGAAGGCTTCCTGCACGAGCGAGTCGTGATCGCCCGCGTCCACATCGAAGATGACGCCTTCGCTGCACGCGTTCAACGAGATCGGCCCCCCGTCGGGCGGAGCACCTGCGAAGTTGAGGCCCAAACCGGCTCCCCACGCGATCTCGCCCGCCCCGGAGAATCGTCGATACGGTTGGGCGGCGTCCTCGTAGACGGGGCCGCCGCCGTCGGTCACGGCGAACACCGGCGTGCTGTCGGCGGGGACGAGCGACCCCGCGTCGCTCGTGAGAATGGGCGGCTCGGACCACGAGACGGCGCGATCCGAGTACGTGCCCCACGCGCCTGTCATGCCCGGCCCGTCGGGCGCGAGATGGAGCATGTCGTCCACGAGCCGCGTGGCTACCGGAGCGACGAAGACGGGCTCCGGGACCGCGGCGTCGCTCGGAGGCTCGGTGACCGTCGGAGAGCTCTCGCCCGGAGGCCCGCTGATTGCCCCGCCGCCGGAGGCGCCGGAACCAAGCACCGGGCTTGCGCCGCCGGAACCGCTGCCGCCGTTGGTTGCGGCGCCGTCCCCGCCGGCGGCTTGGCCTCCTGCGTCGCCGAAGGAACCGCGGACGCCGGCTAGATCACGGCCCCCGCAGGCGCAGACGAGGAACGCCGGAATCGCGAACCACGCGGCGCACGCGTAGGCTAGGGACGTTCGGAACGCGGTCATGGCTCTCTCCTCGGTTGGTCGCGGCGGCGCAAGCGATGCAAGAACGCGACGCGGGGCCGTGCGCGAACAAAGCCCGCGCCCCGAGCGGGGCTGAACGAGCCACCCTGTGCCAGCGCGCGACACGCATGTCGCGGATCGCGTGGAGAGGTCCGGGCTCCGGCAAGACGTCGTGCGAGGCAACGGCCGCGCACGGCGGCCACGGATCAATTGCCGATTTGCACCGTCACGCCGACGGACGGAACGTTGTTCTCGTCGAGCACGAAGAGGAGATAGTGCCCGGGCGGGACCCACCCATCGGAGGAGACCGCGGTGTTCACGAGTGTCCCTGCCGCGGTCGCTGATTCGAACGAAAGCTCCGCATATCGTTGGTTCTGATTGAAGGCGTGGGTCACGGATGGGAACCGAATCAAGGTCACCTTTCCGACCGGTGCAGAACTCTGCACTTGAAAGGTCGCGTCGTAGGTGATTCTCGTGGGAGCGGCCAATAGGGTCGGCCGGACCTTGAACCAGTAGTCGGGATAGTACGTCTCGGCGGTGCTCTGGATGCTCGTCACTCCGGCTCCCTCGCCGCCGCCCGACACGATGACGCGTCCGTCGGCCAGAAGCAGCGCGCTCGAGTGATAACCCCGCGGCGCGATCTCGGCCGGGAGCAGGGTCCACGCCGTCCCGTCGAAGATTTCGGCGGGCGTCGCGGGCGTGTCGAGGTCGCTGAACCCTGGGCCGTAGGTTCCCCCCGTCACGAGGACTCGACCGTCCGGGAGCACGGTCGATGTGTGCTGACGCCGGCCGATGAACATCGGGGGCTGAGCCGTCCACGTGAGCGTCGAGACGTCGAGCGAATCGACGGCGTTGACCGGCGCAGGCCCCGCGGGTTGGGCCCCTCCCCCTCCGAAGACGTAAGCCTGTCGTCCGACGAGCGAGGCCGAGCCGTAATCACGGACCGCCCCCGTAGGGTCGATGCGGTCCGGGCCGCGCGTCCACGCTCCGAGCGCCGTCGTATCCAGAGTCCACGTGTCGACGTCTGGCCCGACTTTTACGGCCTTCGCATTCGGCACCGCGAACATCCACGGATAGAGAGCCCCGCCCAGCGGATGAGGGGCCACGACGACGTTGTCGACCGCGGCGGTGAGGTCCCGGAGTGCGTTCGTCTTCGGATCGTAGACCTCCGGCAGGGTGTTCTTGTCGAACATCAAGTCGAGACTGCCCGACAAAATGAGCGCGGTCCCGTTGGAGAGTATTGTCACGGTCGGGTACCATCGCGGTGCATTCATGACCGGCAACGACTGCCAGGGCAACGGTTGGAGCGGGTCGTACGCCGTGAGGTTGGGGACTCCGATTCCATCGAGCGGAGGCGCACCCATCGGCGAGTCGTCTCCGCCCGCCATGAGCAACCGGCCGTCGGGAAGGAACGCCTCCCCGGCGCAGAAGAGATCGAACCCGGGCCCGTCGACGGGCGTGCTCACTTCGGTCGATGGGTCCCACGAGGCCACGTTGCCGAGCCTGTCCCAGTAAAGGACGGTCCCTGTCGTCGGCATCAAATGGGCGTTCATCCCGATGATCCCCCAGCACATGGGGGCCCCCCAATGGCCGTACTTCCGGCTCCCCTCGTCGTCGAAGACGGTGACCGCTGCGACCGCGGGCCCTGCGATGTCGACGTTCGACGGCGCCATCAGCTTCACGTCGAACGACTGCGAGACGGCCGGCACGTCCATGCGCCCGCCGGCCGCAGTGAGGGTCGTTTCATCGGCGGCGTTGTCGACGAGAGGGATCGTGATGGTCTGGCTCGTCTGGCCCGGTGCGAACGAGACGGTCCCCTGCGCGGGTACGTAATTCGTCGATGCGATGCCGTTGTGGTCGGCCGTTGCATATTCGACCACGGCCGCGCGGCTCGTGTCGCCTCCGCGGTCGACCTTCAGGACGACGCTGCCGGCGTTCTCCTGCACCTCGTATCGATCGCGGTCGAACGAAACCCAGCTGTCTCCGACATTCATGAAATTGACGCGCACGTTGGCGAGGTCGAAGTTGGCGGCCTCTCCCCCCGACCGAGCGCCGAACCAGGCGCGCGACTCATAGGGCAGCGCACCGGGTACCGCGATCCCGCTCGCGACGAGGACCGGAACTCCGCACGGGGGCGTGACCCACAAGCTGGTGGCCGATCCCCCGCCGATCGGAGCCACCTCGAAGCGGGCGTGGTGCCAGAGCCCACTGCCGATGTCGGTGATTTTCTCGAGGCTGAGTTGAATGTACCGGACTCCGTTGTAGTAGAGAGACACGCTGTCCGAGAAATTCGGGATGACGTTCGGGTCACCGATGTCTCCGGGGTGCACGTAGATGTCGAAGCCGACTCCGAACGATCCGAGAAAGCTCGGAGCCTCCGCGAAGACGGGCGCCGCAAGCGCCCCGGCGGGATAGAGAGACGTGTTGACCAGCGCAAAGCCCAGCCCGTCGGCCCGGCCGCGGTTCAGCACCGTCCCAATCCGGAAATCGAAGTCGGCCAAAATCGTCGGGTACGCCCCGCGGGCCGTGCGCTGGAAAGCGATGGAGTTGTGGTCATAGTTCCCCGCGAGAGGCACGCCGGCGAGGCGCAGATAGTGGGCCGGATCATTCTCCGATGCAGCGGTGAAGATCGACGGAGTTCCCAGAAGCGAGCCCACGGTCTGCTGTTTGAGGCAGTCGTACGGGGTATTGACGACGGTGGTTCCAGGACAGGCATTGAGGAGCGTCTCGCTCCAGTCCTGCAACGTGGGCGGCGCCAAGGGAAGACCCCCCTCCCCCACTTGAATGCCGGACTCCAAGCCGCCATCCGACGGCGCTACGGAGGCGGCTTCGTAGACGTCGGCCATGCCGTCCGCGGCATCCGCAGGTTGCGATCCTGCGTCCGCACTGGACGCTTCGGCGGGCCATGACGGCTCACTCGCTTCGGCGCCGGCCTCCGGCGTGACGTCGGCCTGAACC
>Ga0265318_10001141_pt1 | contig 16527 bp, 12 predicted proteins | sample 4821metaG_FD_192431 | JGI IMG/M metagenome (GOLD analysis project Ga0265318, IMG submission 192431) | Rhizosphere microbial communities from Carex aquatilis grown in University of Washington, Seatle, WA, United States - 4-8-21 metaG | ecosystem: Host-associated > Plants > Roots > Rhizosphere >... | reverse complement strand
CGAAATATCTTCCAGCGCCTGTTCATAATGTCCTTCGGCGATCAGAAGCCTTGAATAACTCAGGTTAACGGTATCGTTTTTGGTTTCGGGCGAAAGAGCGCCGCTGTAGCGCTCGATAAATTTATGCGACCAATCATATTTTTTCAATAATACCGCCGAAAGGAGTATTTGCCGCCAGAGGTTAAGATCAAAATACCCATTCTCGGCGAATACGTAAAAATCTTCTTTTAACATTCTATCATAGAGGCTAAAGAGCTCGCGCCTGAAATCCAGCTTCCCTTTTTCGATTTTGAAAGCGCAGAAAGTGCTTAGATTTATATAAAGAATATACTTTGCCCCGTTAGTAAATGTTTTCCAATGCTCCTGTATCATAGATTTATATTCATAATAATATTTATCATCGTTCGTGTTTTTAAACGCCTGCAAGCCCGCGTAAATCAGACTGAATGTGTTATAATAGGGCGAATTTGTCTTTTTGAGATGCTCAATCAGTGCGCCCATATCGAAATTTTCGAAAAAGATATCAGGCAGTGATATTTCATTCTCCCGGTTCATTTCACGTGATATAAACATTGTGTCAGATGTTAAATTCAGAATGTCGATAAGAAAGCTGTAAATAATATATTCGCCTCTTTTAGAGAAATCATATTTTTTGTAGTTTAGCTTGTTCATATGGAATATATAATTAAGCATAAGGTTATGTATTTCTTTCTTTGCTTCAAAATAGGTCTTGTCGTAGTTTTCGGTATTGTCCAGCTCTTCGTTAGTGCGTTCCAGTTTTTGCTCGAACAGTTTACCCTGTCTCCTGTTCTTATATTCAGTAAGCAGCGCCCGGGCGGTAAGATTCCTGTCGCTTCTGAACTGTGAGTATGCAAGGTACTCGTCAATTATTTTTTTCAGGTCCGCAAGCAGCCTTCTTATTATTTCGTCGTTATAAGTTTTGCCAGGGTAAAGATTTTTGAAAATAATTTCCTTCTGCAGATCTTCGCCGTCATAAGAAGGAGATTTTTTTTTGATGAGTTTATAAAATTTCGTCAGCGATTTTTGGTTATTGAAAAACGGCGATTGAATGAACCTGTCAAATTCCTTTGACTCGGCTTCGCTGAATGTTTTCAGCAGCTGAATTGTAGCGCTTTTTTGCATTTTGCTGTTGATTAGTAGACTAGCTCACAAAAATATATATAATTAAGTAGAATTTAACGTTTTTTTACAATTAATCAATATAATTGATATACCTTATGTAAGGTTAGCCCCCTGATTAAACTCACAATATTGTGAAAATCTCTTTGACAAAATGCTTAATTGCGGATAAATTTGTGAGTAAAATTAAAAAAATTCGCGGAGGGCAAATTGAATTTAAACAAAATTACAGGTTACAGGATCTTTTCGTTTTTTTTGTTACTCGTTGTTTTTGGTATTTATCTCTCAGGATGTGTAAATGTTAACCAAAAAACAACAATTAATGCGGACGGTTCAGGCACTATCAAGCTTGAATACTGGACAAAAATGTCAAATCTGACCAGCAGTACAGATTTAGGCGACTTCAGTTTCGAAGAAGCTAAAGCCAAAACAAATTATACATCTTCAAATTCAGACGTAAGCAATGTAAAAGTTGCGGACAAGCTTGACGATTCAACCAAGCATGTCACGATGGATATATCTTTCAAAAATCTTAACGACCTTCCAAAGGCGAAAGGTTTTGAGAAGATCACTTCTTCATGGAAAGAAGGCAAAGAGGGAATGGACTTCAAATATACTTTGCTGAAAGATACATCTGCAGCCGATAATATGGGTGCAAGCGATATAAAGCTTACATATGAATTTACTTTCCCCGGAGAAGTATTAAGCACGAACGGAACAAAAACAGATAAAACTGTAAAATGGGAAAAGTCTTTGTCTGATCTGAAAAATGACATAGACATGACCGCTTCAGTAAAAAAAGAAGGAAAGAAATGCGGACTCTTCGGACTTGAAATGCCTCTGGTGTTCTTACTCGGTATGATATTTGTCAGGAGAATTACAAGAAAGAAATAAGTTTTTTTTGACGTTGTTATGTGAATCGTAAAATTGTTTATGGTTTGCAGTTGCAGGAGGAGAAGCGAAGTATGTTTTTACATACTTCGCTTTTTTTTAAGAACAAGCCGCTATTGTTACCATGTTAACAATATCTTTTGCAGTGCATCCGCGCGATAGGTCCATAACAGGTTTAGCCAGTCCCTGAACGATTGGCCCGGTCGCAGTTGCCCCGCCAATTCGTTCAGTGATCTTATAGCTGATATTACCTGAATTAAGGTCAGGAAAAATAAACACATTCGCGTCGCCCTGAATAACGCCTCTCGGATTCTTTCGTTTAGCAACATCCGGAACAAACGCAGCGTCAAACTGTATCTCGCCGTCGGCAATAAGCTTAGGCGCTCTTTTTTTGGTAAGATTATAAGCATCTATTACCTTAACAAGTGTATCGTCTTTTGCGCTGCCCTTTGTTGAAAATGAGAGGAATGCAACCCTCGGCTCAATGCCCGTTAGCTTTTCGAAATTAATTGCAGTTTGAATTGCAATATCGGAAAGCTGTTCTGCGTTCGGATTAGGCATAACCCCTGAATCAGCGTAAGCAAGCGGCCTTCTGTGTAATTTATGCTCTTTATGAAATGTGAACAGGAAAAAAGCGGACGCAGTTTTATTATTCTGTGCAAGACCGATTATTCTAATCCCGTTTCTGAATACTTCGCCGGTTGAGTAGACGCTCCCGGCAACAATTCCATCGGCAAAATTATTCTTAAGCAGCATGCATGCAAAAGTCAGCGGGTCGTTCAATTCTGCTGAAGCTTCATCATGAGTGAACCCCGGAACTTTCTTCTGCCGGATCTGCGCATATTCGTCTACAAACTGCGTTTTGAACCCGATATCAATAATTGCAATATCCTTTGAATCCTTAAAGCTAATCTTATTTCCGGAGCTTATAAGAATTATCTTCGCAAGTTTCTTTTTAAGAATAATATGCGCCGCTTCAATTACTCTTTCGTCGTTCGATTCCGGCAGAATAATTGTCTTCTTATTCTTCTTTGCTTTTTTCTCTAATGATTTGAATACATCCATGATATTATTTGAATATTTTTTATACCCCTCTCCTCTAAGGAGAGGGGCTTGGGGTGAGGATCTTATTTTATTATTTCGTCAATTATTCCGCCCCCAATCACATCATTGTCTTCATAGAAGACTGCAGACTGCCCCGGGGTTATTGCTTTTTTAGGTTCGTCAAAAGTAACTTTTATCTGATTTAAATCAATTTGTTCTATCATACCCATTGAGCCCAAATCTTTGTATCTGATCTTTATTCTTGCTTTCAAAGGCGTTTCAAGATTTTCATATTTCATCAGGTTAATATCCTTTACGATGAATGTTGTGTTAAGCAAGCCCGTTTCGTCATCAACATATACGATATTATTCTCTGCATCAATTTCCGAAACATAGATTGGTTTGCCAAGAGCGACTTTAAGTCCGCGTCTTTGGCCTATAGTATAGTTTATATATCCCTTATGCGTTCCTATTTTCTTATCATGATAAATTATATCTCCGCCGGCAAGTTTTTCGTCTAAGTCAGGAAGCCTGATCTTTATCAGCTCTCTGTAGTCATCATTCGGCACAAAGCATATTTCCTGCGAGTCGGGAGTATCAGCCGGTTTCAGGTTCAGGCTCTTTGCTATCTCTCTAATCTTTTTCTTTGTATAATTTCCAAGAGGGAATAATGTTTTCCCCAATGCGTATTGTGAAACCTGCCACAACGCATATGACTGGTCCTTAGTATCATCTTCTGCCGCTGAAATAAAATATCTGCCGTTATCAGGGTTAACATTTATGTTTGCGTAATGTCCCGTCGCTATCCTGTTTGCGCCAAATGCCTCTGCCTTTTCCAATAACGCGCCCCACTTAATAGTTTTGTTGCAGAGCACACATGGATTTGGCGTACGTCCCTTTAAATACTCATCAATAAAATTTGATATAACAACTTTGTTGAATGTATCTGTAAAATCTATTGTATAATGATTGAATCCAAGCGAGTTTGCTACATTCCTAGCGCTGTAAATTGTTTCAAGGGAGCAGCAGCCGGAATCTTTTTCGGGAATGTCATCATAACCCCATGTCTTCATAGTTACGCCTATGAGATTATACCCTTCATCTTTCAAAAGCGCCGCGGCAACGGCGGAATCCACTCCGCCGCTCATTGCAACAAGTATTGTTTCAGTATTTGAGATATTTTTCGGCATTTTTTATTCTGTTTACAAAAATACCGATTTTAAGGTCACTTAAAAAGTTAATAATAAGGCGGCAAAAGCCTTCGCAAATACAATAAATTTCTTAATACTAATAACTTGGCTTACAATATTGTGTTGTAACTTATTGATAGTTTTCATAATTTTTAATTAGATTCATGTAATATTTTTCTAAAACAAAGGAGTAAGAAATGAATAGAAATATTTCTACTATTTTTTATGGTTTGGCGCTTATGTTTATTATCTCTTGCTTTCCTTATGCTCAAACATATGCGCAAAACAGATGCCTTGGCGGCTTGAATGGAGCCAGCAATTATGCCACCATTCCTTCAAGTACAGATTTCGATCTGAGCTCACAGGGGATGATAGAAATGTGGGTATATCCTCTTTCAGCTGTAGGGGCTCATGATATGACATTAGTGTCAAAAGGAGAATCAGCAAACCATGAGTTTATGCTTACAATTGAAGGCAATCAAATTCTTACATTTTGGATTGGACAGCATGTAGTTGAAGATATTGCAGTAGCTCCTGTTCCTGTACACCAGTGGAGTCATATTGCTGTAGGATGGGCGCAAACAGGAAGCACTTATAATGTTTACTTCTACATAAACGGAGGCGGAGGCTCGCCCAGTACAATGTTTACTCCTACAACCTGGCAATCAAACAGCGATCCGATAAAAATTGGAGGAGGAAATCCTTTTGGGCAGGACTATGTTTTCGACGGCTATATTGATGAAGTAAGAATATGGAATCGCACCCGGGTAACCGGTGAAATTGCACAATCCCGTTTTGTCAGCGTTGGTAATGGAATTAATGTTAACAGCGGGGGAGCGTTGTCTTCCGGATTTTATTACAGCCATCTTATTTCATCATGGACGTTTAACGACCCCAATATTGTTCATGACTACATCAGCGGACATGACGGCTCTTATAACGGAAATGCCGGTTCTGTTTCAACGCTCCCGGGGCAGCCAATTCCGTATAATATGGCTCTTAAGGTATTTGCTGATTCAGGAGATTTTGTCACAGTCCAGGATAATCCGGCATTTAATACTTCCAATTCAGGTACTTTAGAGGCATGGGTTAATCATGCATCTGATAATGTTTCGCAAAAAATAATTACAAGAGGTATCACCGGCCACGAATTCAATTGGGGAGTCGATCATGCGTCAGGCAATAAACAAATGTTAGAGATAGGGTCTACTGTTTTTATAAATTCCGACGGCCCGGCAATTCCTCTCAACAAGTGGGTTCATTTGGCTGTGGTATGGTTTATTAACGGCGGTCAATACACAGTATTATTTTACATAAACGGTCAGCAGAGCGGGTCATCCGTAACTATGCCCGCCACATGGAATTCATTATCCGGGACGCTTAGGATTGGCGGCTGGCACGGCAGCATAGTTAATAACTGGAATGGTTATCTTGACGAGGTAAGGTATTGGAATTCTCTGAGAATGGTTGATACCATAAGAAACACAATGTTTATATCATGCAGAAGTTTGGCTTCATCGCCGGATTTGGTTGCGGCATGGAATTTTGACGGGAATCTAAAAAATCTTTCGTCAGTATCCGGATTGGATGGCACATTTAGTAATAATTTTCCTCCTAACTTTTCAAGATTCAGCTCTTATCAGCAGGAGATAACTATTGGTCCTTTTTCAACCGATTATACCGCATATCCTACGGTTGTTGATAACAGCAATACAACCGATAATTATATTTTCAGCGTTCATAACGCCGCGATTCCGGATCTGGGGTCGATATCCGATACAATTCAAATTACCAAGCCGGGTACTGTTATCAATGCTGAAGTGCTGGTTTCGATTCAGCATCAGCTGGTAAATGATCTCAATATCAGGTTAAAAGCGCCAAACGGAGTTTCAAAAGATCTGTGTTTGAGACATGGTAGTTTTAGCGCAAGCGGAATGCTCACTGCTTTTAATGATGCGCAGCCTTCGGTTACTCTGCCTAATTTCTATCCGCCATGGTCGGGTACAGCGGCGCCCGATGTTGCCATGGGTAATTTTGGGGCATCAGTATCAAATGGTCCATGGGTTCTTACTGTAGAAGATGCGGCAGCGGGAAATACAGGAACGCTTCTGGGATGGGGATTGAAATTAAATATCAGTCCGATCGGCATTCAGCCAATTTCAGGAATTGTGCCAAAAGTGTTTCAGCTATACCAGAATTATCCGAATCCGTTTAATCCAACAACTGATATTAAATTTGACATCCCGAAAGATGCAAATGTAAAAGTGAAAATTTATGACATATTGGGAAGGGAAGTCGCTTCAGTGATAAATGAATTTAAAAAGGCTGGAGAGTATTCAATTTCATACGATGCTTCAAACCTGGCTTCAGGAATATATATTTATAAGATCGAGGCAAATGATCTTACTGATGCTAAAAAGATGATTTTGATCAAATAGATTTGACCTTATCGGAAATTTAATAAAGTCTCCTCAATTAAAGGAGACTTTATTATTTTTATCCATAACCCTGGCAACTAACTCATACATTGACATTTTTATTAAAAATGGTGACAAAAATACCAATATATGACTAACCGAAAAGATAAAATTAAGGGTTGAATCAAAGTTTAAAACTTCTATATTAGTAAGGTATTTAGTAAATTTATATAGGGGGTATCATAATGATCAAAAAATCATTGCTAATTTGGGTTATTATCCTCACGTTTGGTTTCGCCAGTATGCCTGTTTTAGGATTTTCGACTGAAAGCAAGCAGACCGGTAGCACCGAAGCCGCATCTAAGAAGCCCAGAAACAAGCGCTCAAAGAAAAAAACGAAGAAAGGTTCTAAAAGCTCCAAAAAGAACAAAAAATCTTCAAAGAACAGCCGCAATAAAAAGGGAAGTAAACGCAAAGGCTCAAAGAAATATAAAAGCGGCGGCAAAAAGAAACACTCAAAGTACAGCAAAAGTTCTAAGACCAGGAAACACGGCAAATATTCAAAGAGCAAAAGACACAGCAAATATTCAAAGGGCAAAAAACACGGGAAGTATTCAAGAGGAAGAAAGAATTCGAGAAGGAGACACGGTTCAAGAAGAAGCCGTACAACATATGTGAGAAAACACTATACTCCTCCGACAAACAGCAACAATGTTGAATACAGGAACTACAAAAGAAGCGGCGATGAAAATAATAACAACAATACGGAAAAGAATATAGAAAAGATCGCTCCGCAGAAAGAGATAAGAAAAGAGCCTAAAAAAGAAGGCGAAAACTAGAATAAGGTTTGTTAAAAAAATAAAACCCCGTCGGTTCATACTGACGGGGTTTTTTATTTATACTCATTAGAAAATCCGGATCAATGCCCTATCAGGTTTGGTTCGGGTATTTCAATAAAAATAATCTTCTCAAATCTGCCTTCGGTATATTCAATAACTTTTTCCTTAATGGCGTCGGCTGAGTTCTCAAAGAAAATTCTGTGCCTCAAATTCGTCCACATCTTTTCTGAGTCTTCAAAGAAATCCTCATCATGAAAAAGAAATAACCCGATATACTTGCCCTTATTGTATTCATTTGCATCCATAATGTAAAGGCTGTAAGTTCTGTTCCCATCGGTTTTAATAATATACTTAGTTGCGTTTCCCATTTGTATCAACTTTAAGTTTTTGTAATGCTTTAAGATAACAATTTTCTCAGGTAAAAACAAAATGAAATAATGGTTCTAGGCCTTTTACGTTTCAGCATGAGTCCCAAACTGGAGCTTGGGACTCAGAAAATACAGTTTAGAATACCGGTGAATAGGAATATGCTCTCTCTACGTCCAAATCCGCCGAGGCGGACAGTTTGCGCCTTAAATCTGAAAAATTTAGCCACGCTTCACATCAAATAATTGAATTTTAAGTGAGAATTATATGTCTTAAATTTGGTTTCTTAAATGGAGACAATGATGACAAAGAAACTTTCGGTTTTAATCGCCTTTATGCTTTTTTCCGCTTTCCTTAATGATTCTATTTCGCAGACATTAGTAGCGTCATATGATTTTCCCAATAATACGCAGAACAATACATTTTGGGGTGTAACGCAAATTGCCGATACGCTTTGGATCGGGACAAATAACAGCCCGTCAAATATATATAAAGTTACAAAAACCGGAACGATTGTCAGCAATATAGCAACCCCGTTCACATACAATCATGGATTGGCGTGGGATGGAACCGGATTCTGGGTAGCGCAGGATTATACTTTTAACGGAGCCAAGATCTTTAAGATGAACATGCAGGGAGTGAGGATAGATACTATCTCAACAGGCAGTTATGCGCAGGGAATCGGCGGCATCGCTTTGGACGGGAATAATCTGTGGTTCGGCGTTTACTATCCTGATTTTGCAGTCTATCCTTTTGCATGGGCTTATAAAATTAATCTGACTTCTAAAACAGTTGTAGACTCCATTCCACTCAGGGGAAAACAAATTCAGGGAATGGCGGTGAAGGGAGACACGCTTTTTTATGTGAATACCAGTTTCCAGGGCGAAGCTGAACGGATTTACGCATACAGGAAAGCTATTGGAGATACTTTATTTTCTTTTCCGGCGCCGGACCCCGATAATGATTGCGATCCAAGAGGAATGTATTGGGACGGTCAATATCTGTGGCTGATTGCAAACAGGATCGGGAACAATGTAAATGCATACCGTACATTATACAAATATTCGATTACGGGACAAGGCAGCCCGCAAATAAGTTCTGTAAATTCTGTTGCTTTTGGAAACGTGATAATTAATACGACAGCTAACCAGAACCTTACTGTTTCAAACACAGGTTCGGCAAATCTTATTATCAACGCATTTAACATAACAAATCCAGTTTTTGGAATTTCTCCAAATTCAGTTCCGGATACTATTCTGCCGGGGCATAACAAAAACTACACGCTGAGCTTCACACCCACAGCTTATGATACTGTGTCAGGTCAGCTGAGAATACAAAGCAATGATGGCGGCACGCCTACGAAAGTAATAACCTTAACTGGTAAGGGCGTATTCAGCGGGTCTTATATAGCTCTGTCGCAATACAACGCTAATTATAGTACGCGAAGGGTCAATTCGCTTAGCGGCTATACGTTTGATATTACAAACAGGGGAACGCAGCCTTTGCAGATCAATTCGGTAAGCTTTGGCTCAGCCAGATTCAGAATGGATTTGACCAATGTAACTTTCCCGATAACCATAGATACTCAAAAAACGCGTACTTTGAGAATTTGGTTCAACCCGAATTCAACAGCCACGTTCAATGACTCTGCTGTATTCAGCACAAATGCTGTGAATAATTCAACTGCAAAAATGCTGCTAACGGGCATCGGACAAAATAATACAACTGCTCTAGGTGATATCATGTGGGAAGGCTCCGTACCTGATAATCCCAATACAGGTTCCCAGGACCCGCAGCCAATAAGTATAAAAGAAATTCCGGATGTGAACGGCGACGGAGTTAATGATATTATTGAATGCACAGGAAATTACTGGACGATTTGCTACAACGGCAATTCTTCTGTGACCGCTGATACGCTTTGGAAATTCAATACAAATTTTGGCACAATAAATACCGGAACAGTTACGTATAAAGACGCTCTTCAGGTAATTAATGATATTAATGGCGACGGTATAAAAGATGTTATTATCGGCTGCGGAGGCGGCAACGAAATGGTCTATGCTCTTTCAGGCAAAGACGGAAGGCGGCTATGGGCTTACGGTGATTCAATAAGCACATCCGATGGCGACATTAACGGAATAAGAGTTGATAAAGATTATAACGGCGACGGAGTAAACGACGTTCTGATTTCAGCAAGCGGCGAGGCTAACATGACCGGAAGGCATTCAGTCTATTGCCTTAACGGACTTACGGGGCAGGAACTCTTCAGCGCTTATGAAAATGCAAATTTTTTATATGACATTGTGTCGAATGAAAATGGCGGGGCTGTTTCGTATGGTTCAAACGGCGGCCCATATGGAATCTTCGCATTTAACAATAGCGGCGCAGGGACATGGGGCTACACGACTTCCGGCGTTGTATGGAGCATGAAAAAAGTGCCTGACATTAATAATGACGGACAAAGCGATATAATCGGGATGTACGGCTTTAACGGCGGCATATTTGCAATCTCAGGAACCAACGGCAATCAAATATGGACAGGCAGTACAACTTCAAGCAACAATGGCACAATTGAAATACTTGACGATAAAGACAAAAATGGATTCTCTGATTTCACTCTATCAGGTCCCATGGCTTTATACAGATTGGATACGAAAACAGATTCTGTTTTGTGGACCAATTTCACAAATAATTCATTCGTGCGCGATGTGTGTATGCTTGGCGATCTGAACGGCGATACAATCAACGAAATAGCTTATTCAATGCAGCAACCCGGAACAGTTTATGTAGTTGACGGAGCTACCGGAATTATTTTATTCCAGTATACTTTCGGCACAGCTATTACTCAGCGTGCCGATAGGGTTACAAAACTAACAAGTATTGACGGCAACTTCAGCAGCGAGTTTGTTGCAGGCTGCAGAGACGGAAGGATTAAATGTTTCTCGGGCGGAACGAACGGCGTGATCGGGATCCATTCTGTATCAACAAGTATCCCGAAAAAATTCGCATTGTACCAGAATTATCCGAATCCGTTTAACCCGGCAACGCAAATTAAATTTGACATACCGAATAATTCTTTTGTTTCGATTTATGTTTATGATATTCTCGGCAGAGTGGTGACAAAACTTGTAGATGGAAATCTGAATGCCGGTTCTTACAAAGTAGACTGGAACGCGGATAGATTCTCATCGGGAGTTTATTTCTACAGGCTGAATGCGGGGAATTTCCAAAGCATAAAGAAAATGATATTAGTAAAATAATCAGAAGTAATTTCTACGAAATACCTGAATAACACCTGATTTTAAGGCAACTGACCGCTCAAGCGGTCAGTTTTGCTTTAACTTAGGCCATACAACCTCAAATACCACAAGAACTTAAATTAGAGCAAAAATAAATAATCACGGTAAAGGAGTATTGAGTTATCGTTACTATTGGGTTAATTTTTTGCAATTAAATCCTAAATTTAGGGGGTAAAATGAACAAAATTTATTATTTAGTAGGAGCCTTATTATTATTGCATGGAATTTCATTCTCACAAACTTGGACCGAACAAACACAGCCCGCTACGGGAATCTCGTTGAATTCAATTTCCGCTTATGATGATAACAATGTTTGGGTATGCGGCAATGGCGGAACAGTTTTGCGTACAACTAACGGCGGAACCAACTGGTTAAGCGTTGGAGCTGCGCCTATACCAACAACTTTGGATCTTTATAACATATTCGGAACAGACGCAAACACAGCGCTTGTTACCGGTTCATCGGCAACCGCTACTTTCGTTTACAGAACATCTAACGGCGGGGGAACCTGGACCCAGGTGTTTACTCAGAATACCGGATTTATCGATGCGATCTGGATGGGAAATGCTGCAGCCGGGTTTATGGTCGGCGACCCAGTTGGCGGAAGATGGTCTTTGTGGGGAACAATAACCGGCGGAGTAACATGGGACTCGACCCAGTTCTATCTGCCGCAGGCAGGCACTGAAGCAGGATATAACAACGCATTCTTTTTTGATAATGTATCACAGGCTGTTTGGTTTGGCACAGCCAACACACGCATTTATAAAAGCACAAATCTGATCCTATGGGGAACTGAACCCACAACAGGGCAGGCCAGCGATTACGCAATTTGGTTCAATTCGTCCACCAACGGAATGACCGGCGGAACAAACACAATGCTTACGACCAATGCCGGATTGGCATGGACGGCAACAACAGGCTCATTACCGGGATCAGGAAATATAACCGGTATTACAGGATACGGTTCATACTGGTGGGTGACCAGGCTTGCAAGTATAGTGTATTTTTCAAGTAATGACGGCGCTACATGGTCAACTCAGTACACTGCGCCTGCAGGAAATTACGACCATATTGGCAAATCAAGGAATGGCGTTGGAACTATGTACGCTGTCAGAAGCAATGGAGGTATTTCAAAAGCAGTAGGATTGCCTCTTGGCGTTGTACCTGTATCCAATACTGTTCCTAAACAATTCAGCCTGAACCAGAATTATCCTAATCCGTTTAACCCGTCAACGACAATTAAATTTGATATTCCAAGCTCCGGACTTAGCGGCGCGGTTGATGTTCGTTTAACGGTTTATGATGAGCTGGGCAGGGAAGTTGCAGTTGTTGTTAACGAGCGTTTGAATCCGGGTTCATACGAATCTAATTTCGACGCGTCAAATCTTTCAAGCGGCGTTTACTTCTATAAACTCACCGCGGGAAGCTTTGTTGCGGCAAAGAAGATGAATCTGATAAAATAAGATTTTGTTCCATTGTTATGCCCTTTTCGGAAGAGGGAAAAGCCTGTTACCAATACCTCCGGTCGGGCCTCATAACAATTCAATTCCGCTGCACCACGGCGGAGCGTTCAATGAAAAGGCGGAAAGTCTAATCCGCCTTTTTTATTTCTCTTTCAATAATCTGAATTTTAAAGTAGTTTTGCTCTTATGGCAAAAGAAATTAATACAAAGATCCTTGGCGGCTGGCTGATACTGGTTCAGGCTTATATTATATTTAACGCTATTATGTGGGTTAAAAATGCGCAGTTATTCTGGGGATTGGTTAAAGAAAAGGATAAGCTGATAGCGGCTATGGGCTCCAACCCGAACACAGGAATGTATATAACATTTGTTTATTTCGAGCTTGTTGCAAGCATAGTTTTTATGATACTGATGTTTGTTTTATTCTATATTTTCTTTAAGAAATGGAAGAACTTCCCGTCGCTGATGATAATTACTTTATCATTTGAAATTGTTTCGGAGTGCTTTTCCTATTTCTATTTCGGCCCTATCTCAGGCTACTCGGATGCAATCCTGCAAAAACTGATTTTCAGTGTAGTCATTGCAGCGGTGTTGATCGTCTATTTAAAAATTTCTAAGAGGGTGAAGCTGACGTTTGTATATTAATATTCGATCCAATTTTTTTATTGATATTGTTTTTTTGCGGTTAAGTGAATTTAAGATCTATTAATTGCCACCTGCCTGCAGCAGGCAGGCGACCTTTAGGTCGTGGGGTATAATAATCAAAGAGAAGGGGCTTTAGCCCCTAGCAAAAGAATTATGGGCTGAAGCCCATTTTTTATATTGTTTTTAACTACTACCTGAAGGTAGTGGCAATTTATTATTAGAAGAATAAAAACAGTCAAAATATTGTTTTAAAAAATAAATATCTGATCTTCAAATCCATTAAAGGTGAGAGTTTCTCACCTTTTTAGTTAATTCACACTTATTTATCTTTGTGCATCATGAAAATTTCTATTAATTGGTTAAAAGATTACGTTAAAATTAATATTCCTGCAGATGAGCTGATAAAAAAGCTTATCGGTATTGGCTTCGACCTGGAAAGCGTTGAAAATCAGGCTGATTTACTTAAGAATTTTGTAATCGGGAAAGTTCTCGAAAGACAGAAACATCCAAATGCGGATAAATTAAGCGTTTGTAAAGTAGATGTTGGCGGCCCTGAAATATTAAATATTGTTTGCGGAGCCCCTAATGTTGATGCGGGACAAACAGTCTGTGTTGCTCTCATTGGCGCGGTTGTTCCTAACGGCGGATTTGAGATCAAGAAATCAAAAATACGCGGCGAAGTTTCTGAAGGAATGATATGCTCTGCTAAAGAATTGAATCTGGGAGAAGACCATTCCGGAATAATGGTATTGAAAGACGGCGCAGCTTTAGGCAGTTCGTTTGCTGAGTATCTTGGACAGGATGATGTGGTTATAGATATTGGAATAACTCCGAACCGCGGCGATTTGTTATCGCATATTGGCGTCGCAAGAGAAGCTTCCTTTATTTTGAAACATCCGGTAAAGGAACCTGAAATAAAAAACTCTTTCGACGGAAATGAAATTAGTAAATATATAAGCATTGAGATTGAAAATCCGGACGGATGCAATAGGTATTGCGGTTCATTGGTTAAGGGTGTTAAGGTTGCCGAGTCGCCCGACTGGCTGAAAAAATATTTAACCGCAGTCGGTTTGCGTCCAATTAATAATATTGTTGATATTACAAATTATGTTATGATGGAGTGCGGTCAGCCGCTTCATGCATTTGATTACGATTTTATAGGCGGAAAAAAAATTATAGTTAAAAACGCCGGTTCAACTAAAAAATTTATGACGCTTGACGGTAAAGAACGTGAACTGAACGAAAACATTCTTTTGATTTGCGACGCTGAAAAACCGGTCGCTCTTGCAGGAATAATGGGTGGCGCTAATTCCGAAATTAAAGACAGCACAACAAACGTGTTTATCGAAAGCGCATATTTTGATCCGGTGCTGACAAGGAAATCTTCAAAAGCTCTTGGTTTGCTTACTGATTCATCCTACAGATTCGAGCGCGGCGTTGATATCGAAAAAACTGAATGGGCCTGCAAAAGAGCCGCTGATTTAATGGCATCGTTAGGCGGAGGTGAGATTGTTAGCGGGATGTTAGATAATTTTCCGAAGAAAAAAGAATCGTTACATGTTCCTTTAAGAAATAGTTACCTGAACAAACTAACCGGAATAGAATTTTCTTTAGTTGAGTCAAAAGAACTTCTTGAAGGCATAGGGATTAAGTGCGTTAAAGAAGAGAACGATATGCAGGTATTCCAAATCCCCAGCTTCAGGTCGGAAGATTTGCTTAGGGAAGCTGATTTGATTGAAGAAGTCTTAAGATTATATGGATATGAAAAGATAACGGATGCAGAATATCATAATTTATCCAATGATATAAGGGATTTTACAACAGAGGATTTTGATTTCGTGAATCGCATCAGGCAGCATTTTGTTGGACGTGGTTTTAAGGAAATAATCAGCAATTCACTTCTTGATGGTAACAGAGAGAAAGTAATTGGCGATAATTTCCTTAAATTAGTTCAGCCTCCAAGCTCTGAAATGAATGTTTTAAGAACAAATTTGTTTATAGGCGCTTTAGGAGCTGTAAAGAACAATTTCGATTTTTCAGCTAATTCACTGAAATTCTTTGAGGTCGGAAATACCTTCTCGGTTGATGAAAATGGAGAGATAAAAGAGAAAAAACGCTTAATGCTCACTTTAGCGGGAGAAAGCGACCAACAATCTTTTGACCAAAAAGTAAGGTATTTTGATGTTTTGGACTTAAAGGGAGAAGTTCAAGCGTTACTTGAAAAATTAAATGTTGATAATTACAACATAAATTATTATAATTACACCGGGAACGTTGATTTTGAGGTTGAATACAAAGTTAAAAATGAGTTATTTGCGAGAATTATTAAGTTTTCTGATAGTTATTTGAAGTCATTTGATATTGAAAAACCGGTGATTGTATGCGAGTTACTTTAGATAAGCTGGAAAAACTCAGCTCCCGGAAAAGGGAATTTAAGCCGTACTCAAATTTCCCGATGGTTTTAAGGGACCTCTCAATAGTGGTTCCAAAAGAAGTGAAACAGGGTGAGATAGAAGAGGCTATAAGGGCAAGCGCCCCGAACGGAATGCTGAGAAGTTTAAGATTGTATGATTTGTATAAGTTCGGAGAGAAAGATTCTGACAAGATAAGTTATACTTATGCGTTGGCGTTTCAATCTGACGAGAAAACGCTGACAAATGAAGAAGTAAATTCAGTACAGGATAAAATAATTAAAAATCTAAGTAAAAAACTAAACGCTGAATTAAGAAAGTAAGTTAAGAAAATAATGGAAAATGCAGTTTTGAAAGTTAACGATTTGGGATTAAAGAACGAACTGGAAAAACTGTTCGCGAAGGTTAAGATATTAGCGGATAAGTATAACAATGTCAGAGACGAGAACCAATTACTTAAAGAAAAGGTTAAAGAATTTGAACGCATAATTTCCGAAATCAAGATAGACCAGACAAACAAGAATTCGGAACTGCTAAATAAAGACAGAGAAATTACAGAGCTTAAGAACAGGCTTCTGGACGAAAAAAAGAACAAGATTTCGACTGATGATAAATCACAGTTAAAGTCCAGGATTCGGGAACTGATGGTGCGTTTAGACGCCCATCTTGAACAAAAAACGAACAATAATTTTTGAATCCGGTATATTGCCGGGGATTAAGATTATTGTTTGACTACGGAAAAAAAACTCAGGACTGGCAGTCCTGAATCAAAATATTAACGGACATGGAATCTAAAGACATAAGAATCAAGATATTCAATAA
>Ga0265318_10001140_pt1 | contig 16535 bp, 17 predicted proteins | sample 4821metaG_FD_192431 | JGI IMG/M metagenome (GOLD analysis project Ga0265318, IMG submission 192431) | Rhizosphere microbial communities from Carex aquatilis grown in University of Washington, Seatle, WA, United States - 4-8-21 metaG | ecosystem: Host-associated > Plants > Roots > Rhizosphere >... | reverse complement strand
TTGCTAATCTATATCACGTTCTCACAGATACACAGAACAGGCAATTCTGCACGGTTGAAGGCCTTAAAACTGAAATTGGGAACATCAAAGAAGTAAGTTTTTTCAAAACATACGAACTCAATTGCAAAGCGCAGAAATATATTTTAAAAAAACAGGACCTCGCTTCTAAGATTCCATCTGTTGATACATTACAAACGTACGGATATGATAATAGTGTCCTTGGAAAGACTGACGAAATAGTAAGACTTAATGTGAAGCAACATTTTGCAAGTCAACTCGGTTCTTGTTGGGATTCAACTGGAAATCGCGCTCTAATTAATATAAAAGATTCTCCCGCGAATGCAAAATGGGGCGTTGGAGCTATTCCGTCTGCAACATCCTTGCCTCTTATTGGAAGTTCAATTGACAAGTATTTAACCGATAATGTGCTAACTATACCTGTCGTCGCAGGCTCGACGGATAGAGTTGCGATAAAAGACAAACTTCTCCTTTCATATCTCGGCTATGACTCGACGACTGGTAGCTCTGAAGTTAACTTAGATTATGCTGTTGATGACTATGGAACTCAAACTGTTCCGTCTCGACTTGCAGACCAAGACATAAAACTTCCTGCAATCATGTGTTCGATTTGTTCGACGACATATTTTGATCAAGATACCGCAACTGCAATGCAAAATGGTCCGACATCTGGGAGTATGCCATTTACACAATTTTTGAGCAAGACGCCAATAAGCGCTACAAATAAAAATTCACTTCTTGCTCTTTTACGCTCGCAGAAAGGAGATTTTCCTAAATTTCCTGCAGTTCCAGTTTCTGGCGAGAGCGTAGTTTATTATCAATTATTTACTAATGGAGATCAAGCGCAGTCGTTGGATAGAACTGGCGTTATATTACTGCCGCAACAAGACGTTGCAAATTTTTGTGACGTGATTGTCAATCAAGAATAAAAAGTAAGTATGGATCAAAATCAAAAATTAAAAGTTGAGCGTGGTGAGTGCGATGGAAAAGAAACAAATGACTTGGAACAAGAAAGGATTTGAAATGTCTTGGTCAGTAATTGGTTGGATTATTTTAAGTCTGATAATCTTAATTATACTCTTATTCATAATAAAAAAAGGAACAGCGCCAGGATTTACAATTTTCAATTCGCTAAGTGGAAACTAATAATGAATTTAAGGTCACCGCAATCTAAATGTGAAAAAACCGAAAAATTAAAGTCCGGTTCGTCGACGATGATTACTGTTGTCGTTTCATCAATTATTGCTGTGGTTATCATTTTGTTATATTATGTCTATTTTCGTGGAGCTCTAGTAATTTCGACAGATCCAAATGTCGCTGCGTGTCAAGAAAGCGCTGCTCTTGCTGGCGCAATAAGAACGCCTCTCGCCGATACAAATATTTTTACATTCAATTGTCCAGTTTCTGTGAAATCAATCTCGCAAACTAGTCTTAAACAAATGTCAATACCTTCACAAGATCAATTGACAAAACTTGGATATGCGAAAGGCCAAGAAGATAAGTACAAGTTAGATGCGTCGATGTGGAACAATGTTGTCGAATGCGCACAAAAAGTAAATTATGGAGTTCTCCCTATTTTTGACCGTGAAAAATTATGGGAATCTTACACTCCAAATACTTATTGTGTTGTTTGTTCAATCGTAACATTTAATCCTGACATTAAGAGTACGGGAATTATTGCGGGAAATAGTCAACAATTAATTATCAATAAAAACATTTCAGGCACGGGAAAAACTTTGCCGCAAGTTCTCGCTGACAGAGTAGGCGTAAGTAAAGTTCTCGGTGGTGTTGATGGTAGTTATAGAACGGATATGAACGAAGCCGTTGTTTATTATAGAATGCCTGCAACAGTCTTCAAGAAATGGACAACAAACATTCTTGGCGTGAATATTTATTTCCAACTTCTTTACCAATCATTAGATGCATTGACTGGTGCAGTAAATCCTTCTGGCGGAGATCCAACACAAACACAAGTAAGTGACCCAATCGAAGCAATTCAAAACGCAATCGCACAACGCGCAGGAAGTAATTCATACAACTCATTTGACGTTGACGGAATTGTAATTTTGCCGTATGATAAACCTGGAAGTTTGGATCAATATTGTACTTATTACGGAAATGAGAAATATAAGGAAACTCAAAATTAGTTATTAATTATTCACGAGGACAAAATGGAAACACGACGCATAAAACTTGGTCAATCGAGACGCGCAATGAGCAGTTTTGAAGTTATCGGATATGCGATACTGACAATAGTTGTCATAATCGTTTGTGTAATTATATTTACTAAATTAACAAAAGGTCCGACAGATTCAATTGGCGGAATAACCACTGCGACAGACACAAGTGTCCAAGATTGTAAGAATAATCCTTCGACGTGTAATCCACTCGCAAAGCTTGAAGCAGTCTCAGCCGGTTACAATGAGCAACAGGTGGTTTGGAAATTATAAAAATGGACATCACAGAATTATTCAAAAAAAGAATATTTGGAAATAAACGCGGTAGTGCGACTGCTGACATTTTGCAGAATACTGTTTACCTTATATTAGGTGCACTTGCTTTTTTGTTTTTTATTTATATAATTACGAAGGCAGTTTTATTCTTCTGGCCGCCGCCTGATACTAATTTAATTCCTGTAAATTCTGTTGCAAATAATATTGAATTTGCAATGAATAACTTTGATGCGATGCTTGCGAGTAGTCCTGCGAATTTACAAAATGCGCAAATTGTTGCAATTCCAATTGCTGCAAGACTCGACGATGGATTTCGGGCAGCGTTTAAAATAAATTATATTGATCTAGGTCTATCCCAAAAAGCAAAAAATGCTATGACTCTTCAGCAAAAACTTCAACAATCATCTGGAGCTGCAAATGCTAGACAGCAAGCAATAAAAGATATTATTCTGAGTATTCCTGAAGAAAATGTGAAAAAATTAAGCATGGGGGTAACAAATAGAGTGGACTATGCATATGCTCAAGGCGCAGCTCTATACCAATTTAGTCATCCAACAAATGGATTCACTAGGTGGTGGAACGGTTTAACTCAAATTGCATCGTCAAAAGCGTCTGATTCCGCAGAAGCTGTTGCAATTAATTATGCCAATGTTCAACACGCAGCATATGCTGATTTGAGTGGCGCATATCAAACTGATGATGACTTTACTCACTTAGTAACTAAGGCATATATGAGTGGCATTGCATCAGGCGTTGCAAATGAAGAGGCTGGAAATTTATCTCGAGGAGAAATTTCAGGCGAAACTTTTGGATATCGATCGGCTATAGTAGTTGATGTTGCGTCGACAGTTTTCACACTTGGTGACAGTCTTGCAGTTAACTTTGTTGCTAATAGTGCAATTGCAGCTGGTAAAGTGGCAACTACGGCAGTTAGTGAGGCGGCAGCAGTTGCATTAGCAAAACAAGCTGCAGAAAAAGTTGCGGCAAGAGAAGCATCCGAAGCTTTAGCAGAAGTTGCCGCAAAAGAATTAATTGCTGCAGGTACCACTGGAGCTTTGAAAACAAGTGTCCAAATATCTATGGAAGCTGCAGATGTACTTGTGGCAACAGAGGACGCCGAAATTGCTGCACAAACTGCGAATCAAGCTTCGCAAGCTTCAGTACAGGCTGTAGTACAAACTGCTGACGCAGTACAAGCTGCAAATGTTGCACAGCAAGCGGCAAGTGCTGCAATAAATTCTCGAAGAATTGCTAACGCACTTACTATTGGCTATGTTGCTAGTAATGTGTATATTTTATCTCCTAGCGGCGAAAAGGAAATAGGATGTAGACCAGTTTTATCGTCATATAATCTTGTACTGGATCCAAATAGTCTTGCACAGTTGGATTTTCATACTAATATTGTACCAGCTCAACTTGATTTGAGAACACAATATTTGACAATTCAAAAAATAAACAGTAATTTATATGTGCTGAATATATTTGATGGCGCTGATGCAATGAATTCTTATGTTGCATTACATTCTGATGCTCCTACTAAGGGGGCGGCCGTATTTGCGCAAACAAGTGGACAAAATAATTATTTACTCTCAGCGACTGATTTTTGTTTGTATAAATCTTAAATGTAAATACCAAACAATCTTTTACCAAAATATTTTTTATTTTTTTAGGACGATTAACAGAAAATGAGTTTAAAATTATTAAGAGGAAAAAGAGGAGATGCGGCAACTGGCACAATTGAACGTGCCTTTGAGTTTATTCTGCCGTTTTTGGCTTTTCTCACAATTTTATATATTGTTTGGTCGGTTGGTTCTAGTAGAGGTGCGCAGACTTATTTTCAAACTGTAGAATTCGCAAATATTATTGACGCGGCAAATTCTTTTCATGGTCAATTTAGATTAAAATATATTCCAATTGAACCAGACTTTTCTTTTATTGTTTCGCGAGACAAAATTTCGACCTTAATTCTCGACGCGAAAGCAGTCTCAGTAAAACCAATACATTTGACGCAAGACATATTTCTTGACAATCGAATTAATGTCTCTGGAAGCAGTGCTGCGAGTGTTGCAAGTAGTGCTAGCGGTATTGCAAACTCAGTTATCAACATTGGTCAGATACAATTTTTAAAAACTAATAATGGGATAGGAATCGGCGGGCTGAAAACAAATCTATTCACAAGTTTTGTTTACAAGCGTGATCAGCAACTTTGCCCAACAACTGCGCAAAAAAGTGCAGGGTTTGTAGAATATACTGCTAATTCATTACCCGTTGATATTTCTCAAAAAAATATTGCAATAACTGGCACAAAAAAGATTTATGTTGATATGCAACGACTTGAATTAATTGATTCAGGAATTTCTCAAGATATACTCTCTAAACTTAGCTCAGGTGGTTTGCCACTCGCGGATTCTCAGGCAAGCGCGGACGTAATAATTTCAATTGCTGCAGAAGCTTCAACTTCAAACTCTGGTTCAGATGCAACTGTTTTAGTTTTCCCTGACAATAATCCTCAAATTCAACAGTTGGCGTGCGTGATAACTACGCAGTTTTCTGCAGGAGATACCGCTCAATCTCAATTTAGTGTAAGACCTTCGCTGATATCTTCTGACTTCAATCCATATACTGGCTCAAGTATAGATTCTGCCTCTTCTGCGCAAGCAACAACTCCTACGATGCATTTGGATTTGACTTATGTAATTCGAAGCGCGGGTGATGTACATCCTCTTTCCATTTATTCGACTCTCATAAGCAATGCAATCAAAAATGCATATGCGCAAGTTTACAATGATGGTGTACAATGAAAAATTGGCATACCGTTAAGACTTATCATGCGAAAGTTGCAAGATTGAAGGTGCAAAATGAGTGATGATGGGCCAACTTCAATTATGATGAATATTATTAGAGTCGCGCTTTTTGCAATAGTCTGTGGCGTTGTTTTCACAATTTTGTCCTTTCTCTCTTCTTATTCGATACCAGACACCCAACTTCGTGAACTGATAATGGAACAACGTATAATGGATGCGATAACTAATAGTCACAATAATATTCAATCAATTTCAGATATAAATCCTGAATTCTTGGCAACAGCGATTACAAACTCTGTTGATCTTCAGAAAAACGACAATTTTGCAATTAGATTGCGCTTTTTTGATTTGGCGACGAAGAAAGAGATTGTTTTGGATCCCAAATCGAGTGAACAGACTGTAAAATATGATGCCGATGTATTTACGAAAGATCCCACGACAAGTAAATTCCTTTTATTTTATCCTTTGACTGGCAAAGTTGTACATTCGAATTATGAATCAGTTGTCACGAAACGTCTTTGGACTGAGCCTAGTACTAAACGTACAATCATAATTCAATTTGAATATGTTGCAATTAAAAATTGAGCAAAATCAAACAAACCAAAATACATACTATGTACGGAGAAATTAAAAAGTTGGAACTGAAAAACAAAACTGGAAAGAAAGCATTTTCCTCAAAGAAGGGCTTTTTGTCATCTCTTCCTCTGCTTGGCGCAATTCTTTTGTTCATCGTTCTAATTATTATCGCGTTGATAGTTGCGTTTTTCATACACGACGGTACAAAAATTAAACCTGGCGCTGTCGAATCTGTCTCATCTTCTGCCTTTCTAAATGATGTTGCAAAATTAAAACCAACTGGGAAAGATGTTTCTGCGGCGCTTGATATGCCTACATTCAAAGTTGATCCAACACTTGGCGTACTTGCACAATCGCTCTATAATATTGTTCACTTAGATGAAAAGAATAATCTCGTCTTACAAAGATTTGCATATGATGGCTCAAAGCTCGACGAGGTAAGCACAAAGAGCGGCGTTTCGCTGAATTCAATTTCAAGTGTGCTATTTTTGCCGCACGATATAGTTATTTTGAAGACAGATGTTCCAACGTCAGCGTGGACTGCACTTGCTTCCCTTGACTCTAGTGGAGTTTCGTAAAATGAGATTTGTTAATTCACAAATGAATAAAAAAGGACAATTTGCAGAAACAATGATTGTAGTTTGTGGTATTATACTTCTTGTTGCTGCGATGGTTGCTGTTTCACTGAGTCATCAAGGATTGCCTGGTTCGACTAATACTGCTACGACGCAAATTCTTCAAATAGATCAAACATTTGACACATTAGAATTCACGGCCGATCAACTAATTTCTCAGGCAGTTAGTAGCGTGACTATTGACCAAGCAATTAGCGCTAGTGGTTGTTATCTTGCAGATGATAATTGGCCAACATCAACAATCGGAGATTCTGTTTTGTCGTCGATTGGAACTGTTGGCTTGTCTGCTAGTTGTACTCCTCAAAATATTTTATTCAAATATCAGAAAATGACTCGTGAGGCAGTCAATAATCAATTTTCGTTGTTTGAAGCAAATAGAAAATCTTTGATTAATGGCGGTTATACTTTCTATAATTCTCTTGCGTATGATTCTAACGAGCAGATATTCTCACCTGATTCTTTTGTTGTGTACTTGCATAAATCATTGGATGCAAATAGCCAGATTTCAACAAATCAATTTGAAGATATTGTAATAAGCAGAATTCCACTTAATATTAAGCGTACAAGTGGGCAGCTTTGGTCACTTGATGCGAGTAGAACGATAACTTACAAGACTTCAATTAATTCTGCAGACAATTTGGCGCTGCTGCTCTTTGACTCATTTGATTCAGTGGATTCGGCAATTAATTTGCAAATCGCTGCATTTAGCAATAAACGAGCTGACGACATTCAAAAAACTGGTTCAAGTAGTTTGACGAATGAGGATTTATTGAATATGGTTTCCGCGTCGTTGAAATTATTGACTACTGTTCCATTGACGCAGAATAATTTGAAGAGTAATACTAATTGGAATTTAATTCTCAACAAAAACAACATTATTATTGTGTTCCCACAACTTAAACTTGTAAAAGAATATCAAATTCCTCAGCAAAATAGTTGACTTAATTTTGTAATTAGTTAGGTGAATTACAATTTTTCATTGAATTTATTCTACGATATCTTTTTAAACCCCTCATTTAGTTTCCAGAACTCCTATGGTACTCAACCCAATACACGACGTGTCTATCGGCGCACAAGCGCCTGCGATTGTTAACGCAATTGTCGAAATCCCAAAGGATTCGAAAATAAAATATGAAATTGACAAAGAAACTGGTTTACTAAAACTTGACAGATATTTATTCTCTGCAGTTCATTACCCTGGTGATTACGGATTTATTCCGCGAACGCTTTGGATGGACGGCGACCCACTCGACGTGTTTATTATTACTCATCGTGAAACATATCCTTTGACTCTTTGTGAAGTCAAGCCAATCGGCGTCATTCGAATGACTGATGAAGCTGAGCAAGATGATAAAATTATTGCAGTTCACGCAAAAGACCCGCGATATAGTGAGTGGGATTGCATTGCGGATGTTCCTCAGCACTTCTTAAAAGAGTTGCATGTATTTTTGGAGAGCTACAAAGAGCTTGAAGGAAAAAAAGTAAAAGTCTTTGAAATTCTTGACAAAGCGGAAGCTTTTGCTGACATTGAGAAGGCGCAAAAACTTTACGCAATTGATCGACGCGATAAAGATTTATCAAAGAAATAAACTATAACTGAGATTTAAGTCTTATGTCTTGACGTCGCATAACTATTAACTATTGTTGATGCGATTGTATTATTTTATCTATAATCTCTTTTACTATTGGAAGCGACGAAACATTATCAAAGTGGCTTTTTACGTCTACGGTTATAACGTCGTCACTAATATATTTTTTAAATAAATTTTGGTTGGGATCAAGTGGTACGAATTGATCGTCGTCAGAGATAATTACGTGAATATCTTTTCTAAACTTTGCAAGAGTTGTAAAATCTATTGGCGTTTCAATCCAAGGTTTTGCGATGTACTCTGCTTCTGGCGTTTCAAGGTTTGTTAATTCGAACCAGCCTGCAACAAAAATTGCGCCACCGATTGTTTGCGGATTCTTTTTTGCAAGATATCGCATAATTGCTTGGCAACCAATGCTATGCCCAATAAATATTGTATTTTCATCAATTTTTGGAATATAATATTCTAATGCTGAAACCCATGCGTCGATTTCTGGCGCACTGCTATTTGGCATTCTGAGGTTTGTAACAGTAATTCCTGAGTCTTTTGGATACTGCATTTCTATCCAATCATACCAAGGTGGATGCCAATCGTCAATACCGTGTTGTGTTGTATATGCGTCCCAACTATGAACTAGGTATATTCTCATCGTGGATTTTATGCAAGAACTCGTATTTAAAGTTTAAGTATCAATGGTAAGTGATTTAGGTGCTTTACTATTCTCGAATATATTTTAAATTAAGAACAATTTCTAAATTTTTCTTATTCCATCGTACTTTGCCGATGCGAGTGCTTTGTTTGCTTGAGAAATTAATTCGAGTTGGTCATATATTGAAAGCTTTTCAGAACCGTTTCCATCAAATTGAGGGTCGTTAAACTTAGCAAGTTTAGGGCGAATAAATGAATCGATATTTTCAGTTAAATTAATTTGACTATCAGTATTCTTAAATCTAAATTGCACATATGTTGATGGAATTGCGTCGTTGTTTGCTATTTGAGATATAATTCCGTAATTAGTTATCGCAAAAAGTGTACTTTCTAATGTTGTGCGTGGTTCAAAGTGTGAAACCTTAACGTGCTCTACTTTTGCGATATATGCTGGCGTTTCTGCACTGAACTTTTCAACAACATTGCTTTTGTATAAATGCGCACCAACTAAACCTAGTATTTGCGCGCAAATTCCTGCTGATAAACCAATTGGTGTCCAGAATTTTCTACCCTTTACTTTGTATTCGGGATCTGATTTTTTTTGCGCATTAATTTCGCTGCGCTCTCCTGCAAGATAACTCCACGTGGTGATACCTGCGGGCAAACTAATAACAGACATAGCTGTAGATATTGCGGCAATTTGACCAATTGATTTTGCTTTCATTTATTTTCAATTCAGGGGTATTTTTGAGTGGTATTTAAAGTTATGTGGGTAAGTTTTGTGGGTAAAGTTATGTGGGCGGAATTTTGGCGCAATTGGAACAACCGACGATTTATATATGAGAAATTATCTCACTTCGTTTGATATACATGACATTTTCAACGCTTCCAATGATTGGTAAAGATGACGGCACGATGAAACCGTTTCGCCCGCTAAATCCTTTTTTTCTTGCGCCGATGGAAGCAGTGAATTGTGCAAGCTTTCGATTACTTTGCAAAAAACGCGGCGCTGGTCTTGTTTATACTGATATGATTGACGCGGATAAATTTTTTGCGTATGCACAAGAACACGGCGGTGCAGAAACCGTTGAAGGCGCGCAAGCGGCGATTGAACATTATGTCAATGCGCAGAGAGATGGATCGAATAAATCTCATAACGAGTCATATGATGAATATCCACTTTGCATACAACTCGGCGGCGCGAATATTCCAAATATGATTTACACAATAAAACATCTAGAGCCACTTGCAACAGTTATTGATTTGAATCTTGGCTGTCCACTTCCTTATATGCTCGGGAAAAAAGGCGGCGTATATTTATCGAAACATCCGGATCAACTTAAGAAACTGATAATTGCGATGCGCGAAGCGATTACTCGCGTTCCATTTACTGTAAAAATTCGCGCTGGTTGGGACGAAGATTCTAAAAACGCCGTCGAGATTGCATTGCTTCTTGAATCGCTTGGCGTTGACGCTGTTGCAGTTCACGCGCGAACACGCGCGCAGGGCTATCGCGACAAAGCAGATTGGCCACTTGTTCGCAAAGTCAAAGAAGCGCTAAAAATTCCTGTCATACTTAGTGGCGATGTAACAAATATTTACATGGCGTACATGGGATTTGTGCACACGAAGTGTGATTATATGATGATTGCACGCGGCGCGCAAAATAATCCATCAATATTTACGCATTTGAATAATTGGTACAAGACGGCTGACAAGAAAAATATTCCGCCGCAACCAGAAACGACGTACGACAAGAATGCAGTTGATGCACTCGCCGACTTTTCTGAATTTTTGAAACTTTACAAAACGCGCGAGAAGAGATATAGATTGTCTGAGCTCAAAGATCACGCGCTGTGGTCCGCGCGTGAGTGTAGATATGCGACGAACGTCAAGCAGAAAATAATTAATGCGACTGATGCGATGGAATTGTTGTCTATAATTAGTGAACTTGAATTTTGATTCTAGAGCTATTATATTTTCGAAAGGTCAATGCGGAGATTCTCTGGCGTTACGCCAGATTTCTCGTCGAACGCCCTGCATAAATCGGGCGTTCTCCTAACTTTTCTCCAAGGCATTGACATTCTATGTGCTGTGCTATTTTTTGACGAGACTCGTCAAAAAGCTTTATAAAGAAACAAACGCAAAAGCATTGCATGGTTGGTAGAAAAAGGGGAGTTAAGTCTAAAGTATCTTCGTCGTCTCGCTCTTCACACAAGGGTTCTCGCTCTTCACGTAAATCAGCTAAATCTTCTTCATCTTCACAATTAAACGCATTAGTAAGTGCAGTTGAACGTCTTGAGAAATCTCAAGCGCAGATTCTTGCGAATCAACATAAACAATTTGGAAAAATAAATGCGTCTGAGCAACAAATTGAAGAAGATATCGTTGAAGCGGAAGAAAATCTTCCGTCGATGAACGAACAAGAAGAGCTCACTGAAATAAAGCGTTTAGAAGCGGATCTCAAAAAAGATACGCAGACAAGTCCACTGCGTCGAATTACATATCGCGACGTAACAAAAGGCTTGGTCGGTGCATTTATCGCTGTTGTAAATCAATTTGCATTCGCAAGTGGATTTCAAATCGCCGAACATTATTCGATTGCACAGTCAACTTTACTTTTCATAACTTCTTTTTTGATAATTGTCCTCTTCATTTACTACACAGGATTTAGAAAAGTCAACGATAAATTTGTTTTTAGATTCTTGCCGATGCGCGCAGGAATTTTATACCTCGTTTCAATTTTTGTTTCAATATTAGTTCCATTCGTTTTCAAAACACTTACACTCGACATGCCATTCGCAGTTATTTACGGAACGATTGCAAGCATTAGTATTTTGGCAGTCCTTGGTGCTGGTACAGCTGACTTGATTGGTAAAGGGTAAGTGAATAACTAGCAAACACGAAAATGAAACAAACTCACAAACAAATCGTGCACAAAATTCTGCACGAGGAAATGACGCTCGAAGAGTTGACTGGAAATTTTATTAGTTTGCTTCAACAAACAATTTTACCGTTCATAAAAAAACTCGAAGACATGTATTACTCTCGCGTTGACTTGACGCTTGAAGAGCAAACACACTTGCAAGAATTAAAAAATATTGTGATAAGATACTTGCACTTTGAAGAGCGAATTCTTTTGCGAATTCACAGCAATAAATTAATTACATATCTTGACGAAGAATTGTCCGACGTCAAAAAAATAACGCACGATGTACGTAGCTTAGATATTGATGGTCTTGAGCATGACTTTGAAGATTTGCTTGTTATTCTAGAAAGCATTAATGCGCGATTGCAACATATTCTTGCGTTGCAGAAAACTGCTGGTAAAAAATAAGAGCACTTTTTTCTAAATTAATTTAATTAGATGACTTAATTCAATTAGAGATATGCTTTGATTAGCGCGATGACTGCAATTATAATCCAAACGATGTTAATGAATACTGATTGATAATTTCTATATCTATAAGCAATAAAGCCGACGCCAATTCCGCCGACGACGTTAAGAAAAATATACGCTGAACTTGTTGCGCTGATGAGTGATAAAGAATTTAGAAGAAACGCCGACAAAATGAAAAGTGTACAAACCCAACCAAATATGTTTTCAACAAGTGACGGGTTATGTGCACTTTCTTTTTTCTGCATATGTTGACTTTGCATTGTAACCTTTGCACTTTTGCTTATTGCAGAATGAAATTGTTATTTAGTCTTTAAGATATTTCTTATATTCTTCCTTAATTCCGTAATCAGGACCGCCAGCAAGTTCTGTATGCGTGAAAGATCGTCGTTTGCCTTCTAGCCATCGATAAACGTGAGTGTGTTGTGAACCTTCGAGAAGCATTTCAATTGCTTGTCGAGCCGTGTTTACGCGCTCAATTTCGCCGACAATTCCAATTGTTTTACCTTGGACAGAAACGTGAACGTCCATTAATTTTTCAATTGTTTCTCGCGTTTTACCGCCTTGTCCAATGACTCGACCTTTTAGTCGTTCCATTGCGTTTTTATTTTTTACAAATTCAGACATTTCAACGAGTTCAAACGCTGTGTCTGCTTTTAGAAGTTCTAATGCAACGTCTGGATTAAATCCGCGACCGATTGCTTTTACAATGTCTCGAACAACGTAACCTTTGACAACGTCTTGCCCTTCGACAACTACGTCGCCTTCTTGAGAATCAATTTGTAATTTGCAACCAGTTTCAGCTTCAATACGTTTTTTTGTTTCGCCCTTTGAGCCAATTAACATTGGGATACGAATTCTTGGAATTCTTACTTCAAATCGAATGTGACCAAACATATCTTCGGTTGAAGACATTTCTGTCATACTTTGTTGTGAGAGAATATTGTCATCATCGTCGTTTTCAGAATTATTGTCATTCGATTGCTCTTTATTTTCTTTTGATTTAGAAATTTGAGTCTTTTCTGCCTTTGGTTCCTTTTTTATTGCAGTAGCAGAAGTACGTTTTGGATTGACTGGAGATTTTGTAGAAGTAGGTTTTTCTGATTTTTGTGAAATTGATGAAGATATAGATGCGGATGGAGAAGAAATAGCAGCTGAGCTAGAATTAGCAGAATTATCTGTCTTTTCAATAGGTGCCATACGTTTGGAGGTGGTGAAATCTTTGGGCATATCTTTGAGGAACAAACGGGCGTTTTTAAAGCTATTGTATGTGTAGTACCATAAGTTTTCAACATAGCGCTCGACGACAAAGTCGTGACGTCTGTGTGCGGTTTGTGAAAATTGCAAGTAATGTTGTGAGTACTTTGAAAGAGAAACACAAAGGATAGATTTTTATAGCAATTTTGGTTTGCTCAATAGACATGGAATTTTATTTCGACGCTCGTAATGAAGGGCCACTGAGGTCAAAATCAAGACCTCGACGACCTGGGAAAATAAATGTAATTTATGACGCATCTGCTAAAAAAAATTCTTCATATTTTGTTATGAAGTACACTTTGTTAGTTAGTAGTGGTGCTTCATCCAATGGTTCATCAGGTATTCCTGCAGAAAAAATAGTGGTACGAGCTGCGGCTACTAGAATGATTAGCACCCTTGGTATTAAATCAATTGACGAACTTGCAGAAAAACCCGTAGATCTTATTTATTCAAATGACGACTTAATTGGATTTTCTTATGATACTATACCGTCACAAAATTCTGAGTCGCAACAATCTTCTGATGATTATAGAAAACCAGAATATCGCAGACCTGCGCATAAAGTTGCAGAGATTAGAGTGCCGCGTGATTTTGACACGCCGAGTGGCGCAAACGCGTTTGGGTCGAGTAAGAAAAAAGATTCAGGAGCTGGCGCAGGAAAAAATTCCGGGGCAAAATCTTCTGGACAATCGCTTGAAGCAATTGCTGCATCGTTTGGCGAGGGCAAGAATTCTGTTAAGGGTGGCAAAAAATCTGCAGATGCGTATATTCCTTCGTCATCTATACCACCAAAACCAGTTTTCTCTGATTATGCCGTTACAGTGAGTGGCGAAAAACTTATCTTGAGCGCCACCGTTCTAGAAGAGTTGTATAAAAATCGTTACCTAAACCCTGGCACTGATTATTCCCCTAGATTTATTCAATATTGTCTAAACACTGTTGAAAAAATGCGTGAGAGTACTGTTGGTTATTTTGATCAGAATAGTAAAGCATATCGTACAATTATATTTAAGCCTGGATTTCCATTCACACAAATGACTGTGCATCAAGACAGAATTATCTCTTGCTCGGTATCTGCGCGCTATGAACCAACATTTTTTGATTTATCTGACGTGGAAGAACCCAAAAAGATTGAAGCAGAAAAAGATGGTATAGGAATAAAGCGCGGCGTAACAAAATTACACGGTGTAGATTAGTTTTAGATTAATTCTAAATGCAAAAGAATAAATGTTCACTTATTTTTTCTTGTTTAAATTGTCGTTGCCAATTATTTTCTTTGTTACGGCTTCAATATCAAAGCTCACGCCGACGCGTTTGGCATACGTCGCAATATTTTCAATGTCTCGACGGATATATTCGCCGGCGTTTGTATCTTCTTTCGCCGTTGACTGACTCATATCAATTATAACTGGTTTCTCGTCGTCATTTAGAATGTTGAACATTGAGAGGTCGGCGTGAACAATTCCGACTTTTTGATATAACAAGCGCATTTGCTCAACAATGTCTGCGATAAATGCATCTGGATCAACTGGTGCGATGTTTTTTATTTGCGGCGCAAGATTTGTCGGCTCGCCGATGAGTTCCATAACAATTACATTTTTCTCAACGGCGTATGGAGTTGGAACTCTCACACCAGCTTCGCGAGCTTTGTGTAAATTTCTAAATTCGCGTTGAACCCATGAGAAAATAATTTCACGTCGTCGGCCTTTGAGGTCTGCGTAACGCGGATCATTTTTTATGTAGCCGTACATTTTTTTGAAATTGCAATTTTCTACTCGGTAAATTTTTACGCAGCAGTATGAGCCATCGTCTTTTTTTCCGAGATATACGTTTGCTTCTTTACCAAGCGCAACATAGTTGGTTAATTCTTGGAAATAACCTTGTGAAGATAATTTGTTAATATTTTTTTTAGTAAACTCGTCAAAAACTCCGTGCTCGATGCGAAATTGTTCTTTGTCAGCAGCCATTTTATGCATCACCGTCATTTGCAGTTGCGTTTGCAATTACATTTTTTGGTGTTGTATTTTTTATCGGCTGTGATAAAACAAGTGCGAGTTCTTTGACTGGATCTGGATTAAATGAGAATGAGCGCGTTATGAGTTCTATACGATCGTAGAGTTGATTTTTGACGACTTTTCCCGTCAATGAAATCGTTTGGCCGAGCAATTGTGTTTTTGTTTTTGAGAATTCATATTCGTTTTCTTTAAGCATCTGTGCGGATTGTGTTCCGATTAATCGTTGACATTCGTCGCCGAAGAAAACTGCGCGAACTGTTTCTGTTCCGTCGTCAATTACGATATTCATTACGAAGCGTTGTTCGTGATGCAGAACATCGGCCGGCATTCCTGCTTCGAGTCTAACTTTTTTCCCCGTCATTTTGTCGACGGTGAATGATGCTGGTTTGAAAACTTGAACAACGATACCGACGATTTCAACGAGTGGGTCGTTTGCAGTTATTTCGTTGATTGGTTTTCGAATTGCTACAACTCGCGGCGGTGCTGATGTGAAATTGCTATTTGCTGAATTATTTGGTTCATATGTCGTCGCGTTGTCAGACAAACTCATTGTTTTCTTTCCTGCAATTTGCGCGAGTGCTTCCAAATCTTTTGGATTTCCAATTGCTTCGCGAACAATTTTTGTTTGTGCGCTTGCGCTTAATTCTAGAACGTTACGATTATCTTTTGTCGAGAGATTTGTGAGCGAGACAATATCGTTTTCTTGGATTCGTTCGTGAAGAAGCACGTCGTCGTGCCAAAAAGTTACTCGACAAGTTCCAGTTGTGTCGCCAAAATTAAGCGACGCGACTCTTCCTTCTCGTCCATTTTTTGCAAAACTTGTGACATTGTATTTTGCTAAAACTTTTCCTGTGACAGTAATATTTTTCATTCCAAGTCGCAGTTCTTTTATTTTAAATGGACCTGCGGCAACATCTCCGATTGGAATGTTGAGTTCGTTTGCAACAATATGTGCTGCGCCTTCTTTAGAAATAAGACCTGAGAATTCGTTGAGTTTTTCTGCGATGCGCTTATCTATTTCAGCCTGCGATTCGCCAGATTTCTCTACGAGTTTTTTTATTAGTGTATCAAAAGGAATGTGTACCAATGTTAATTGAAGTCAGTCTGAGGCTAAGCTCCTCCGTTCTGAATCCCCCGTTAATT
>Ga0265318_10001136_pt1 | contig 16582 bp, 12 predicted proteins | sample 4821metaG_FD_192431 | JGI IMG/M metagenome (GOLD analysis project Ga0265318, IMG submission 192431) | Rhizosphere microbial communities from Carex aquatilis grown in University of Washington, Seatle, WA, United States - 4-8-21 metaG | ecosystem: Host-associated > Plants > Roots > Rhizosphere >... | reverse complement strand
ACGTGGCGAACGTGGCGAACGTGGCTTGAAGAGCGAGGCCCTCAAGCAGGCCCTGACCGCGGCCCTCGCGGGACACCCCGACAACCTCGAGACGCTCCTCGCGCGCCACGGCGGGATGCCCGCCCCACGCCCCAACCTCGAGCTCGCGGCCGCCTTCGGCAGCGAGCTCGCCTCCGTCCGTGGCGAGATCCTCCCGCTCCTGGAGCGGCTCACCCGGGTCGACGCCGCTCCCGACACCGCGGAGATCTTCCTGCCCATCGCCGCGGCCCACGCCTGGGTGGCCCTCATCAGCACGCGCAGGGAGCTGGAAGCCGCCTGGGCGGCGCTCCCGCTCCTGCTCGCCGACGAACGGGCGCCCGTGCGCTTCGGAATTCGAGATGCCCTCGTCCAGCTCCTCGGCCAGCCTGGTCAGTCGGACCGGCTGGTCGAGCGGGCCCAGGGCTGGCTCGCCGACATCGCGGATCGGGACGAGCGCTTCGGCGTGGCCGCCCTCGTGGCCGAGGTGCTCGCCGACAAGACCGTGCTCGCCAACCTGGTCGACGACGCCGCCCTGCGCGCCTACCTCTCGGGGGTGCTCGACGACGCCTCGGCCGCCCCCCGGACGGCATCGCGCATGGATTCCTATCGGCGGGTCCTGGCGGCGCTGCCGCGCGCGCTGGCCGCGGCGGTCGCCCACGGCAGCGCCGCCACGGGCCGCGGGGCCGGCACGGGGGGCGGCGATACCGCCGAGTCCTGGCTCGCCGGGGCCTGCGCCGTTGCCACGCACCCGCCCGTGCGCGATGCCCTGTCCGAGGCCATCGCCCAGCTGCGGCTGCCGGCCCATGGCCAGAGCGCCGGGGTGGTCGCGGCCCTGCGCCGGGCCCTCGAAAAGAGCGCCAAGCCGCCCCGCGATCCGACCCTGATTCGCCCCGGCCTCGGCCGCGGCAAGCGCTCGCGTCCGATCCGGTGACCGCCGCCGCGTCTCCGGCACGCGGCGGCTATCGCGCGTAGCTGTCGGCGATCGACATGACACGCAGGGCCGCGCGCACCTGCTCCGGGGTGGGTGCCACGGCCTCGGCGGTGGTCCCGGCAATGCCCGCGGGAGTCCCCGAAGGAGTCGACGCGGGCCGAGTCCGCAGGTGGACCGTCACGGTCTCCCCCGGCAACAGATCGAAGGCGTTGTCGTCGAAGAAGCCGTCGATGGCCATCCGGCCCGAGGCGGGGTCGGTCATCGACAGCACCACCGCCCGGGCGAAGCGCTCGGCGCGCACGGTCACGTCGAAGAGGTTCGGCCCGGCGGCGGCCACCGCCAGGCTGACCCCGGGGTCGGGCAGCTCCAGCTCCTTGACCTTCACGAACGAGAAGACCGCGCGGCTCGTTCGCTCACCGCGGGCGGCGAGCTCCGCGACCAGCACCACGCGCGCCGGATCGGCGGCCGCCAGCGCCTCGCGCTTCGGGATCGACAGGTAGATCCGACTCTGGTTCGCCCCCAGACGAACCAGCTCCTGCCGCCGCCAGAGCTCCCTCCCCGACAGCTCCACCAGCCGCACCGTGAGCTCCGCGGGCAGCTCGGTCCGCCGATCGGAGATCCCCCAGAAACGGATCTCGTCGCCCTCCTCGGCCACGCTCACCAGCACCGGGGCGAAGAACCGGCGAGCGGCGTAGTGCAGGGCCTTCCAGCGCCCCACGTAGTCGATCCCCGACCAGGAGGCGACCGGCCAGCAATCGTCGAGCTGCCAGTACAGGCTCCCCCAGTTTCGCCCCATCTGGCGGCGATGGGCCTCGGCCGCGTACTGGATGATGGTCGCCTGCAGGACCTGCCCCACGTAGAGGAACGACGCAAAATCCCGGGGTCGCCGGAAATCGCGGGCGAGGTAGGTGCGAATGAGGGCGTTGCCCCTCGGGTGTCTCTGGTGCGCCAGCATGACCGGCCCGTCGATGTCCCAGTCGGATGGCGCGGCGTAGAGCGCGACCGTCGCCAGCTCCGGGAACGATTGAAACCCGTACTCGCTCATGAAGCGCGAGGTGTTCGACGCATAGTCGGTGTACGGCTTCTCGGCGTGCCACACGCCCCAGTAGTGCATGTCCCCCCACCCGAGCTGGTTGGCGTGGACGTCGTCCTCGTTCGCGCTGGGCGAGCTGCGCGTGTAGAAGCGCCCAGGATCCTCCTCGGCCACGATCGCGGGCAGGAGCTGGTGAAAGAGGGTGCGGTAGTCCTTCCACAGCTTGTCCTGGACGGCGGGGGAGAGGTTGAACTTGGATGGCCATCCCCACCCCTGCCAGGCCGCCTCGATCTCGTTGTTGCCGGCCCACAGCGCGAGGCTCGGGTGGTTGCGCAGCCGGCGCACGTTCTCCACCGCCTCGTGGCGGACCTCGTCGAGGAAGGCCGCGTCCCCGGGGTACATGCTGCAGGCGAACATGAAGTCCTGCCAGACCAGGAGCCCGAGCTCGTCGCAGTCGGCGTAGAACCGGTCGTCCTCGTAGACGCCGCCGCCCCACACCCGCACCATGTTCATGTTGGCGGCGGCCGCCGACTCGAGCAACCAGCGCTGGCGCTCGGCGGGGATGCGCGGCAGGAAGCTGTCGGCGGGGACCCAGTTCGCGCCCTTCATGAAGACCGGCGCCCCGTTCACCTCGATCGTGAAGCTCTTCCCCTCGGCGTCCCGGCGATGGACGACCTCGAGGGTGCGCAGGCCGATCCGGGTGGTTCGGCGGTCGAGCGGCGCAGAGGAGTCCGCGGGATCGCCCGCGGAGCCGGGACCGGGCGGGTTCGCGGGGGCGTGCCCGGCGGGGTGGTGGGCCGCGCCGGCGACGGCGACCGTGGCCGGGCGCACGCTGGCCGAGATGTCGTAGAGCCGTTGCGGACCAAGCCCGTTCGGCCACCAGCGCTCGGGGTGGGGGATGCGAAGCCCGAGGGTGACGTCCCCGCCCCCGGCGACGACCGGGGCTTCGATCTCGGTCTCGGCGACGCGGACCGCAACCGCGGGCACGGCGGCGGAAGATCGCGCGGCCGAGGCCCCCCCCGCCCCGGCAGCGCCAGCGGCGGCGGCGCCGGCAGGGCCGGCATCGAACTGTTGGCTCGCGTGCAGGGCGGCGGACACGCGGACGCGGACGCGCGCGGTCGGGGCTCGGTCTATCCGCGCCGGGGTGAGCCGGACCTTGACCCGGAGCACGGCCTCGGCGTCGTCGAGCCGTTCCTGAAAGACCTGCAGGTCGGCGATGCGCACGGTGTCCCAGGCCTCGAGGGTGACCGGCCGCCACAGACCGCTGGTCACGAAGCGGGGACCCCAGTCCCATCCGTAGTGGTAAGGAGCCTTGCGGCTCCACATGCTCACCATCTCCTTGGCCTGGTCATTGGCCGCCGGGAGCTGGTACCCGGCGGCGTCGTAGGCGGGCTTGGCCGCGGCGATGGGCGATTGAAAGCGGACCAGCAGCAGGTTGTCGCCGGCCCGCAGGAGCGGCTTCACGTCCACCCGAAAGCCGCGGAACATGTCGTTCGCGGAGAGCACCGCCACCCCGTTCAGGAAGACGGTCGCATGGGTGTCGATCCCCGCGAAGACCAGCTCGACCCGCTCACGGGCCGCCTGCTCCGGCGGGACCGCGAAGGTCGTCCGGTACTCCCAGGCCTCGTGCTCGATCCACTGCTGGTCCTGCTCGTTCAGGCGAACGAAGGGATCGGCGATCTTCCCGCTGGCGAAGAGATCGGTGTGGACACACCCCGGAACGGTGGCCGGGAGCCAGGGTTCGGGAGGGACCGGGGGCGTCGTGACGCGCCGGAAGGACCAGCCCGACGCGAGCGGGTGACTCCATGTCGTCGTCGTCGTCGGATTCGGACTGGGGCTGGGGTTCGTGGTTCTCGCCATCGGGAGTCCTGCATGCGCTGCTGCCATGCTCGAAGAAAAGAGGCCGACCCCTCCAACGAGGAGGCGCGCGAGCCGCCAGGATATCATCCCGCAAAGGTACCCTGACCGGCATGCGCGGGGCGAACCGGCCGGGTTCCGGCCCGATAGAGGTTATTTTCTCGGGATCGCGCGCCTAACCCGGGTGGGAAACCGGCACCCGGTGGATTCCACTGCTAGATTCAGCTTGCGACCTGCAACCGCGGCTCGCGGAACGGAGGCGACAAAGATGATCACAAAGATGATCGCAAAGAGCACGGACCGAAGAGAATCCAGCCCACCCGAGCAGTCGGCCGAGCCCGATCCGTTGGTCCGGACCGAGGCCGAGTGGAGGGCCACCCTCACCCCCGAGCAGTTTCATGTGCTCCGGGAGCACGGGACCGAGCGGGCCTTCTCCGGTCACCACGAGGACTTCGAGGACGCGGAGGCCTCCTTCGTTTGCGCGGGGTGTGGCGCGGCGCTGTTCAGCGCCGAGCAGAAGTACGACTCGGGCTCGGGGTGGCCGAGCTTCTTCGCGCCCGCGGCCCCTTCGGCGGTCGAGACCACGCAGGACGTGTCCCATGGCATGTCACGCACGGAGGTGCACTGCGCGCGCTGCCGCGGACACCTCGGCCACGTCTTCCGCGACGGACCCAAGCCGACCGGGCTGCGCTACTGCATCAACGCGGTCTCGCTGCGGCCCGTGGTCCCGCGCGACGAGACGATCGGGGGCCAGGGCCCGATCGTGAAGCCGACTCACCAGGCATAGGCCTCGGGGGCGGGCTTCCCGGGCCCAGGAAAGATCTCGTGCAGACGGGTGAGCGTCTGGGGCTCGAGGCGCACCTCGAGCGCTTCGAGGGCGCCGTCGAGCTGGGCCAGGGTGCGGGGCCCGATGATGGGGGCGGTCACCACCGGATTGGCGAGCAACCAGGCGAGGGCGACGTTGGCGGGTTTCTGGTGCAGCTCGCGACAGAGCTTCCCGAAGCGCTCGAGCTTGTCGGCGTGTTTCTCGGACATCTCCCGGCCCCAGGTGCCGCCGCGGCGCCCGCCCGCCGCTTCGGCCGGAGCGCCTCCGTCCGCGCGCAGCTCCCCTTGCAGGTCCCGGCCAGCCAGGGCCCCGCTCGCCAGGGGGCTCCATGGAATCAGGCCGAGCCCGTACTCGGCGCAAGCCGGCGCCACCTCGAGCTCCACGGTGCGTTCGAGCAGGTTGTACCGGCTCTGCTCGGACACGAGCCCGAGGAAGTTGCGACGCGCGGCCCGCTCGTTGGCGCGGGCGATGTGCCAGCCCGCGAAGTTCGACGAGCCCACGTAGACGATCTTTCCTTGCTGAACCAGCAGCTCCATGGCTTGCCAGATCTCGTCCCACGGGGTATCGCGGTCGATGTGATGCATCTGATAGAGATCGATGTGGTCGGTGCCGAGGCGGCGCAGGCTCCCCTCGCAGGCCCGTCGGATGTGCAGCGCGGAGAGGCGCGACTCGTTCGGCCATTCGCCCATCTCGCCGTAGAGCTTGGTGGCGAGTACCACCCGCTCGCGGCGTCGACCGCCCTGGGCGAACCAGCGCCCGATGATCTGCTCGGTGATCCCCTCCCCCTTCTTCCAGCCGTAGACGTCGGCGGTGTCGAAGAAGTTGATCCCGAGCTCGAGGGCCCGGTCCATGATCGCGAACGCGTCCTTCTCGGTGGTCTCGGGGCCGAAGTTCATGGTCCCGAGGCACAGCCGACTGACCTTCAACCCCGTGCGGCCAAGCCTGGTCATTTGCATGACCCGGCACGTTAGCACCCGCTGGCAGGACCGCCACGCCCGCGAATCTCGATGAGCCAGCCATCCGAACACCAGCCCAGCCAGGACCGGTGCCCGTTGCGCCAGCCGGAGGACTCCTCGTCCTGCAGCCGTTCGCCGGGAGACGGCGACCTGCCTCCGGCGAACGGGTTTCGCCCCGCGCGGTTCCTCGGCACTGGCAATGCGCAGACCATCTGGCCTCACTTCTTTCGACGGGTCCCGCCCCTCGTCGGGGCGACGCACGAGGTGTGGCCAGATGCGCGCGGGCAAGACCGGAGCCAAGACGGGCTCGAAGACGGGCTCGACGTGGTGGCGACCCCGACCCGCCCGGGTCGGCCCGGTGTGGTGCTGTGGCACGGCCTCGAAGCGCGCGCCGATTCCACTTACATGCGCGGCCTCGCGCACGCGGTCCGGGCCGCCGGCTGGAATGTGCTGGCGGTCAGCTTCCCCTCGTGCGGCCCGTCGGGCGAACGCCAGCGCAGCCTCTACCACGCCGGCAAGACCGAGGATGTCAAAGGGGTGCTCGCCCGCGCGCGGGCGCGCTGGGGGACGGACGAGATCGCCGGCGTCGGCGTCTCGCTCGGTGGCAACATGCTCCTCAAGTACCTCGGCGAGACGGGGGGCGCGTCGGAGCTGGCGGCGGCGGTGGCCATCTCGGTCCCGTTCGACCTCGGGATCTGCGCGGCCCGGCTCGACGGGCCGGGCTTCTTCCCCTGGCTCTACCGCGAGCGCTTCCTGCGCAGCCTGCGCCGGAAGGCCCGGCGCCTGGCCCGACGCGACACGACGGGCGCCCCCGATGTCGCTCCCTCGGCAGGCCTCCGCGGCCTCACCGACCGGAGCATCGCGGGCATCCGCACCATCGCGGACTTCGACGACCAGGTGACGGCTCCCCTCTTCGGCTTCGACGACGCGAGCGACTACTGGCGGCGAAACTCGTCGCGCGCCTTCTTGCCAAGCATCGCCCGCCCGACCCTGCTCATCTCCGCCAAGGACGATCCCTTCGTGGGCACCGACTGTCTCCCGACCGACGCCGTGGCCGAGAACCCCCATGTGCGCCTGTGGCTGAGCGAGCGCGGAGGACACGTGGGCTTCGTCGCGGGCAGCCTCCTCCGCCCACGGTTCGTCGTCGACGACCTCACGATCCAGTTTCTCCGGGCCCACCTGCATCCCCGCAGCTAGCGGGTCATGGCGGGGATCAGCCTGGGGGCCAGTTCAACACCCGCCCGGCGAGGACGTGGAGATGGATGTGGAAGACGCTCTGCCCCGCGCCTGGGCCGACGTTCATCACCACCCGATACCCCGAGGGCACGTGGCCGGCCTCGCGCGCCAGGCGGGCGCCGGTCAGCATCAGCTGCCCGAGCAGCTCGGCATCCTCGGGCACGGCGTCCGCCAGGCTCGAGATGTGCCGGAGTGGCACCACCAGGGCATGGAAGGGGGCGCGCGGCGCGATGTCCGAGAAGGCCAGCACCTGATCGTCCCGGTGCAGGAGCTTGGCGGGGATCTTTCCGTCGCGGATCTTGCAGAACAGGCAATTGGCTTCTTCCGACATCGCAGCTCCTCTTGGCTAGGTTCTTCTCAACTGTCTCAGGCGGTCGAGGGTCTCGGCCAGGGTCGCGGCCTCGTCGGTGCGCTGCTGCAGGAAGGCTTCGATGCCCTCGATGCGCGCGATCGCGTCGTCGGTGCGGGGGTCGCTACCGCGGCGATAGGCACCGAGCGCGATGAGGTCGCGCTGGCGCTCGTAGGTCGCGAGCACCCCCCGCAGCTCTCCAGCGGCCCGCTGGTGGTTCGGGTCGGCGACGGCGTTCATCGAGCGCGACAGGGAAGCCAGCACGTCGATGGCCGGCCAGTGGTTCCGCACCGCGAGCTCGCGCGACAGGACGATGTGCCCGTCGAGGATCCCGCGCACCTCGTCGGCGATGGGCTCGTCCATGTCGCCGCCCGCCACCAGCACGGTGTAGAGCGCGGTGATGGTGCCGCGCTCGTCGTTCCCGGTGCGCTCGAGGAGGCGCGGCAACATCGCGAAGACGCTCGGGGGATACCCCTGGCGGACGGGGGACTCGCCGGCGGCCAGGCCCACCTCGCGCTGCGCGCGCGCCAGCCGGGTGACCGAGTCCATCATGAACATCACGCGCTCACCGCGCTCCCGAAACCATTCCGCGATGGCGGTGGCCACGAACCCCGCCTTGATGCGCACCATGGCCGGCGCGTCGCTGGTGGCGCAGACGATCACCGAGCGGGCGAGGCCCTTCTGTCCGAGCGCCAGATCGAGAAAGTCCGCCACCTCACGGCCCCGCTCCCCGACCAGGCAGATCACGTTCACGTCCGCGTCGGTGTTGCGCGCGATCTGTCCGAGCAGGATGGACTTGCCCACGCCCGGGCCGGCGAACACCCCCACCCTTTGCCCCTCCCCCATGGTGGCGAACGCGTCGATGGCCCGGATGCCCGAGGCCAGCGGCTGTCCGATGCGCAGGCGGCGCAGGGGATCGGGCGCCGGGCGATCCACCGGCCACACGAACGTCTCGCCGCTGATCGGCCCGGCGTCGTCCATCGGCTGGCCGAGCCCGCCCAGCACCCGACCGAGCAGCCCGTAGCCAACCCGCAAGGACAGCGGGCGACCGGTGGGGCTGACGAGCGCGTCGGGACCGATGCCTCGCAGCTCGCCGAGCGGCATCAGCACCACCTCGTCACCTCGAAAGCCAACGACCTCGGCATCCACCACCCGGTTCGGGCCGGTGTCGATCCGGATGAGCTCGCCCATGCGAATGCCGGGGACCGCCGCCCGCACCACGAGGCCGGTCACCTCGGTCACCCGTCCGACCACCCGGAGGGGATTGGTGGCGTCGAGGCGGCGCAGGGCCTCACCGAGCTCCTCGAGCTCCGGCGATCCGGCCACGGGGGCGCCGGGCCGGGCGCCGAGCTCGCTCACCGGGACCTCGGGATCGCGGTCATCTGGCCGGGGGCCTCGGCCGTCGACGCCGCTGGATCCGTGGCGGGCAGGGGAAAGGCCGCCTGTTCGAGCACCGCGAGCTGGGTCTCGACCCGCGCGTCCAGCCGGCCGCTCGCGGTGTCCACGATGCAACCGTGACGGTCGACGGCGGTGTCGGCCACCATCCACAGCTCGCACAGCTCGACCCCCGCGCCCGACTCCCGCGCCCGCTGCACGAAGTTCGCGACGCTCGGGCCGCCCGAGGCCACGCGTTCGGGCCCGTCGGCCACCAGCCGCGCATAGTCGTCGGGGTGCAACCGGACCACCACGTTCCCCGAGCGCGGCGCCGCGGCAGCCAGCGCCCGCTCGACCATGGCGTCGAGCAGGGAAGGCTCGAGGCTCACCGCGTGGCCGATGATCTTCTCGGCCATGCGCACCGCCAGCTTGCGGGCGGATGGAACTGCCGCCCGGTGGACCCGCTCCGACTCGCGCAGGGCCGAGGACAGCAGCCGGCGAAACTCGGCGCGCGCGGCCTCCGCTCCCGCCGCGGCGCCTTCGCGCTCGGCCGACGCGCGCAGGGCCTCGGCCGCGCGACGGGCCTCCGCCCGGATGTCCTCCGCCTCGCGCCCGGCCTCCGCGCGAATCCGAGCCGCGTCGCGCCGGGCATCGAGGAGCTCGGCCGGCACCACCCGTCCAAATGACTTCGACAACCGCCCCATGGAGGGCATTATTATCATGCCGATGGCTTCGACCGCGTCCGCGCCCGACCGCCCGGCCGGCGCTCGCCCCACCGAGGCGGCCGAGAACCCCGCGACCCCTGAGGATCGAGAGGACCAGGAGGACCAGGAAGACCAGGAAGACCAGGAAGACATCGACGGGTTGCTCTCGCCCCTCCTCCCCCGCGAACGGGGCTTCGTTCTCGGATTGCTGCTGTCCCGCGGGACGCAGGACCAGCGCGAGGGGATCGCCCGGGTCGTGTCAGGTCCCCCCGGCTACCGCTGTGCCGATGCCATCCGCCAGGCCAACGCCCTGTCCCGGGAAGGCCGGCTGTCGCTCATCCGCCGGCTCGCCGGCGAGGTGCTCGGCACCGGCACGAAGGGCCGCGACGTGTTCGCCTTCCCCGACGGCCGCCTCGCGCAGGCCCTCGCCGGGGAATCGACCGAGATCCTGCGGATGATGGCTACGCCGGCTACGCCGGCAGCGCCCGCCACGGCGACCTCGAGCGCGTCGGACAGCTTGACCTTGTCAGCCACGCGGGAGCTCGAGCGCCGTCACCCCGGCCTGCCCCCGTCGAGCTCGGCCGTCGCCCGGGACGATCTCATCGAGCTTCGCCGCGCCCTCCTGGCCCGGCTCCAGGCCAGCCCCGCTCCCCGGGGCGCCGGAGCTGCAACCGCCCCGCAGCCTCCGCCGGGAGCACCCCCCGGGCCCCGGCGGAGGCGTCCCCCCGACCCCAACCTCTAAGAAATTTTTAGGAATCTTTTTTGATGACCGGCGCTGTTTCAAGGCACCGACCGGGTTCGTTACGACCGATACCAAACCATTTGAGCACAACTTCGGGGTTTGGGAAAGCAAATAACTGTTCCTTGCATCTGGTCCGTGGGAAGGCTATTCCTGCCGCCCCAATGTCTATTGATACGTCCGCAGCTCCCTTGCCCGTGCCAGCGCCCGATCTGGGGACGCGTTCGGTCCGCAAGGACGTCCGCAATATCGCGATCATCGCGCACGTCGATCACGGGAAGACCACCCTCGTCGATGGCTTCCTGCGCAGCGCCGGGAGCTTTCGCGCCGGCGAGGTGATCGCGGACTGCGCCATGGACTCGAACGATCTCGAGCGCGAGCGCGGCATCACCATCCTGGCCAAGTTCACCGCCATCACCTGGAAGGGCACCCGCATTAACATCGTCGACACGCCGGGGCACGCGGACTTCGGCGGCGAGGTCGAGCGGGTCCTGAAGATGGTCGACTCGGTCTGTCTGGTGGTCGACGCCTTCGAAGGCCCGATGCCCCAGACCCGCTTCGTCACCCGCAAGGCCCTGGCCCTCGGCCTGCGGCCCATCCTGATCGTCAACAAGATCGATCGCCCCGGGTGCGACCCCGAGGGCACCGTCGACGCCACCTTCGACCTGTTCTGCGCGCTCGGCGCCACCGACGCGCAGCTGGACTTCCCCATCATCTACGCCTCCGGACGCGAGGGGTGGGCGGCCCGCGATCTCAAGGACGAGCGCAAGGATCTCTCGCCCCTCCTCGATCTCATCGTCGAGACCGTGCCGCCGCCCAACGTCGACGTCGAGGCTCCCCTCGCCATGCACGTCACCACCCTCGACCACGACGACTACCTCGGGTACGTGGCGATCGGCCGGATCGAGGCCGGGCGGGTGCGCACGGGCCAGCGGGCCCTGTGCATCCACCGGAACGGGCAGCGCGAGGAGTTCCGGGTGGCCAAGATCCTGGGTTTTCAGGCCCTCAAGCGCTTCGAGCTGGCCGAGGCCGCCGCCGGCGACATCTGTGCCGTGACCGGCATGCAGGACCTGACGGTGGGCGAGACCATCACCGAGATCGAGCGCCCGGTGCTCTTGCCGCTGCTCGAGATCGAAGAGCCCACCGTGAAGATGTTCTTCATCTCGAACAACGGGCCGTTCGCCGGGACCGAGGGCAAGTTCGTGACCTCGCGCAACCTGCGCGATCGCCTGATGAAGGAGATCAAGTCCAACGTCGCCCTGCGGGTGAACGAGACGGCATCCCCGGACACCTACGAGGTGCTGGGCCGCGGAGAGCTGCACCTCACGGTCCTCATCGAGACCATGCGCCGCGAGGGCTACGAGCTCATGGTCTCGCAGCCGCAGGTCATCTTCAAGGAGGGCGAGAACGGCGAGCGCCTCGAGCCCTACGAGGAGGTGGTCATCGACCTCGACGAGGCCTACTCGGGGCCGGTCATCGAGGAGCTCGGCCGGCGCGCCGGCCGGATGCAGGAGATGGGTCCGGCGGGTGAGGGCCGCATGCGCCTCGAGTACCTCTGCCCGGCGCGGGGGCTCATCGGCTACCGGTCGCAGTTCCTGACCGACACCCGCGGCACCGGGATCATGCACCACAACTTCAAGCACTTCGGCCCCTACGCCGGCACCATCCGCTCGCGGCCGAACGGCGTGCTCATCGTCCAGGATCCCGGCGAAAGCAACACCTACGCCCTGTTCTATCTGCAGGAGCGCGGGCAGCTCTTCATGGGCACGGGACAGCGGGTCTACGGTGGACAGATCGTCGGGCTGCACTCGCGCGACAACGATCTCATCGTGAACCCGTCCAAGGCCAAGAAGCTCACCAACATCCGCACCACCGCCGCCGACGAGAAGCTGTTCCTCAGCACGCCGCGCGAGTTCACCCTCGAGTCGGCGCTGGAGTTCATCAACGAGGACGAGCTGGTGGAGGTGACCCCGAAGTCCATCCGCCTGCGCAAGCGCATCCTCGATCACAACGAGCGCAAGCGGGTCGAGAAGGCCCGCGGCGGCGGGCAGAGCAGCGTCGACGACTAGCCGGACGCGCCGACGAGATGAAGGGTCTGCTCGGCCGGGTCCTGCTCGGCGTGGCCGCGGGCGTCGCGGTCTACGTCGGGTTCTCCGTCTGGGCCAACGCGCGCGAGGTGGGCCACGCGCTCGACCGCTTCTGGTGGCGGACGGCTGCGGCGGCAGCGGGCCTCGCCGCCGTGAACTATGCCGTGCGCTGGCTGCGCTGGGAGTACTACCTCGGCCGCCTCGGCCTGCGCCGGGAGATCGGGACCCGGGACAGCGTGCTGGTGTTCCTGGCCGGGTTCGCGCTCACCGTGACGCCCGGCAAGCTCGGCGAGGCCGTGAAGGCCCTCCTCTTGCGGCAGTCGCACGGGATCCCGGCAGCCCGGACCGCGCCCATCGTGGTCGCCGAGCGGATCACCGATCTGATCGGGCTGCTCTTGCTGACGATGCTCGGGGTGTTCAGCTTTCACATCGACCGGCGGTTCCTGGTGGCGGGCGCCCTGTGCGTGGGGCTCGGGCTCCTGGTGATAGGCAACGGCACGGTCGCGGCATTCTTCCTGGCCCTGGTCGAGCGGGTTCGGCCGCTCGCGCGCTTCGTGCCGAAGGCCCGTGAGTTCCTGGCCACCGCCCGTGTGCTGCTGCACCCGGGTGCGCTCGGCGTGACGTGCGCCCTGGCCACGCTCGCATGGTTCTTCGAGTGCCTGGCCTTCTGGGTGGTGGTGCATGGATTCCCGGGGGCCGGGCTCGGGCTCGAGGCCGCCATCTTCATCTACGCCTCGATGACCATCGCCGGGGCGCTGTCGTTCCTGCCGGGCGGGCTCGGCATCACGGAGGCGGGGATGCTGGCGATGCTCTCGACCTTCGGGACCGGCGTCAACCGGGGCATGGCGACCGCCGCGACCTTCGTGACCCGGGCGGCCACCCTCTGGTTCGCGGTCGCGCTCGGCCTGGTGGCGATGTCCCTTTACGCCCATCGACGCGCGCTCCCTGCCCCTCCGTCGCGGTCCTGAGTGTGCCCCGTGGTCGCCCGCGCACCCATCGACCGAAGCATCGACGATAGACATCGCGCTAACATTCGCGCCCGCATGCTTCCCCCCCGATCCCTCCCGCGGAGCTGGTTCTCGTTGCGCGTCGTGGTGGCCCTGGCCTGCGGCGGGGTGACCGGCGCGCCCGCGCTCCCCGCCGGCGCGGCCACCAAGGTCTTTCATCAAAGCTCGGCCCGGGACTTCGAGGAGGGCGAGGCGCGCGGCAGCACCATCTTGCCCGACGGCGAGATCGTGCCCGGGCTGCGCACAATCCGCTTCAGCGTCGAGGCGGCCTTCGTGTGGTGCTCCACGCCGAGCCGGGATGGCAAGACCGTGTACTTCGGCACGGCCGACGACGGCAAGATCGTCGCGGTGCCGGCTGGCGCCGCCGAGCCAGCCACCGCGCGCGTGGTCGCCAAGCTCGCGGTCCCCTGGGTCTCGGCGCTGTCGGCCCGCGCCGACGGGCGCCTGCTCGCGGCGGGCAATCCCGGGGGCGGTCTCTTCCTGGTCGATCCCGCCGGCGGCACCCGGACCGACCTCGCGCACGTGCCGGCCGCGCACATCTGGGCGCTCGCCGACGACGAGCCCGCGCGGCGGACCTACGTGGCGACCGGCGTCCCCGGCAAGATCTTCGTGGTCGATGCCAAAGGCCAGGTGCGTCCCCTCTGGGATGCGCACGATGCCCACGTGCTCTCCCTCGTGCGCGAGGCCGACGGGACGCTGCTCGCCGGCACCTCGGAGGAGGCCATCCTCTACCGGGTGTCCGCCGCGGGAGTCGCCGAGGCGATTCACGACTTCGAGGCCGACGAGGTGCGCGCCATCGTCCGTGCTCCGTCGGGGCTCTACGTGGCGGTCAACGACTTCGAGGGCGCCCCCGGTGCGACCTCCCCCGGCCCGGCGGCGAGCCCCATCGGCGCCAAGGGAACCAAGATCACCCCACCGGCGGCTTCGGCGGGCGGCAGCGGCGGCGGCACCTCCAGCGGAACAGGGGCAAGCGCCGCCCCAGCCACGGCCGCCGCGGGATCAACGGGCCTCCTGCCGCGCCCGGGGCTGCGCAAGTCCAAGGCGGCCCTCTACCGGATCGACGCCAGCGGTCGGGTGGAGCAAGTGTTCGCCCTCGCGGAAGGGTACCTCACGAGCCTCGCGGTCGCGCAGGATGGCAGCATCTACGCCGCCTCCGGCGCCCAGGGTCGGGTGCACCGGATCCAGCCCGACGGGACTTCGTCCCTGGTCGTGGACGTGCCCGAGCGACAGATTCTGACCCTCAGCGGAACCGCCGGATCGGGCGGTGGCGCTGGCGGAGCGGGTACGGCCACGGCCCTGTGGCTGGGGGCGGGAGACGCCGCCGCGGTCTACGCCGCCCGACCCGCCGACGGACCGGGCACAACGGAGAGCGGCCGCTACGTCTCCAAGGTGCTCGACGCCGACTACCTCGCTGCCTGGGGAGCCCTCCACTGGCGCGGATCGCACGTGGGGTTCGAGACCCGGGCCGGGAACACCGCGAAGCCCGACGGCTCGTGGCGCCCCTGGCGCCCCCTCCGCGCAGTGTCCGAGCCGCAACGCGGAGATCGGGAAGGAGGTGTCGGCCACGTCGAGGAGGCCCTGGGCCCGGCGGGCGCGGCCGGCTCGGCGTCACCGGCGCACCACCCCGCACGCTATCTTCAATATCGTGCGACGCTGCATGGTCGGGATGCCCGCCTGCGCGAGGTCGCGGTCTACGTCCTGCCCCAGAACCAAAGACCAAGGCTGACCCAGATCTCGGTGGCCGACCCCGGAGCAGGGAGCGGCTCGTCGAGCGGACTCGGGCTCGGACTCGGGCTCGGCAGCCTCTCGGGCGCCACGTCCACCTCCGGCGCAACGGGGCTCGCGGCGCACTCCCCCCACACGCCGGTTCTGAAGCTGCGCTGGAAGGTCGACAACGACGACGGGGACGAAGTCGTGTACCGGCTGGCGGTTCGCCCGGTCGACGGGGAGGTGTGGCGGCCCCTGGCGGGGATGGGCGGCGCCACCGGCGATCCCCTGACCAGGCCAGAGCTCGACTGGAACACCGAGGCCATTCCGGATGGCCGGTACATCGTGCGGGTGACGGCCTCGGACGAGCGGAGCCAGCCGGCCGAGCGCGCGCTCTCGTCCTCCCTCGACTCCGAGCCGCTGCTGGTCGACAACCGCAAGCCCGACGTGCTGGCGGTGACCGTCCGCTATCCCACCATCAGCGGGCGCATCGAGGATCTGGCCAGCCCCATCACGGAGATCGCCATGGCCATCGACGGCGGCGAGTGGCGCCTGCTCTCCCCCACCGATGGCATTGCCGACGAGAAGGTAGAGTCCTTCGCCCTCACGCTGCCGCGGCTCTCGCGCGGGCCCCACGCGGTGGCCATCCGGGCCAGCGACAGCAACGACAACCTCGGAGCGCTTCAACTGGAGGTCATGGCACCATGAACGGACGACAATGCCCACGGCGACCACCACGATGACGACGCCACCGACGACGACGACCACGCCCTCCCCCCGGACCCCGAATCCGGACACCGACCGGCTGCCGCGGGCGCCGGTGGTGGTCCAGACCGAGGTGGGAATGCTGCAGAACTTCTGCACCCTGCTTGGCTGCCCGGAGACGCACGCCGCGGCCATCGTCGACCCGGCCTGGGAGGTGGACCGGCTGCTGCGGGAGGCGACGGCCGCGGGGTGGCGCATCGAGAAGATGCTGATCACCCACGGACATCACGATCACATCGAGGGCATCGCCGAGACGGCGCGGCTGACCGGGGCGTCGATCGTCGTCAACGCGCGCGAGCTCGACCGCGTGACGGCCGCTCTGGGCGCGATGTCGGGCTCGGTGGAGATCGTGTGCGTGGTGGATCGGCAGGACGTGGAGATCGGTCGACACGGGGTGCGCGCGCTGGAGACGCGGGGGCACACCATCGGCGGGACGTGCTTCCTCGGCGACGGCTTCGTGGTGACGGGGGACGTGCTCTTCGTCGGTGGTTGCGGGCGCACGGATTTTCCGGGCGGCGACACCGCCGAGATGTGGCGCAGCCTCGGCCGGCTCGGCGCCCTCCCGGAAGAGTTCCGGGTCTTCCCTGGCCACAACTACGGCAGCACCGAGACCTCGACCATCGGACGCGAGCTGCTCGAGAACCCATACCTGCTCTGCCCGGACTTCGAGAGCTTCCGGGTGCTGCGCGAGCGCAGGCGGAAGTAGCGGCCGGGCGGCCGACGCGCGCGCACAAAAACGGCCGGTCCCCACGACGCGCCTGCGAGAACGCGGCGCCTCGTGACGACCGGCCGACAAGCAAGTCCGCCCGCCTCCCCCACTAGTCTATTGGTCGCGGAGCCCCTTCGGCCGACCAGGACGCGCCGGCCCCCCCCGGCTCCCCTACCCATCCCCGTCCGCCCTCCGCCGGTTCCATCGTCCACCCGCTGCGCGCGGCGGTGGCCCCCAGCGCCCACCTTGCACCACCCACCTTGGCCCCCCCACCTTGGCCCCCC
>Ga0265318_10001129_pt1 | contig 16667 bp, 7 predicted proteins | sample 4821metaG_FD_192431 | JGI IMG/M metagenome (GOLD analysis project Ga0265318, IMG submission 192431) | Rhizosphere microbial communities from Carex aquatilis grown in University of Washington, Seatle, WA, United States - 4-8-21 metaG | ecosystem: Host-associated > Plants > Roots > Rhizosphere >... | reverse complement strand
CGGTGTTCAGGCTCGACGCCGGGTTGTTGACGAGGGACTCGTACACCTGCTGGGCCTGCGGGAACTGGTTGAGCTCCCTAAGGATGTCCCCCTGCCTCATCCTCGCCGTGAACACCAGGTCGCTCGCGGCGTACTTGGTGACGAGGCTCTCGAGGAACTTGTACGCCTCCTTGAGGTTCGCGTCGGTGCCCAGGCGCTCGGACTGGAGGGCGGCCTGGTAGAGGGCGTAGGGGGCATAGGGGCTGCTCGGGAAGTCGTCCGCGAGCTTCGTCAGGAGGCGCTCGGCGTCGATCACCTTGTCCTGCTGCGCGTACCGGTCCGCCTCGACGATGTAGGAGTAGACCGCCGAGTCCGAGCTCGGGAAGTCGGACCTCAGCTTGCGAAGCGTCGCCTCGGCGTCCGCGTCGCGCCCAAGCAGAAAGCTGGCCTGCGCGCGCAGCAGCGCCCCGGTGCTGGCGATGTCCGTCGCCAGGGGGGCCTGCAGGCCCGCGGCCATGGCCGAGAGCGCGTCGACGAGCCTGAGCGTCTCCTCCGGCTTCCTCGCGTCGTAGGACAGCCGGGCCTGGAGCCAGGCCATCCGCGCCCGGAGGTCTGCGCGCAGACCCGCGGGGGGCGTCGCGCGCAGCAGCCGGTTCACCCGCTCGTAGGCGGCAGCCGTCTCCCCGTGCACCTCGAGGCTGCGGGCGAGGTTCCACTCCGCCTCCCACCGGTCCTCGGGGTCGAACGCACGGTCGCGGGCCAGGTCGTCCAGGACGGTCACCGCCGTCGCGAGCGCCCCGGCCTCGATCTCGGACTGCACCTGCTGGAACATGAGGGTGCCCGGGCGCACGCCCTCCGGCCGCGAGTGCAGCGCCGCGGCGTAGGCGTCGGCCGCACTCCGGAAGTCGCCGGCGCGGAACCACGCCTCGGCGACCAGGACGCTGAATTCCGAGCGAATCGCGCCCGCGGGCAGCTCCCCGCCCGCCTTGAACCCGAAGTCCGCGGCCGTCCTGTAGCGGCGCTGCTCCCAGGCCGACCCGGCGAGGACCGCGTACGCGCGGGCCTTGAGCGGCGAGCCCGGGAATTTCTCGAGGAGGGCGTTCGCGTCGTCCTCGGCCCTCGCGTAGAAGGACGCCGACTCGCTGACGCCGAGGTGCGCCTCGCTGAGCGCGAGCTCGGCACGCTGCAGGAGCAGGCTCTCGAGCACCGGATGCTGCCTCGGCTCCCCGATCAGCCGGTCGAGCCTGCCGCCGAGCTCGGTGCGCGCCGCCCCCGTGGGCGAGCTGCGGACGAGCAGCTGGAGCGCGATCCGCTGCTGGTCGGGGTCGCTGCCGGACTCGAGCAGCTCGTAGAGTTCCTGGCGGCCCACGCCGGCCTCCGCGCCCGCGATCAGCCCCAGGAGCAGCCTGAAATGGTCGGTCTCCGACCGCTCCTCGGCCGGCAGGACGCGCAGCGCGCCCAGGAGGACGTCGACGGCCTGCGCCTTGCGGCCCAGCGCGTTCAGGGCGATCGCGTATTCGCGCGTGAACCCGTAGCCGATCTTCTGGTTCTGGAACTTCTCGGCGTTCTTTCGGTCCGCGTTGAGCTGCTCCTCGGTCACGCCGCCGGTGCGCAGCCGGACCTGCTCCTCGGCAAGCAGGAACCGGGCCCTCTGGAGGTCGGAGACCGCCGCCGCCGCCGCCTGCTGGTAGAGGCCGGCGGCCCGCACGGGCTCGTTGGTCGCGTCCGCAAGCATTCCCTCGAGGAAGAGGTACCAGCCGCGCTCGGCCGGCTCGAGCTCGTCGGACCGCGTCAGGCCGAGCTCGGCCCTCGCCTGGTCCGTCCTTTGGAGGTGCGCAGCCACCAGACCCTCCCGAAGGTGCCAGCCCGCGTCACGGGCGCCCGCGTACGCCTCCAGCACCCGTCCGGCCCCGGCGACGTCGCCGTCGTCAAGGAGCGCCGATGACAGGGCAAGCGTGAGGCGCCGGGTGTCGGCCCCAGGCAGCGCGAGCAGCCCGCGGTACAGCGTGACCGCGGTCGACAGGAACCCCAGCGCCTGGGCGCGTTCCGCCGAAACCATCTGGTGGGCGAGCTCCCCTGCCGAGACCGCGGACGCCGGCGGGGCGAGCGGCACCGGCGCGTTCAGCGGCCCCGGCGCGGCCGCGGCGGCGGCCGCGGCGAGGAGCGGGGCGAGAACGGTCGGGAGGCGCATGGAAACCGTCCTAATCCTTGTTGCAACCGGGGTAACAATCAACCCGGGATTGGCCGGGGCCCCTGAAGCACGCCCCCTGGCTCCGCGCGCGCCCGCCCAAGAACAAGCTTTGTCTCCCGTCGTCCATGGCATACTCCATTCTCTATCCCCAATCCGTAGGCCCCCGACCCGCCAGGTTCCAAAAGACCATGAAATCCCACACGCGCCCCATCGCCCTTCTCGCCGCCGCGGCCGTGTGCTGCGCGGGCCCCGTCCTCGGCGCCCCGACCGACGACGCCTACCTCCTCGGGCCCGATTCCGAGGCGCATCCCGGCGTTCCCCAGGGACGGGTCACCGACTGGGAGACGCTTCCGAGCGAGGCGTATCCCGGGACCCTGCACGACTTCTGCGTCTACGTGCCCGCCCAGTACGATCCCGCGACGCCCGTGTCGCTGATGGTGTTCCAGGACGGCCAGGCGTGGCTGCGCCCGACGGGCGAACTGCGGGCAACCTACGTCATCGACAACCTGACCTACCGCAGGGAGATCCCGGTCATGATCGCCGTCTTCATTAACCCCGGCCGCGCGCCCGACCAGCCCGTGGCGACCCAGAACGAGTGGGGCGACCACTCGTCGAACCGTCCGCAGGAGTACAACGCGCTCGACGACAAGTACGCGAGGGTGATCGTCGACGAGCTCCTTCCCGTCCTCTACCAGCGCTACAACGTGTCGAGAAACGCGGGGGACCACGCGATCGGCGGGGCGAGCTCCGGCGCGATCGCCGCGTTCACGGTGGCCTGGCACCGGCCCGACCAGTTCAGCAAGGTGCTCTGCACGATCGGCAGCTTCGTCAACCTGCGCGGCGGCCATGCCTACCCGGACCTCATCCGCGCCGCGCAGAAGAAGCCGCTGCGCGTGTACCTGCTCGACGGTGTGAACGACAACCGGGGCCTGCGCCCGTCCGATCCCGCGGCAGCGTACGATCCCGAGCGCGACTGGCACCTGCAGAACCTGCGGATGCTCGCGGCGCTGTCCGACAAGGGCTACGACGTGGACTACTGCTGGGGCATAGGCTCGCACAACCAGAGGCACGCCGGGGCCGCGCTGCCGGAGATGATGCGCTGGCTCTGGCGCGACTACCCCCGGGCGGACGACCCCCACAGCCTGGTGAACCGGACGCTCCTCGGGGCGGCGGCCCCGGCGCAGGCCCCGGGCCCGGCGTCCGCCAGGAAGTAGCCGGCGCGGCACGGCCCCGAAGGGGGCCGGCCGGGCCCGAGCGGGCGGAGTTCCATTGACCCAGCCGCGTCCGGGGGCCAGTCTGGGATCCCCATGATCGCCATCATCATCCTCGTCGGGTTGCTCGCCGTCATTCTCGTCGTGGCGCTCTCCGCCGCCGGAATCTACAACTCCCTCGTCTCGCTGAGAAACCGCTTCAAGAACGCCTACGCGCAGATCGACGTCCAGCTGAAGCGCCGGTACGACCTGATCCCGAACCTGGTCGAGACCGCCAAGGGCTACATGAAGCACGAGCACACCACGCTCGAGGACGTCATCAAGGCCCGCAACATCGCCCTGGCCGCGTCGCAGACCGCCGCGGCGAACCCCGCGGACGGAAACGCCGTGAAGGGCCTGGTCTCCGCAGAGAGCGGGCTCACGGGGGCGCTCAGCCGCCTGATGGTCGTCTCCGAGCAGTATCCCGACCTCAAGGCCAACCAGAACATGATGCAGCTCACCGAGGAGCTGACGTCGACCGAGAACAAAATCGCCTTCGCCCGCCAGGCCTACAACGACTCCGTGATGCAGTACAACACGTCGCGCGAGACGTTCCCGAACGTCGTGCTTGCGGGGATGTTCGGGTTCCAGCCTGCGGAGCTCTTCCACGTGGAGGACCCGGCCGAGAAGAACGCGCCAAAGGTCTCGTTCAGCTGATGGACTTTTTCGCGGCCGAGGGACGCGCGAGGAAGCGCACGACGCGGTTGCTCGTCCTGTTCGGATTCGCCGTCGCCGGGACGGTGATCGCGGGCTACCTGGCCACGGTGTTCGCGCTGCAGCTCTCCCGCTCCGGAGGCCACGGGCGGTCCTATTACGGCCAGTACGGCGTCGCCGACGGGCCGTTCGAGCTGTGGCAACCCGGGGTGTTCGCCGCGGTCTCCGCCGGCACCCTCGCCGTGATCGGACTGGCCTCCCTCTACAAGTGGACGGAGTTCCGCGGGGGCGGATCCGCGGTCGCCGAAAGCGTCGGGGGCCGGAGGGTCGACCCCCACACGAGCGATCCCCACGAGCACCAGCTCCTGAACGTGGTCGAGGAGATGGCGATCGCCTCCGGGCTCCCCGTGCCCACGGTCTACATCCTCGACAACGAGCCCGCGATCAACTCGTTCGCGGCCGGGCTGACGACGAGCGACGCCGTCGTCACCGTCACGCGGGGCGCGCTTCAGAAGCTCACCCGGGACGAGCTCCAGGGCGTGATCGCCCACGAGTTCAGCCACATTCTCAACGGGGACATGCGGATGAACGTGCTCGTGTCGGCCATCATCTTCGGTATACTCGTCATCTGCCTGGCGGGGCGGGCCACCCTCTGGGGGATGCGCTACGGCCGGTTCGGCTCGTCGCGTGCGAAGGGGGGAGGCGGCGTCCTCGTCGTGCTGGCGATCGGGCTCGCGCTCATGGTCGTGGGCTACATCGGCTACTTCTTTGGGAAGCTGATCCAGGCGTCGCTCTCCCGCCAGCGGGAATTCCTCGCGGACGCCTCGTCGGTCCAGTTCACCCGCAACCCGGCGGGGATCACCGGGGCGCTCAAGAAGATCGGGGGCTACGCGATCGGTTCGTCGCTCGAGACGCACCGGGCGGCGGAGATCAGCCATTTCTTCTTCGCCCAGGCGTTCGCCTCCAACTTCGGCGGGCTGTGGGCCACCCACCCCCCGCTGGACGTGCGGATCCGCGCGATCGACCCGGGCTTCGACGGGAAGTTCGCGGAGCCGCCCGAGGTCGTGGACGTGTCGAGGGAGCCGTGGTCGAAGGTCCCGCACATGCCGCCGCAGGCGCCCCGCCCTTCCCCGCAGGCTGCCGCCGCCCTCGGGGCCGCGATCGCCGCGGCCGCCGGCTCCCTCACCGCCGAGGGCGCGGCCGGCGCGCAGGCACTCCTTGCCGGGATCCCGGCGGCCATCCGGACGGCGGCGCGCTCGCCCCACGACGCGCCGATCCTCGTCTGCGGACTCCTTCTCGACGACGACGAGGAGGTGCGCCAACGGCAGCTCGCGGCCATCGCCGGCGACTTGGGCGGCGACGCGTTCCAGACGCTCCAGCAGCTCGACCCGTCGCTCCGGCAGCTCAAGCCCGCCCACAAGCTGCCGGCCCTGCAGCTGGCCCTGCCCTCGCTCAAGGCCCTGGAGCCCACGGCGCTCGGCCCGTTTGCCGGCGTGCTCGACGACCTCGTGCAGGCGGAGGGGACCGTCACGACCTTCGCGTTCGCCCTGCAGAAGCTGGTCCTCAGGTCGCTCGCGATCAGCCGAGCGCCGTCGGCCTCCGTCGCCCAGGTCTACTCGTTCCAGGCCGTCACGGCCGAGATTTCCGTGGTCCTCTCGGCCCTGGCCCACGCCTCGAGCGAGGACGCGGCGGAGGCCGCGCGCGCCTTCGCGGAGGGGGCGTCCCAGCTGAAGCTGGTCGAGGGCCGGATCGCGCTGCTGCCCGAGGCGGCGTGCGGCCTCGCGCAGCTTGACGCCGCGCTCGACAAGCTGGCGGGGGCCAGCGGCCCGATCAAGCAGCGGCTCCTGGTGGCGGCGGCGCACGTCGTGAGCGCCGACGGCGTGCTCCTCACCCGGGAGGCCGAGCTCCTCAGGGCCGTCGCAGCATCCCTGGATGTGCCGGTGCCCCCCCTGGCCTCTCTCGCGGCCTGAGCTTCTTTTGGGGTCTATTCGAGACCTTTTGTTGGGATTTGCGTCTGTTCTGGCGGACCTCCTATGATCAACCTCTGCGTTGCCGCCTTAACGATCCCGTCGATTCACGATCATCCAAAACATGAGTAACTTACCGACCGAGGCAGCCCCTGCCAGGACGTCCCCGCCGCCGGCCCCGGAGCCCCCCCTTGAGAAACGCAAGCGGCACCCGATCTTCTGGGCCGTGCTCGTCCTCGCCATCCTCGGCGTGGCCTTCATCGCCTACCGCTCGCACACGTCCTCGACGCGGCAGTACGGCGCAGGTCGCGGCGGGCGGGGCGGATTCGGACCGGGGATGAACGGCCCGATCCCGGTGGTGGCGCGCCCGGCCCGGAAGGCCGACATCAATGTCATCCTAAACGGGCTCGGGACGGTGACCCCGTTCGCCATCGCAACGATCCGCACGCAGATCAGCGGCCAGCTCTTCCAAGTCAATTTCACGGAGGGTCAGCTCGTCAACAAGGGGGACCTGCTCGCGGTCATCGACCCCCGCCCCTATGAGGCGGCGCTCAGCCAGGCCCAGGGCCAGCTCCAGCAGGCCCAGGCGCAGCTGAAGGAGGCGCAGATCGACCTTGAGCGCTATGTGACCCTTTCCGCGCAGGATTCGATCTCGAAGCAGCAGGTCGACGCCCAGAAGGCGCTTGTCTCCCAGTACGAGGGGATGGCGAAGACGGACCAGGCGGCGGTGGACAACGCGCAGCTCAACCTGACGTACTGCCACATCACGGCGCCGTTTCCGGGGCGCGTGGGACTGCGGCAGGTCGACCAGGGAAACTACGTGACGCCCGGCGACGCGAGCGGACTGGTCGTCCTCACCCAGGTGGACCCGATCACGGTGATCTTCCCGCTGTCCGAGGACACCATCCCCGCGGTGGTGAAGCGCCTGCGCTCAGGGGCGACGATCACGGTGGACGCCTACGACCGCACAGGATCCACCAAGATCGCCTCCGGCACCCTGACGACGATCGACAACACGGTCGACACGACGACCGGCCAGTTCAAGCTGCGCGCGACGTTCCCCAACAAGGACGAGGCCCTCTTCCCGAACCAGTTCGTGGTGGTCCGGATGCTGTTGGACGTGGATCGCGGGGTCACCGTGATCCCGACGTCCGCCATCGAGCGCGGGCAGCAGGGCTCGTTCGTCTACGTGGTCGGCGCCGACAACAAGGTAGCGGCGAAGGTGGTCACGCTGGGCCACACGGAGGGCGAGCGCGTCGCCGTGGCCTCCGGCATCTCCGTCGGCGACAATATCGTGGTCGACGGCGCGGACCGCCTGAAGGACGGCATCGAGGTCCTGGTGCAGGTGCCCGGCGGCGGCTCGCCGGGCGGATGGAAGGGCGGGTCCGGGGCGTCCGGGGCGACCGGGTGGACCGGAGCGACCGGGGCGACCGGCGGCGAGCACAAGGCTTGGAAGCCCAGCGGCAGCAACTAGAGCACTCGTGAAGAGTTTTCCCCCGCCGGGATCCGCTCGATGAGTCCCTCCCGCATCTTCATTCTGAGGCCGGTCGCCACGACGCTGCTCATGGCGGCGATCCTGATCGTGGGCATTGTCGCCTACCGGTTCCTCCCGCTCTCGGCGCTTCCCGAGGTCGACTACCCGACGATCCAGGTCCAAACCTTCTATCCCGGCGCGAGCCCGGACGTGATGACCTCGTCGGTGACGGCGCCCCTCGAGCGCCAGCTGGGGCAGATGCCGGGCCTAAAGCAGATGTCGTCCACGAGCTCCGCCGGAGCGTCGGTGATCACGCTGCAGTTCGCGCTCGACCTGAGCCTCGACGTTGCCGAGCAGGAGGTGCAGGCGGCGATCAACGCGGCGCAGAACCTCCTGCCCTCGGACCTACCCGCGCCCCCGATCTACGCGAAGGTGAACCCCGCCGACGCCCCGGTCCTCACGCTGGCGCTCACGTCGAAGACGCTCCCCTTGACGACGGTCGAGAACTACGCCGACACGAGGATCGCCCAGAACATCTCGCAGCTGCCCGGAGTCGGGCTGGTGAGCATCGGCGGCGGCCAGCGGCAGTCGGTGCGCGTCCGGGCCAACCCGCTTGCGCTGGCGGCGTACGGGATGAACATCGACGACCTGCGCACGACCGTGAACAACGGCAACGTGAACACCGCGAAGGGGAACTTCGACGGGCCCTCGCGCGCGTTCACGATCAACGCCAACGACCAGCTCAAGACGACGGCGGACTACGAGAAGCTGATCGTCGCCTTCAAGAACGGAAACCCGGTGAGGCTCTCCGACGTGGCGACTGTCGAGTTCGCCCCGGAGAACAACAAGCTTGCGGCGTGGTTCAACAAGACGCCCGCCGTCATCCTCAACATCCAGCGCCAGCCCGGCGCCAACGTGATCAAGGTGGTCGAGGGCGTCCGGGCTCTGCTGCCCGCCCTCCAGGCGTCGCTGCCCCCCGCGATCGAGGTCACGGTCCTCACCGACCGCACGGAGACGATCCGGGCCTCGATCAGCGACGTCGAGTTCGAGCTCACGCTGGCCGTGATCCTCGTCGTGCTCGTGATCTTCATCTTCCTGCGCAACGTCCCGGCGACCCTCATCCCGAGCCTCTCGGTGCCGCTTTCGCTCATCGGCACGTTCGCGGTCATGTACCTGCTGGGCTTCAGCCTGAACAACCTCTCCCTCATGGCGCTCACCATCGCGTCGGGATTCGTCGTGGACGACGCGATCGTCATGATCGAGAACATCGCGCGCTACGTCGAGAAAGGCGACTCGCCGCTCGAGGCGGCGCTCAAGGGCTCGGAGCAGATCGGCTTCACGATCATCTCGCTCACGATCTCGCTGATCGCGGTGCTGATCCCGCTCCTCTTCATGGGCGACGTGGTCGGCCGGCTCTTCCGCGAGTTCGCGATCACGCTTGCGGTGACAATCCTGATCTCCGCGGTCGTCTCGCTCACCCTCGTGCCCATGATGTGCGCCAAGTTGGTGAGGCACCGCACGGAGGAGGAGATCCCGGCGTGGAGCCGCGTCGCCGGCGCCTGGTTTGACCGGCTCATCGCCCAGTACGGCGTCGCGCTGCGCTGGGTGCTCGACCACGAGATGCTGACGCTCGGCGTCGCGGTCGGCACCCTGGTCCTCACGGTGTTCCTCTACATCGTGATCCCCAAGGGCTTCTTCCCGGTCCAGGACACGGGCCTGATCCAGCTGATCACCGAGGGGCCCCAGTCCGCCTCCTACGAGGCGATGGCCGACCGCCAGCAGGCGGTGGCCACGGTGGTCATGAACGACCCGGCTGTGCAGAACCTCTCGTCCTTCGTCGGCGTCGACGGCACCAATACGACGCTCAACAGCGGACGGATGCTCATCACCCTCAAGGCGCGGAGCGCAAGGGATGACACCGCCTCGGGCGTCATCCGGCGCCTGCGGGGCACGCTCGCCGAGGTGCCCGGCATCGCCTCGTACATGCAGCCCGTACAGGACCTGACGATCGACGACCGCATCAGCAGGACCCAGTACCAGTTCGTCCTCGAGAGCGCGGACCCGGCCGACCTCGTGACGTGGATCCCGAAGCTCACCGACCGCCTCCGCCAGCTGCCGCAGATCAACGACGTGGCCACCGACCTCTCGGAGGGCGGGCTCGCCGCGTACGTCAACATCGACCGGGACACGGCCGCCCGGTTCGGCATCACCGCCGCGACGGTCGACAACGCCCTCTATGACGCGTTCGGGCAGCGCATCATCTCGACCATCTTCACGGAATCGACCCAGTTCCGCGTGATCATGGAGGCCAACCCGGCGCTCCAGCGCTCGCCCGAGTCGCTGGCGCAGATCTACCTGCCGTCCGCCTCCGGCGGCCAGGTGCCCCTCTCGGCGATCGCGAAGTTCGACGAGCGGCCGGAGTCGCTGCTCATCAACCACATGGGCCAGTTCCCGGCGAACACCATCTCGTTCAACGTGCCGAGGGGCGGGTCCCTTGGGAACGCCGTCAAGGCGATCCGGCAGGCCGAGACGGAGATCAAAATGCCGCTCAGCATTGTCACCAGCTTCCAGGGCGCGGCGTCCGCCTTCGAGTCCTCGCTGACGAACGAGCTCTTCCTCCTGGCGGCGGCGGTCCTGACGATGTACATCATCCTGGGGATTCTCTACGAGAGCTTCATCCACCCGATCACGATCCTCTCCACGCTGCCGTCGGCGGGCATAGGCGCGCTCCTGGCGCTCATGCTGGTCGGAAGCGACCTGGGGGTCATGGGGATCATCGGGATCATCCTGCTGATCGGCATCGTCAAGAAGAACGCGATCATGATGATCGACTTCGCCCTGGACGCCGAGCGGCGGGAGGGGCTCCCCGCCCGCGATGCGATCTACCAGGCGTGCCTCCTGCGCTTCAGGCCGATTCTCATGACGACCATGGCGGCGCTGCTGAGCGCCGTCCCGCTCATGCTCGGCACGGGGATGGGCTCCGAGCTCAGAAACCCGCTCGGCGTGACGATCGTGGGCGGGCTTATCGTGAGCCAGGTCCTCACGCTCTTCACGACGCCCGTCATCTACCTGATGTTTGACCGGGTTGCGGCGCGGTTTGGGGAGAAGGGGGCGGACCTGGCCCCCGCGGCGGCGGAGACGGCGACATGAATTTCTCGGAGGTCTTCATCCGGAGGCCGGTCGCGACGACCCTCTTCACTTCCGGCATCGTCCTTGCGGGCGCGACCGCCTTCATCAAGCTGCCCGTGTCACCGCTGCCCCAGGTCGACCAGCCGACGATCCAGGTCCAGGCGTCCATGGCGGGCGCGAGCCCGGAGACGATGGCGACGACCGTGGCGACGCCCCTCGAGCGCCACCTGGGCACCATCGCGGACGTGACGGAGATGACCTCGTCAAGCTCGGTAGGAGGCACGGGGATCACGCTCCAGTTCGGACTCAGCCGCAACATCGACGGCGCCGCGCGCGACGTGCAGGCCGCGATCAACGCCGCTCGGGTGGACCTGCCCACCGCGCTCAGGTCCAACCCGACCTACCGAAAGGTCAACCCGGCCGACGCGCCGATCATGATCCTCGCGATGACGTCGGCGACGCTGACCCAGGGCGAGCTCTACGACAAGGCGTCCACCATCCTCCAACAGAAGCTCCTGCAGGTGGAGGGGGTCGGCGACGTGGGCGTCGGCGGGAGCTCGCTGCCGGCCGTGCGCGTGGAGCTGAACCCGTCGGCGATGTTCAAGTACGGGGTCGGCCTGGAGGACGTCCGGGCCGCGCTGGCGGCCGCGAATGCCAACAGCCCGAAGGGCGCGATAGAGAACGCGACGCTCCACTGGCAGATCTACGACAACGACCAGTCCCGCTCGGCCAAGGATTACCAAGGGCTCGTCGTCGCGTACCGCAACGGCTCGCCCGTGCGGCTCACCGACGTCGCGGAGATCACCGACTCGGTCGAGGACATCCGCAACCTCGGCATCTCGAAGGGGGAGCCCGCGGTGCTCGTCATCATCTCGAGGCAGCCGCAGGCCAACATCATCGACACCGTCGACCGGGTCCGCGCGCTCCTTCCCCGGCTCCGGGCCAACATCCCGCCGGCGGCGCAGCTGGAGATCGCCCAGGACCGGAGCACGGTCATCCGGGCCTCGCTTCGCACCGTGGAGCAGTCGCTCGCGATCGCGATCATCCTGGTGGTCCTCGTGGTGTACGTCTTCCTGCGCGACGGCAGGGCGGTGCTCGTCCCGGCGGTCGCCGTGCCCGTGTCCCTGATCGGCACCTTCTCGGCCATGTACCTCCTGGGCTACAGCCTCGACAACCTGTCGCTCATGGCGCTCACGATAGCGACCGGGTTCGTCGTCGATGACGCGATCGTCGTCATGGAGAACATCGTCCGCAACATGGAGAGCGGCGTCCCGAGGTTCCAGGCGGCGCTGATCGGCGTCCGCCAGGTCGGCTTCACCGTACTGTCGATGAGCCTGTCCCTCATCGCCGTGTTCATCCCGATCCTCCTGATGGGCGGCGTCGTGGGACTCTATTTCCGCGAGTTCGCGGTGACCCTTTCGGTCGCCATCCTCATCTCGATGGTCATCTCGCTGACGACGACGCCGATGATGTGCGCCAGGCTCCTGAGCGTCCACCGCAAGGTCGAGCAACGGGCGCGCTTTCACCGCTGGAGCGACGACATCTTCCAGACCGCCCTCGCCGACTACAGGCTCTCCCTGACCTGGGTGCTCAATCACAAGCTGCTGATGCTCTTTGTGCTCATGGGGACCGTGGCGATGAACGTCTGGCTGTTCACGATCATCCCGAAGGGCTTCTTCCCCGAGCAGGACACGGGAAGGATGTTCGGGTTCATCCAGGCCGACCAGAGCATCTCGTTTCAGCGGATCTCAGGGAAGCTCAGGCAGTACGCGACCATCATCCAGGCCGACAAGGACGTCGACGATGTCGTCGGCTTCACCGGGGCGGGCGGCGGGGGCGGAAACTCCGGCCGGATGTTCATCTCGCTAAAACCCCTGGGCCAGAGGAAGGCCACGACGGAGCAGATCATGACCCGCCTGCGGCCGAAGCTGGCCCAGGTCCCGGGCTCGTCGCTCTTCATGGCGCCGATGCAGGAGGTGAGGGTCGGAGGGAGGATGAGCTTCGCCCTCTACCAGTACACGCTCCAGGCGGACAACCTCGAGGACCTCCGCACGTGGACCCCGAAGCTCATGGAAGCGCTCAAGAGCGAGCCCATCCTGTCCGACCTGAACTCGGACCAGCAGGACAAGGGGCTGGAAACCGACCTCGTCATCGACCGCGACACGGCGTCCCGTCTCAAGCTCACCGCGAGCCAGATCGACAACACCCTCTACGACGCCTTCGGCCAGCGGCAGGTGTCCACGATCTACAAGTCGCTGAACCAGTACCACGTGGTCATGGTCGTTGCGACCCGCTTCTGGCAGGACCCGTCGGCGCTCAAGGACATCTACGTCAGCGCAACCGGGGGCATCGTGAACGGCTCCCAGCTGACGAACGCGGTGGCCGGCACCGTGACGGTCTCCTCGGGTTCCGGCGCCGCGAGGGCCGCCGCGTCAGGCTCGTCCAGCGCGAACTCCGTCGCGGCCGACACGGCGCGAAACGCGAGCATGAACGCGATCGCGACCACCGGCCACGGGGCCGCGTCGACCGGCCAGTCCGTGAGCACGCTCTTTGAGAAGATGGTGCCGCTTTCGGCCTTCACCAGCTACGGCCTCGGGACGACACCCCTCTCGGTGAACCACCAGGGCTCGTTCGTGGCCGGCACGATCTCGTTCAACCTGAGCCCCGACGCCTCGATCTCGGAGGCGGTCACGGCGATCGAGCGGCAGGCGGCGGCCATCCACATGCCGAAGACGATTCACGGGAGCTTCCAGGGAACCGCCAAGACCTACCAGCAGTCGGTTGCCAGCGAGCCGGTGCTCATCCTGGCGGCGATCGTGGCGATCTACCTGGTGCTCGGCATCCTCTATGAGAGCTACGCCCACCCGTTCACGATCCTGTCCACGCTCCCGTCCTCGGGGATCGGCGCGTTCCTCGGCCTCATGCTCTTCAATGTTGAGTTCAGCCTGATCGCGCTCATCGGCGTGTTCCTCCTCATCGGGATTGTGAAGAAGAACGCGATCATGATGATCGACTTCGCGATCGACGCCGAGCGCACCGAGGGGTTGAGCCCGAGGGACGCGATCTTCAAGGCGTGCCAGCTGCGGTTCCGGCCCATCATGATGACCACCATGGCGGCGGTCCTCGGCGCGGTTCCGCTGGCCATCGGGTACGGCGAGGGGGCCGAGCTGCGACGGCCCCTCGGCATCGCGATTGTGGGCGGGCTCGTCGTCAGCCAGCTGCTGACCCTCTACACGACGCCCGTCGTCTACCTCTACATCGACCGCGCCAGCCGCTGGACCCGCCGGGTTCGCGTGAGGCTGGGGCTTGCCGCCCCCGGCAAGGAGCCCGCGCTCGCACCGGTGTGAACCCAGATTCCAACGAAATGACCGAATCCAGACTCAAGATACCCGCCGCGTCGAAAAGGACCGCCCTCGCGCTCGCCGCGTGCCTCGCGCTCGCCGCCGGATGCGCCGTCGGTCCCGACTTCAAGCGGCCCGACATGCAGGTCCCGGCCGCCTTCAAGGAGAACGCGGGCTGGACGGTCGCGGCTCCCAATGACGGCGCGAAGCGGGGCCCGTGGTGGGAGCTCTTCAACGACCCGGTCTTGAGCGAGCTGGAGGGCCGCGTGGAGTCGTCCAACCAGACGGTCAGGCAGGCCGTCGCCAACTACGAGGAGGCGAGGCAGATCGCGCGCTCGGACCGGACGGGCTACCTTCCCACCGTGGGGGTCGCTGGCAGCGTCGACCGCTCCCGGTCGCCGTCGGGGACGAGCACCACAGGCCGGCCGCTGACCTCGACCCTGTACACCGCCGACCTGCAGGCCTCGTGGGAGCCCGACATCTGGGGCAAGCTCCGCCGGACGGTCGAGGCGGACGTCGCCAACGCCCAGGCGAGCGCCGCCGACCTGGCGCTCGCGCGCCTGTCCACACAGGCGACGCTCGCCCAGGACTACATCGGGCTGCGGGCGACGGACGACAAGCTGCGCCTGCTCGAGGACGCCGTCGAGGCCTACAGGAGGACGCTCAAGATCACCCAGAACAAGTACGCGGTCGGCGTGGCCGCGCGGAGCGATGTCATCACGGCCCAGACAGAGCTCGACAGCACGCGGGCCCAGCTGATCGCGACCAGGGTGCAGCGGGCTCAGTTCGAGCACGCGATCGCCGTCCTTGTCGGCCGGGCGCCCGCGGACTTTTCGATCGCGAGAACCCCGACGATCGGGCTCTCGATTCCCGAAATACCGCCACAGCTGGCGTCGACGCTGCTCGAGCGCCGACCGGACATCGCGGCGGCAGAACGCCTTGCCGCCGCCGCAAACGCGCGGATAGGGATCCAGACCGCCGCCTACTTCCCGTCCATAAGCCTTTCCGGAGCGACGGGCTACGAGGGATCGCCCCTGAGCCAGCTCTTCACGGCCCCGTTCAGGTACTGGACGCTCGGCGCACAGGCGGCGGATTCGCTGCTCGACTGGGGCCAGCGCCACGACCTCGTGCTGTCGGCCAAGGCCGCCTACGAGGCGACCGCGGCCAACTATCGCCAGACCGTGCTCACGGCGCTCCAGCAGGTGGAGGACAACCTCGCCGGCCTGCGGCTCCTCAAGGACGAGGCCGAGGTGCAGGCGGCGGCGGTGGGCGAGGCGACGCAGGCCGCACAGATCGTCCTCAATGAGTACAACGCCGGCACGGTCGACTTCACGACCGTCGCAACCGCGCAGGTCACCGAGCTCACCAACCGGGAGACCGCCCTCGGCATCAACCAGGCCCAGCTGACGTCGAGCGTCGCCCTGATCGAGGCGCTGGGCGGGGGCTGGAATACGGACGACCTTCCCCGCCCGTAGCCGGGCCCGCATGTGCCCGGGTAACTCCGGCCGTGCGCCGTGTCGACTTCCGGAGGTTCGCACAGCGGCCTTTCCTGCGGAGATTCATGCCCGGCGGTTGGCATGTCGAATGCTTTTCGCATTCCTCAAACCATGCACCACACCAAACGTTTGGGGCTCGTTGCCAGCCTGACCCTGGCAACACTCACGCCATTGAGCCTGGCGCAAACGGCGAGTCCGGCGCCCGCCGCGGACTCCTCCACCACGGCCACGACGCCGAGCCCAACGCAGGTCGCGACGCCTGCGGGCACACCGACGGCCGCGTCCACGGAGAAGGCCGTCCAGATGGAGAAGTACCAGGTGAGCGACGTGCCTATTGAGCAGCAGATCCTGCCCACCTCGCGTCCGTTCGCCTCCGTGTTCGGAACGGACGAGAACATCATGGATGTGCCCAGGAACGTGACGATCATCTCCCGCGCGCAGATGGACGTCATCGACATCCAAGACGTGACGCAGTTCAGCAAACTGACGGCCAGCTCCTTCACGACATCGAACTTCGGATCGCCGGCCAACCCCAACATCCGCGGGCAGTCCGCCGACGTCTTCATGAACGGCATGCGCATGTTCATCGGCGAGAGCGGCGACGGTATGCCGGTCGACTTCAATCAGGTCGAGTCCGTGAACATCATCCCCGGCCCCGCGACGGCGGTCCAGGGCGCCTCGGCCTACGTCGGCGGCTTCATCGACCTGATCTCCAAGCAGCCATTCTTTGACGGCTCCAAGGGCTCCGTGTCCTACACCTACGGCTCCTACAACACGAACCGGTGGACGCTGGACGCGGGAGGACCGATTACGCCAAGACTCGCCTATCGGTTCAGCTACTCCGGCGAGGACAGCGACGGCTACTATTACAACTGGATCAAGCAGACCACCTCGATCTACGGCGCCCTCACCTGGCGGCCCTCGTCGAACTACGAAATCGCAGCCAACGTGAAGGCCTTCTGGGCCGACTACCGCGAGAACTTCGGAATCAACCGCGTCACGCAGGCCCTCGTTTCCAATGGCCTGTACCTCCCGGGGACGAACGTGAACAACGGAACCAGCGCGACGCCGTCCGATCCCCAGAACGCCGCCAATGTCCTCGGCAGCAACACGATCATCTTCGGGCCGCCCGTTAAGGTCGACTACCGAGAGACCGCCCAGGGGCCCGCCAGCCATGCCCATGGCA
>Ga0265318_10001127_pt1 | contig 16687 bp, 17 predicted proteins | sample 4821metaG_FD_192431 | JGI IMG/M metagenome (GOLD analysis project Ga0265318, IMG submission 192431) | Rhizosphere microbial communities from Carex aquatilis grown in University of Washington, Seatle, WA, United States - 4-8-21 metaG | ecosystem: Host-associated > Plants > Roots > Rhizosphere >... | reverse complement strand
TTGGGGTTGCGCGGCGTGCCCGTCCGGTTACTGCTGACCCTTCAACCGCTTTAATCTCATGCAAGAAGTCGTAACCCTGGAGTGCACCGAGGCCCGCAAAGAGGGCAAACCCGTTTCCCGCTACCTGACGAGGCGCAACAAGAAGACCGTCACGGAGCGCATCGAGAAGAAGAAGTACAATCCCCACCTGAAGCGCCACACGCTTCACAAGGAGATCAAGTAGAGGGACTTCCGCCGGGCGGAATCAGAGCCTCTTTTCGCCTGCGGTCGAAAAGGGCGAGCCCGAAGAGCCGGCGGCGGGGCTGGAGAGGCCCTGGCGGCGCGCGGCGCGCCAGCCCTCCCGGTGCTTGCGGATCCAGTCGAGGAGAGCCCGCTCAAAGCCGATGTCGTAGCCCAGGCGCTCGGATTCGAGCCACTTGTGCTTCAGTATCTCCTCCCGCTCGGCCAGGAACTCCTGGTAGAGGCTCGACTGCTTGACGAATTCGCGCGAAGCCGAGGCAACGGGCTCTTTGGAGTGAGAAGTCATTCAGCGCGTCCGGTAAATCGAAGGATTTGGGGAACGCCAGCGGTCCTGTCAATGCCGGCAATTTACCCGGATTGTCACATTGGCCTTGACGCCTGTTTTGAGAGGATTTCCAGGAGCGCCTCGGCGATTGCCCGGAACACCCCGGCGGCCAGGCCCCCGGGCTCGCTCACCACGACGGGCTCCCCCCTGTCCCCCCCCTCGCGGATTCCCGTTATGAGGGGCACCTGTCCGAGGAGGACGGTGCCAAGCCTCTCGGCGGTCGCGATCCCGCCGCCCGAGCCGAAGATCATCTGGCGCGCCCCCGCGGCGTCGACAAAATGGCTCATGTTCTCGGCGACCCCGAGGATCGGGACGTTCACCTTCTGGAACATCAGGCCGCCCTTGAGCGCGACCTGCGTCGCCGCGGGCTGCGGCGTGGTGACGATGATGGCGCCGTCCAGGGGAAGCGTCTGGACCAGCGAGAGCTGGGCGTCGCCGGTGCCGGGGGGAAGGTCGACCAGGAGCACGTCCAATTCCCCCCATTTCACGTTCTGGACGAACTGCTGCACGGTCTTCATCACCATGGGCCCGCGCCAGACGACCGGCGTGTTCTCGTCCACCAGGAAGCCCATGCTCATCACCTTGACGCCGTGCCTCTCCATCGGGACGAGGCAGGAATCCTGGCCCTCGCCCTCGATCTCCGGCCGGCCCTTGAGGCCTATCATCAGGGGGACGCTCGGCCCGTAGATGTCGACGTCCATGAGCCCGACCCGGCCGGGCCGCCCCTGGGCCGTCAGGATCTGGGCGAGCACGCACGCGAGGTTGACCGCAAAGGTGCTCTTGCCGACGCCGCCCTTTCCGGAGGCGATGGCGACGGCGCGCCGGACCCCCCTCGAGGCCCCGGGCTTCCCGCCGGCCTGCCCGGGCGCGGCCGGGGCCCGCGCCGCCTGGACCGCGAGCTCGACCTCGGCTCGGGCGACGCCCTCGACGGCGAGGAGCGTCCGCTCCACCTCCTCCTTCAGCTGCCTCGGGACCCTCGGGTCGCTCGTCGTGATCGCGAGAGAGACCCTGGCGACCCCGCCGTCAAGGGAGGCCGACTTGACCAGCCCGAAGGAAACGATGTCCCGGCTGAACCCCGGATACCTCACCTTCCTGAGCTGTTCCATTATTCCTTCGGTCGTCACTGCGCAAATAAGAGTTGTTATGAGCCGCCCCTGCGCAAATAGAAATGGAGCACAAGCGCTCCTTTCATGCAGAGAATCACCAAATTTATCCTAGTTGCGTTCTCAATGGCCGCTCCGGCCCTCGCCCAGCGCGACATCGGGACCGTGGAGGTCATGGCCGACAACCGCACCCTGCCGGTCCGCGTGTCGGGCGCCACGCAGGAGCTCAACTCGCTCGCGCTCCAGGCCTTCGGCTCCAGCGGCCGCTACCACGTGGTCGCCAGCGGGTTCATCTACGACATCCGCTTTGCGCCCGCCGGCCCCTCCCAGGTGCGCGTCGACATCACGCGGGGCCTTGGCGGCGGGGCCGTCGCATCCGAGGTGGCTACGGGGGAGAGCGAGCGCGACGCGCTCCTCGCCGCGGCCGACATCGCGGTTGCGAAGACCAACGGGCTCGGGCTCAGGGGTTACTTCAGGTCGAAGCTCGTCTTCATCGGCGAGCGCTCGGGACACCAGGAGGTCTACACGTCGGACCTGTTCTTTGGCGACGTGAAGCAGATCACCCACGACCGGGCGATAGCGATGACGCCCCGGTGGTCGCCGGACGGCGAGAAGGTGATCTACACGAGCTACTTCAAGTCGGGCTTCCCCGACATCTTTGAGATAGAGCTCAGCACCTACCAGCGGACGACCTTTGTCAGCTTCAAGGGGACGAACAGCGGCGCGCACTTCAGCCCCGACGGGCGCCAGGTGGCGATGGTCCTCTCGGGCGAAGGCGAGCCCGAGATCTACGTGAGCAACGCGCAGGGCAGGGGGGTGTCGCGCATGACCCATTCCGACCTCACCAAGGCGTCGCCCTGCTGGTCGCCTGACGGCACGCGCATCATCTTCGCGATGGAGCCCGGCCCGCAGCTCTATGTCATGTCCGTGTCGGGGGGCATGCCGCAGCGGGTGAGCTACAACACGGGCACAAGCTACTGCGCCGAGCCGGACTGGAGCCGGGCCAACCCGGACAAGGTCGCCTTCACGATGAAGGTCGGGCCCAACTACCAGATCGGCGTCCTCGACCTGTCCAAGAGGCACGGCGAGCAGGTGTCGAAGGCCCCGTTTTACGGGGTCGAGCCCTCGTGGCTCGCGGACGGGCGCCACCTTGTCTATACGGCGCGCACGGCGACCGCGAGCCGGGTCTGCATCCTGGACACGGAATCCGGCAAGAGCACTCCCGTCAGCCCGACGAGCTTCGGGCCCGCCCTCCAGGCGAGCGTCTGGTCGCGGTAGGCTACTTCGAGGCCGCGGCGAAATTGGCCGCGGCGGCGTCCCAGTTGGCCACGTTCCACCAGGCCGAGACGTAGTCGGGCCGGCGGTTCTGGTAGTTGAGATAGTAGGCGTGCTCCCAGACATCGAGCCCGATGACGGGCTTGCCCTCGATGCCGGCGACGGCCTTGCCCATGAGCGGGCTGTCCTGGTTCGCGGTCGACCCGATCGCGAGCTTCCTGTCGCCCGTGACGTAGAGCCACGCCCAGCCGGAGCCGAAGCGCCCCGCCGCGGCCTTGCCGAACTCCTCCTTGAACTTGTCGAACGAGGTGAAGGCGGCGTTGATCGCGTCCGCGAGCCCGCCCTTCGGCGCGCCGCCCTTGCCCGGGCCCATGACGGTCCAGAAGAACGAGTGGTTGCTGTGGCCGCCCGCGTTGTTGCGGACGCCGGCCCGGATCCCCTCGGGGACCTGCGAGAGGTCGGCCAGGAGGGCGTTCACGTCGAGCGCGGCGAGGGCGGGATGGTCCGCCAGGAGCTTGTTGGCGTTCGTGATGTAAGCCTGGTGGTGCTTCGAATAGTGGATCTCCATCGTCCGGGCGTCGATGTGGGGAGCCAGTGCGTCGTAAGCGTAGGGTAGTTTTGGAAGTTCGTAGGCCATGCCCATAGGGTTACATCACTCGGGGGATGCGTCAACTTCGCTTGGCAAATATGACGCTTGTCGCTGCGGCCGGCCGCCCTAGAACCCGCCGGGTTCCATCCTCTTCTGGCGGAAGAAGGCCTGGATCAGGTCCCTGCACTCGCTCTCAAGGACGCCGCCCGCCGTCACCTCGAAGTGGTGGTTGGACCTGGGAAGTTCGTTCAGGTTGGCCGCGCCGCCGAGGCAGCCCATCTTCGGGTCCTGGACGGCGAAGCAGACGCGCTTCACCCGGGACATGACCATGGCGCCCGAGCACATGGGGCAGGGCTCCTTGGTCACGAAGACCGTCGCGCCCTCGAGGCGCCAGTCGCCGAGCCTTGAGGCCGCCTGCGTGAGGGCCAGCATCTCGGCATGGGCGGTCGGGTCCTGCGAGCCCTCGACGCGGTTGTGGGCCGCGCCGATCACCTCGCCCGCGGCCACGATCACCGCGCCGATCGGCACCTCGTCCTCGCGCCAGGCGTCGATCGCCTGGTTGTACGCCAGGCTCATGTAGAACGCGTCGTCGCGGACGAGCTGCGACGGGAATCGCTTCTCATAAGGGCATTCGGGGGTCTCGGGGGTGGCCACGGGCCTCCGATCAATCGGAATTCGGGGCGATGGGCAAACCCTCGGTGGGGCGGGGCCGAAATTGGGAATTGAAACCCTGCGCACGCGGTGCATTCACAGGACTACCCGCCGTCGTTCCGCGCGACCGGGCCCCCCGACCCCCTTCCATGAAATTCACCGACGGCAACTGGCTCCTCCAGCCGGGCGTGGTCGCCCACTATCCTGCGGAGGCCCACGATGCCGCCGTCAGCGGCCGGGGCCTCGTCTTCCACGCCCCCGTGCGGCCCATCCGCCACCGGGGCGACACGCTCCAGGGACCCCTCCTCACCGTGCGGATCGACTCGCCGATGACCGACGTCATCCGCGTCAGGATCGAGCATTTCAGCGGCGCGCCCGACGCGGGCCCCCACATCCCGCTCTTCCCGGAGAAGAAGCCCAAGGTCTCGATCAAGGTCACGGAGAAGGAGGCCATCCTGCGCTCGGGGGGACTGGCCGCGCACGTGGTCCGGGGCAAGGCCTGGGGGGTCTCCTTCCAGTCCGGCGGCCGCACGCTCACGGGCAGCGGGGCCCGCGCCATGGGCTACGTCGAATGGCCCGGCCACGGAAACTTCGTGCACGAGCAGCTCGCGCTCGGGGTGGGCGAGTGCGTCTACGGGCTCGGCGAGCGGTTCACGGCGCTGGTCAAGAACGGCCAGGTGATCGAGAACTGGAACAAGGACGGCGGCACGAGCTGCGACCAGGCCTACAAGTCCGTCCCCTTCTACCTCACCAACCGGGGGTACGGCGTCCTCGTGAACGAGACCGGGCCGGTCTCGTTCGAGGTCGCCTCGGAGAAGCTTGCCCGCGTCCAGTTCAGCGTGGCCGGCCAGAGCCTCGAGTACTTCGTCATCAACGGGCCCGATCCCAAGGCGATCCTGTCGAGGCTCACGGCGCTGACGGGCCGCCCCGCGCTGCCCCCCGCATGGTCGTTCGGGCTCTGGCTCACGACGTCGTTCACCACGAGCTACGACGAGAAGACGGCGACCAGCTTCATCGAGGGGATGAAGTCAAGGGACCTTCCGCTCAGCGTCTTCCATTTCGACTGCTTCTGGATGCGCGAGTTCGACTGGTGCGACTTCCAGTGGGACTCCCGCGTGTTTCCCGATCCCGTGGGGATGCTGCGCAGGCTCCACGCGCGCGGCCTCAAGGTCTGCGTCTGGATCAACCCGTACATCGGCCAGCGCTCGTCGATCTTCGACGAGGCGGCCAGGAAGGGCTACCTGCTGAAAAGGGCGGACGGCACGGTCTGGCAGACGGACCAGTGGCAGCCCGGCATGGGGATCGTCGACTTCACCAATCCGGCCGCGCGGGCCTGGTTCCAGGGCCACCTGCGGCGCCTCTCGGAGATGGGCGTGGACGCCTTCAAGTCGGACTTTGGCGAACGCATCCCGACCGATGTCGCCTATTCTGACGGCTCCGACCCGGTGAAGATGCACAACCACTACTCGGTCCTCTACAACGAGGCCGTGTTCGACCTCCTCGAGCGGGAGCGCGGAAAGGGGGAGGCGCTCGTCTTTGCGCGGTCCTCCCACGCGTCGGGCCAGCGCTTCCCGGTCCACTGGGGCGGCGACTGCCACTCCACGTTCGAGTCGATGGCGGAGAGCCTGAGGGGGGGCCTGTCGCTCGGGCTGTGCGGGTTCGGCTTCTGGAGCCACGACATCGGCGGCTTCGAGGGGACGCCGCCGGCCGCCGTCTACAAGCGCTGGATCGCCTTCGGGCTCATGTCGTCGCACAGCCGCCTCCACGGGAGCTCCTCCTACCGGGTGCCGTGGAACTACGACGAGGAGGCGTGCGACGTCCTGCGCTTCTTCACGAAGCTCAAGTGCCGCCTGATGCCGTACCTTTACGCGAAGGCGGTCGAGGCGCACGAGGCGGGCGTCCCCGTCATGAGGGCCATGATCCTCGAATTCCCGGGCGACCCCGCGAGCGACACGCTCGAGCGCCAGTACATGCTCGGGGATTCGCTGCTGGTGGCGCCCGTCCTGTCCGAGGACGGCGGCGTGGACTTTTTCCTCCCGGACGGCGTGTGGACGCACCTGCTGACGGGTGAGGTCCGCCAGGGGGGGCGCTGGCACCGGCAGACCTGCGGCTTCCTCGAGATGCCGATCTTCGCGCGGGCCGGGCGCATCGTGGCCATCGGGTCGGTCGACGACCGGCCGGACTATCCCCTCGCCGACGGGGCCACCTACCGGGTGTACGCCCTCGCCGACGGCTCGGAGGCGTCGACGACGGTTCCCGACCTGCGCGGCAAGACCGTGGCGCGGATCACCGTCCGCCGGAGGGGCCGCTCGGTGGACGCCGCCCTCGAGGGGGCGTCCAAGGGCTGGCGCCTCCAGCTCGCCGGCGTCAAGTCGGTCGAAGGCGTCGAGGGCGGCTCCGCCGAGGCCGACGCCCTGGGGGTGGTCCTCAAGGCGGCGGCCGGAGCCACGAGCCTCCGCGCCAGGCTGCCGGCGGGAGCCTAGCGGACATGGCCATAAGCCCCCCCTCCGGCCCCGTTGCGGCTTGCCGCGGCGGGCCGGGCCTACGAGCCTCAGAAATGAGCCTTTTGCAGGAACCGTCGTTGGGCCGGGGCCCCGCCCCCGGCGTTCTGGCCGGGGCGCTGGCGATCGCCCTTCTCGGGCTCGCGGGGTGCGTGCTGCAGCAGGAAGTGGCCGCCCGGGTGACCACGGCGGACGGACAGGTCGTCGACCTGCCCCTCACCACCGTCCCGACACCCATCAGCGACGGCGTGGTCACGGTCCAGTCGCTGCAGATCGCCCCGTGGGACATTGACAAGGAGAAGGGCAAGGCCAAGACGCTCGCCTTCACCTTCGTTGTCCAGTTTGCCGAGGGCTCGAAGCCAACCGTGATAACGATCGAGGACGTCAGCGAGGCCCCGATACTGCCGATCTTCGAGGACAAGAGCCCGAAGATCGTGAAGAACAACCTCTGGGGGGCGGTCAGCAGCCCGATCAGCCCGCACGACGCGCACGTGAACTGGCTCCTGACGCTCGACAACAGCATCAGGGTCTACCGGTTCACCGTGAATCTGGCCGACGGCACGAAGCACGTGCTCTACAAGGCGATCTTCCTGTCCGCAGGGATGAAGAACTACATCAGGTCCATTCTCGAAAACGTCTAGGTTCCGGGCGGACCTTCAGAGGTAAATCCTTGACTATACGGGGGGAATCACGCCTTTAGACTGCTCACCTGTAGGCCCACACGAACCAAGCGATGCCCCCGTCCTCCCCGACAAGATCCAGCCGGAACCATGCCTGACAACGACGCGATTGAAGTGGAGGGCAAGGTTGTGGCCGTGCTCCCGGGAACGATGTTCAAGGTCGAGCTGCTCAAGAGCCCGGGCCATGTCGTCCTGGCGCACATCTCCGGGAAGCTCAGGAAGAATTTCATAAAGATCGCCGCGGGGGACACCGTGAAGATGGAGATGAGCCCGTACGACCTCGAGAAGGCCCGGATAACGTTCCGGATGAAGGAGCAGGGCGGCTCCCCGGCCCCGCCCCCGCGCCGCCGCTACTGAGGCGGGCCTTCCGGCCCCATGCAGGCTAGCGCATTTGCGTCCGACATCGACGCATACCTCGCGTACCTGGACCTTGAGCGGGGGCTGTCGCGCAACACCCGCGAGAGCTACCAGCGCGACCTGGAGCAGTGCGCCGCGTTCGTCGCGGGCAGGGGCGCCGCGGACTGGCGGGGCGTCACCCCCGAGCATGCGGGAGCCTGGATCCGGTCGCTCAGCCGCAGGGCAGCGTCCAGCCAGGCGCGGAAGCTGACCGCGCTCCGGATGTTTGCCAGGTTCATGGTCCGCGAAAGGCTCCGGCCCGACGACTTCACCGAGCTCCTGTCGGGCCCCAGGATCGCGCGGCGCCTCCCCGGCACCCTGTCGCCTGACGAGATCGGCCGCCTCCTTGCGTCCCCCTCCGGGGGAGACCCGGCTTCGCTCCGCGACCGGGGGCTCCTCGAGCTCTTCTATTCAAGCGGGCTGCGGGTCTCGGAGCTCGCCGCCCTGACGCTGCAGCAGGTCGACCTTACGGGCGGGTTCGCCCGGGTCTTCGGCAAGGGCTCGAAGGAGCGCGTGGTCCCCATCGGGGCCCGGGCGCGCGACGCCGTCGGCGCGTGGGTCGCCTCCGGCCGCCCGCACTTCGTGAAGGCGCGGACGCGCAGCGAGCTCTTCCTGAGCAGCCGGGGGACCTCTCTCTCCAGGGTCGCCCTCTGGGCGATCGTGAAGAAGCACGCGAGGCGGGCGGGGATCACGAAGACGGTCAAGCCCCACCTCCTGCGCCACTCGTTCGCCACGCACCTCCTCTCGGGCGGCGCCGACCTGCGCTCGATCCAGGAGATGCTCGGCCACGCGAGCATCTCGACGACGCAGATCTACACGGCGGTGGGCGGGAGGCGCCTCCTCGACGAGCACGCCCGGTTCCACCCCCGGAACCGCGAGAAATGACACGGATAACGGGCCAAAAACCTTGACCGGCTTGGGATTCAAGGCGTGATCGTTTTCCTTTAACGGTCCGTGAAGATCAAAGTTTTCGTCACTCCCAAGAAGAACGTCCTGGACCCCCAGGGAGTCGCTGTCGGCCATGCCCTGGTGAGCCTCGGGCTGGGGGGCCTGAAGAGCACCCGGGTCGGCAAGGTGATCGAGCTGGAGGTCGAGGGCGCCGACTCGCCGCAGTTCCGGGCGCAGATCGACAGGCTCTGCCGCGACCTGCTGAGCAACCCGGTGATCGAGGACTACCACTACGAGGTCGTCGGCGGCTGAGCATGGCGCCATGACGATCTCGGTGCTGCAGTTTCCCGGCTCGAATTGCGACCAGGACGCGTTTCAGCTCTTCGCAAGCGGCCTCGGGCTGCCGACGCGGTTCGTCTGGCACAAGGACACGACGCTCGGCGAGACCGACCTCGTGGTGGTTCCGGGCGGGTTCGCCTACGGCGACTACCTCAGGTGCGGCGCCATCGCCCGCTTCTCGCCGGTCATGGGGGCCGTCCGCGAGTACGCCGAGAAGGGAGGCCTCGTTCTCGGCATCTGCAACGGCTTTCAGATCCTCTGCGAGGCGGGCCTGCTGCCGGGCGCCCTGATTCGGAACAGCTCGCTCGAGTACCGCTGCATGACCTGCGACCTCGTCGTCCAGGATGCCGGTCCCGTCTTCAACACGAGGACGCTCGGCAAGAGGATCCGCCTTCCGATTGGCCACGGCGAGGGCAACTACAGGATCGACGAGGCCGGCAAGCACAGGCTCGAGGCGAACCGCCAGATCATCCTGCGGTACCTCGACAATCCCAACGGCTCGCTGGACGGCATCGCGGGCGTGCGCAACGAGGAGGGCAACGTCTTCGGGATGATGCCCCACCCGGACCGCGCGTTCGAGAGGTTCCACCCGAGCGCCGACGGCCTCGCGGTGGCGCGGGCGGTCCTGTCCGTCCGGTTCCCCGGGATGGTCCGCAAAAGCGCATGAAGCGAGCCGCGCTTCCGCCCAACCCGGACCCCGTCCTGAACCAGCCCATCACCCCCGAGCTGGTCCGGAAGCACGGGCTGCTCCCGGAGGAGGCCGACCAGATCCGCCTGCACCTGGGCGGGGACCCGACGCTGACCGAGCTCGGGATATTCTCGGTGATGTGGTCGGAGCACTGCTCCTACAAGAACACGAGGCCGCTCCTGAAGGGCTTCCCGACCGAGAAGAGGGGCGCGACCGAGCATTTCGGGCGGGTGCTCGTGAAGGCGGGGGAGGAGAACGCGGGCATCATCGACGTGGGCGACGGCTGGGCGATCGCGTTCAAGATCGAGTCGCACAACCACCCGAGCGCGATCGAGCCCTTCGAGGGCGCCGCGACGGGCGTCGGGGGGATCATCCGCGACATCTTCACCATGGGGGCGCGGCCCGTCCTGCTCACGAACTCACTCAGGTTCGGGGAGCTGGACAGCCCGCTGACCAAGCGCCTCCTCAGGGGGGTCGTCGCGGGGATCGCGCACTACGGCAACTGCGTCGGGGTGCCCACCGTCGCCGGGGACGTCTATTTTGACCGCTCGTACGAGGGCAACCCCCTGGTGAACGCGCTCTGCCTCGGGACGCTCCGCCACGACCAGATCCGCCGGGGGAAGGCCACGGGGCTGGGCAACCCGGTGTACTACGTGGGCGCCGCGACGGGGCGCGACGGCCTGGGCGGGGCCTCATTTGCCTCGAAGGAGCTCTCCGCGGAGAGCTCGTCGGACAGGCCGGCCGTCCAGAAGGGCGATCCCTTCATGGAGAAGCTCCTGATCGAGGCCTGCCTCGAGATGATGGCCGTCCCGGGGCTCGTCGTCGGGATCCAGGACATGGGCGCGGCCGGCCTCACGTGCTCGACATGCGAGACCGCGAGCCGCGGGGGGTCGGGGATCGAGATCGAGCTCGACCGCGTTCCCCAGCGCGAGCCCGGCATGAACTCCTACGAGATCATGCTCTCGGAGTCGCAGGAGCGGATGCTCGTGATCGTTGCGAGGGGCCGCGAGCGCGAGATCGAGGAGGTGTTCGCGAAGTGGGACCTCCACGCCTCGCACGTGGGCGCCGTGACGGACACGGGGCGGATGGTCGTGCGCCACCACGGCACCGTGGTCGCGGACATCCCGGCCTCGGCCCTCACGGACAACGCGCCGGTGTACCAGCGGGAGGCGAGGAGGCCCGCGTACCTGGACGCGACGTCGGCCTGGACGCCGGAGGGCGGCGGACTCGCCGACCTCGACCCGGCGGGAGCGCGGGCGGCGCTTCCCAGGCTCCTCTCCCATCCCACCATCGCCTCGAAGAAATGGGTCTACAGGCAGTACGACCACATGGTCCGGCACGGCACGGTCGTCGTGCCGGGCAGCGACGCCGGCGTCGTGCGCCTGCGGCTCGGGTCGAGCGAGAAGTTCATCGCGATCAGCAACGACTGCAACGGGCGGTACTGCTACCTCAATCCCCGCCGCGGCGCCATGATCGCGATGGTCGAATGCCTCAGGAACCTGGTGTGCTCGGGCGCCACGCCGCTCGCCATGACGGACAACCTGAACTTCGGGAACCCGTACAAGCCCGAGATCTTCTACCAGCTGAGGGAATGCGTGGCGGGGCTGGCCGAGGCCTGCCGCTTCTTCGACGTGCCGGTGGTGGGCGGGAACGTCTCCCTCTACAACGAGTCGCCCGAGGGGGCGATAGACCCGACGCCCACGGTCTCCGTGGTGGGGTTCATCGAGAGCGAGTCCCACGTCACCCGCCAGTTCGCGCGCGACCCGGGGGCCAGGGTGATCCTCCTCGGCGGGGCCCCGGCGGAGCTCGGGGGCAGCCAGTTCCTCGGGCTCGTCCACGGCTTGAAGACGGGCGAGGCGCCCGCGGTGGACCTTGCCGCGGAGAAACGGCTGCAGGACCTCCTGCTCGGGCAGATACGGGCGGGCCGCGTCCGATCGGCGCACGACCTGAGCGAGGGCGGGCTGCTGGTCTGCGCGAGCGAGATGCTCTTCGGCCCGGGGACGCTTGGCGCCGCGCTCGACCTGTGCGGGCTGGATGCGCCCCGGCTGGACGCCCTCCTCTTCGGCGAGAGCCAGGGGCGCGTCCTCGTCACCGTGCTGCCCGGCGACGCGGACGCGGTTGCCGGCGCGGCGAGGGCGGCCGGCGTCCCCGCGGACGCCATCGGCGCCATCACGCGGGAGGACACCCTTTCGGTCCGGACGGCGCGGGGGCCGCTCGAGTGGTCCCTCTCCGAGTTGCGAAACGGCTGGGAATCGAGCATAGAGGATGCGATGAAGCGCCCGGGTATCGGCTGACGCGCCATGAGCGATTTTGTTTCCCACGAATGCGGGGTCGCCTTGGTGCGCCTCCTGAAGCCGCTCTCCTACTACCAGGAGAAGTACGGGACGCCGCTCTGGGGCTTCACCAAGCTCTTCCTCCTGATGGAGAAGCAGCACAACCGCGGCCAGGACGGCGCCGGGGTGGCCTGCGTGAAGCTCGATGTCGCCGCGGGGGAGCCGTTCATGTTCCGGGAGAGGAACGTCAAGTCGAACCCGCTGGACAGGATCTTCAAGGACCTCCTCGGCCAGTACAACGAGATGGTCTCGTCGGGCGTGATCCACCCCGAGTTCCCGGACACGGTCAAGAAGCACTTCGACTTCGGCGGCGAGCTCTTCCTCGGCCACCTGCGCTACGGCACGAGCGGCGGGTACAACCTGAGCGCATGCCACCCGTACTTCAGGCGCAGCCCCTGGTCCACGCGCAACCTGGCGCTCTGCGGGAACTTCAACCTCACGAACACGGCGGAGCTGAACCAGTCCCTCATCGGGATCGGCCAGCATCCCGTGTTCGCCACGGACACGCAGGCGATCCTCGAGAAGATCGGATTCTTCCTCGATGAGGAGCACGAGGACATCTACCGGTACCTGAGGACCCGCGACATGAGCGGCGGCGAGCTTTCGAGGAGGATCAGCGAGGAGCTGGACCTCACCCGGGTGCTGTCGAGGGCCTCGAAGAACTGGGACGGCGGCTATGTCCTGTGCGGGCTGGTCGGCAACGGCGACGCGTTCGTCGCCCGGGACCCGTCCGGGATCCGGCCCTGCCACTGGTTCCAGAACGACGAGGTCGTCGCGTTCGCCTCCGAAAGGGCCCCGCTCATGACCGTGTTCGACCTGGCGGTGGGCGACGTGAAGGAGGTCCAGCCGGGGCACGCGGTCGTGATCAAGCGCCGCGGCACGATCTCGGAGCAGTCCTTCACCCCGGCGCTGGTGCGGGCCTCGTGCTCGTTTGAGCGCATCTACTTCTCGCGCGGCAACGACGTCGACATCTACCGGGAGCGCCAGGCTCTCGGCGGCAAGCTGGCGCTGCAGGTGCTCAAGGCGATCGACCACAACTGGGCCGACACGGTGTTCAGCTTCATCCCCAACACGGCCGAGGTCGCCTACTACGGGCTCATGTCGGCGATGCGCACGATCAGGCGCGGCGAGGTCAAGGATGCCATCCTCAAGGCGAGCCGCGAGGGAGCCCTCACCGAGCCGCTCCTCGACGAGCTCATTCTAAGGAACTGGCCGCACGGCGAGAAGGTCGTCAGCAAGGACATCAAGATCCGCACCTTCATCGGGCAGGAGTCCATGCGGAACCAGCTCGCGAGCCACGTGTACGACGTCACCTATGGCTCGGTGCGCGCCGGGGTGGACAACCTCGTGTGCGTGGACGACTCGATCGTGCGCGGCACCACGCTTCGGCGCTCGATCCTCAGGATACTCGCCCGTCTCAACCCCAGGAAGATCATCATAGTCTCGACGGCGCCGCAGATCCGGTACCCCGACTGCTACGGGATCGACATGTCGGAGATCGGGAAGTTCGTCGCGTTCGAGGCCGTCGTCGACCTGCTGAAGGAGAGCGGGCGCACCGAGCTCCTTGCGGACGTCTACAGGTCCTGCCACAAGGAGGTGGAGAAGAGGGGGACTGTGAATCACGTGCGCAGGCTCTACGAGCCGTTCACCGCCGAGGAGGTCTCGGCGCGGATCTCGAGGCTGGTGAGGCCGCCGAAGATCGACTGGCACGGCGAGATCGATATAATCTTCCAGACGATCGAGAACCTGCGCGCGGCCGTCCCCAACCACACGGGCGACTGGTACTTCTCGGGCCACTATCCGACGGACGGCGGCTTCCGCGTCGTGAACCAGGCCTACGTGAACTACTACGAGAAATACGAGGGGCGTTCGTACTGAGGCGCCCATGTCGCTCTCCTACGAATCCTCCGGCGTCAGGTACGGCCCCCTCGACGCGTTCAAGCGGGCCTGCCAGAAGGCCGCGCTCACGACGACCGACCTGCTGGCCGGGCACGGCTTCAGGGAGCCGGCGACGGTGCGGGGCGAGAGCGCGTACCTGATCGAGGCCGGCGACCAGTTCCTGGCGCACGTGGAGGAGGGGCTCGGGACGAAGAACCTGGTGGCGGACGCCGTGCAGGCGCAGAGCGGCAGGTGCCACTACCGGGCGATAGGGATCGACACGGTGGCCACGATCGCGAACGACCTGGTGACCTGCGGGGCGCTGCCGATAGCGGTCGCCATGCACGCCGCCGTGGGGAGCTCGGACTGGTTTGCCGACGAGAACAGGGCGCAGGAGCTCGTGAAGGGCTTTGCCGAGGGCTGCCGCGCGGCGGGGGCCGTCTGGGGCGGGGGAGAGACCCCGGCGCTCCAGGGCCTGATCGAGCCCGGGGCGATCGTCCTCGCGGGCTCCGCGGTCGGCAGGATCGCCCCCAAGTCGCTGCGGATCGTGGGCGACGTGCGGGACGGGGACGTCATCATCTTCCTCGCGTCCTCGGGCGTGCAGACCAACGGGCTCACGCTCTGCAGGAAGATAGCGGAGAGCCTGCCCGGGCGCTACGCCACGCCCATCGAGGGCGCCATGACGCTTGGCGAGGCGCTCCTGGCCCCGTCGACGCTGTACGTCGCCTTCGTGAGGGAGTGCCAGCGCCGCGGCGTGCGGCTCAACTACGCCGCGCACGTGACGGGGCACGGGTGGCGCAAGCTGATGAGGCTCGAGGAGCCGTTTGTGTACGAGATCACGGAGCCGCGCCCGCACCCGGCGATCTTCAGGTTCCTGATGGAGGCCGGGCCGGTCGCCCCGAGGGAGGCCTACGCGACCTTCAACATGGGGATCGGGTTCGCGGTCTACGTCGCTCCGGGGGCCGCGGGCGCGGCCCTCGAGGCCGCGCGGAGCGCGGGCTATGACGCCTGGGCCGCGGGCCGGGTGCGCCGCGACGGCGCGCGAAAGGCCGTCTCAATCCCGTCGCTCGGCCTGGAATTCGAGGGCGACACGCTGCAGGTCAGGTGACGGCACCGGGTTAGGATGTGACGATGCAATGGCAAACGGGTGGCGGGCACGGAAATTCGCCGTGCTTTTGCGTTTTGGCGTTGCAAATGCTACCGTTTCCACGAGTCCGTGGGGCTGATAGCACCCAGGGTAATCCATCGTCTCATATGAAAAAGCACACCAAGACAGAAAAGACGCCCGCCCCGGCGACCAAGCTAACTGCGCATGCCCCAGCGCGCAAATCCACGGTTGCGCCAAAGATCAAGAAGCCAGCCGCCTCCTCTCCGGCCGCGCCCGCGGTCGTCGCAAAGCCGAAGGGTTCCCGCGTCACGATTACGGCCAAGGTTGACGTCGGTTTCGGCAACGCCCTTTTCATCCGCGGAGACGGCGCGGGCCTCAGCTGGAGCAAGGGAACGCTGCTCGATTGCGCCTCGAACGACACCTGGAGCGTCGCCCTGCAGGGCGTCGAGAAGCCGGTCGCGTTCAAGCTTGTCCTCAATGACGAGGTCTGGAGCACCGGCGACGACTATCATGCCGCGCCGGGCGACACGGTGACGGTCACGCCCGTCTTCTGACCGGGGCCGGAATCCGGTCAGGGTTCAGCTCGACGAGCCGCCGGCCCAGCTGGCGGGCGGCCTCGTCGCGCTCGTCGAGGGCGTCCAGCTCGACGGCCTCGAAGCGCATGTGAACGCGCGAGAACGGCCGCGGCATGTGAAACCCGTCCCAGCTTGCGAGCCTCCACGAGGACTCGAAGTCCATCCCCGCGAGGACGACGCGGGTGCGGGCCCGGCGGGCGACAATGAGGGCCCCGGGCTTCATCTCGTAGACCGGGCCGTTGGGGCCGTCCGGCGTGATGCCCACGTCGAAGCCCGACCGGAGCACGTCGACGAGGGCCGTCGCCGCCTCGCGCCCAAAGCGGCTCGACGAGCCCCGCACGGCGCAGAGCCCGACGGAGGAGAAGAAGGCCGCGAGCCAGGACCCGTCGCGGCTGGCGCTGATCAGGCTGTACAGCGGGCGGCCCCTGCGGAACCGGCGGACCACGTCGGCCGCCATGAAGAGGCGGTTGTGCCAGAGGACATAGATCGTGGGCTGACCCCGGAATTCGACGACCCGGCGGTCGTCTTCGGGTACGCTGACCCGAATGGTCGCCCACCAGAGCCTGATGATCGCCGCGACGGGCCAGATCGCGGCGCGCCGCCACAGGGAAACCCTGTGCACTTGCCTTTCGGAGGATGTGTTCAGCGCCGTTCTTGTCTCGCAAATGACGCATGCCTGTCGAGCCGCATTGACGCGCGCGGGATTTGCAGGCACGCAACCAAGCGTGCTGGCTCCCTGCCCCCATCTGCCCCCGCCCAGGCCCGGGCTCGACTGGCGCACGCTCAACGCATTCGGCGCCGGCGACCGCGGCGGCAGCTTCTACCGTGCATGCCTCGAGTACGGGCACTCGCTCTGGCAGCGAAGGCACGCGGCCAGGGCGATCCTCTGCCTCGACCGCGCGATGGGGGCCGACCTGAAGGGCGGCGAGCCCGTCCTTTCCGAGTGGCCGATGCCGTACGCGGCCATGGCGTGGTTCATGAGGCACACACCCAAGGGGGTATTCATCGGCAATCCCCGGATCCACTTCCAGCACTACGCCGACCGCATGAACCAGCCCCGACGCGACCAACGCAGGTGGAGGGCATGGGCAAGCTGGGCGCTCGCTAGGAAGGTGATG
>Ga0265318_10001124_pt1 | contig 16714 bp, 17 predicted proteins | sample 4821metaG_FD_192431 | JGI IMG/M metagenome (GOLD analysis project Ga0265318, IMG submission 192431) | Rhizosphere microbial communities from Carex aquatilis grown in University of Washington, Seatle, WA, United States - 4-8-21 metaG | ecosystem: Host-associated > Plants > Roots > Rhizosphere >... | reverse complement strand
CAAGGCTTTTGGAGTCCCTGAAATACCGCTAACGAAAAACTCGGGACCATTTCAGCACCTTGCGTGCCAGATGGGCAATCGACCTTAATACGTCCTTAATATCGGGCTGACCCGCCCCGGGGGGGGCGGGCCGGTGCGCAAGTCCCGCACTTGCAACACCCGGCTGCCCGGGGATGCTCTTGGCACCACGGCGATGCATGAAATGAAGGACACCCCCCGCGCCCTCGTGCGGATCAGCTATGACGGGCGGGTGCACAAGACCTTCCGCGGGCACATGGCCAGGGAGCGCTTCGAGCAGGAGGTCCGGGTCCTCAAATTCCTGGAGAAGCGAAACTGCGGGTTCGTCCCGAGGCTCCTGGAGTCGGACCCGGGGCAGATGAAGATCGTGACCACGAACTGCGGCACCCGCGTCGACCAGGTGAACGCGGAGAAGCAGAGGGAGCTCTTCGCGGAGCTGGAGACGTTCGGCGTCCGCCACGAGGACCGGGAGCTTCGCAACATCACCTACAGGGCCTCCGACGGGCGCTTCTGCATCATCGACTTTGAGTTCGCCACGATCCTCGGCGACGGCGCCGACGCGGCGTCGCTCAAGCCCTCCGCCGCCCAATGAACTCGAACCCGCCGACAAGGGCCGCCGCCAGGGCGCCGGGCATCCGCTGGTCGGGGCTCACGGACGTGGGCCGGTTCCGCAAGAACAACGAGGACACCTTCCTCGCGCTCAAGTTCGACGGGCAGGACGTCCATTTCCTGGGCAAGGACGGCGACGCCTCGCTAGCGGGCTCCGACTACGTCTTCGCCGTCAGCGACGGCATGGGAGGCGCCAAGTCCGGGGAGTTCGCGAGCCGCATCACCGTCGACCGGATCACGAAGCTCCTCCCCAAGAGCTACCGGCTCTCCGCGGCGGGGCTGGCGAGCGGGTTTTCGGACATCTTGACCGAGCTCTTCCTCGCCATCCATGCGGACCTCCTGAGCCTCGGCAGCTCCTATGCCGAGTGCGCGGGCATGGGCGCCACGCTCAGCCTCTGCTGGTTCAGGCCGGAGTGGATGTACTTCGGCCACGTCGGCGACAGCCGCATCTACCACCTGCCGTGGGAGGGGGGATTGGTCCAGGTCACCCACGACCACAGCCACGTGGGATGGCTCCGGCGCAAGGGGGACTTGAACGAGCGCGAGGCGCGCACGCACCCGGGACGCAACGCCCTCCACCAGGCCCTCGGCGCCGGCAACCAGTTCGTCGAGCCCCAGATCGGGGCGGTCGCCCTGCGCCCGGGGGACCGGTTCCTCATCTGCTCCGACGGGCTCACCGACGGCCTCTGGGACAGGAACATCGACGCCATCATCCGCGCCCACGCGCCCGGCGGGCCCACCGCGGCCCAGGCGCTCGTGACGCAGGCCGTCCAGAACTCCGGGCGCGACAACACGACCGCGATGGTGGTCGAGATCCCGCTCTCCGCGGTCGCGCCCGCGGGGCGGGCCGCGACGCTCCTCTTCGTGTACGGGACCCTGAAGCGCGGCTGCAGCAACCACGCGTACCTCGCGGGCCAGGACTTCGTCGGCGCCGCCGCGACGGCGCCCGGATTCGCCCTCTATGAACTCGACGGCTACCCCGGGATGGTGGCCGAAGCCGCGGCGGCCGAGGGCGTCAGCGGCGAGGTGTGGTCCGTGGACGACGCCTGCCTCGCGCGCCTCGACGAGCTCGAGGGAACCGGCGAGGGCCTCTACCGGCGCCAGGATGTGCCGCTGGGCGCGCCCTTCGCGGGCACGCGCGTCGAGGCGTACCTCTACCTGCCGGGAGTCGAAGGCCGCGCCCGCCTGGGAAAGACCTGGACCGAGTAGCCGCGCTTGCGGGGCCTCACGCGGGACCGCCGCGGGCGCCGGACGACGGCCGGGCGGCCTCGCCCAGGGCCGGGACCCTGCGCACGCCGGTGAACTTCGCCCGAAAAAGCTCGTCCAGCATGCCGAGGACCCGCGGGGGCACCCGGGCCACCATCTCCTCAAGCGGCGGCAGCTTGTCCCCGATAACCGGGGCGGCTGCCCGTGTGGGCGAGGCAATCACGGCCTCGCCGCGCGACCCGGTCTCCGCGAGGAAGGCGTTCTCCTGCTCCTCGTCCGGCCAGTCGGCCTCGGCGTCCGAGGACTCCGGCAGCGCTGCTGCCCCGAGGCCCGCCAGGCGGGCCTCCAGCCGCTCAATCAGCCCTTTTTTTTTTCGTCGCCCTCCGGGGCGCCCCCGGCCTCGACCGCAAGCGACGCCAGCTCCTTGATGAGGCTGTCGATCGCCCGCGCCCGGCTGGCCTCGAGCGCCTTCAGCAGCGTGACCTCGAAATTGATCTTCTCGGCGAGGCCCATCTTGACGCTTCCCTCGCCCTCGCGAAGCCCGTCCAGGAGGCGCGTCAGCTGCTCGGTGGTCATCGGGCAGCCGAGGCGGCCGCTGCTGCCGCCCGAAGCGATCGAGTCGAGGAGCACCGAGCGCACCAGCGCCTGCAGGTCCGTCAGGAGGCGCGCCAGGTCCCGGCCCGCCGCGTCGCACTCGTCGACGATCGCCACGATCCTGCGCTGGTCGCCCGTCGCCAGCGCGCCGGCGAGCTCGGCCACCTTCGAGCCGGCGACGAGGCCGTAGACGTCGAGGACGTCGGCCTCCGCGATCTCGGCGCCGCAGAAGGAGATCATCTGGTCCAGTATGGACTGGGCGTCGCGCATGCCGCCGTCGGCGAGGCGCGCGATGCAGGCGAGCGCCGCCGCGTCCACCTTGACCTTCTCGTCCCCGGCGATCGCCTTCAGGCGCCCGGCGATCAGGTCGTCCGCAATGGGCTTCAGGTCGAAGCGCTGGCAGCGCGACAGGATGGTCGGGAGCACCTTCTGCACCTCGGTCGTCGCGAAGACGAACTTCACGTGGGGCGGCGGCTCCTCGAGCGTCTTCAGGAGCGCGTTGAAGGCCTGCGAGGTGAGCATGTGGACCTCGTCTATGATGTAGACCTTGAACTTCCCTTGGGCGGGCAGGTAGCTCACGGTCTCCCTCAGGTCGCGGATCTGGTCCACGTTGTTGTTCGACGCCCCGTCGATCTCGATCACGTCCAGGTGGCTTCCGTCGGCGATCGCCACGACCGCGGGGTCCTTGGGGTCAAAGTCGGCCTTCGGGCCGCCCGTGCAGTTGAGCGCCTTGGCAAAGATGCGGGCGATTGACGTCTTCCCGGTGCCCCTCGGCCCCACGAACAGGTAGGCGTGGCCTATCCTGCCGCGCGTGATCGCGTTGCGAAGCGTGCGCACCACGTGGTCCTGGCCGACGACGTCGCCAAACACCTGAGGGCGCCACTTGCGCGCGATGACCTGGTATCCTGTTGAGGACAAGGGGGGATCTAAGGTAAGAGTGAAGTGGCCAGGCACTCCACGGCACTGGTAGGACGTCGGTACCGTTGCTGCCTTCCGGCCCTGGCGGGGTTCGCGCGCCTGCCCATGCATGGCGCCTGGCCGAGGCGCAACATGCCCCTAGCCGCGCCGCGCGCAACACCTATTTGGGAGCCTGCTGCGCGCCCCTGGGCGAGCGCGGGACCGCTTCCTGCCTCAGCAGCTGCAGCCGCGCCCGCTGCTCGGAGATCAGCCTTTCGAACTTTGAGCGCTGCTCGGGGGTCAGCGTGGCCGCGATATCGTCCTGCATCTTCTCGATGGCGAGCGCGGTGGTCAGCTGGACCTCGCGGCGGTCGTGGCCGAGCTGCGCCACGGTGTCCCTCACGATCAGCCCGACCTTGGCCCTCTGGTCCTCGTTCAGGTCAAGCTGGTTCGCGAAGCTGCGTATCAGCTGGGGCCCGAAAGCCTGGACCTGGTTCCTGCGCGCCTCGAGGCTGGCCAGGATGTCCTGCCTGTTGCCGTGGCGGTGGGCGTTCCACCGGACGACGCCGATGGCCGTCGCCCCCCCGGTCACGAGGCCCGCGATGAAGATGCTGATGGTCGCCAGGACGACTTGCCAGGTCTTGACCATTGTTTCTAGGAGCCGATGTCCACGACGTCTGCGATTGGGTCGTCGCCCGCGGCCACCGCGGACTCCTCGTCAAACGCGCCCCTTATCGCCGTGAAGTTCGCGGCGACGGCGGCGACGGCGAGGAGCCCGGCGACGGCGGCCGCGCGCAGCGAGTAGAGCCCGAAGACGGGCGCCTGGCGGCCGCGCGGCTCGAACGCGAGCGCGGCCACGCGGGTTGAGAACCCGAAGGGCGCGGCCTCGTCGGAGGACGGCGGCGCCCTGCGGGCGGCCGCGAGCAGCCTCTGGAAAGACGTCTCGTCTGGGTTCATGCTGGTTCGTTCTCTTTAAGTTCCTGGTAGAAGCGTTGCAACTTCCGTCTCGCCCTGAAGGCGCGCACCTTCACGAGCGTCTGGTTCCAGCCCGTGAGCGCGCTGATCTCGGCGATGCTCTTCTGCTCGAGCTCAAGGTACTGGATGACGAGCCGGTCCTCGGGCTTGAGCATCTCCATCAGCTTCTGGACGATCTCCTTGGCCGCGAGCGCGTCGTCCGGGGCCACGTCGTTCTCGTTCGTGATCCCGCGCTCCAGGAAGTCGGACTCGGTCTCGGAAAGGTCCGCCATGCGCAGCTCCGGCCTGCGCTTCTGCGCGCGCAGCTGGTCGATGCAGGTCGTCACGGCAATGCGGGAGACCCAGTGGGTGAACGGCACGCTCCCCTGGTACTGGTCCATGCGGGTGAACATTTTCAGAAATATCTCCTGGGCAAGGTCTTCCTCGGCAACCCTCCTCGGGAGGTGGGCACGGACGATGCGGATGACGAGGGGATGGAGGAATTCCACAAGCTCCCGCGCAGCAATCTGATCGCGTTTCCGAACACGATCAAGACAGCCAGCCAGGTCAAACGACTGGTCGTCAGGCATAGGTTCATGGAGACATTATCAAACACAGTCTGCAAGACGGCGGTTGGCGTCCCGCGGTTACCATTAGCCCCCATTCTTGACATTGGGCGGTCCCCGGCGATGAATCCCACAAGAGATGGCACCCGCCTCCCAGGCCCTTCGACTTACCTTCGCGCACGACCTCTAAAGGACGCCGCGTAGCGGCGGGTCGTGCGTAGGCCTTGGATCCCTCTTTCGCCGCGGCCCCCTGGGCCGAGTCGGCGTTGTACTCCCGCCCCGAATCCGACACGCTCTAACCTCTCCTTTCCATGCAGCCCGATCCCGTCTCCAAGTACGCACCCTTCCCCCCCGTCCCCCTCCCCAACCGGCAGTGGCCGAACCGCACGCTGACGCGCGCGCCCATCTGGTGCAGCGTCGACCTCCGGGACGGCAACCAGGCCCTCGCCCAGCCGATGAGCGTCGACGAGAAGATCGAGTTCTTCGAGATGCTGGTGCGGATCGGCTTCAAGGAGATCGAGGTGGGATTCCCGTCGGCCTCCCAGATCGAGTTCGACTTCACCCGGCGCCTGATCGACGAGAGGAGGATCCCTGACGACGTCGCGATCCAGGTCCTGTGCCAGTGCCGCGAGGACCTGATCACGCGCAGCCTCGAGTCGGTCAGGGGGGCGGGGAACGTCATCTTCCACCTCTACAACTCCACCTCCCCGAAGCAGCGCGAGTACGTCTTCAACCTCCCGAAGGAGGAGATCATCCAGATCCCCGTCCGAGCGGTCGGCCAGCTCAGGCGCGAGAGCCGCGCGCTTGTCGCCGCGGGCACGCGCCTGCGCCTGGAGTACTCGCCGGAGAGCTTCACGAGCACCGAGCTCGAGTTCGCGCTCGCGATCTGCGAGGCGGTCTCCGACGCCTGGGGCCCGACGCCCGAGGACAGGATCATCCTGAACCTCCCCGCGACGGTCGAGTACACGACGCCGAACGTCCACGCCGACCAGATCGAGTGGATGTGCACCCACCTGACAAGGCGCGCCTCGACGATCGTCTCCCTGCACACGCACAACGACCGGGGCACCGGCGTCGCCGCGACGGAGCTCGCGCTCCTGGCGGGTGCGGACCGCGTCGAGGGCACCCTCTTCGGCAACGGGGAGCGCACCGGCAACCTGGACATCGTGACGGTGGCCCTGAACCTCTACACCCAGGGGATCGCGCCAGGCCTCGACTTCGGGGACCTGAACGCGGTCCGGGACACCTACGAGCGCTGCACGCGCCTGGAGGTGCCGCCGCGCCAGCCCTACGCCGGGGAGCTCGTCTTCACCGCGTTCAGCGGCTCGCACCAGGACGCCATCAAGAAGTCCCTGCCCCACCAGAAGCCGGGCAAGCCCTGGGACGTCCTCTACATCCCGATCGACCCCTCGGACATCGGCCGCAGCTACCGGGCGATCATCCGGATAAACTCCCAGTCGGGAAAGGGCGGCGTGGCCTACGTCCTGGAGCAGGAGTTCGGCTACCAGCTGCCGAAGCCCATGCACCGGGAGATCGGCAAGGTCGTGAACGACCTCGCCGACGCGAAGGGCGCCGAGCTCACCTCCGGGGACATCCGCGACGCGTTCCACAGGGAGTACCTCGAGCGCAGGGCGCCCGTCTCGCTCGAGCATTTCAAGACGACCGAGCGCGACTCCACCGTCAAGTGCGAGGCCCGGATCACGGTCGAGGGCAACACCCACACGCTGGCCGGCGCAGGGAACGGCCCGATCGATGCCTTCGTTCGCGCCCTCGCCGCGACGCAGCTCCCGAGGTTCGACGTCACGAGCTACTCCGAGCACTCGCTCGGGTCCGGCGCCGAGGCGAGGGCCGTCAGCTACATCCAGATCAAGATGGAGCGCGGCTCCGCGTACTTCGGGGCGGGCATCGACACGAACATCGAGCTCGCCTCGATCAAGGCGATCGTGAGCGCGCTCAACAGGGCGATCCGGCCCCGCGATGAAGTTTGAGCCCGAGAAGCGCCCGCTGACGGGCGAGACCCTGGAGACGCTGACCGCCTCGCTCGCCGGGGCGGGCGAGAAGCCGTTCCGCGCCGGCCAGATCCTCGACTGGGTCTACAAGAAGCGCGCGCGCTCGTGGGAGGACATGACCAACCTGCCGAAGCCCCTGCGCGCGTGGCTGGACGCCGAGTTCACGCTCATGCCCGCGTCGCTCGTCCTCAACAGGCACTCGGCCGACGTGACGGACAAGCTCCTCCTGGAGCTCGGGGACCGCTCGCTCATCGAGACGGTCATCATCCGCGCCCCCCAGGAGGGCGTCGGGCTCGACCACTCCCGAAAGACGATCTGCATCTCGACCCAGGTCGGCTGCGCCATGGGGTGCGTGTTCTGCGCGAGCGGGCTGGCGGGCCTGAAGCGGGACATGAGCGCCGGCGAGATCGTGGCCCAGCTGCTGCAGGTCTGCTACGCGGAGGACGCGCGCACGCCCCGCGCGCGCGCCGAGCTCGCCTCGTTCGACAACATCGTCGTCATGGGCATGGGCGAGCCGCTCGCGAACTACGACGCGCTCATCCGGGCGCTCACGATCGTGAACGCCCCCTGGGGCCTCGGCTTCGGCGCGCGCCGGATCACGGTCTCCACGAGCGGCCTCGTGCCGAAGATCATCCGGCTCGCCGACGAGCCCCTCGGGTTCCGCCTCGCGATCTCGCTTCACGGGGCGACGGACGAGGTGAGGACGAAGATCATGCCCGTCAACAAGGCCTTCCCGCTCGCGAAACTCCTCCCCGCGGTCAAGACCTTCACCGAGCGGCACGGCAGGATGGTCACGCTGGAGTTCATCCTCATCGAGGACGTGAACGACTCGATGGACCAGGCGAGGCGGCTGCGCGACATCGCGCTCGACCTCCACGCCCACGTGAACCTGATCCCTTACAACACCGTCGAGGGCCTCCCCTGGAAGAGGCCCGAGGTTCCCCGGCAGATCGCGTTCGCAGCCGTCCTCGACCGGGCGGGCGTCTCGGTGACGCTGCGCCGGGAGAAGGGCCACGACATCGCCGCGGCCTGCGGTCAGCTGCGCCTGAAGACCGAGCTGGAGCGCGGCGAACCGCTCGCCGCGGAAGTTTCCACTTGAAAGTCGGACGGAACTAAGGGTTTTATGTCCTTTCTCAGGTAGTCTCCGGTCCAATTAACCCCCCTTTTCGGCTAAATGATAGAAGTCAACGGCTTGGTAAAAACGTACGGCTCGAAGCGTGCGGTTGACGGTGTGAGCTTCTCCGTGAAGCGCGGCGACATCCTGGGCTTCCTGGGGCCCAACGGCGCGGGCAAGTCCACGACCATGAAGATGATAACGGGGTTCGTGCGGCCGGACTCGGGCACGGCGAAGGTGGACGGGATCGACGTCATGAAGGACCCCGTGGCCGTGAAGCGGAAGCTCGGCTACCTGCCTGAAAACGCCCCTGCGTACCCGGAGATGACCGTCGCCGAGTTCCTGGGCTTCATCGCGGAGGTCCGCGGGTTCAGCGAGAAGGCAACGCGGCGGGCCCACGTGGACCGCGCCGTGGCCCTGACCCACCTCGTCTCCGTCCGAAACCAGACGATCGAGACGCTCTCGAAGGGCTACAAGCAGCGGGTGGGTTTCGCCCAGGCGCTCCTTCACGACCCTCCGGTCCTCATCCTCGACGAGCCCACCGACGGCCTCGACCCGAACCAGAAGAACGAGGTCCGCGTCCTTATCAAGAACATGGCCGTCGAGAAGGCGGTCATCCTGTCGACCCACATCCTCGAGGAGGTGGAGGCCATCTGCAACCGGGTGATCGTCATCTCGCGCGGCAAGCTGGTCGCCGACGAGTCGCCGGAGAAGTTCCGTGCTCGCCAGCCCGGAGCGCGCATGGACGAGATCTTCCGCAACCTGACCCAGAGCGACGCATGAAGCAGGTCAAACCCATCTTCAAGCGCGAGTTCGTCGGGTACTTCCGCACGCCCGTCGCGTACATCTTCCTCGTCGCGTTCCTCTTCATCTCGGTGGCGCTCGCCTTCTCGCGCTTCGGCGGGTTCTTCAAGGCGGGGATCGCGAGCCTCGAGGGCTACTTCGGCTTCTACCCCTGGCTCTTCCTCATCATCGTGCCGGCGGTCGGCATGCGCCTCTGGTCCGAGGAGAAGCGCTCCGGCACGGCCGAGTTGCTGTTCACGCTCCCCGTGACGACGATCGAGGCCGTGCTCGGGAAGTTCCTCGCGGGCTGGGCCTTCCTGTCCCTCGCGGTCGTCCTCAGCTTCCCGATGGCGATCACGATCGGCTACCTCGGCAGCCCCGACTGGGGCGTCGTCGCCACGAGCTACCTCGGGGCGATCCTCATGGCCGGCGGCTTCCTCGGCGTCTGCTCGCTCACCTCGGCGCTCACGAAGAACCAAGTCGTGAGCTTCATCGTGAGCCTCGGCGCCTGCGCCGTCCTCGTCTTCCTCGGCTACAGCGGCTTCACGAGCCTCCTCGAGGGCCTCCTGCCGGTCGGCGTCGCCAACGCGATCTCGAACTTCAGCTTCATCACCCACTTCAGCCCCATGGCCCGGGGCATCGTGGACGCGAAGGATGTCGTCTTCTTCCTGTCGCTCATGGGCTTCACCCTCTTCCTGAACGTGGTCGCGCTCGAGCGCTGAACCGGACCCCGCGCCATGAAACACGGAAACAAGGTCCTCTCGGTCGCCCTCCTCCTGGTCGGGCTGATCCTCGTCAACTACCTCGCCTCGTCCTTCCCCGCCCGCCTCGATGCGACGGCCGAGAAGGTCTACACGCTCTCGCCCGGCACGAAGGCCCTCCTCTCCAAGGTCACCGAGCCGACGACGCTCGACCTCTACTTCTCCGCCAACGCGAGCGGCCAGTTCGTGGAGTACAAGAACTACGCCGAGCGCGTGCGCGAGATGCTGCGCCAGTACGCGCGCGCCTCGCACGGGATGGTGCGCCTCAACGTGATCGACCCCGAGCCGGACACGCCCGAGGAGGAGAAGGCGACGGCGGCGGGCATCGAGCCCCAGACGATCCCCGGCGGGAGCGCGTTCTACTTCGGCCTCGTCGCGACCCAGGCCGACCTGCAGAAGGTGATCCCGGCGCTCACGCCGCAGCGCGAGCAGTTCCTGGAGTACGACGTCTCGGAGCTCATCTACGGCGTCGGCCAGTCCGACAAGAAGAAGCTCGGGCTCCTCACGAGCCTGCCCCTGCAGGGAACCCCTGGGATGCCGATGATGGGGCAGCAGGGCACCGAGGGACAGTACGTGGTCAACGAGTGGGAGGAGACCTACCAGATCGTCCCGGTCGAGGCCACCGCGACGGACCTCCCTAAGGACCTGGACGTCCTCGCGGTCGTCCACCCCGAGAACCTCTCGACGAAGCTGCAGTTCGCGATCGACCAGTTCCTCCTCGCGGGCAAGCCCGTGTTCCTCGCCGTCGACCCCTCGTCCCTCTACTTCAAGCGCCAGGGCGGGCAGGCCGCGATGTTCAACGGCCCGCAGCCGAACGTCTCGAGCGACCTGCCGGTCCTCCTCTCGGGCTGGGGCCTTTCCTTCGACCCGAACATGGTGGTCGGCGACCTGGTGAACGCCGAGGAGGTCCAGCTGCGCGACCAGTCCCGCCTGCGCTACCCCGTCTGGATCAACCTCGTGAAGGAGAACTTCAACCCCAAGGCCCTGCCCACGGCGCAGCTTGAGACGGCGCTCTTCATCGAGCCGGGAAGCGTGAAGCTGAAGCCGGGGAGCGACCTCACCTTCACGCCGCTCATCGAGACCTCCGACAAGGCCGGGGAGATCCCCGTCGCCGCGCTCCAGTTCGCGCAGCCCGAGGAGGTCGCCCGCCAGGTCAAGGCGTCGGGCAAGCGGACCATAGCGGCGCTCGTGTCCGGGAAGTTCAAGTCGGCGTTCCCCGACGGGGCCCCCAAGGACCCCGAGCCCGCCGACAAGAAGGACGCCAAGGCAGCGGCCGAGGCGCCGCCCGCGCCCTCCCTCAAGGAGTCCAGGACCACGTCCGTCCTCATCGTCGTCGCCGACACCGACTGGATGTTCGACGAGTACAGCGTCCAGAAGTTCGAGTTCATGGGCCAGGCCGCGGCCAAGCCGTTCGACGACAACCTCGCCTTCGCCGCCAACTCGCTCGACTTCCTCGCGGGATCGCGGGACCTGATCTCGATACGCGGCAAGGGCAACTCGGTGCGGCCCTTCACGGTCGTCAAGAAGATGGAGTCCGACGCCGCGGAGAAGTACAAGGAGAAGCTGACCGCGCTCGAGGCGAGGATCAACGAGGTGCAGGGCAAGCTGGCCGAGCTCCAGGGGAAGTCGGCCGAGGGCGGCAAGCTCCTCGCCTCCCCCGAGGCGACCCGCGCCATCGAGGACTTCCAGAAGCAGGCGTCCGCCATGCGCGCGGAGCGCCGGGGGATCCGGCTCGCGCTGCGCGAGGGTATCGACGCCCTCGAGAACAAGCTCCTCGTGATCAACCTGCTCGCCACCCCGCTGCTCGTCGTCGCGTTCGGGCTCCTGTTCCAGCGCCGCCGCCGCCACGGGTAGTGCGGCGCACCCCGCGATGAAACTAAAGACGCTCATCCTCTCCGTCGCCGTCCTGGCCGCGCTCTCGGTCGCGGCGTACCTGGGGAACCGGCCAGAGCCCGCGCCGCCGGCCGACGCCCGCGTGGGCAAGGCGCTCCTCGACGCCGACACGGCCCAGAAGGCCGCCGGGCTCGTCGTCTCCGACCAGGGCAAGAAGGTGGAGCTCGCAAAGGGCGCCGACGGGACGTGGCGGGTGAAGAGCTACTTCGACCTCCCGGCCGACTTCGAGAAGATCGCCCGCCTCGTGCAGGACCTGAACGAGTCCAAGGTGGAGCGGTTCGTGACGGCGAACCCCGACCGCCTCGCCCACCTGGACTTCAAGGACTCCTCGATCGTTCTCACCGACTCCTCGGGCAAGGAGATCTGGAACGTGACCCTCGGCAAGGCCCCGGACTCGGGCAACGGGAAGTTCATCCGCTTCGCGGGCGAGTCCAAGGCCTACTTCTCGGGGATGCACGTCTGGCTGGACACCGATGCGAAGGGCTGGGCCAACAGCTCTCTCCTGACCGTGAAGCCCGAGGAGATCGCGAAGGTCGAGATCCCCTTCGACTCGGGGCCCGCCATCGCATTGTCGCGGCTGAAGAAGGACGCGCCCTGGGTCGCCGAGGGTGCGCGCGCGGGTCAGAAGCTCCTGCCGGAAAAGGTCTCCTCGCTCGTCTCCTCGCTGACGGCGCTCAAGTTCACGGACACGACCGACCCGAAGGATCCCGCGGCGGCCGAGGCCGGCGCCCACATGAGGGTGTTCAAGCTGACGACCTTCGGCGGGCAGACGCTCTCGATCTCGCTTGGGCGCAAGCCCGAGGAGAAGAAGCTCAAGCCCCCGGTCGCCGACAAGGACGCGCTCGCGGCGCTGACCAAGCCCGCCGATACAAAGGCCGAGGCGAAGCCGATCGCCCCGGAATACGACACGATTCCCGCGGGGCCGGTGTTCGTCGTCGCCTCGAGCTCGGACGCGAAGGCGCCGGTCAACGACCTCATGCGACGACGGGCTTTCCAGGTCGACGAGTACACCTTCACGGGTCTCCCCCAGAAGCCTGACGATCTCCTCGAGGCCGCGACGGCCAAGTAGGAGAGAACCGGCGGGGGACGAACTCCGGGGCGAGAGCTTCTCGCCGCGCCTTCGCCCCCGCGCCGGGTTAAGGGAAGCCGAGCCTCAGTGGTTCTGGGTGTCCGTGGTCGTCGTCGTAACGGGGCCGGGAACGGCGGGCTGCGTGGTCTGCTGCGACGTGGTGGTCGTGCTGCCCGAGGGTGAGGACGCGCAGGCGGAAAGCGCTGCGATGGCGACGGCGAAAAGGCTCGGGAGGATATACTTCTTCATGGGAATCATTCTGGTTTGGATTGTTGCTTTACCAGGTGAGATTACAGCGTCGGGCAATTCGGGGCTATGGGGTGTTGTCCGCACCGATGCGGCGTGGGCCCGAGTCGACGGGAGGTCCACTATCTAGTGGATATGTTTTTATTCACTATTATTGACCGAATAAATTTCTATACTAAACCCATCACCCAGCAGGGAGGCCCAATGTGGATTCGGCCGGCGCGGCCCGCAAAACAAAGAGAACAGCTCGGGGCAAAAGCCTAGGCTAGGTTTCCAAGATAAGGAGAGGGAAGTCCAAGTAGCGGATTCCATTCCGCGGGAATATCCGCACGCGATCCGAAATCCCGGGTCCATTCGAGTACCATGAATACGCTCCTCCTCATCATCGTCCTGCTCCTCCTCTTCGGCGGCGGCGGATTCTACATCGGCGGCCCCGCGTTCGGCGGCGGCGGACTCGGTCTCGTGCTTCTCATCTGCCTCATCATATTCCTGATGGGCGGATTTCGCGCCCGGGATTGACGCACCGCCGAGCCCGGCAAATCGTCTACACCCTTATTTTCTTTACACATATCATCATTTATGGATGTGTTGATATGTGATAAGGTCGGATCGCCCCATTTCTGAGCTGTTTGCGCAGCGACGCCCGCTGCGCTCGATCGAGTTTTTCCCGCCCCGGGACGACGCGGGCGTCGACGCCCTCAGGCACACGGCCCTGGCGCTCAAGTCCATCTCACCGGACTTCGTCTCGGTCACCTACGGCGCGGGCGGGAGCACCCGCCAGCGGACGGCCCAGGTGAGCGCCTTCCTCAAGGCCGACTTCGGCTTCACGGTCATGCCCCACCTCACCTGCGTCGGGCACACGCGCGGCGAGCTGAATGCGATCGCCGACACGATCCACGCCGACGGCTTCCGCAACATCATGACGCTCCGCGGCGATCCCCCGAAGGGATCCACGGAGTTCAAGGCGACCGCGGACGGGCTCAACTACGCGAACGAGCTCGTGGGCCTTCTCAAGGCGCGGCACCCGGACTTCTGCCTGGGGGTCGGCGGGTATCCCGAGAAGCACCCCGAGGCGCCGTCGTCGGAGGCGGACCTGGTCAACCTGAAGCGCAAGGTCGACGCGGGAGCCGACTTCGTGACGACGCAGCTCTTCTTCGACAACGCCTCCTATTACCGCTTCGTCGAGAGGTGCAGGAAGGCGGGCATCACGGTTCCGGTCGTGCCGGGCATCATGCCCGTCCTCTCGCTCAAGCAGATCCAGCGCTTCACCGCGATGTGCGGGACGACGCTGCCGGCGACGCTTGTCCGTAGGCTCGAGGCCGCCGGCGAGACCGCCGAGATCGTCGAGTCGGTGGGGATTGACTGGGCGCTCACCCAGATCCGCGACCTCCTGGCCCAGGGGGCGCCGGGCTACCACCTCTACATACTGAACCGCGCGAAGAGCGCGCTCGCCCTGGCCGCGGGCCTCGCGGCGTAGGCCCCTACCCTCCCGCGAACACCGGCCGGAATCCGGCCTCGGAGAGGATCCGCGCCACGGTCTCCCTCTGGTCGCCCTGGATCTCGATCCGGCCGTCCTTGACGGTGCCCCCGCAACCGCAGGCGGCGCGCGCCTTCCTCATTAGCTGTTCTTTTTCCGGGAGCCCTATCCCGGTGAAGCCGTCGACGACCGTGACGGTCTTGCCGCCCCGGCCGCCCTTCTCGCGCGTGATGTCGACGCGGCCCCTGTTGCGCTCGGGCTTTGAAGGAGCCGGCGGCGCCTTGGCGGGGGCGGGCGCCGAGGCCTTGAGCCCCGAGGCGTCCAGCGCGGCAAAGGGGTTCTGGGCCAGGCCCTCGCCGCCCTGTGTCGGTATCCTGTCGGCCACGGTCAGGGCCTCCCGCCGCAGGAGCCGACGGGTATCCCCGACTCCCCGCCGAGGAACATCAGGGCCTTCGGGTAGCTGCGCCGCTCAAGGAAATGGACCAGCTGCGGGTGGAGCGTCGCCCGGCCCTCCTTCAGGCACCCGTCGAGGAGCGCCATGCGGCCCGCGATGGCGTCGCCATCAGCGCGCTTGATGGCGTCCATTAGGGCTATAAGTGATTCCTTGATCTCGGCTTCCATGGGCGTCGGAGTACCCACCCTAATACGCGTGCCGCCGTTGTGAAGCGCGATTGCAACCTCTGCGGAGAATCCCGCCGGGGCTTGAGTTCGGGGGGTCGGCATGCAGACTGTTGGCAAAACCCGCTCTAATAGCCGGCGCGCAAAGGCGCCGGCGTCCCAGATGAATCCCACGACCCTTCCCGTTCGCGCAAATGCTGATGTCATTGAGGCCGCCTACCGCCTCTGGCTGGACAACCCCGACGGGGTCGACCCGACCTGGCGGGCCTTCTTCCAGGGCTTCTCCCTGGGCAGCAACGGGGGCCCTATCGGCGAGGCCATCGAGGGCCAGGTCCAGCACGCGCCGATCATCGACAGCCTCAAGCAGTCGCACGTGCACTACCTCATCGCGGCGTACCGCGCGATCGGGCACCTGCAGGCGCACCTGGATCCCCTGAGCGGCCCGCCCGCCCCGGTCGCGAAGCTCGCCCTCTCCCAGTTCCAGCTCGGCGACGCCGACCTCGACACGTCGTTCGACGTGGGCACCTACCTCGGCGGCGGCCAGATGAAGCTGCGCGATATCATCGCGTCGCTGGAGAAGACCTACTGCGGGCACGTGGGCGTCGAGTACGCGCACATCCAGGACCAGGACTGCCGGCTCTGGCTGCAGGAGCGGATCGAGTCCACGAGCCTCAGGCCGTCCTTCGCGAAGGCGCAGAAGGTGCGGATCCTCAGGCGCGTGCACAAGGCCGAGCTCTTCGAGAAGTTCCTTCACACGAAGTACGTCGGCCAGAAGCGCTTCTCCCTCGAGGGCGGGGAGACGATCATCGCGGCGCTGGACGCCGTCATCGACCACTGCCCGGACGCCGGCGTGGAGGAGATCGTCATGGGCATGGCCCACCGCGGCCGCCTGAACGTCCTCTGCAGCGTGATGCGCAAGTCGTTCGACCAGCTCTTCGAGCAGTTCTCGGAGAACTACATCCCGGATACGGTCGGGGGAGACGGCGATGTGAAGTACCATCTTGGATACGAGTCCGTGCTCACGACCACCTCGGGCAAGAAGGTCGAGGTCCGCCTCGCAGCCAACCCCTCGCACCTCGAGATCGTCGACCCGGTCGTCGAGGGCAAGACGCGCGCCCGCCAGCGCATCCGCGGCGACCAGGACGAGCGCCGCAGGGTCCTCGCGCTCCTCATCCACGGGGACGCGGCGCTCGCCGGCCAGGGCGTCGTCGCCGAGACTCTCAACTTCTCGCAGCTGCCCGGCTACCGCACAGGGGGCACGGTCCACTTCGTCATCAACAACCAGATCGGCTTCACGACCGACCCGCGCGATGCCCGCTCCACCCGCTACTGCACCGACGTGGCGAAGATGATCGAGGCGCCCATCTTCCACGTGAACGGCGACGATCCGGAGGCCGTGTGCATGGTCTCCCAGCTCGCGCTCGACTTCCGCGTGCGCTGGAAGCGCGACGTGTTCGTCGACATGTACTGCTTCCGCAGGCACGGCCACAACGAGACCGACGAGCCGACGTTCACGCAGCCGATGCTGTACAGGACGATCGCGGCCCATCCCCAGGTCTCGGCCATCTACACCGCGGCTCTCGTCGCCGAAGGCACGATCTCCGCCGGCGAGGGCGACGCGATCAAGGACGAGTACTCCGCCTCGCTCGAGGCCAACCTCGCCAAGGCGAAGGAGCGCGAGGCCGCGAGGGCCGCGAAGAAGGGCCGCACCTCGAGCCCGTTCAAGGGGTCGACGGCGCAGTTCCAGCCCGAGTACCACCACACGCCCGTCGTCACGAGCGTGCCGGCGGAGGAGATCGACCGCATCGTGCGCGGGCTGACGGTGATCCCGGATACCTTCAAGGTGAACCCCAAGATCCGGCGCCTCCTGGACGCCCGCGCGCAGGCGCACCGGGACGGC
>Ga0265318_10001115_pt1 | contig 16823 bp, 13 predicted proteins | sample 4821metaG_FD_192431 | JGI IMG/M metagenome (GOLD analysis project Ga0265318, IMG submission 192431) | Rhizosphere microbial communities from Carex aquatilis grown in University of Washington, Seatle, WA, United States - 4-8-21 metaG | ecosystem: Host-associated > Plants > Roots > Rhizosphere >... | reverse complement strand
AACCCATCGCTTGGTCTCGACGAAAATCACCAGGCTTCTAGTGTCCCGTCTCAGCGACGCGGTGAAGAATCCGCCTGCTGGAGGGTGAGCTGGCAGAAGCGAGAGACGCTGGCGAGGATCTCGTCGGCGGTCTTGGTCCACACGAAGGGCTTGGGGTCTTCGTTGTGCACCTCGATGTAGCGACGGATGGCGTCTTCCAGCTCGCGCGTGCTGCGATGGCCGCCGCGCTTGATCTGTCGCTCCGTGAGCAGGCCAAACCAGCGCTCGACGAGATTCAGCCAGCACGAGTAGGTCGGGGTGAAGTGCACATGAAAGCGCTTGTGACGCCCAAGCCAGCGTTTGACGGTGGGATGCCCGTGCGTCGCGTAGTTGTCGACGATCACGTGCACGTCGAGGTCCGGCGGCACTTCCGCGTCGATGCGCTGCAGGAAGCGGCGAAACTCCGAGGAGCGATGCTTCGGGAAGCACTCACCGATGACCTTGCCGGTGGCGACGTCGAGCGCAGCAAAGAGTGTCGTCGTGCCGTTGCGCAGGTAGGTGGGCGTGACGCGCTCGGGCTGTCCGAAAACCATCGGCAGCACGGGCTGGGTTCGGTTCAGCGCTTGAATCTGCGACTTTTCGTCGACGCAGAGGACCACGACGTGATCGGGCGGGTTCATGTACAGGCCCACGACGTCGCGCAACCTGGTCATTGGTCAACCCCTCCGCGCATCTCAGGACGATCCGCGCACGCAACGCGAGCCCCTGCGACACCGTGCGGCCGTTGGCGTAGCGCTCCAGCGCTTCACGCTCCTCCGCCGCTACGATCAGCTCCTTCTTCGGTCGTCCGATCGATCCCGTGCGCTTCGCCATGCCCCGGTAGACGGAGCTTCGCACGATGGATTCACTTCCTCATCAAGTCATGGAGACGGGACACTAGACCGGGGAGCTCGCCGACGGCGATCCGGACGCTCTCGGTCGCGATCGAGGAAGCCCAGGAACTCGTCCGATTTCGCTCTGGGTCGCGATCCATCCGCCCTCAACCGCGATTCATCCGCTCTGGGTCGCGATCCATCCGCCCTCAACCGCGATCCATGCGCTCCGGGTCGCGATTCATCCGCTCTCCACCGCGATCCATCTGCCGTCAACCGCGATCCATGCGCTCTGGGTCGCGATCTATCCGCTCTGGATCGCGATTCATCGGCTCTCCACCGCGATCCATCCGCCGTCAACCGCGATCCATCCGCTCTCCACCGCGATCCATCCGCCCTCAACCGCGATTCATCCGCTCTGGATCGCGATTCATCCGCCCTCGACCGCGATCCATGCGCTCTGGATCGCGATTCATTCGCTCTTGAACGCGCTCGAGGCGCTCACGACCTGGTCCCATTCGCTCTGGATCGCGATCCAGAGGCACTGGATCGCAAACGAGAGGCTCCTGGCCTCATCCGGTGCGCTCTGGACCGGGGTGGAGAACCTCATCATCGCGATCAAGAGGCTCAAGGCATCATCCGACTCGCTCTGGATCGCGATCGAGACGCTCTAGATCGAGTTTTGTCCGCTCGGCTTGCCGATCCGGAGGCTCTGAATCGCGGTTCCGAGGCTCACGACCGCGCTTCTTCCGCTCCGGATGTCCGGTCGGAGGCTCACGGGCGCCTCCGTTCCGCTACGGGCCGAGATCCGGACGCTCTAAACGCGATCGACGAGCTCATGACCTCGTCCGATTCGCTCTGGATCGCGATCCCGACGCGCTGGATCGCAATCAAGAGGCTCCTGGCCTCATCCGGCTCTCTCGGGATCGCGGTTGAGAAGCGCGTCATCGCGGTCAAGAGGCTCAATGCCTCATCCGATTGGCTCTGGATTGCTAGGGCAATTCCACCGATCGCAGAGCGTGGGCGAGCCAAGACGCGTGCAGGGCGACGCGCGAGAGCACGACCCCCTGATGCAGTAGCGCCAGCACGACGAGCGCACCGCCGCCCCGACCTCCGATCCGGGTCGCCACGGCCGCGGCGGCGAGCACGGGCGCCAGTGCGCTGAGCGCGCGCCAGGCCCACGCCCACCACATGGGAAGGGGTGCACGGCCGAACACGCGCGCACCGAGGACGATGGCGCGCAGTCCCTTCGCCCGCGCGCAGACCACCGCGGCGCGCGCCAAGTCGTGCACTACGCCCAGCCCCGACGCGAGCACTACGAAGACCAGCCCCACCGCGATGGCGACACGCTCGGCTCGCGCCTCCCCCCAGGCGTCGGAGAGCCCGGCGTGGGTCCCCGCGGCGATCAACGCACCGACCCCAAGGGTGGATGCCTCGGCCACGCCCATGAGCAACAAGAGCCAGAGGAGCGACGGCATCGCGCGCGCCGCGCCTTCCAGGCTGCGCACCAGGCCAACCGCGCGGCGGTCGCGCACTCCGTATGCCATGGCGATCATGACCGCTGCCATCGGCACGAGGCCGATCATCGCGGCGACGCCAAGCGCAATCTCGGTGGATGCCCTCATCGGCGCCAGCCCGCGCGCCTGGTGCCAAACGAAATCGAGGAGCGCATGCCCACCCGCGTCCCAGAGCGGCCCGTCGCCGCGCGGATGAGTGCCGTAGGTGGCCCCGACCAGCGACGCCGCTGGCCAGCTCACCGTGACCGCCAGAGCGCTCTGCCATCCCCACAGACCGGCGAGCGCCCACGGGTGGCGGCGCGCGCGAATTGCGTCCGTCTCGCGCAAGAAGAGCTGTCTCACGGGGACACGGCCTGAACGGCGAGCTGCATCCAGTACGTCGCGCGCTCGAACGTCCGCGGTGCCCACGCGCCTGCGCCCGGTGCTGCACCATGGTTGTTTCCCAGGTTCATGTCGACGAGCACACGGTCACCCGGGTCGGCGACCGCCGTGCGAAGGGCTACCTGGCCGTGCCACGTCCACCGCTTCCAGTCGCCATCGCCGTCCCACCGCTCGCGGCGGGTCGATCCGTCGGCGAACGTCAACTCCACGTCCACCGGGAACGACAGCGTCCCGCGCCGGCGCACGAGCACGGAGCTGTCCCATCCTCCCGCGCGGCTTGGGCCCGGCTCGATCTTCTCGCGCTTGCCGTCGTGGTCGAAGACGCCCGCCTCGCGCTCTGCCTCGTGCGTCCACACGCCGTCCACCACGTAGTCGACCCAACCTTTGTCGAACAGCGCGGTGCGCAGCGACGCGGCGGCGCGATCGCCCATCACATCGCGGAAAGCGCCGATGAGCTCCTCAGGGCCTGGGTGCTGGAAGCGGTACCGGCGCGCGTAGTTACCGAGGGCCCGGGACACGGGCTCGTCGCCGTAGACGCGCGCCAGCGTGCCGACGACGGCCGCCGTGCGCGCGTAGACAAGGCGCTCGTAGCTTCCGCCCGTCGAGAACGCGTCCGCCGCCTGCGCGACCGGCTCGTCGTGGACGCCCATGTTCCCGCCGACGGCCTGTACGGCCGCGTCGCTCAGGAGGAGCCCCGAAAAGTCCACCAGTGACCCGTCGCCGCGCCACTTGGCCATCGCGTCGACCTCGGCAAACTGGTTGATGCCCTCGTCGAGCAGCGGCCACGAATGCTCGTCGGTCGCGACCATGCCGTAAAACCACTGGTGTCCGAGCTCGTGGACAGTCACCATTTCTGGCATCCGCTCCCCGGCGGGACCCCACCACGGGCCGTCGCCGGTGATGAGCGTCGGGTACTCCATACCCCCGGCTTCTTGCGCGTCTTCCGGGGGATGCACCACGGTCAAGACGTCGTACGGATAGCGACCGTAGCGCGCCGAATAATACGGCAACGCGAAGCGCACCGCGGCCATTTCGCGCCGCGCTACGCGCTCATAGCCCGGCGGAAAAAGCAGCGTGACGTCGACGCCGTCGATGGCCTCTCGCAGCGTGCGGTACTGGTCCCAGGCCGTCCACGCGAAGTCGTGGACGTCGCGCTGCACGTGGCGCTCAATGCGCCGGCGATCGGCGAGGCGAGACGCGACGAGGGGGCCCGTGGCGCCCACCGCGAACTGCTCGGGAACGTCGATCGTCACGTCGTAAGTGCCGAAGTCCGCATAGAACTCCGACAGGTGATGAAATGCAAAATGCGCCCACCGCCCGTCGCGCTCGAGGCGAGCGATCTTCGGAAACCACTGCCCCACCATGTAGAAGCTATCCCGGTAGCCCGTGCGCTCGACGACGATCGGCAGCTTGTCGTCGAAGACGATATCGAGCAAAATGCGGTCTCCCGGTGCGACCTCCCGCGGCAGCGGAACGCGCACGTCCGTCTCGTCCGGATCGCCGGGCCGGTGTAGCTCGGCGGTCGACCAGAGGTCGATCGGCGAGCCGCCAGGGTCGCGCAGCGCCAGCTTGCGAACGTCCACCCACCCCCAGTCCTCGGGGGGAACGCTTCCTCGCCCCCCAACCCGCTCGCGGAGAAACGTCGAAGAGTCGTTCTTGAATGCGTTCAAGTAGAGGTGCAGCCAAAGCTCGCGAGTCGGCACCCCACTGGTGTTGCGCCAGGCGATCGTCCCCTCGCCGTGGACCACGTGGGTCGGTGGATCGAGCGTCGCGCGCAGGGTGTAGTCGACGACGTCCTCGGCGTGCGGCGGGAGCGCGGCGTCGTCCAGTGCGCGGGCGGCAGGGTTCGCAGCGCGCACTGGGGTTGTGCCGGGCATGACCAGCGCGAACAGCAGGGCAGAGTAGGGGGCCCGGCGCACGGCAGCTATCATCCGCCTCGTGCTTGGCCGGTAGCAAGGCGTCCACCGCGTGACCAACCAACCCAACGCAACCGTCATCATTCGCGAGGCCCTGGCCGGTAGCGGCGTCGAGCTCGTCGCGTCATGCAGCGCGGAGGCCTACGACGCCGCAGCACCGGAAGCGTTCCGGTCGTCGGCCTGCCTGCCGGGGGCGCGTGGTCTGGTGGTGGCCGGAAGCGCCGGACCGGCTCTCTGGCGGAGGTTTCGCCGTGACATGGGCGCGGGTCCCGGCCGATGGGACGAAGCGCATCCTCTCGATCGATTCGTGGCCACAACCGTCGTGCGGGCCGAGAGTGCCCTCGAGTCGCGCGGCGTCCGCTTCCGTCGCTTCGAGGCGGCGTTCCACGCAACGCCCCGTGTGGACTTTGTCGCGATGGCTCGGCTGGTAGGGCTCGGCTCACCCGGGCCTTTTGGAATGTTGATCCACCCCGAGCACGGGGCGTGGTGGGCGCTGCGCGTCGCATGGCTGGTCGATTCCGACGTCGATCCGCCGATCGATGTCCGTTCCCCCCCGTGCGCTGGTTGTGACGCCCCCTGCGTCGGAGGCGTGTCAAACGCCTCCGGGATCGCCCGGGCGACGGTCGAAGCACGGTCCCGCTGCGTGGTGGGTCAAGACGCGCGCTACGACGACGACCAGATCGCTTACCACTACGACCGCGCAGCCGCCGTGGCGCGCTTCCGCGCCCAGTGACAGCAAGAGCGATCACGCCCCGAGAGATCGCCTACACTACGCCCGCCCAAACATGCAACGCAAAGCAGGCGTCGTCCTGCCGCTCTTCTCCATCCGAACCCGCCACGACTGGGGTATCGGCCAGATCACCGACCTCCCCGCGTGCGCCGCGTGGCTCCGGGGAGCCGGCCAGCGCCTCCTTCAGATCCTGCCCCCGCACGAGCTGTCCGCCGGCGAGAGCAGTCCCTACGGCGCGCTGACCGCCTTCGGGATCGACCCGATCTACGTGGGGCTGGAAGCAATCGAAGACCTGGACGCCGGCAGAGTCGACCAAGCGCTTGGCGACGAAGGCATGCGCACGCTCGATCGCGTGCGGTCCGCCGAGCGCGTGGATTATGACGTGGTGCGTCCGCTCAAGATGCGGGTGTTCCGCGCCGCGTTCGAAGCGTTTCACACGCGCGAGTGGGAGATGGGAACGGCACGGGCGAAGCGCCTCGCCAATTTCATGCAGCGGGAGCGGGCTTGGCTGGACGACCTCGCGCTCTACGCCGTGTTGCGTGAATCGCACCGGGGCTGGAGCTGGACGACTTGGCCCCAGGACGAGCGCGACCGCTCGCCATCGGTGCTCCACAGCGCGCGCGACGATCATGCCTTGCGCGTGCTCGAAGTCGCCTACATGCAATGGACGCTGCTCGAGCAATGGGATGCGGCGCGCTGGCGCATGGGCGAGATGGGTGTGGACCTGATGGGCGACATCCCGTTCATCGTGGGCTCCGAGAGCGCAGACGTGTGGTCGCGTGCGTCCCAGTTTCAGCTTCACGTCGCGCTCGGCGCTCCGCCGGACGACTTCTCGGCCGACGGTCAAGACTGGGGCCTGCCGGCCTACGACTGGCTCGCGATGGAAGCAGACGACCTGGCGTGGCTCCGAGCTCGTGCGCGTCACGCCGCACGCCTCTACGATCGCTTCCGGTTGGACCACGTGGTCGGCTACTTTCGCCAGTGGGTGAAGATCAAAAACGGGCGCGACCGCGGACGCTTCGATCCCGAAGGGCCGGAGGCCCAGCAGGCGCGCGGGCTGCGCGTGCTCGGAGCGATGATCGAAGAGGTTCGGGGCGCTCCGCAGAACGTGCCGCCCCCTCGCGCAATCGCCGAAGATCTCGGCGTCATCCCGCCGTTCGCGCGCGATGTGCTGCGGCGGCTCGAGATGCCCGGCTACCGCGTCTTGCCTTGGGAGAAGGACGATGGGGTTCTCCGCGACGCGGGGGCGTTTCCCACCGCCAGCGTCGCGTCGTGGAGCACCCACGACACCCTGCCGATCGTCGCCTGGTGGGACGAGCTCCCGGAGGCAGACCGCGCCCAGTTCTCGAAAAAGGCGGGCGTCGACCCGTCGATGGACGACGACGCCCGCTCACTCGCCTTGCTGCGCTACCTCTACGGCGCCAAGTCCGATTTGGCGCTCGCGCTCGCCCAAGAGCTCTTGGGTACTCGGGAGCGCATCAACACGCCGGCCACCGTCGGACCCCACAACTGGAGCTGGCGCTTGCCGCGGCCCATCGAGGACTTGGCGTCCGACGGGCGCCTGCGCGCGCGCTTCGAGGCGATCCGTGGTCTAGTCGACGCCGCGGGCCGATAACTGGCAATATCGGCCGGCAGGCGCCCCGAGGCGGGCGCGAGGACGAGCATCGACCGATGACCGCAGAAAGAGTCGATCCGGGAGACCCTGACCCCCTCGGCGCGACCTGGGATGGCCGCGGCGTCAACTTCGCCTTGTTCAGCGAGAACGCGACGGCGGCGACCCTGTGCCTGTTCGACGGGGACGGGCGCGAGACACGCATCGGCGTTCCGTCGCGCACGGCCAACGTCTGGCACGCATACGTGCCCGGGCTTGCGCCGGGGCAGCGATATGGATGGCGCCTGCATGGCCCCTACGACCCGCGCGAAGGGAACCGCTTCAACCCGAACAAACTGCTGGTCGACCCGTATGCACGCGCGCTCGACGGCGCTGTCGATATGCGCGGGCCGGTGTTCGCTTATCCGCGGGATCGCAGGCTGGACGACCTGACCTTCGACGACCGCGACGACGCGTTCGCCAAGCCGAAGGCGATCGTCGCGAACGATGCGTTCGACTGGGCGGGCGATCGGCGGCCTCGCGTGCCGTGGGCTGACTCGGTGCTCTACGAGCTCCACGTCAAAGGCTTCACGAAGCTGCACCCGTTCGTTTCCGAGGAGCTGCGGGGTACTTTCCTCGGGCTCGCTTCCGACGCCGCGATTGCCCACTTGAAGTCCGTCGGGGTCACCACTCTCGAGCTCCTGCCCGTGCACGAGCATCTCGACGAGCCCGGCGTCGTCGCTCGCGGGATGGTCAATTATTGGGGATACAGCACATTGGGGTTCTTTGCTCCCGACCGCCGCTTCGCCACGCCGGGAGGCGACGCCGTTCGCGAGTTCAAAGAGATGGTCAAGCGGCTGCACGCCGCGGACATCGAGGTCATTCTCGACGTCGTCTACAACCATACTTGCGAGGGCGACGAGCTCGGGCCGACGGTGTCGCTGCGCGGCATCGACAACCGCGTCTATTACCGGCTAAAGCCGCACGATCCACGCCAGTACATCGACTACAGCGGGTGCGGCAACACGCTCAACGCGCCGCATCCCCAGGTCATCAAGCTCGTCTGCGACAGCCTGCGCTACTGGGCCAGCGAGATGCACGTCGACGGGTTCCGCTTCGACCTCGCCCCCGCGCTCGCGCGCACCCCAGCCGGCGACTTCGACCGCATCGCCACGTTTCTCGCAGCCGTGCACCAAGACCCGATCCTGTCGCGGGTCAAACTGATCGCCGAGCCGTGGGATCTCGGTACCGCGGGCTATCAAGTCGGCAACTTCCCGGTGCTCTGGAGCGAATGGAACGGCCGCTATCGCGACACGACGCGGGCCTTCTGGCGTGGGGAGCCCAAAGTGGTCGCCGATCTCGGATACCGCCTGACCGGCTCGAGCGATCTCTTCGCGGACGACGGCCGCCGTCCGCACGCAAGCGTCAATTTCCTTACGACGCACGACGGCTTCACGCTGCGCGATCTCGTGAGTTACGAGACGAAGCACAACGAGGCGAACGGCGAAGACAACAAGGACGGTCTGGACGGCAACACGAGCCAGAACTGCGGCGTCGAAGGGGAGACGCTCGACCCCCAAGTGATCGCGATGCGCCGACGCATCGCGCGTAGTCTCCTGTCGACGCTCTTCGTGTCGCAAGGCGTGCCCATGCTCGGGATGGGCGACGAAGTCTGGCGCACGCAGCAGGGGAACAACAATCCGTACTGCCACGACTCGCCGCTGACTTGGGTCAACTGGCAAATCGACGACGAAAAGCGAGCGATGCTCGAGTTCGTGCGATCGCTCGCTTCCGTGCGCAGAGCGCATCCTGCTCTGCGCCGCGGCGACTTTCTTCGCGGGGCACCGCTCCCGGGCGCTCGGGCGAAGGACATCGTGTGGCTGCGCCCGGACGGGCAGGAAATGCGCGCCGAGGATTGGGCCGCTCCCGAGCAGGCCGCGCTGGCATTTCGCCTCGACTCCTGCGGCGTCGATCACGGGCGAAACGCGGAAGGCTCCGCGCCGGGGGGCAAGACGCGGGACGCGGCCTTGTTCGTCATGATGAATGGCGAGCGCGAGCCGCTGCGGTTCGCCCTTCCGGCACCGGACCTCGGAGCGGCGTGGACGATCCTCGTCGACACGCGCGACGAGCCGCGAACCGGGGAAACCGCGCGCGCCGGTGCCTTGGTCGAGCTCGAGCAGGGGAGTCTCGTTGTTTGGGTCGAGGCGGAGATCTAGTTCGACCGCGCGATCAATGCGCTGCCGGTGCCCCACCCCTCGCGGGCGGCCGATGCGCGAGCCACACGAGGGGCACCATCATCGCCGCCGCCACGGCGAGCAGCCAGAGCGCGTCGAGGTAGGCGAGCTGCGTGGATTGCTGGACCAACTGCCGATACATCGCCGCCGTGGCCTGTTTCGCGGCGTCGAGGGAGGTCGCGCCCGCTTGCCCGAGAGCCCGGGCGATCCCGTCGAGCTTCGTTTGGTACGCGACGTCGAAGGCTGTCGTGTGCGCCGAGAGAGTCGCTTGATGCACTTGGGCCCGGCGCGCGACCAGGGTGGTCACGAAAGCAATTCCAATGTCTCCCCCCATGTTGCGTGAGAGATTCATGATCCCGCTCACCTGGTTGAATTTCTGGGGTGGAACACCCGCGTACGAAATCGTTTGGATGGGGACAAAGAGGAAGGCCAGGCCAACCGATTGCAGCGCGCGCAGCTCGACGGCTGTCGCGAAGTCCATCTGCAAGTCCATCTTCCTCGACATGTAGAACATCGAGCCACTGAGCACCGAGAAGCCGAACGCGACCAGAATGCGGGTGTCAACCCGGGAGACGAGCCGTCCGACGAGCGGAAGCAGCGCGATGACCACGAGGCCCCCGGGCGACAGTGCCATCCCCGACTGTTGTGCCGTGTATCCCATCAACACTTGGAGATACTGGGGCAGGAGCACCGTGGACCCGTAGAGCGCGAGGCCGAGCATCAGCATCAACGCGTTGGCGACCGCAAAGCTTCGCCGCTGGAACATCCTCAGGTCGACGATCGGATGATCGTGTTTGAGCTCCCAGACCGTGAACGACACGAGCGTCGCAGCCGCGACGAGCGAGAATCCCGTTATGAACGAAGAATGAAACCAGTCTTCTTCTTGGCCCTTGTCGAGAACGACCTCCAGGCACCCGAGCCCCGTCGCGATCAGCCCGAGGCCGAGCCAATCGATTCCCCCGCTGTGCTGCTTGGCCTCGCGCAGGTGCGGTGGGTCGGTGACGAACCGATGCGAGAGCATGAGCGATGCGATACCGACGGGAACGTTGATGAAGAACACCCAGCGCCAGTGGAAGTTGTCGGTGATGAATCCGCCCAGCGTAGGCCCAATCGCGGGTGCGAGGACGACCGCCATTCCGTAGACGGCCATGGCCATGCCGCGTTTGGCGGGCGGGAATGTGTCGGCCAAGATCGCCTGCTCGCTCGGGCCAAGGCCGCCGCCGCCAACCCCCTGCAGGACCCGAAAGAAGATGAGCGCCCCCAGGTTGGGCGCGATGCCGCAGAGGAACGACGAGATCGTGAAGAGCGCGACGCAGGACATGTAGAACCGCTTGCGGCCGACCTTGGTGGAGATCCATCCACTGATGGGCAAGACGACGGCGTTCGAGACGAGATATGACGTCAAGACCCACGTGCTCTCGTCTTGGCTCACCGACAGGCTTCCCGCGATGTGCGGCAGAGAGACGTTGGCGATGCTCGTGTCGAGCACCTCCATGAACGTGGCCATCGTGACGACGAGGGCGATCGCCCACGGATTGCGCCCTCCGGTCCACCCCGTGGCGAAATAGTCGGGCGGCTTGGGCCCCGATGGGGGCGGGTTGGCCGCCGTCTGGCTCATCGCACCGTCACTCTCGGCACGACGCTCATCCCGATGCGAAGGCGTTCGAGGCCGGTCTGCCCTGCGTCCATGCGGAGGCGGACGGGAATGCGCTGCACCACCTTCACGAAGTTCCCGGAGGCGTTCTCGGGCGGTAGAACGCTCAGACGAGAGCCCGTCGCTCCGCCGACGCTCTCTACGTTGCCATGCAAGTCGAGGTCGAGCGCGTCGACATGAATGGTAGCCGGCAGCCCGGGCTGCACCCTCTCGAGCTGAGTCTCGCGGTAGTTGGCGGTCACCCACAGCCCTTCGATCTGGGCGATGGCGATCACTTGCTGCCCAGGCGCGACGTGGTCCCCCAAGGCGATCGATTTTTTGGCCACGATTCCCGAAATGGGCGCGACGATCCTCGTGTACGAAAGGTTCTTCTGGGCCTCGGCCAGCTGCGCCTCGGCCAGATCGAGCGTGGCCTTTCGAAAGACGACCGAGGCCTGCCGCGTGGCGAGCTGGCGGGGCGCGTTCGACTGAACCTCCGCCAAGCGGCCTTGCACCGCGAGGATCAAGGCCTGCTGCTGCGCGACGCGGTCTTTCGCAGCGGCGAGCGATTGCGCGAGCGCCTCCACGTTGGCCGCGGAGGCTGCGGCATTGTTGTTGCGAAGGTCGAAGTCGGACTGCGACACGGCCCCCTGCGCCACGAGCTTCGCGGAACGCTCTTTCTCCACCTGCGCCTGCCGGTCGTTCGCCGCGGCCTGGGCGAGCTGCGCCGTGAGCTGGTCGACGTCCTTGCGGGAAGCCGAGAGCGCCGCCTGGGCGGAGGCCAGATCGGAGTGCGCCGAGGTGACCGCGCTCTTGCTCGACGCCACGGTGATCGGCACCGACGGATCCTCGGACGCGAGCTGGGCCTGCGCCTGGGCGACCTGGGCCTTGGCCTGTTCGAGCGCGATCTGAAGGTCGGTTGTGTCGATCTCGGCGAGGACGTCGCCTGTCTTCACGGCCTGGTTTTCGACGACATACACGGCGCTCACGTTGCCGCTGACGCGTGGGCTCACGCTGCTGATGTTCCCGTCGATCTGCGCATCGTCGGTGTCTTCGAAGCGGCGGGCATGCAGCCAGTACAAGACCGCGGCGACGCCTATCGCGACTGCGGCGCCGATCGCGAGGAGGCGGCGTCGCCCGGTGGAACGAGGTGCCGCGGTCACCGCAGCGGCGGCTGGAATGGTTTGTTCGGCCATCGATCGGAGAGGGAGATCCGGCTGGGGGAGCGGGAATGGTGTTTGGGGCAAGGTGACCGAGCGGTCAATACTGGTCCGATGCGTCAGCCGGACGCTGCGTTACGCCGCTGCAGCGCGCTTGCGCGCGTGGTAAGCGTTCCCCTCGTGAATCCCGACCGCGTGGACCTCGCGGCCGTGCCGCGCGACGTGCTCGACCTTTGCGAAAGGTTGCGCTCCCAGGGTAAGCGCGCGTGGATCGTCGGCGGATGTGTGCGCGACATGCTCGTCGGCCGATGCGCGAACGATTGGGACGTCGCCACCGATGCGCGTCCGAAGGAGCTCTTGCGCATCTTCCCGCGAGCCGTTCCGACTGGGATCGAGCACGGCACGGTCACCATCGTGAAGGACGGGCATCACTACGAAGTGACCACACTTCGTGGCGAAGGAACGTACTCGGACGGGCGGCGACCCGACTGGGTCGAGTTCGTCGACGACATCACGGCAGATCTCGCACGCCGGGACTTCACCGTGAACGCGATGGCCCTCGATCCCCTCGACGGCAAACTCATCGACCCGTTCGACGGCCGGGGCGACCTGTCTCGGGGCCTGCTTCGCGCCGTGGGCGACCCGAGGGAACGATTCGCCGAGGACGGGCTTCGCGTCTTGCGTGCCGCGCGGTTCGTCGCGACGTTGGAGTTGACGCTCGACGCGGCTACCGAGGCGGCCGTCCGGCCGACGCTCGACACATACCGAAAGGTTGCGCACGAGCGCGTGCGCGACGAATGGATCAAGACGATGAAGGCCCGCGCGCCGTCGAGCGCGTTCGAGGTCATGCGACGTACGGGCATACTGGACGTGACGTGTCCGGAGCTGATGGAGGGCGTCGGCATGGAACAGAACAAATGGCACGCGTACGACGTCTGGCGCCACGGGCTCGAATGCATGGACGCATGCACGGGAGACCCGATCCTGCGAATCGCCGCGCTCTTGCACGACGTCGGCAAGCCGCGCACCCGCGCGTGGTCGGACAAGACCGCCGACTATACGTTTTACGATCACGACCGGGTGGGCGCGGAGATCGCCGAGCCGATAGCGATGCGCTTGCGCTTTTCGAATGACGAGCGCGCGCGAATCGTCTCGCTTGTCCGAAACCACTTGTTTCATTACTCCGACGAGTGGGCAGACGCCGCGGTGCGCCGATGGATCCGCCGCGTGGGGCTCGATCGCCTCGAGGACCTCTACGCGCTCAACGAGGCGGATGTTCGCGCGAAAGGGCGGAACTTCGAGCTGGACCTCGCGGCGCTCGCTGCGCTGAAGGCGCGCGTTGCTCGGGTCATGGCCGCGGGAGCCGCGCTGTCGACCCGGGACCTCAAAGTGAACGGGCACGACCTCATCCGCGAGCTCGGGGTCGCGCCAGGCCGGGTCATCGGCGAAGTCCTCGACGCCCTCCTCGAAGCGGTCATCAGCGACCCCGGCGTCAACGACCGGGATGCTCTGCTCGCGCGGGCGCGAGAGCACCTGAACATGAAGGCTTCGTGATGGCCCGGCAGGTTGGGCGCGTGACGCGCATGGGCGCCGCGGCTGCGCTCCTCGTGTCCGGTTGGGCGCCTCGCGCGACGGCGCAAGTGGCCGCGCCGGCCCCGGAAGTGATTTCGATTGGGGACTGGCAGCTGGCCCCGATCCTGGAAGTTCGCGCGCGCGGCGAGTACGCGCTCGGCGTCGACGGTCAGGATTGGGTCTCGCTCACCCAGCGGGCGCGGCTGGGCGTCGACGTCCAGCGGGGCCCGGTCGAAGGCCGCGTCGTCGTGCAAGATACGCGGCTGTTCTATGTCACGGGGGACGCGAAGCCCGCGTGGGGCCTCGCGCCTCTGGCGCTGACCACCGCGTTCGAAGCGTGGGCGGAGGCGCGCTCGGCGTCGGTCCGACCGGCTTTCGTCCGCGTCGGACGCCAGCCTGTGGCCTGGGGGGAGGGGCGGCTGCTCGGGATCGCCGACTGGTCGCCGGTGCCGCGGTCGCTCGACGCCGTGCGCGGGGGGCTTTCGGCGGGAGACACGGCGTTCGAGCTCTTGGCGGCAAGCCTGTCGGACCCGTCGGTGTTGCTGGGCGGCGCCTATGGGGAGCTCTTCGGGGCCCGAGGGCAGTGGGCGCTGCATCCGTTGTTCGCGGTCGAGGGGTACGTGCTCGTCCGGCTGGCGCAAAGCACACCGGGACCAGCGATCGAAAGCTCGGTGCGCGGTCAGACGTACACCGCGGCGCTGCGCCTGCACGGCGACGCCTACGCCTGGACGTGGGGCGCCGAGGGCGCCTACCAGATCGGCCGGGCGCAGGCGATCAACGGTGGCGAAAACCGCGCCGCGTGGGCGGCGGCGGGGCACGTCGCGCACACGTTCGAGCGCGTCCTGCTGCTGCCAACCGTCCGTCTCGGTCTCTCGTACGCCAGCGGCGACGACGGAGGAGCGACGTACCGGGCCTTCGACTCGCTGCTTCCGGACGTGCACGTCTGGCATGGGGCCATGGATCTGTTCGCGTGGTCGAACGAGGAAGAAGTGAGCGCGCGCGCGGCGATCGCGCCCTTTACCGATGCGACTGCGGCGGTGGAATACCGCTATGCGCGCCTCGCCCAGCCGGGAGGTGCATGGCTGAACGCCTATCTAACCCCCATCGGCGAGGCGCCCACCAACACGAAGGCCGACCTCGGACATGAGATCGACGCCGTGCTGACCTGGTCTCCCTGGGTCCCCGTCGAGCTGACGGGGGGCTATTCGGTGCTGCTGATGGGCGACGGCGCGCGGGCAGCGCTGCTGGCATCCGCGCCCGCCCAGGCGACACCGAGCGTCTCGCACTTGGCCTATGCGCAAGCGACGCTCCGCCTGCCGTAGCTGTGACGAGGCGGCGGCACGCGCGCACCGTCGGTCGGGGCTGCCGCGCTAATACTCGCCGAAGAGGTCCTGGATGCGCGACTCGAGCGCGATAGCGATCTTGTAGAGCGAGGAGATCGACGCGCTCGACTCGGCACGCTCGATCTGCGACAGCAGCGACACGCTCAACCCCGTCCGGCGGGACATTTGCTTTAGGGTCAGATCCTTCTCTTTGCGAAGGTTGCGGATCGTGTCGCCGATGACCCGATGGAGCTGCTCTTCCGGCGTGCGCGCGAGACCCTTCTTGCGCATCACCCGCGAGATGACCTCGCGGAACTCGTCGACGTTGAACGGCTTCTTGATGTAGTCGACGGCGTCGAGCTTCATCGACGCGACGGCGCTCTCGAGGTTCGGAAACCCGGTGAAAATGACGACGGCGATGTCGGTGTCGAGCTTGCGGATTCGGCGCAAGACTTCGATTCCGTCCAGCTTGGGCATCATCAGGTCGAGGATGATGAGGTGGTAGCCGCCGTGACGGACTTCTTCTTCCACTCCTGTCGGATCGGTGAGCGTCTTGACTTGGAAGCCGTCGCGCTCGAGCAACGTCTGCATGTACTCGCAGATGGCTTTGTCGTCGTCGACGATGAGGATTCGAACAGCCGGGAGCTCGGGGGGCATCATGGACCTTTTTCGGGCGGGCCCATCGACGACAGGGGGGACGGCGCTGCGGGGGGGCGGGGCGTTCATGGTGATGACTCCATTGGACAGCGTGGCTCGGTACCGCGATCCGTCCGCCCTGGAATAGGAGCGGTGGCGGTTACAGTATTACTTAACATGCGAAGTCGAGGTCGCAAAGGTCGAGACGCATTTTTTAGGCGTTTTCATGGAGATTGCAGGCTTGCAGTCCTGTTGTAGCGGTCGGTTCAGCTACGAACGTCCACGAAACGGATTGACGAAGCGCGCCGCGCCCGTCATAAGGGGCAGCCGCCCAGGCACGAGCGCCTACTCGCGGCGGAAACGGGGCGTAGCGCAGCCTGGTAGCGCACTCGGTTCGGGACCGAGGAGTCGGAGGTTCAAATCCTCTCGCCCCGACAAATCAGTACGATTTGCAGGAAAAACAGTGCAAACGCGGCGGACGGCGGGTTCGTGTCCCACCAGTGTCCCAGCTACTTCGCCTCCGCTAGTCGGTCCATGGCGGACCGGAGGTCGGCCGCTGTAGCATGCGCGTACCTCTGGGTAATCTCGAGCGTCGAGTGACCGGCCAGGACCCGTATGGCCTCCAGTCCGGCCCCTCGCCGAATCAGCTCGCTGATGAAGGCGTGGCGCAGCGAGTGGAAGGACCAGCGGCGAATGCCCTGCTGCTTCAGAAACTTCCAGAAGCGGTAGAGCGCCTCCTGGCGGCGCGGCGCCGTGCCGTCGCCCGAAGTGATGTCGCGGAGCGCCGGAGTTCGACGTTACGGTAGGGTGACGAGGCGGGCGCCGTGGCACGATGTGGAAACCGTGTGCGGCTCGATCCTGGCGCGCGACATCCCCTCGCGAGTACGCGCTCTTCGCGCCTGGATCGGAGCCATTGCATGCGTTCTTCTTCCGGCCGCATCGTGGCTGGACGGCTCAGGGACATTTGCGTGGGCGATGTACTCCCGCGCAGGTGAGTTCTGCATCGACCTCGTTGCGTTCGATGCGGACGGAACACCCCATCGGCGAAATCCCACGCTGCTCGCCGGCCACGCCGGTTTCGGTGCCGCGCCGCTCCTGGCCGGATCCGATCACTGGCGACAGGGGCCATCGATGGCCATCCTTCGTCACCATATGGGCGCCCTCGCGGAGTATGCGTGCTCCGAGACGGGGGCGGCCTCGGTCGAAGTCACCCTTCACGAACGCGTCCTCGGGGGCACCGAACGCACAACGACGCGCCGCCGCGGGTGCGTCCGGTGACG
>Ga0265318_10001113_pt1 | contig 16874 bp, 14 predicted proteins | sample 4821metaG_FD_192431 | JGI IMG/M metagenome (GOLD analysis project Ga0265318, IMG submission 192431) | Rhizosphere microbial communities from Carex aquatilis grown in University of Washington, Seatle, WA, United States - 4-8-21 metaG | ecosystem: Host-associated > Plants > Roots > Rhizosphere >... | reverse complement strand
CGCACCAGGTCTTGGCCATCGCCTTGCCCATCTCGTAGCCATCGGCAACTCCCGAGGGCGCATAGGTGGCGTAAAACACCGGCTGGTCGTCCTCCCAGAGCTCGATGGCCTTGTTAAGGCGACGGGGCTTGTAGTTCGCATCCACCATCGAGGTCTGCTTCCCCGAGCCCGCAAAGGACCGTACCCGGCCACCGGACTTGCTCGCTTCGCCATAGCCGCTGGGCTGCGCACTTCCCGGTTGCTGGGCCTGCGCCTGCCCATGGATCAATCCCGCGCCGACCCCCAGACCGATCCCCGCTGCCAGGAATTCCCTCTTCTTGATGTCCATCGAATGTTCCCCCTCGAAGGTGCTGGCGCGATTTCCAGCTTGTTGTACGTGAGGCGGATTGTGGCACGGGCGAGGCCTCCCGGCATCAATGACTCATTCCGCCATGCGCCAGGGCGACCGATCCTGCCAGCTCCCGAGAGCCGACGCGGCCCAGGCTGACGACTTGTCGGTGTGACAGAGGGTGCAGGCATTGGGAATGTTCAGCGCATCACTCGCCGCTGGCGTGATGAAGCGGAAGGTGTGGGCACGCACATTGACGTCTGCAATGGTCTGCTCGATCTTCGGCATATGACAGGCGACGCATTCATTCCCGGCGCTCCCGGGATTGTGATGCGTATGCGCCTCGATGGTCGGCGCGTGCGGACCATTTGCGGAATTAGGTCCATGGCAATCCAGGCAAAGTGCACTTGCCGGCTTCCATAGCACGGCATCGTTCGGCGTCCCGTGTGTGTCGTGGCAACTGAAGCAGGTGACTCCTCGGGTGTACATCAGGCTCTGCACGAAATCGTTGCCTTGCATCCGGTTCTTGTGCGCCGTGCCGTCGGGAAAGTGCGTGAACGACAATTCACCGGTCTTGTGCGCCTCGAGCTTCCAGTAGTCCGGCAGATTCAGTCCGACGCGGTACCCGACAGGCCAGTCGTAGTACTTGCCCTGGACGGGATTGGTGCGGGGTTGGCCCTGCGAGTGGCACTGGATACAGACGTCATTGGCCTGTACGTAGTTCAGTCGCGCCGGATTGATGATCGTGGAGCGCCCCGGATGGGCAACATGCTCGCTGCCCGGCCCATGGCAGCGCTCGCAGCCCACGTTCCACTCGGTGACGGTCTTGTTCGTGACGTCATAGTTCACCGAATGACAGCCGTCGCAGAGCGGTCCGGTGGGCCGTTGCATGTTGTCCGGCGGATACAGGCTGGCCCACCAGTCGGTGCCGTTCTTGACGAAGTACGGACGCCATAGTTGGTGCGTCACGTCCCACTGCGCCGGCAGCACAAAATAGTCATCTCCCACCCGCTTGAAATACCGCTGCTTCCATCGGCTGCCATAGACCAGCGCGACATCATCCCTGGTGAATGTCAGCAGCGGATCGGGCTTCGAGAGATCCGGGATGATCGCCGTCGGATGCAGCTTCGGATCCTGCACCACGTTGGCCATTCGGGTCTTCTGCCAGCGACCGTAGATCTCGGCGTGGCAGTCGCGGCAGGCGGCCGATCCGACGTAGTGTGCCCCGGACACCGACGCGTTCGGGGGCTGGGGGAGGTTTTGCGAAGCCAGGGTGGCGATCCGCGGCAGGTTGCGCAGGTAAGCACTGACCTGCCATAACTGACGGTCCGGCAGCTGCCACGCCGGCATGCCGGTATGTCGAATGCCATTCCTGATGTGGTAGTACAGTTCGCCGTCACTCATCCTCTGCACGTCGGGACTGCGCAGGTCGGGTGGTCGGGGATATTGCCCGCTGGCGATCTGTGTCTTCCCGCTGCCGTCAAAGGCGTGGCAGAGCTCGCATTTGCTGCGGTAGATCTCCTGCCCCGCGGCAACATCGGGACTGCCATAGGCGGTTTCCAGCGGATTCTTCAGCGCTCGTGCTTTGGCCGGCACGGTGTAATGCAGCAGACGCTGGGCAATGCGGACCTCCAGCTTCGGAGCATTCTCGCGCGCGCTCGAGCCCTCCCAGACTACCAACCCGTACAGGCAGCCCAGGCCCAGGACCGCTGCCGCCAGCACGCCCAGGCCAATGTATCGCAGCGCCAGGTTTCGCTTCATGTCGGGTCCTCAATGCGGGCGTCGAGCGGACATCGCGACGAGCTTCGCGACGGTGTTCATGTTCCTCGCGGTGCCTGCGCCAGCGGCGGGAATCCGGAGGCGGGATCTTCCCATGCCCGAGGGATAGTAGACGTAGATCTCTCGTTTCCCGATGCGTATCAGTTCCTCGGCGCGGCCGCGGACCGCATCGAGGGCGCCGGACGGCGGTCTCGCATTAAGAAAATACGCATAGACGTGCGCCGGCTCGTGTTCGGAAAACGGATTCCCGTCCAGTACGTCGCGCAGCTCGGCGGCGCTTCGAATGAAGATTCCGACCGGATTGCCCGCATGGCGGGCCAATCGCCGTTGCAGCTGCGACTGCACTGTGGCGGCCGTACTGCCAGAATCGAATACCACGTTGCCGCTGGCGATGTAGGTTTCGATCCGGCTGAAGCCCAGTTCCGCACACAGCGCCTTCAGGGTGCTCATGGCAAGCTTTCCAGTCCCGCCGACATTCACCGCGCGCAACAGGGCAACGAAGGTGTTCATGCAATCTGGTCTTGTTCCTACCGGTATGCCAGGTCATGTTAGGCTGAAACCCTCGCGGACGGGAGAGCGCTGCCGTGACAGTTCCTTTGCCAACAACGGCCGTCGTGCGAGTTTCGCGGGCGACTTTCGATCCGGCGAGACTGGCCGAAGTCGAGCAAATGACACGGGACACGGGCAACTATCTGATTCCCGCGATTCGGAAGCTGCCGGGACTCATCAGTTATTCTGCTGCCGTTTCGCCTTGCGGTTCGATGGTGCACGTCAGCATCTGGGACAGCGACGAGCACGCGCAGCAGATGGGAAGGCTGAAGGAAATGATCGTCGACGCGCGCAAGGCCGCTGAGGCTGTCGGGGTCCAATTCAACCCGATCGTGAATCATCCAGTCTGCTGGAGCATCTAGGGACGGGGAGCGTTACGAACGAGCAGCGCATCATCAGGCAGGTCGGGCCCACGGAGATCCAGGCGCGGCACCAGGCGTCCTGCCACTGCGGTTCCGTCGTGCTGGAGCTGGATCTGCCGAACGGCATCGTCAACCCGCGACGATGCGACTGCAGCATTTGCAGGCGCAAAGGTGCTGTGGTCGCCTCGGTTCCGTTGTCCGGACTGCGGATACTGAAGGGGCAGGAGCTGCTTAGGCTGTATCAGTTCGCCACCCAAACCGCGAAGCATTACTTCTGCTCCCAATGCGGGATCTATACCCACCACCAACGCCGGTCGAATCCCGCGGAGTACGGCTTCAATGTTGGCTGCCTGGACGGCGTCAATCCCTTTGACATCCCAGACATACCGACCAGCGATGGCGTGCATCATCCCTCCGACCGGCACGCCTGAAAAGCCACCGAAGGGACGGCGCACCGGCGCCCGCGAACTCCGGATAGAGCACACCGATCTATGCGCGGGAGATCGCTGAGGCCGCCGGCAGCGCGTTTCCGCCTAGCGCGACTCCGTCGCCGCGCGCACGACGTGCACCAGCTCCCGGATCGGCTTTCCCGTCAGCGTGCTGTCGGCCGTGAGCCGCTGCGACCCCTCATCCCAGTGCAGTCGAGTCGTAGTGCCCTTGCCCGTCTCGTAGCCGTAGGACACTCCATCGTCATCGTAGAGGGTGAAATCGGTGGTGCGGCCCGGATAGACGCGAATCTCGCGCAGCGCCTGCGCTGCGGCGGTGTTCTGCTCATCGACCCCCAGCGGAACGATGGACCCGGCGCGCACGAACAGGGGGATCGTGTCGATCGGCGCCGCGACGGTGATGGTCTGGCCGCCCGCGAGCTTCTCGTCGGTCCAGTAGTTGTACCAGTCGCTGCCGGCCGGCAGGTAGACCTGCCGGGTTTCCCGACCCTGTTCGGTCACCGGTGCGACCAGGAATGCCGGCCCGAACATGTATTCATCGCCGAGGTTCACGACATTGGCGTCGTCGGGAAAATCCATGAACAACGCCCGCATGAACGGAGCGCCGGTGTCATAGGTGTGCCTGGCGAGCGCGTAGAGATACGGCATCAGTGCGTAGCGAAGCCTCAGGTACTTGACGATGATCGTTTCCGCCTGCTTGCCGTAGGACCAGACCTCCGTTCCGGCCCGAAGGCCATGGGCCCGGAGCGTCGGGGTGAACGTCGCGTATTCGTACCAGCGCGTGATCAGTTCGGGATAATCCTCGTAGTGCCCGATCACGTCGCGGGCGTCGGCGCCGTCCACCAGCGGTGGGCGCTCGGGCGTGTGCTGCGCCGGCAGCCGCTGCCAGCCGCCGACGTCATTGCCCCAGTACGCAAGCCCGGAAGCGGTGAAGTCCAGCCCGGTGGGGACCTGACGTCGGAGCGTGTCCCAGGTCGGACTGATGTCCGATGACCAGAACAGGCTGCCGTATCGCTGTGCTCCCAGGTACGCAGCGCGAGCCAGGATCAGGTTGCGCTGCCCCGGCCGATCGCGGCGCGAGCCCTCGGCCACTGCCTGGGTGTGTAGCAGCGGAAACAGATTGTGATACCGGTCGCCGGAGCCGATGCTGTAGAAGCAGCCATCGGGGACCAGGTCAGGTTCGGTTTCATCGAGCCAGAACCAGTCGAAGCCCTGAGACGCGATGTTGTCTCGCACCCGGTCCCAGAACCACTCCCGCGCCTGTGGATTGGTGCTGTCGATCAGCGCGCCGGCCCGGTCATGCCGCACCGCGAGGCCGTCCACCGGCCTGCCTGCCGCGTCCTTGAGCAGCCAGCCCTTGGATGCCAGCAGGTCGAAATAGCGCGACTCCTTCTCGAATCTCGGCCATACGCTGATGAGACTGTGTAGGCCCTGCGCATGCAGGGTTCGGTTCATCGCTGCAGGATCGGGAAAATCTGCCGGATTGAAGTCCAGCTGCCCCATTCGGGTCCAGTAGAACCAGTCGACGACCATCACATCGAGGGGGTAGCCGCGACTGCGGTAGCCCGCGGCGACATCGAGCACCTGTTGCTGGTTCTGGTAGCGTGCCCTGCTCTGGATGTAGCCGAAGGCCGCTTTGGGCGGCAGCGGTGTCGTACCGGTCAGCGTCCGGTAGCCGGCGTACAACTGGTCGATCGTGCCGGTGATCACGAAATACGACACGCGCTCACCAACCTCGGAGTGCCAGGTGGTGCGGCCATTCACTCCCGGCGTGATGGTCGTGTCAGACGGGTTGTCCCAGACGATCGCATAACCTTTATTCGTCACCAGGAACGGTACGCACACCGTTTCGCCGGCGGGCGCATCGTAGTTGTGCCTGCAATCGATCGTGCGCCCACGGTAGTCGAGCACGCCCTCCTGGTTTTGACCGAGCCCGTAGTAGTGCTCATCCGCGGGTGCGGGAAAGCTCGCACTGACGCGGAACGTGGGTTCGCCATTCACCGTGTGGGGTGCCAGATCCCAGCCGCTCATTTCGAGGATCGAATCGCCGCCCGGCCGGCGCAGCAGCAGCGACACCGGCGGAATGGCCGATGCGAAGTAGCGCTGCATGCTGGTTGGGGCATTCGGCCAGGGCTGTGCCTTGACCTCGAGCGACATCGCCGCGGATGAGAAGATATCGCTGGAAGTACTTGCCCGGTGCGTCCAGCCGGAGGCATCGGCGGCGCCGCTGATCCCGTAGCCCGGCGCCGCCAGCGCCAGGTCCCTGTCGATGCCAAGCGTGATCCGAACGATGTTCGATGCATAGGGTTCGACCGCGACATAGCTGCCATTGCGCTCCAGCAGCGCCAGCGGTGCCGCCTGCGCGAGGTGCGCCGCGAGTGCTAGCGCGGTGCCCAGCAACACTGCGATGAGAACCTGCAGATCGCGCGGCTTCGCCGTCAGGAGGCTGGAGTGTGGCATAAGGTCCGGAATCAACATCGCCGGCGGATTTCCTCAAGGGGGCTCTGGCCCATGGCACGCATTGAGCGGTAGTCTGCCTTTTTCTTCGAAGGGATTCTCGCATGTCCCGCCGCCACAAGAAGGTATTGCCAACAGCGCCATCGGCCGGGGCGTATTGCACGCGTAGAGCCTTCCTGGACGCCACCGTGGCCGGTGCGACCGGACTGATCCTCGGGCTCGAGGCGCCGGCGGCGCATGCTGCACCGGCCCCGCACGCTGCGCCGGCCACCGACGCGCCGGCGTTCCTCAGCATCCAGGAAGCAGCGGCGCAGCTTCGCGCCCGCAGGATCTCCCCGGTCGAGCTGACGCGCGCGTGCCTCGACCGGATCGATGCGCTCAATCCCTCTCTGAACGCGTTCATCACGCTGACGGCCGAGTCCGCGCTGGCCGATGCGCGGCGCGCGGAGTCCGAGATCCAGCGGGGCGGCTGGCGTGGGCCACTGCACGGGATTCCGATCGCACTCAAGGACCTGATCGATACCGCCGGCGTGCGCACCACGGCGGCTTGTGCGCTGTACAAGGATCGCGTACCGCGGGAAGACGCCGCGGTCGTCGAACGCCTGAAGTCCGCCGGCGCCGTTCTGCTCGGCAAGCTCAACATGCAGGAGTGCGCCTACGGTGGCACGTCGGTGCCCAGCTATTACGGTCGTGTCTCCAATCCGTGGGAGCTCGCACGCATTACCGGTGGATCCTCCGGGGGGCCGGCCGCAGCGGTAGCGGCGGGCCTGTGCTTCGGCGCGCTCGCGACGGATTCTGGCGGGTCGGTGCGCGAGCCGGCGGCATTCTGTGGCGTGGTCGGATTCAAGGCCACCTACGGCCGGGTCAGCAATCGCGGAGTGCTGCCACTCGCGCCGTCGCTCGATCACGTCGGTCCAATGACCCGGACCGCCGGTGATGCCGCGGTGATGCTGGCTGCGATCGCCGGCTACGATCCGCGCGATCCGGCCAGCGAAGACCGGCCTGCGGGGGCCTATCTCGAGCCGCAGGCGACCCACGGTACCAGGCTGCGGGTTGGCCTGCCGCGTACGTTTTACTTCGAGAATCTCGATCCGGAAATCGAAGCGTCGATCGAGCAGGCGCTGCGGGTGCTGGGCGCGCTCGGCGTGCAGTTCCAGGACGTCCCGCTCGAGGTCAGTACCGACAGGACCGTGATTCGTGCGGAGGCGTATGCGGCCCACGCACGCAACATCGCGACCAGCCCCGGTCTGTACCTTCCCGAGACTCTCGCGAAGCTGCGACTTGGCGCCGATATCGACGCACCGGCGTATATCGAGGCCCGCCGCGACCTGCAGCGGCTGCGCCGCAGCACGCTCGGCGTGTTCTCCTCGGTTGATCTGCTGCTGACGCCGACGACGCCGGTGCTCGCACCGAAGGCGTCGGACTATCCGGCCAGGATTGACGACGTGCTCGCGCTCGATGGCCTCATCCTGCGCAACACGCGGCCGTTCAATCTGTATGGCTTTCCGACCCTGGCACTCCCGTGCGGTATCAGCAGTACGGGGCTGCCGATCGGACTGCAGATCGCCGGCCCACCCTGGAACGAGCAGCGGGTCCTGTCGCTGGCACGATTATTCCAGCAGGAGACGGACTGGCACCGGCGCCGCCCGCCTGCGCCGTTCAACGGCTGAGCGTCACCGAAGCTCAGTCCACTGCGACGACTGCCACCGCCCTGGCGGGCAGATCGATCACGACACGTCCGCCCTGATTCGTTCCTGCAAAGGCGACCGGATGCACGGCGTCGGGTGCATCAAAAGTATTGTGGGAGTCCATCGCGGGGCCGGTCAGCACCAATCCATGGGCCGTGCCGTCGAGGTTGGTGGTGACGTGCGCCGGTGTGTCCGGATTGAGGTTCACCAGTGCGAGCCACAGCTTGCCGTCCGTGCCGCGCGCGGCAGACACGTCCACCGACGGCAGCGTGTAGCCCTTCAAGACGTAGTCCGGCCCCGTCACCCGGGCCGGGTAGGGTGTCGCTCCCTGGAACGGCACGTACATGCCGAACACGTGATAGGTCGGCGTCAGCACCATCCGCTGCTGGTCGGTCAGGATCATCGCCTGCAGCACGTTGATGGTCTGGGCGATGTTGGCGAGTTTCACGCGATCGCTGTGGCGGTGAAAGATGTCGAGCGTCAGCGCGGCAACTTCGGCATCTCGCAACGTATTCTGCTGGTAGAGGAAGCCCGGATGGGTGCCCGGCTCCTGGGCATACCAGCTGCCCCATTCGTCGACCGCCAGAATGACCTTCCGGTCCGGATCGAACTGGTCCATCACCGCGCTGGTTCGCGTCACGAGCTCGTCCATGTGCAATGCCAGCGACAGCGTCATGGCCCACTGCTCTGCGTCGAACCCGGTCGCCGGCGCGCGTACGCGCGTGCCGTCGGAGCCGGTGAGCATCGGTGCCGTGTAGTAATGCAGGCTCATCGCCTGCAGCCGGCCGCCATCCCGCATCATGGCCGTGGCGAAATCGTAGACGTCGGGGCGCGAGCCCGTCGGCCCGCTCGCGACCTTGATCATGTGCATGTCGGCCGGTGCATTCACGAACGTGCTGTAGCGGCGATTCACGTCCGCCGCATATTCGGCGCGCATGTTGCCGCCGCAGCCCCAGGTCTCGTTGCCGATACCGAAGTACGCGATCTGCCAGGGCTTGTCGCGGCCGTTGCGGCGCCGCTCATTGGCGAGGCTCGAGGCGCTGTCGGACGTCATGTACTCGAGCCACTGGGCCATGTCGTAGGGGTTCATCGAACCGACGTTGCCCGAGACATACGCGTCGGTGCCGATCAGTTCGGCGAAGTTCAGGAACTCATGGGTGCCGAAGGCATTGTTCTCCGTGACTCCGCCCCAGTGCACGTTGATACGCACGGGACGCGACGCCGGCGGACCGATGCCATCGCGCCAGTCGTACAGGTCGGCGAAACAGCCGCCGGGCCAGCGCAGCACCGGCACGTGGATCCTGCGCAGCGCCTCGACCACGTCGCGGCGATAGCCATTGATGTTCGGAATGCTGCTGTGCGGTCCGACCCAGATACCGCCGTAGATACCCGTGCCAAGATGCTCGGAGAACTGGCCGTAGACGTGGCGGTCGATCACCGGACCGGGACTTGCAATATCCACGTCCACCCTGATCGCGATCGGCGCGGTCTGCGCACCCGCTACGCCTACCGCCAGGACGATCGTTGCCAGGAAGCTCGTGCTGGATTTCACATCCGGCTCCTTGTGTGTCAGACCGTGCGGTCACCCTCGCCGCCTTCACAGCATGACGCAGCGGTTGTCGCGCGGCAATCCCGCGCCTCGCGGCGGAGTGCCGCAGCCTGAACCAGGCGCACCGTCGGCCACGACCGATCGCAGGGGAATTAGAATGTCCCAGGGAAAGCAGGAACTGGCACACGCCGGTGGAGGGCACCAACAGTGGCGAGATCGCGGATGTCTGGCGGTGCTCGCGGGCATGGAGGCGCTGCGGCGACACTGCGCCCAACCCCTTCGGGTTGCGCGCTGATGCTGTCGATCGTGCTGGTACAGGGCTGCGCCACCGTGACCTACCCGTCGCCGCAGTCGGTGGAGGGCGATCACATCACACTGCATTTCCCGCACCATTCCGACAGCAGCGGCACATTCCTCAATGCCATCGATGCCATGTGTACTGGCGGCGTGCGTGGTTCCACCCGCGCGCAGTTGGTGTTCAGCGTCGAGGGCGGTGTTGGATTCTGCTTCAGTGCTCCTATCACCGGAACTCGCAGGATTGGGACCGATCCTGAGCTGGAATACTCGACGCCGTGTGCACGCGGACCTCTTGGTGGCGTTCGCGGACCATCGCACATGCTGATATTCCAGGTGCTTGTTGTCAGCAAGGACGACGATTTGAACCCGGATCAAGCCCAGGGCGGCCTGGAAGGCAAGGTTGAAGCGGCGCATGCGCTCGCGCGAGTGCAGGTTCGGTCGTTTCTCGACATGCCACCGGGCATCAACGTCAATGGCAAGCTCCGCTACGACGTCGACGGATCATGGGTTTCGTTCGCCGAGGCCGCGCCTCACTTCACGCGCAAAGCGTATGCACTGGCATTTGGCTTTGACCAGGACTGTGACCCTGACGCCAGGTACCGGCTGTCAGTAACGGGCATCACGCGCAATGGTCGTGCGGTGCTGGTGCCGACGGTGGATTTTGCGCCGCGCCGCGAAGCCGTTTCACCCATTGATTGACGCGCGGGTCAAAGGCGCTGTGCAGGCTGCTCCGGCGATTCCAGCCAGCGGCACGCCGGCGGGTGGCGGGCGGCGGTCCGCCTCCGTCCCAGCATCAGCGCGAGCATGAGCATGAAAAGGGGTGCGGTGATCGCCCATGGGAAGCCGAGCAACAGCAGCCTGGTCGAAAACGCAGGAGAGAAGTAGACGATGCCGATCAGTGGCGTGACCAGGGCGTTGGCGATCAGTGATCGCCTGACCCAGCGCTCAGAGCCGACTCGATCGATCGCGGGTACGGCGAGCAGACAGGCCAGTCCCATCGCGATATACCCCACGGCGTCGAAGTCCCAGAACAGGGAATGGGGGGATTGTTCGAGCACCCGGACAGCATCTGAATGCCCATGCAGTCTTGCGGGAATGACCGTCGCGAGCTGGACCACATAGTTGGAGCTCACGAAGACCGCATAGATGATCGTGAAGATCAACGACGCATGGGTCCAGAACCGCCGGTCATTCGCCGTCAGATGATGCAGCGCCAGCATCTCCAGCAGGAATGGCACGACGATGCACAGGGAGATTCCGTAAATAAGGATCTCGTCGGCGGGAAACCGCAGCACGCCGGCAACCTGCAGGATCTGCACGACGTCGAACGCCACGGTGAACGCGAATGCCGACAGTCCACACCAGTACCCTACGTTGCCAGCGCTCCTGTCCAACGGCCCTCCGCTTCAAAGGCGTTCATCGCATGCTGAACCTAACACGCCGCAAACGACCCTGCCGCGCGCAGCAGTAGCCGTTCGTCAGCGGACAGCGAACCGTCGGGCTCAGCTGTTTGCGCATGGATGGGGGCAGAGGCTGGCGCGACGTCGCTCCAGCCACTCGCGCTCGGCCGCGGTTGCGACCAGGGCGATGGCGGCATCGTAGGCCTGAAGTGCTTCCGCGTTTCGCCCCAGCCGTCGCAGCAGATCGGCCCGTACCGCATGGTAGGGCAGGTAATCGCCAAGGCCGGTGGCATCCAGCGCCGCGAGCTCGTGCAGCGCCGTCTCTGCACCCGACACTTCCGCAAGCGCGACGGCCCGATTCACTCGCACGACAGGATCGTCGCGCAACTGCAGCAGGAGATCGTATAGCTCGAGTACCCGGCGCCAGGGAGGTGGCTCCGCAAGGCTGGTGCGCGCGCACCATAGCGCGTGAATCGCTGCCTGCAGTACGCGCGGACGGTGCGGATCCAATGCCAGTGCCCGATCCAGATAAGCACTTGCCTGCCCGATCAGCGGCCGGTCCCAGCACTGCGGGTCCTGCTCCGTCAGCGGCACCATGCTCCCCTCCGAATCGGTCCTGGAGGACCGGCGCGCCTCGGTGAATCGCGTCGTCGCGGCCAGCGCCATCACATCCGGATCTTCCGGCGCGAGCTGCGCCAGGACTCGCGTGAGTTCGAGCGCTTCCAGCGCGTAGCCCGCATGCGGGCCTTTGCCTGCCGCATCCTCGTGCGCCTTGGCATACACCACTTCGAGTGTCGAGAGCACCGCGTCCATCCGCTCGGGCCAGCCATCGGCGCCCGGAACCTCGAACGGGACGCCAGCCTCCGCAATCTTGCGCTTCGCCCGCACCAGGCGCTGCGCGAGCGTCGCTTCCGGCACCAGGAAGGCATGCGCGATCTCGCGGGTCGACAGTCCGCAGACCAGGCGCAGCGTGAGTGCGGCGCGGGCCTCGATCGCGACCGCGGGATGGCAGCAAAGGAAGATGAGTGCGAGTCGCTCGTCGGGGATTGGCATCAATTCCCCGGTGTCGCCGTCCGCCACTTCCGGCTCGGCGACATACGGGGCCAGCCTGCTCGCCAGACCGCGTTGCCGCAGCACATCGATTGCGCAACGGTAGGCTGCACGGTAGAGCCACGCCGCGGGATCCTGCGGGGCCCCGTCGCGCGCCCACGCGGCCACGCCGCGCAGGCAGGCTTCTGCCAGCGCATCCTCTGCCAGATCGATGTCGCGGAAGCGGGAGGCGAGCGCGGCGATGATGCGTCCGCCCGCCTCCCGAAACACCCGCTCCAGCGCGGCGCCGTTCAACCCGGGCCGAGCACCGGACGGATTTCGATCGAACCGTCCTGGAGCACGGGTACCTTTCTTGCGATCGCGATAGCCGCGTCGAGATCCGGCGCGTCGATCAGGTAATACCCGCCGAGTTGCTCCTTGGATTCGGCGAAGGGACCGTCGTGTACGCTCTGCCGTCCGTTCCTGGTGCGTACCGTGGTCGCAGTGGACGTGCTCTTGAGTCCCGCGCCTGCAACCCGGGTGGCGCCGAGTTCGCGATTGAAGGCGATGTGCCTGCTGACGATCTGCTGCATTGCCGCCCCGTCCTTGCCAGGCCCATAGATCGCTTCATCCTCGTAGATCAATAACATGAATTGCATGGTGTCACTCCTTGGCGATGGTGGATCTGCGTTCTTCTCATAGACGCACCGCCGCCCGCCGAATCGACAGCTCCCTTAAGAAATATTCAGCGATTCAGCGCACCCATCATGATCGGCGGATAGCGCTCACCCGCGGCCGCATCCGGCGGGAACGCGGCATCGAGCGCGGCCAGCTGCGCCTGGGTCAGGCGCACGTCAAGCGCCGCGATGTTCTCATCCAGATACCGGCGTCGTTTGGTGCCCGGAATCGGCACGATGTCCTCGCCCTTTGCGAGTACCCACGCCAATGCCAGCTGGCTGGCGGTGCAGCCGATCCCGGCGGCCATCGCACGGACCTGCTCGACGAGCAGCAGATTGCGCTGGAAATTCTCGCCCTGGAAGCGCGGGCTTCCCGGCCGGTAGTCTCCTGGCGGAAAATCTTCCGGACGGGTGAAGGTGCCGGTCAGGAAGCCACGACCGAGGGGACTGTAGGCCACGAAGCCGACACCAAGACGGCGGCAGGCAGCCAGCGCACCGGCCTCCGGTTCGCGCGACCAGAGCGAGTACTCGCTCTGCAGTGCCGTGATCGGGTGTACGCGGTGCGCCCGCTCGAGCGTGGCCGGCGCGGCTTCCGACATGCCGAGGAAGCGCACCTTGCCGGTGCGGACCAGTTCCGCCATGGCGCCGATCGTGTCCTCGATCGGCACCGCCGCGTCGACGCGATGCTGGTAGTACAGGTCGATGGTCTCGACGCCGAGCCGACGCAGGCTGCCCTCGACGGATCTGCGCACGTATTCGGGGCTGCCGTTGAAGCCGCGAACCGAAGGGTCCTTCGGGTCGCGCATGATGCCGAATTTGGTCGCAAGAAATACCTCGTGACGGCGACCCCGGATCGCGCGGCCGACGAGTTCCTCATTGGTGAACGGTCCGTACATATCGGCGGTATCGAGCATCGTGATGCCGCGATCGAGCGCGCGCTGCAGCGTTGCCATCGATTCCTGTTCGTCTCGCCCGGCATAGAACTCGCTCATCCCCATGCAGCCCAGCCCTAAGGCGGAAACCCGCGGGCCATTCGGGCCGAGCTGACGCATCTGCATGTCGGTCTCCATAGTGGATTAATCCAAACGTCACGAGGCGTTAATATGGGCGCGAGGATTCTGCGAGACTCTGCGCGGATTAGGCAAACAGGCCGTACGAGGAGCCGCTCGATGGATCCAGAGCCCGGAGACGCTGCCTGGAACCGGATTGCTCCGCCGCGACGGGCGGACCCCGCGGCCCTGCCCTGGGGGCTGATTGCGCTTGTCACTGCGGGTCTCGGGCTGATGATGCAGTACGTCGATCGTCCGCTGGCGCGCTGCTTCGCGCTGCACGCCGGATCGCTGTTCCAGGTCGCCTCGTTCCTGACCCGCTTCGGCGATGCGCTGTGGTGGCTGCTGCCCTCGTTCGCGCTGTTCCTCGGCGCACGTTTCATCTGGCGCAGTCCGGCCTGGGCAGCGCGCGCTCTGTTCCTGTTCACCAGCGTCGCGGCCTGCGGCATCCTCGTGGACCTCATCAAGCTGCTGGCGGGCCGCGCGCGCCCGGAACTGTGGTTCACGCAGGGGATCTACGGTTTTTCGTATCCGCATCTGCAGGCGCTGTATCAGTCCTTCCCGTCCGGTCACGCCGCCTGCGCGAGCGGTGCCGGTGTCGCGCTGTCCCTGCTGTTTCCGCGGCACCGTCCGATCTGGGTGGCGGTGGCCCTGGTGCTCGGGCTCACGCGCGTGATCGTGACGGCGCACTACCTGAGCGATGTGGTCGCCGCGAGCCTGCTGGCGGCGCTGATCGTGCTCGAGTTGCGCCGGGTATTCGCCCGTCATGGCCTGGTGCTCGGTGGCGCCTCCAATGCAAGCAACGTGCAGCTGCATTCGCCGTTTGCGGTGCGTCTGGCTGGTAGCCGGCACGTGCGGCCACCGCGCTGGTCTGCGGCATCCTCAGCGCAGCCCCATTCCGACCTGGGCAGCGCCGGCGCGCTCTGAGCCGCCTGGCGCGCCCGTTGGCGTGGACAGACGGATGCCACGCGCGAGCATGAGCGTCACTACAGGCTCCCCCGCGCGCAGCAGCTGCAACGAGGGCAACGGCTCGATGCGCTGGAAGTAGGGGGCGGCGCGCTGCCGCCAGTCGGTGCGCCGGGCATTGGCGATGAGCAGCGCGTCGCGACCCTTGAACTTCTGTGTGTCGTGCAGGAACGCATACTCGCGCGGATCATCCGACAGGCACAGCACCGGTACCCGGCCCCCGAGTGCATAGTCGAGGCGTCCCGCGTCGATCCAGCTCACCGCGGCGATGACCGATCCGGCAGGCAGCAGCCCGCGCTGTGCGAGCTGCGCCTCCAGCACGCGCCAGTCCAGGAGTTCAACCGTTGGATCGCGGTCGGGAAACCCCGCGACGTATCGGTCCAGCCAGCCGGTTCGCGCCTGCAGCGCCGCGCAGCCCAGCAGTGCCCCCAGCAGGCCGGCGCTTAAGGTCGCGCACCAGCGTAGCGCGAGCGCATGCTGCGCCTCGTACCCTGCAAGCCAAGCGCCGAGCAGCGGGAACGCGAACAGCCAGCCGATGGCCGGCCAATGCGGTAGCACGGTCGTCCAGAATCCGGCCGCCGCGAACAACACGATCGGACCGATCGCGCAGAGCGCGAACAGCCGGTCCGCCGGATTGCGCGGGCGGCGCGCGACTGCACTCCATACGGCCGCGGCGAGCGCGATTGCGATCCACGGCAGCAGGTACGCGCACTGGGCCGCGAGGCCCGCCACGCCGCGACCCGCACTGAAGCGCGACGGCAGTGCGCGGGCGCCCTGGAACGCGAACGACACCCAGCCATGCGTGGCATTCCAGACCAGGTCCGGCGCGAACAGGGCCGCGGCCAGCAGCGCCGCGAGCCACGGCCCGGGCGTGGCGAGCACGCGGCGCTGCCGTGCGCCGAGCAGGTAGAGCAGCAGTCCCAGGATCGGAAACACAGCGAGGTATTTCGACAGCAGCGCCAACCCTGCGCCCAGTCCTGCCAGCAGCCACCAGCGGCGGGCACTGGCTGCGGAGCGAGCGGGCTCGAGGGCGCGTGTGGCCGACCAGACCATCGTCAGCGCGCTGCACATCAGCGGCCCGTCGGGCAGCACCCAGCTGGCGCTGCTCAACGTGAATACCGGCGCAAGATTCAGCGCCAGCAGCGCCCACAGGCCGGCGCGCCGTCCATAGGCGTACGCCGTGAGCCGGTACAGCAGCGCGCTGGAGACGGCGAACAGCGCGATGAACGGTGCTCGCACCAGCCAGGGGTCCTCGTGGCCGGTGAGTCGTACCCAGACACCGACGATCCACAGGTGCAGCGGGGGATGATCGAAATAGCCGAACGCGAGTTGTCGTGCGACCGCGACCGAGTAGGTCTCGTCCTGACCGAAGCCGACACTCGCGGCGAGTATGAGCCGCAGCGCCGCGCCGAGGCCGATGATCAGCCCGACAGAGCGGGTCAATGCCCCGCCTTGACCTCGGTGTAGACCCATCGCACGAAACGCTCGGCGGTCTGCGTGCCCTGCGGGACCTGCGCATCGAAGTCGGCGGTGGGCCGCGCCGCGATGACCTCATCGAGGCTGTCGCCCGCGGCGACCAGCGCCGCGACCTTCGCACGTACCGCGACGATCAGGTCGCGCTGGGCGATGAGGCCGCTGTGGTCGGTGATGGCGCCATGGCCTGGAATCACGCGCGTCCGGGGACCCGTCAGGCTGATCAGCGTGCCCAGGCCATCGATCATGCCAGTGAGGCTCCCACCGCTGCTGAGGTCGCAGTAGGGGTAGCCGACGCTACGGAAGATATCGCCGACCGCCAGGATGTCATGCGCCGGGAAGCTCACCACGGTATCGCCGTCGGTGTGCGCGATCCGGATCGGAATCAGGCGCACATCCTCGCCATTCAGGTGAATCGTGACCGGCGCGTCGTAAGTCACTACCGGCAGGGCGGCGGCGTTCGCCGGTCTGCCGGGGGATCCGTCCGCGGCCGGCCCCGGGTGCTCCAGACGCGCGCGCAGCTGGTCGCGGGCGAAGATCATGGCACCGAGCTTGGCGAAGTTCTCGTTGCCGCCGGTATGGTCGGGGTGCCAGTGGGTGTCGATCAGAAAGCGGATCGGTCGGTCCGTGATCTGCCTGATCGCGGCGACCAGCCGGGAGGTCAACGGTGCGAACTGGGAATCCACCAGCAATACGCCATCCGGTCCGGCCAGCACACTGATCGTGCCACCTTGTCCCTCGAGGGTGTAGAAGTCCTGGGACAGCTGCGTCGCATGGATCTCGACCTTGCTGAAATCCGGCTGCGGCTGCGGCTGCTGCTGCTGG
>Ga0265318_10001111_pt1 | contig 16883 bp, 14 predicted proteins | sample 4821metaG_FD_192431 | JGI IMG/M metagenome (GOLD analysis project Ga0265318, IMG submission 192431) | Rhizosphere microbial communities from Carex aquatilis grown in University of Washington, Seatle, WA, United States - 4-8-21 metaG | ecosystem: Host-associated > Plants > Roots > Rhizosphere >... | reverse complement strand
GGGGAAGGCCTCGCAAACAACGGCCTAGGCTTAACCCCCGGGGCGCGGCGCGCTCAACCCGGCAACCGAAGGCGCCTCTCACCGCGGTAGGTTAAGGACCCATAGCCAGGGAACGGCCTGTCGCGTACTGTAGCCGAGAACGTGATGGCGAACACCTTGCCGTCACAAACAACGAAAACATTATGCATCTCCTATTCGCACCCCTTCTTGCCAGTGCCATTTACATCGGCAGCGGCGTGGGCCTCGTTCTCCTCATTGTCATCATTGTGTTGATCCTGCGTTGACCGGCTTCGGTTTTGCGCGGATTACACGGCCAGGGAACCCGGCCTTGAGGCCGGTCACCTGAGTCGTCATCCCCAGTTATCATGGGGTCCTTGGCGACGCGCGAACTTGCGTAGATTACGCGGGTATCCGAGAGCCCTGTCCGCGCAACCCGGATCCTTGGCACCCCGCGTTCACTCCCCACGAACCCCGGACCTGCATCAGGTCTTCGCGCGAGACAGCGACGAATAGATGATGAGGCACGTCAGCAGGACGATGCCCATCCAGAAGCTGCCGAGGACGGGACCGCCAAAGTAATAGCCGGCCCCGGCGGCGAACGGAAACAGCACCATCGAGAGAACGGCAAGGTTCATGGGCCAACGATAGCACCCGGGTGCCCCCGCTCCTATGGGGTCTTATCCTCCGCCCCCATTCCCTTCCGCGGCGCCGGCCCCCGCGGACTCGGCCTATATCCCGCCCTCGGGCGGCCCGGCCTTCTTCCCGGCCTTCACGCGCTCGGCCTCGATCCGGTCCAGCTCGAGCGGATGATCCTCCATCATCTCCTTCTCCGAGAGCCACCCCGTGAGCCATGAGAGGTTCATCGGGTAGACGTCCGGGTTGAAGATGACGAAGTAGAAGTGCCAGATGAGGATGGCGAGCGTCGCCAGCACGGCCTCGTACAGGTGGACGGTCCGGGAGACGTCGTAGCCGAGCTTCGTGAAGAGCCGGATCGACGTGTTCTCGAACCAGAGGAGGGCCCCGGTGATCCCCATGACCGCCGAGCCCCACATCATCGCCCAGTACTCGGTCTTCTCGATGTAGCTGAACCGCCCGAACTGCGGCTTGGTCGGCGAGAGGCCGAGGTTGTAGCGCAGGACGCCCAGGGCGTCGCCCAGGTCCTTCACCGCGGGCAGCAGGTCGCGAAACAGCCGGCGCCCGCGCCGGGTCAGCCCCAGGTACGCGAAGTGCCACAGCCCGGCGGCCACGAGGACGACGCCCGCGACCCGGTGGAGGTTGCTTCGCCATTCAAACACGTGGCCGAAGCGGTGGCGGATCGCCATGACCCACCAGGCCTCCGGGAACTGGAGCATGAAGCCCGTGATGACGAGGACGACGAAGCTCAGGACCAGGGTCCCGTGCTGCAGGCGCTCGTTGACCGTCATCCTCAGGTACAGCCGGTGGGGCACGGCCTCCTCGACGATGAGGCCCTTCTGGATCCCGATCTTGCGCCGCACCTTCTTCAGGAAGTCGAGGCCGTTGTGCACGACCATGCCGCCCACGACGCCGATGATGAGGAGGACGTAGAGGGTCGCGATCCAGTAGACCGCGGGCTCCTGGCCCTTCGCGCTCGCCGTCACGTGCACCGGGGCGGACGTGAAGCGCACGTCCGCGCCCTGGTGGCACTGGCCGCAGGTCTTCGCGAGGTTCGCCCGGTTGACCGGCGAGAGCGGATCCGAGGACGGCCGCACCGCGTGCGCCCCGTGGCAGCTCGAGCAGTTGACCGCGACCACGGCGCCGCCCCGGGTCGCGAGCCCGTGGAAGCTGTCGGCAAAGGTCTGGAAGCGGTCGGACGCGAGGCCGTAGCGCTCGTTCAGGTTGACCGAGCCGTGGCAGGTGCCGCACACCATCTGCGAGACGTTGCGCGCCGACACCGCGGCGGTCGGGTTCTTGGGATCGAGGATCTGGTGCTCCCCGTGGCAGGTGGTGCAGACCGGCGTGTCGGGGAAGCCCTTCCGCAGGGCGGACGCGTGCGCGCTCAGCGCGTACTCCTTGGCCTCCGCCGCGTGGCACTTGGCGCACGTCCCGGGGATGTTCTGGGGATTGAACCGGGAGCCGGCGTTGAGCGGCCCCGCCGTCTCGTGGCTTCCGTGGCAGTCGACGCAGTTGGCGGCGGCCGCGTTGCCGTGGGCGAGGCTCTTGCCGTGCACGCTCTCCCCGTAGGAGACGATGAAGCCCCGGCTCACCTTTGAGGCCGCCAGCACGCGGCTCTCGTCCCTGTGGCAGCCGAGGCAGAGGTCCGTCTGCTCGCGCTTGAGCTTCAGCTTGTCGCTGCCGACCGCGACCGGCTTCAGGTGGCAGGTGAGGCAGGTCGGCGCCTCGGCCCGGCCCGCGGCGAAGGCCGCGCCGTGCGCGGAATTCATGAAGTGCTCGGCCACGTCGGTGTGGCACTCGCCGCAGGCGGCCACGAGCTTCGCCCCCGCGAGCGACGACTTGGGGCCCGAGGCCTCCGGGATCCCGTGGGTCCCGTGGCAGTCCGTGCAGCCGGTCTCCGCCGTGACCGCGAAGGGCACCGCGGCAAAGTCCGCATGGAAGGCGTGGGTCTTCGCGGTGGAGTCATGGCACCCCCTGCAGTCGACCGCGGCCGCGGGCTTGTGGTGCGGCCGCAGATTCAGGTCGACGCCGTCGTGGCAGTCCGTGCAGCCGAGGGACGCGTGCGCCGACCGGCCGAACCCGCTCGTGTCGACGTGGAGCGACACGGTCTTCCCGTCCCTCCAGATGCTGAGCTTCGCGTTGCCGTGGCATTCCAGGCAGGCCTTGTCCGAGGCGCCGTCGGCGGCCAGGAGGCCCCCCGCGAGCATGACCGCGGCCAGGCCGGCTCCCGCGAGCCGGAGGAGATGGGGGGAGACGGGGGGTTGACGCATGGCGGCCTGGCGGAGCGCCGTCAGGCGCCGTCCATGCTGCCCGAAGCGCCGGGTTTCGGCTGCGCGGATTTTGGCATAGTTGCCGCGCTTTTATCCCGGGCTAATACCGACCGGCGGCCAAAGATCGGCCTTGCCTCGGCCCAAGGCGTCAGCCGAGGCTTTGCCCAGGAGACCTTATCATGAAATCACTCTCGATCATCGGGATAGGGGCCGCCGCCCTTCTCCTATCATCCCCAACAGCCCGCGCCGCGGCCCCGGACACCTGGAAGGCGCACTGCGCATCCTGCCACGGCGAGGACGGCGCCGGCCAGACCAAGATCGGCCGCAAGCTCGGCGTCAAGGACCTAAGCGACGCCGCCTACCAGAAGAGCTTCACGGACGACCAGCTCTTCAAGAACCTGAAGTCCGGCGAGACCGATGCCGACGGCAAGGTGAAGATGAAGCCCTTCGGCGAGAAGCTCTCGGACGACGACATCAAGGCCCTCGTGGCCTACGTCCGGACGCTGTCCAAGTAGGGACCGGCCCGGCGCCGGAGCCTCCCGGCGGGCGGGCTCCGGATCCGGGACGCGGCGGGCGCCCTATCGATTGACTGTGGGCGTCCACGGGGCCGTCTTCCGGGCCCGAAGGCGCCCGGTGTGGACAGCCCACGCAAACCCCCTTTTGTTGGCCCCGTCGAACCATGCATGACGTGAAGCCCACCGCCGGCCTCCCGAAGGCCGCCGCCTACCGCGAGATCCTGGGGCAACTCGCGGCGCTGTTTGCCGGGGAGCGCAGCGGGCTCGCCAACGCGGCCAACATGGCGGCGGCCCTGTATCAGGCCCTGCCGGGCGTGAACTGGGCCGGATTCTATTTCCTCCAGGACGGCGCCCTGGTGCTCGGGCCCTTCCAGGGCAAGGTCGCCTGCGTGCGGATCGCCGTCGGCAAGGGTGTCTGCGGGACGGCCGCCAGGCGCCTCGAGACGATCGTCGTCCCGGACGTAAGCGCCTTCCCCGGGCACATCGCCTGCGACGCCGCCTCGCGCTCGGAGATCGTCGTCCCGCTCGTCGGGAACGGGAGCCTCCTCGGGGTCCTCGACCTCGACAGCCCGGAGCCGGCCCGGTTCGACGGGGAGGACAGCGCGGGGCTCAACGCCGCGGTGGAGCTCCTGCTTCGGGCCTCCGACTTCGGACGCGTCGCCGGCTGACCCCGCGCCCGGCGGCCGCCCCCGCTTCCAACGGAGCGGCGCCCTACGCGGGCTTCAACGGGTCGAGGATCCGGGCCTTTCGCCCGGAACCCTTCGACTCGACCTCCTCAATGTAGCGGCGGGTCGCCGGCGGCAGCTCGAGCCAGATCCGGATCGAGATCACCAGGCCCAGGAGCGCGAAGGGGACCAGGAACAGGGGCCACCAGACCCAGTTGATCGAGGCCAGGTAGCCGATGCTCACGGACTGGATCGTGCTGCCGGCGTAGGCAAAGCCGTCGACGATGCCGGCACAGGTGGCGGTCGCCTTGCGGCCGCCGAAATCCGTCGCCGCCGTGCCCGACATGAGGGACGTGATGCCGACGGCACACATGGTGATCGCGACACCCGTGATCCCCACGGTGAGGGGCGAGGTCCGCAGGGCAGCGGCCATCACGAGCGCCAGGACGAGGACCAAGGCGCTCAGGATCGCCGCCACCGGGCCGCGCCTCGACTGGAAGAACTTGTCCGAGATGAAGCCGGCCGCGAATCCCCCCACGATGCCAAAGATGCACAGGAGCCATCCCCAATGCTGCACGAAGAATGGGCTTCCTCCGGCCGGCACCTCCGCGGCGAAGTACGCATACCAGTACTGGATCCCGTTTCGGAACACGCCCGAGGTGAGCTCCACGGCCGCGATCATGAGCATGAGCGGGCTGAAAAAAACCTTCCTGAGGAGCTCGAGGAACGTGAAGTCGATATGCATGAACCCCGACGAGGCGTCGTGCGTGTCGAAGGACGGGAAACCGGCATCCTCCGGGGTGTCGGCCACGGCCCAGATGTCGATGATGGTCCAGCCCGCGATGATCGCCGCGGGGACGAGGAACACGGCGGGGATGCTGCCGGTGAACTCGACGATCGCCCGGCTCCAGTCGATCGCGAAGTATACGCCTATCGAGATGAGCGAGCCGAAGATGGCCCCGAACACCCCGCGCTCCCGCACGTGGAACCAGTAGGCCTTCACCTTGATGATCGAGACCGCGCCGTAGCTCTGGAAGTACATGTTCAGCGCGTAGACCGCGCTGTAGGCGGCGGTCAGGTGCCCCGGCATCCGCCCCGCGAGCACGAGAACCGTGAGCAGGCCGAGCAACGCATTCGCCGCCGCCGATCCGAACCCCGCGATCAGCATCCCGCGCTTGCCCCCGATCCGGTCCACAAGCGGCCCGTTGACGATGAAGGAGACCGCGTAGACGAGCGTGCCGACGCCGGTGATGATGCCGAACGTCTCCTTGGGCATCAGCGCCCCCATCGCCTTCGAGGAGACGATGATGTTGAGGCGCCCCATGTAGAGGAACGAGTACGTCATCCCCAGCGGGAACCAGTTCAGGAACCGCCGCATGACGTACTGCCGGCTGTGCCCCAGCGGGTTGTTCGCGAAATACGCCGCGATGACCGCGACCAGGCACGCACCGATGACGGCGAGGTACATAAAACGGGTTGACGATGCCCGCGATTCCAGCCGGCTCAACCCCTATCCAGCCCGAAACCCGCCATTACGGAGGTTTTTGCACGTCCGTCACCCGGCCCCGGGCGGGGACCGGCCAGACCCCCGCCCGATCTGCCGCCCCGTCGCCAGCGGCCCCCCGCCAGGACAATCCCTGCAGTCCAAGAAATGCGCAGCTTTTGCCAAGGACCGCCCTGCGGCCCCACCCCGGGCTTGGTAAGCTTGCCTCCGTAGAGAATGCGCGCAGGCCGAGACACCCCCTCGTTCCCGGCGGCTCCCGGCTTGGGGAGCCCGGGCGGGGCCATTCCGGCCTAGGGCGTCCCCCATATTACCCCCATGGCCCCCCAGCCGAGCGACCCGTCTGCCGATCCCGCGGCCCCGGCTGAGACCCTGCGGCGCCTGGAGGCGCGCATCGCCCGGATCGAGGCCTACCTGCAGCTGACTGAGCCGGCCAAGGCGGCCGCAGCCCCGCAGCCCGCGCCCGCGAAACCCGACGAGGACCTGGAGCTGCGGATCGGCCAGGAATGGTTCGCGAAGGTGGGCATTGCCGCACTCGGGGTCGGCGTCGCCTTCACGCTCTGCCTTCCGTACGCCACGCTGCCGCCCGCCGTGCCCTCGGTCGCGGGCTACGCGCTCTCCGCCGGTCTCCTCGTGCTGGCGCGCTTCTGCCCCCGCGGCCTTGAGCCCGTGACGGCCCCCCTGCGCGCCACCGCGATGGCCCTCCTCTACCTCGCGAGCCTGCGGCTCTGCTACTTCGGGGACCGGCACGCCCTGAGCGCGGACTCCCTCGCCGGAGGCCTCCTGCTCACGCTGACGGCGGCGGCAATCTTTGCGATCGCGCTTCGAAGAAGATCCTCGTGGCTGACCGGACTCGCGCTCGTGACCGGCTTCGCCACGACGGTCGCCGTCGGCTCCCCGGCCCTGGGCCTCTGCCTCATCGTCGTCTTTTCCCTCGCGGCCGTGGGCGCCGGCCTCTCGCTCGGCCGGCCGGCCCCGATCATGGTCGCGATGCCGCTCGCGTACCTTGCGTACGCGGCTTGGGCCTTCGGCAACCCGTTCCTCGGCCATCCGATCCAGGCGGTCGCGGGCACCCCGTGGGCCCCCGCGGTGCTCCTCCTCTGCCTCGTCGCGTTCTCAGCCGGGCTCCGCCGCGCCGCGCGCGGCGACAGGGAGAACGTCACGGCCAACGCCGGCGTCTTCCTGAACGCGCTCACCGGCTATGCGGTCTACCTGCTCCACACGCTTGTCTGCTACGACTCCCGGCTCGTCCCCTTCCAGGTGGCCGCCTCGGTCGCGCTCCTCGGGCTCGCCCTCCTGCACTCCGACGAGAAGGACGGCATCGGACCCTTCATCTGCGCGATGACCGGCTTCGCCGCCTTGAGCTTCGCGATCATCAAGGCCACGCATCCCCCCGACGTCTTCGTCTGGCTGTCCGTGCAGAGCGTCGTCGTGGTCGCGACCGCGATCTGGCTCCGCTCCCGCTTCATCGTCGTCGCGAACTTCGTGATCTTCCTGGCGATCCTCGCCTGCTATGTGGCGGTCGCCGGGCGGGAGCGGGGGATAAGCCTCGGCTTCGGCCTGGTCGCCCTCACGACGGCACGGCTCCTCGGCTGGAAGCAGAAGCGCCTCGAGCTCAAGACCGAGTTCATGCGCAACGCCTACCTGGTCGTCGCGTTCCTCGTCTTCCCCTACGCCCTCTACCATCTCGTGCCCGGGGCCTGGGTCGGCCTGGCGTGGGTCGGCGCCGCGATGCTCTACTACCTCCTCGCGGCGATCCTGCACAACCCCAAGTACCGCTGGATGGCGCACGCCACCCTCGTCCTCACGGCGCTCTACATGGTCATCGTGGGCATCAGCAGGCTGGAGCCGCTGTTCCGCAACCTGTCCTTCCTGGTCCTCGGCGCCGCGTTCCTCATCGTGTCCCTTGTCTTCACCAGGCTTCGCGCGCGGCGCTGAGCCCCGCGCGAAGGCGGCACGCGGCAACCGGCGAAATCACCGCCCGTCGCACACGAGGCTCAGCCCCCAGTCCTGGTCGCCCGGGAAATCGGGCAGCAGGATGACCCCGATCTTGCTCGCGCGCAGCCGGCCCCCGCCCGCGTCAAGCCAGGTGCCGTCCCGCGGGTTGAACCACTGCGCGCGGTAGTCCGTGTTGAGTCGGGCGCCCCGCACCTGCGCCTTCGGGCAGCCCTTCTCAAAGTACGCGAGGAAGGCGGCCTTGTCCGGAGTCCGGGCGCAATAGGCCCAGCCCTCGTAGCCCAGGATGTCCCGGGACTTGTTGGGCGAGACCAGGTCCGCCAGGGGAACAAGCTCCTGATAGCGTTTCCCAACCGAGAACGCGAAGGTGCGCAGGAATTGCATCTGGGCGCCCGAGCCCCACGTGAACGCGTCCCACATCTTGGTCGGCGCCGTCGGCTCGACGTCGGCGCCCCAGATCCCCTCGGCGCCGTAGACGTGGCCTGCAAATCCTCCGGACAGGAAGCTGCCGTAGAGCCCCGACCTGCAGAACGCGTTGTCGCGCTCGGTCCCGCCCATGGCTCCCCGGGTGTAATTGGCGGAGCCGGGCCCCCGCGCATCCCTGTAGCCGGCGTAGTAGGGCTCGCCGTTCAGCGCGGGGCGCGGGGGACTCTGCGCGTAGATCTCCGTCAGATACCAGTAGTTGTCGTGCTCCCGCATGTTGCCGATCTGGTGCAGGGTCACCCAGGACGCCTCGCCCCAGTTCTCAAGCGTGGAGGGGTTCGCATTGGCGGAGAGGAGTGTCCCGAAGGGAGGGGGTCCGTACCGGTCCTCCACGACCCTGATCGCGTTCGAATAGTCGGCCGGGCTCACGGTCTCGTCGATGATGTCCAGGTGGACCGGGCTCAGCACCGTGAGGTTCGCCTGGTAGCGCGACCAGATGTACTGGATGAAGCGCGCGTAGGAGTCGGGCCACGCGTAGTACCTGTGCCAGCAGAGCCCCGAGTCGCGCCGCGACGCCTCGATGAACGGCACGAAGCCGTTGGCGTTCAGGTAGTCGATCTTCCGGTCGAGATACCTGAAGTACCCGGGGTTGATCCGGTCCATGTCCGGGAAGTCGCCCTCGAACCCGGGCACCTTGCCCGGGAAGAGGAAGGGCCGCCCTCCCTCGTTGTCCATGTTCTTGGCGCTGCCCGTGCCGAACTCGAGCCAGGCCGAGCGGATCGTGGTCTTCGCCGCGTCATTCATCACGAGGTGCCAGGGCTTGCCGTCCGTCTTCCAGTTGGGAAAGGCCGCGATGACGTTCACCCAGTTGTACCCCTGCGCCTTGCGCAGGCGCACATAGTCCTTGAAGCCCGCGCCCGGCCCGATGGGCCGCTCCGTGTCGTCGTCGTACCATTTGAACCGGTTCGTCCCCACGGCATACCACGTGTCGCCGATCGCGAGGTAGGGCGTGCCATCCGCGTACTGGAGCGCGTGGCCGTTGGCCGCCGGCCGGATCATCCCGTGCCGGAGCGGGTTCTCGTCCAATTCGGCAGGCGTCCAGGCGGCCGCCGTAAACCCTCCGGACTTGCCGGCAATCCCGGGATCTCCGGGAGCCGACCCGCTCTCCCAGGCCCAGGCTCCCGGCGCCGTGGCCAAGAGGCGCACCCGGAACTCCTGGCCGCCGTCCCAGAACCCGTAGACGCGCTTCCTGAACCCGGGACCCGTCAGGTCGACCCAGACGGTCGCCTCGGTGTAGGGATTCGCGTAGGCGCGCTGGGCCGTGAAGGTGAGTTCCTGCTTCTCCCAGACATGCACGGGCCGGGCCTCGGCCGCCCGAAGGAGCGGGCAGATCCAGAGGCACAGGACCGGGGTGAGGCGGAACCGTTTCGTGGGAAAAGCCGATAGGAAGATTCCCGAAGTCTCAACACAATCGCATGGCCCCCGCCGCCTCGCGGGGCGCCGCCTCGGGGACGATGTCGCAGCTGCGGCCCGGGCGGGCACCGGACCAGGCCCCCCCAGCTCGCGCGGATTCTCCCGTCACTTCACCGTCAGATTCACCGGGTCGAAGCCCTCGCTGGCGATGATGACGTTGTCCCCGGCCGCCAGCTTCTCGACCTTCAGCGTTGCGCCCACGTCTATGACATTGGCCTGCGAGCGGGGGGTACCCGCGCCGGTGACGGTCGTATCGACCGTGAGCGGATGCGCGCCCAGGTTGGCGATCCGAAGCGTGAAGCCGCTGTGGCTGCCGAAGCTGCTTCCCCAGGTGTTGGCATCGAACGAGGTCGTCACCGGCATGTGGCGCGCCTTGAGAACCAGGGGTTGAAGCCTGGCAAGGTCGCTCTCCGCCTTCTGGAGGCGCGACTGCAGGTCCGACACCTGGCTCTTCGCCTGATCGAGCTGCGCGGCAACATGGGTGGATCCCGCGGCCGCCTGCGTGAGCTGGCCCTGCAGGTCGGCCGACCCGGCGTTGGCCTGGTCCAGCTGCGCCTGCAGCTTCGCCGACTCCGCCTCCTCGGCCTTGGCCTTCTCGACCTGCGACTGCAGGTCCGCACGTTGGCCCTTGGCCTTGTCGATCTGGCCCTGCAGATCGGCCAACTGGGATTTGTCCGCCTCCAGCTGCACGTTAAGGCCCGCCATCTGGGCGTTGTCCGCCCGGGCCTTGGCGAGGTCGGCCTGCGCCTGCGCCAGTTCCGCCCTGGCGCTGGCCAGCTGCGTCTGGTTTTCGGGGAGCTGGGCGCTCAGGTGCTGAACCTTGACGCCGAGGACGATGATAACAATCGCGAGGACGATGCAGGCCGCGAGGGTCCCGAGGAACAATCCCGCCTGCCTGCCCTTTTCCTGTCTGGGGGCTGGTGCAGCATTCATGATAGAGTAGACATCTTAGACCACCGGCCTAGGAGGAATGATGGGGGCTTCCCACCGAAAGGCGCACGTCCAGGTGGGGTGTAAGCCCCATGCAAGAGCCATCGGCCGCACCCCTGGGACGATCGGGGGTGAAGGCCCCATGGCACGCAATGCGCGGGAAGACTACCATGCTTCCATGAACCTCATTCTTCTCTTCGTGGTACTTCTCCTCCTGTTCGGCGGCGGCGGCTTCTATTTGGGCGGACCCGCCGTTGGCGGCGGCGGCCTCGGGCTCATCCTGCTGATCTGCCTCATCGTCTTCCTCGCAGGCGGCTTCCGGACGAAGGTCTGAGGTCGCGCCGGCACGGGTTCGCGAGCGCCCAACAGGCGCGCGCGGGCTTGCAGCCCCGGGGTCGGGGGCTATGTAGCCCTCATGAGCGACCTGCCGGTCCGCGAGGGCCAGAGGGGTCCAGGCGGCCGACCGGACGCCGAGGACGATTCCCAGCAGCCCGTGGAGCGGCTCTTTGTCGCCCTTCCGCTGCCCGATTGGCTCCGGACCGAGCTCGAGGGCCTCTCGGAGCCCCTGCGCGGGGTCGCATGGACGCGGCCCGCACAGCTTCACCTGACGCTGCGCTTCCTGGGCGACACCCCGACCGACCGGACCTTGCGGATTAAGGAGAGCCTCGCCTCGATCCGCGTCGGATCCTTCATTCTTCCGATCGAGGGCGTGGGGGGATTCCCTCCCAAGGGCCCCCCAAGGGTCATCTGGGTGGGCGTGGGCTCGGGCCACCCCCACCTCTTCCAGCTTCGCCAGCGCCTGGACGACGCCCTGCTCGCCGCGGGAGTCGACCTCGACGTGCGGCACTTCCAGCCGCACCTGACGCTCGCGCGCTGCGCCGAGGGTTCCGCGGGAGCCGTCTCGACCTGGCTGCGGAAACATTCCGGATTCGGGTCCGCGCCCTTCCGCGTCACGTCGTTCGACCTCTGCAGCAGCCGGCTTGCCGCGCAGGGTGCCGAGCACGCGCTGCGGCGCCGCTATCCCCTGGCCTGAAGGCACGTGCGTCCCCTGCGCACCCGTCCCGGTCTCCCTACTTCGCCCGAAGGAGCAGCACCGGAATCCTGACACTGTGCCGCACGCGCCTCGACGTGGACCCGAGGAAGAGGTCCGCCACGAAGCGGTGCCCGTGCGTGCTCATGGCCACCAGGTCGCACTTCTTCTCATTGATCCACCGGATGATCTGCTCGCCGGGCTCGCCAAAGGCCAGTTCGGCCTCGGCCGGGATGCCCGCGGACTGGAATTCGTTCTGCACCTTCTGCAGGTACGCCGTGTCCTCGGATATCTCCGGGCTCACCGCATCGGCCCCGAAGGTCCTTGCCGCCCAGCCGTCGGCGACGTGCAGCAGGACGACATGGCTGTTCATGATCCTGGCCAGGGCCTTCACGTGCTCGATGATCGCCCGGTCGGTGGGCGTCGCGTCCAGCGTCACGAGGATCTTGTCATACATGGCTGGCTCTCGGCTGAAGGGTGTTGGGGAGGTGTGCTCAGTGTCCGGCGATGACGGCCCCTGCCTGCCTCAGCGCATCCGGCAGGCTATAGATGTCCATTGCCGTTATCAACAGCGCAGTGCCCCAGCCCGCGATCATGAGGAACCAACCGTTGCGCCACCGCCCCATCCGCCTCTGGGAGCTCGTGAAGTGCAGCAGCGGGAACATGGCGAAGGGCAGCTCGATGCACAGCACCACCTGGCTCAGGTTGACCAGGTCGGTCACGCTGCTGCTGCCGCGGACGCTGATGATGATGATCGCGGGAATCACGGCCAGCGAACGGGTTATGAGCCGGCGCACCCAGGGCTTGATCCTCCAGTTCATGAAGCCCTCCATGACGACCTGGCCCGCCAGGGTGCCGGTGATCGTGCTGCTCTGGCCGCTCGCCAGGAGCGCCACCGCGAAGAGCGTGCTCGCCAGCGTGGTCCCGAGGAGCGGCGCCAGCGTCAGGTACGCCACCCGGATCCAGTCGCTGTCGGGGGAGAACGTGACGACCCGCCCCCCGGCCACCGTGATGCTGTCCTTCCCGTAGAACACGATCGCCGCGAGGACGAGGATCGCCGCATTGATGGCAAAGGCGAAGGTCAGCGCCACGGCCGTGTCGATCGTGTTGAACCGGATGGCGCGGCGGACGGAGGCCTCGTCCTTCTGGAGCTTGCGGGTCTGCACGAGCGCCGTGTGGAGGTACAGGTTGTGGGGCATGACCGTCGCCCCGATGATCCCGACCGCGACGACGATCATCCCGCTCCGGGCGAACTCGGGCCGCATCATGGCGCGGCCCATCTCCAGGAAGTCGGGCCGGGTCTGGGACAGCCCTAGGATCTCCACGGCGTAGCAGACCCCGATCGTAAGGACAAAGACCGTGACGATCGCCTCGATCAGCCGCATCCCGAAGCCCTGCAGGGCAAGAAGGAGCATCACGTCCAGGGCCGTGATGATGATCGCCCACTGCAGCGGGATGTGGAAGAGCATGTTGAGCGCCACCGCGCTGCCGAGCGCCTCGGCAAGGTCGGTCATGCCGATCGCGATCTCCATGGAGACCCAGTTCGGCCAGCGCGTCCACCCCGGGTAGTAGTCCCGGCAGCACTGGGCCAGGTCCCGGCCGGTCGCCACGCCGAGGCGGGCCGAGATCACCTGCAGGATGACGGCCATGAAGCTCGCAAGCGCGACGACCCAGAGGAGGCCGTACTTGAACTGCGCCCCGCCCGCCAGGTCCGTGCCCCAGTTGCCCGGGTCCATGTAGCCCACGCTGATCAGGATCGCGGGCCCGACGAACGCGCGCCACTGGCGCCAAAAACCCGCCTGCTGGGGCGGCACGATCACCGTGCCGTGCAGTCCCTCGAGCGAATCGTGTCCCGTCGAGGGCAGGTCGCCCGGTTCATTTGGCCTCGTTTCCAATGTGCAGCCACAGCTAACAGGGCGACGGGGGCGATTGTCCAACTTTCACTTTCAAATGCCCGGGCAGGCCGCGGGCGCCGTTTGAATCAGGCCTGGCGGGATAGCCCGGCCTTGCCTCGCGATGTCGCCAGTCGCTACGACGCCCTGAGGAGCTCCAGCATCGCCCGGTCGAGCTTCCTCCCCCTGAAGTCCTCATAGGCCACGTCGCCCCGCCCGCTGTCCAGGACGCCGAACGACCCGTTCAGGTTCCAGAGCGCCCAGCCTATCCCGGCATCCTTGAGGCACGGCAGGAGGTCGCCCATCCAGGCGAGCACCACGTCGTGCGGGGTCTGGTTGTGCGCCCCGAATTCCCCGATGTGGACGCCGACGCCCATCGCCTGGAGCGCCTGCCAGGGCGCGACCAGCTGGCGGCGGTAGCGCTCCCGGCCCCACCGGAGCGCCGGGTCGGCCTCGCCCGCGAGCGCCATGAAGATCGGGTTCTCACGGAAGACGGCCTTGAGCCGCTCCGTCTGGCGCCTGTCGCTCTCGACCATCCCCGGGGTGATGGCGAGCGGCCACTGAGGCCTCGGCCACTGGTCAGCCCCCTTGATCCAGCTCGCCTTCCAGTGCGTCACCTGCATCGGCTGGTAGCCCCGGCCGCTCTGTGCGATCCCGAGGCCGGCCAGCGCGGGGACGGGGATGTTCCCCCACATGAGCCCGTCGGCGATGATGAGCCGGTCCGCGCTCTCGGCGCGGATCGCCCCGACCAGCGCCCCGACGACCCGGGCGTAGGTCGCATCCTCCAGGAGCTCGTCGGTCTTCGGGTCCTTGACCCCGGGCTCGTTCAGGAGGTCGAAGCTGAGCGCGGAGCTCGGGACGCCCTTGTAGCGCGCCGCGAAGTGGCCCCAGTGGTAGGACGCCGCCTCGAGCGCCTCAGAGTCCCTCCACAGGTTGAAGGGCTCCTGGACCGAGCGGTCGACCGAGTAGCCGGGCGCCCGGTGGAAGTTCAGGCACACGTGGATCCCGTACTGCCTTCCGAACGCGACGGCCTGGTCGACATCCTTCAGGACCGCCTCGTTGATCTCACGCCACTTCTCGGGCGACGACCAGCAGCGGTACGACATCGGCAGCCGCACGAAAGTGAAGCCCCACTCGGCGACGAGCGCGAAGTCCTCCTCGCGGTAGGGGGCGTTTTCCCCCCTCGCGATGAACTTCTGCAGCAGGTTGAAGCCCCGCCAGCGGGGGAGCCTCGCGGGGGTTGCCTCGGGCATCGCGGGCGCCGGAGCGCCCAGGCCCCGGCCCGCCAGTCCCAGTGCGGCCGCGGCGGACACGCCCTTGATGAAGTCTCTGCGGCCGATCGCGGGGTTCATGCACGCAAACCCAAGCACGCGAGCGGCCCGGGCACAAGGATTCGGGAGCGGTCCCTCGGGTCGCGCCGGGTCATTCGTCCGGGGCCGCCGCCGGCGCCAGCCTTCACCTCCGCGGGGGAGGGTCGGCCGATTCCTTTGGTCTCGCTTCCCAGGCGCAGGCGTGGCCGACAGGACCACCGGGGGCGATTGTCCCGCGTTCACGTTCAAATACCCGAGCCGGCTGCTCCCGCCTCTTGAATCTGGCCTTGCACGACAGCCCGCCCTTGCCTCGCAATGGCGGCCGCCGCGGCACCCCACCCCGCTGATGCCCCTCCCCCACCAAGCGTCTCCCATGAAACACCCGATCCCCAAGCGGGTCCCCCGAACCGCCTTCAAGTCCCTGGTCCGCTGGGCGCCCATCGTCTCCATCGACCTCATCTTCCTTAACCGGGCGAACAAGGTGCTGCTGGGCTACCGCTCGAACCGCCCCGCAAAGAACACGTGGTTCGTCCCCGGGGGCCGGATCTTCAAGGGGGAGCGGATAGCCGACGCCATGGTGCGCATCGCCCGGGGCGAGACGGGGATCGAGATCCGGCCGGCCCAGGCGCAGTTCGAGGGCGTCTTCCAGCACTTCTACTCGAACAGCGTGTTCAGCGCGTCGCGCAGCCTCCCCACCCACTACGTGGTGCTCGCGTTCAAGGTCCGGTTCAGGAGGGACCCGAAGCTGCGTCCCGACAGCCAGCACAAGGAGCTGCGCTGGTTCACTGCGGGCGACCTTCTGCGCACCCGCGCGGTCCACGCCAACACCAAGGCCTATTTCCGCGGCAAGCGGTAGCCTCCCGCCCCTTATCGCTTCGCCCTGGCCCTCAGCGGCTCGAAGCGCGCCTGGAAGAAGCGCAGGTACTCGGGCTCGTAGACCATCTTGAGCCCCTTCGCCTTCACCTTCTGATGGTAGACCGCGACGACGGACTCGGCGACCACGTCCATGTGCGCCTGCGTGTAGACGCGGCGCGGGATCGTGAGCCGGACCAGCTCGAGCTTGGGATGGTGATTCTTGCCCGTGGCGCTGTCGCGTCCCGCGGAGACGATGCCGCGCTCCATCGAGCGGACCCCGCCGTCCAGGTAGAGCTCCGCCGAGAGCGTCTGGGCCGGGAAGCTGTCCTGCGGCATGTCGGGATAGAAGCGCCGCGCGTCCAGGTAGACGGCGTGGCCCCCGATCGGCACCACCACCGGGACCCCGTAGGACTGCAGGAGCTCCCCAAGGTACTCCACCTGGCCCACCCGGGCCCTCATGTGCTCGTCCTCGACGGATTCGTCGATGCCGCGCGCCATGGCCTCCATGTCGCGCCCGGACATGCCGCCGTAGGTGTGGAGCCCCTCGTAGATGACCACCATGTTCCGCGCCTTGTCGGCCAGCGCGTTGTCGTTGAGCGACAGCCAGCCCCCGATGTTCACGAGGGCGTCCTTCTTCCCGCTCATGGTGCAGCCGTCGGTGTACGAGCAGAACTCCTTGAGGATCTCGGCGCAGGTCCTGCCCTCGAAGCCGGGCTCCCGCGACTTGATGAACCAGGCGTTCTCGACCGCCCGGGTCGCGTCCAGCATGACCGGCACCTCGTAGCGCGTGCAGAGCTCCCGCACCGCCCGGGCGTTCGCCATGCTGACCGGCTGGCCGCCGGCCATGTTGACCGTGGCGGCCAGGCTCACATAGGGCACGTGCGCGGCCTCCTTGAGCACCCGCTCCAGCTTCGCGAGGTCGAAATTGCCCTTGAAGGGATGCAGGCTCTCCGGGTCGTGCGCCTCGTCGATGATGACATCCACGAACTTCGCCCCGGCGTGCTCCTGGTGGTAGCGCGTCGTCGTGAAGTACATGTTGCCCGGCACGGTGTCGCCCGGGCGGATCATGATCTGGCTCAGGATGTGTTCGGCGCCGCGGCCCTGGTGGGTCGGGATCAGGTGCTTGAAGCCGTAGCGCCGATGGACGGCCTCCTCGAGGTGGTAGAAGTTCTTCGAGCCGGCGTAGGCCTCGTCGCCCAGCATGAGGCCGGCCCACTGCCAGTCGCTCATGGCGCTTGTCCCGGAATCCGTGAGGAGGTCGATGTACACGTCCTCCGAGCGCAGGAGGAAGGTGTTGTGGCCCGCGGCGCCGAGCGCCGCCTCGCGCTGCCTCCTCGTCGTCTTCTTGATCGGCTCGACCATCTTGATCTTCCACGGCTCGGCCCACGAGCGGCGGTGCAGCTGCTGGCCTGTCGTGCGCAGGATGATCG
>Ga0265318_10001108_pt1 | contig 16911 bp, 23 predicted proteins | sample 4821metaG_FD_192431 | JGI IMG/M metagenome (GOLD analysis project Ga0265318, IMG submission 192431) | Rhizosphere microbial communities from Carex aquatilis grown in University of Washington, Seatle, WA, United States - 4-8-21 metaG | ecosystem: Host-associated > Plants > Roots > Rhizosphere >... | reverse complement strand
CGTTCTGCCGGCTGAAGGACTTCCGGCGCATCGCCACACGCTATGACCGGCTCGCCAGGAACTTCCTCGCATCCGTCTGCCTCGTCGCCGCTATCGTGTGGTGGATTTTATGAGTCTGGGCCCTAGATCCTCTTGCTGTTCGACGTGGTCCCGTACCATTCGCCGATGCGGGTGGTCAGCGCGCGGGTGAGCTCGCGCTCCGCCTCGCTCAAATACGGACTCCAGATGTCGAAGATCAGCACCGCGCGGGGCAGGTCGCTGTCGTTCCAGGCTTCGTGGTTGATCGAGTCGTCGAACACGAACGCCTTGCCGGGAACCCATTCGCGCTCTTGCCCGCCGACGCGGAAGCCGCAGCCGGGCGGCACGATCAGCGGCAGGTGCACGACGAGGCGCGTGTTCACCGGACCGGTATGGGCGGGGATGCGGGTCTTGGCATCGAGGATCGAGAACAGCGCGGTCGGCCCGTTGCTGGGAACATCCCAGCGCGGCACGTCGGCAAGCGCCTTCACGGTCTTGGGGCAGCGCGCGATGTGCTCGGGGTATGCCTGGCCCTCGCGCCACAGCGAATAGACGCCCCAGCGCCTGGAATTGTTCAGCTCGCGCCACTGTTCCATCGGCATGCCGCCGGGAAAGGCGACGTAGGGATCGAGCGCCGCGTCGCCCTCGGCCAGCACCGCGAGCAACTCGCTGCGGATGTCGGCGAAGGCCGCGTCGACCGCGTCGAGGAACGGAAAGCGCGCGCGCTCGTAGAACTCGATCGCCGGCATCTCGGGGAAGAACATGAAGGTCGGCTGCTGGCGCCAGATGCGCCGCTTCTGCAGCATCGTGTCGACGCATTGGTCGAAGCGCGACAGCTTCTCGTCCTTGTAGCGTTCGCGCAGATGCGCGAGCCCGTCGGCGACGAAGGCCTCCAGCGCGCGGCCGTTCTCGTCCACCGCCTGCTGCGCGCGCGCCAGAAGTGGCGCCAGCGCCGGCGGCGGCTTCAGGCCGGGCGGGACGAGCATGAGTGCGTTGCGATAGCTCATCGCCGCCGCGCGCGGCTTGCACTGCAGTTCCTCGAGCGCGGCCTTCTCGAGCAGGGCCGGCAGGTTGCGCTGGTCGATCACCAACAGGCGCTCCAGCGCGTCCACGGCTTCGTCGATGCGGTCCTGCCGCTTCAAGGCGGCTGCGAGATTGAACAGGATGTCGGTGCTTTCCGGCGCGGCCGCGGCAGCCTGCTCGAGCAGCGCGAGCGCGCCCGCGGCGTTGCCTGCACTCAGCATCCGCGCCGAGGTCTCGTTGAGGACGAGAGGATGGCGCGGCGCCTCCATCTCTGCCTGGCGCAGCAGGGGCACGGCGTCCTGCGGCCGGCCGCGCTCGCGCGCCTCGCGCGCGGCGCCGATCAGGGCGCGGATGCGTTGGTCTGCCGTCGAACGTTTCTCAACGAGCGCTGCGTCCATGATCACCTGGATACGCGATACCGAAGCACACGCATGATATCGGGCGTAAATTCTCCACGGACGAAGACAAGCATCACTTCGCTGTGAAAAGTTTCGCAAGCAGTGTCGTTTTTCGTCGCAGCGCGGGTTGGCGCGAGAGACTTCACGCAATCTTGAGAGAGTTTTGAGACATCCGCCGCGAATGCATAACGCTATTGCGAATTTGAACTACTGGCTCGCCCAGATGATGCGGTGGACGAAGACGATCTCGCCAAGCGCGAAGCTGCGGTCCTCATAGGCCGGGTTCAGCGATTTCAGCTCCACGCGTTGCGCCGTCATGCGCGCGAGCAGCTTGGCCATCACCTCGCCGGTCTGCGTCTTGACCACGACGCGGTCGCCGCGGCGGGGATTGGTCGAGGGCGAGACGACGATGCGGTCGCCGTCGCGATAGACGGGCGCCATCGACTCCCCGGTGATCTCCAGCGCATAGGCGTGCTCGTCGGCAAGCTCCGGGAACGCGATCTCTTCCCAGCCGGTGCCGGCGGGGAAACCGGCGTCGTCGAAATAGCCGCCCGTCCCCGCCTGCGCCATGCCGATCAGGGGCACCATGCGGGTCCGCGTCTTGTGGTTCTCGATCAGCGCCACGAAATCGTCGAGGCTCGCCCCCGTGGCGCTGAGGATCTTCGCCACGCTCTCGGTCGACGGCCAGCGCAGCTTTCCATTGACGGCGCTGCGCTTGCTTTTGTTAAACGTCGTGGGATCGAGTCCGGCGTTCTTGGCCAGCCCCGACGGCGACAGGCCGTAGCGTGCGGCCAGCGCGTCGATCGCGGTCCAGATTTGTCTGTGCGTCAGCATGAGAATAAGAAATTGATCCCGCGATGCGGTAATAATTCCTAGAGTATGCTCAAGACCGGACCCTAGGCAAGATGCTTGTCGACATCATGGCGCGAATGTTGAGGTGGCTTCCCGCGGAAGCTGCACACCGCGCGACGATCGGGCTGGCGCGCACCTTCGCGCCGGTCTGGCCTTCGGCGGCCGGCGACGATCCGAGGCTGGCGGTTGAGGCGCTCGGTCTGCGCTTCCCCAACCCTTTCGGCCTAGCGGCAGGGTTCGACAAGGACGCCGAGGTGCCGGATGCGATGCTGAAATTCGGCTTCGGCTTCGTCGAATGCGGCACGATCACGCCCAGGCCCCAGGCCGGCAACCCGAAGCCGCGCCTGTTCCGTCTCAGCGAGGACGGCGCGGTGATCAACCGCATGGGCTTCAACAATGGCGGCATGGAGGAAGCCGCGCGCCGTCTCGAGCGGCGTAAGCGGCGCGGCATCCTGGGGCTCAACATCGGCGCCAACAAGGACAGCGACGACCGCATCGCCGACTATGCGCTCTGCTTCAAGAGGCTCGCGCCTTTCGCCGACTACATGACCGTCAACGTTTCCTCGCCCAACACGCCGGGGCTGCGCGGGCTTCAGAACCGCGACGAGCTGGAGCGGCTGCTGTCGACGCTGACCGAGTTGCGCGCGCGAGAGAGCCTGCGCACGCCGCTGCTGCTCAAGATCGCCCCCGATCTCGACGGTGCCGCGATGGACGGCATCGCGCAGGTCGTGGGCACGTCGGGGATCGAGGGGCTGATCGTCTCCAACACCACCGTCGCGCGCCCCGCGACGCTGAAGAGCGCGAACGCGAAAGAGCAGGGCGGGCTGTCGGGAGCGCCGCTGCTCGAGCCGTCGACGCAGGTGCTGAAAGAGATGCGCGCGCGCGTGGGCGAGCGGCTGGTCATCATCGGCGCCGGCGGCATCGCGAACGGCGCCGACGCCCATGCCAAGCTCCGCGCCGGCGCCGACCTGGTCCAGCTCTATACCGCGCTCGCCTATCGGGGCCCGGGCCTGGTCAAGCGCATGAAAGACGAGTTGACCGGCCTCCTGGCACAAGCTCCGATTGCGCCCCGTAACCGAACCTAGAGAAATCGCGATGGTAAACGCGTCGCGCGGGATTTGAGCATTTCCCAACGGGCGCTTTCCCGCCCTATGATCTCCCAACAAGAATGGTTGGGGGATTTATGCAGGACGATTTGGGAAAACTGGTATTGCGCCTGACGGTGGGGGCGCTGCTCCTGCTGCACGGCGTGCACAAGATGCTGACGGGCATCGCGCCGATCGAGGCGATGGTGGTCGCGCGCCATCTGCCGCAGGCTCTCGCTTACGGCGTCTATGTCGGCGAGATCATCGCGCCGGTGATGGTGATGCTGGGGATCTTCGCGCGCATCGGCGCGGGCCTCATCGTCGTCAACATGGTCATGGCGGTGGTGCTGGCGGGCATGTCGAGCATCGCGCAGTTGAACCCGATGGGTGGCTACGCGCTGGAGCTCGAGGCGTTCTATCTGTTCGGAGCTGTCGCGATCGCGTTCCTGGGCGCCGGCCGCCTCAGCCTCGCCGGCGGGCGGTGGAACTGAAGTAAGCGAATGGCGAGTGGCGAACAGCGAATGGATATCTATTCGCCACTCGCCAGGAGGAAATGTCCCCGGAAGCTCGCCACTGGCCGCGCCGGGTCGTCCTGCCACATCTCGGCGCGGGCGCTGATGACGCGCCGTCCCTGGCGCACGATATGAGCGCGCGCGTGGGTGGTGAGCGGACCGGCGCTGCGCAGATAGTCGATGGTGATGTCGACGCTGCGCGGGATCGTCCTGCCGCCCGTCTCCCACAGGATCTGCGCGATGGCCGCGGTCTCGAGCAGCGAGCCGGTGACGCCGCCATGCAGCGCGGGCAGGATCGGGTTGCCGACGAGCTTGGCGTCGAACGGCAGGTCGAGCACGACCGCGCCGTCCTCGATGCGCGCGCTCACCCCCAGCCAGGCGCAATAGGGCACCGATCGGAGAAGGGCCGCGACGTCGATCATGTCCGCGCCTCGAGCCGCATGAGCATGAAGGTGCCGGTCGCCATCGCGAGGCGGTTATCCGGACTCGACTGGAAGGCGTGCGCGCGGGCGAAGGCGACCTCGCGCCCGATCTTGATGCATTCGGATTCGACGATGATGTCGATGTCCGGCAGCGACGCCTTCATGTGGTCGACGCGCAGGTCGAGCGTCGCCATCCCCGCCGGCGCGCGCAACGCCGAGCCGATCGCCATGCCGCAGGCCTGGTCGAGCAGCGCGGTGAGTACGCCGCCATGGATCGCGCCGCTCCTGGGATCGCCGACGAGATGCGGCGCATAGGGCAGGCGGATGCGCCCGCGCCCCTTGGCGAATTCGAGCAGCTCGCCGCCCAGCGCGCGCAGGAACGCGGTCTGCCCCATGCCCTGCCGCATCGCCTCGCGCCAGAAGTCGCTCTGTTCGGTCATGCGTCCGTGATAGCGGGATAGGCGGCCAAGTCAAACGAGGTTCGGCGTCACGCCGCTGTCCGGTCGAATTCATCTTCCAGCAGGGCGAACAGCGCGACAGCGCCGGCACCGGCGAACATCAGGTGATTGCTTCGCAGGATGTTGTCGATCGCCTCTTTCCAGACGATCGACGCGATGAGCAACAACAGCGGGAATATCGCCATGCCGTTGAGGATGGAAAAGCCGTTTGCGCGCGAAATGAAGTGGTGATGGCCGCGCAGACATTTGACGGATGCGAACAGTACGGCGACGATAAAGGTCGCGATATCGAACCACCCTCCATCTATGAACGACGGTGTCGTCACGTCAGGCGCGCAAAGCCTGCATGACGACCGCTACCACGCCGCCGACAATGGCGCCGACTGCTTGAAGCTCGTCCGCCGAAATCGAACTTCCTACAAGCGGCAGCACGGTCAGGCTGCCGCCAAGCACCGCTCCCATCAGCGCGCAGGACGTCACGATCCTCAACCGATGGATCGGCGTAGGGTGGAGTTTCGGAAGCTCCTGGAAAGCTTGGCTCATTTCCGTTTCCTGATGAATTTTGTGATCTGCTCTCACTGGTTGAGCGTGTGATATATGCCATTTTTGCGAGGGTACTTCGGAATAACGAAAAGTCCAGCGCCGCCAAAAGTTGACGGTTCGTCATGGATCGGTAGACTCCCGGTATGGATACCACCTTCATCGCGCCCAAACCGCGCGCGGCCGCCGTCGGCAAGCGCGAGCAGACCAAGGCGCAGAACCGCCGGATGATCCTGGAGGCGGCCCGCGGCGTGTTCGCGGAGCTCGGCTACGGCGCGACGACGGTGCGCGACATCATCCGCGCCACGACGCTGGCCTCGGGCACGTTCTACAACTACTTCAAGTCGAAGGAAGAGATCTACCAGGCGATCCGCGACGAGGCTGCGCTCGCCATCCGTCCGCAGCTGCGCGCCGAGCGGCAGAAGGCGGCGACGGTGGAGGAGTTCATCTCCGCCACCTTCCGCACCTTCTTCGAGATCGTGACGCGCGACGAGGTGAACTTCCGCACCATCCGCCACAGCGCCGACGCCACCCGCATGCGCATGGACACGCCGGAGGTCATCGCGGGCTTCGAGGAATTGCGCGAGGACATCGAGACCGGCATCGCACGCGGCGTCTTCCCGCCCATCGACGCGGATTATCTGATGGCGGCCATCGTCGGCGTCGCCTTCGAGATGACCGAGCGCATCCTGCGCCGCGAGAACCGCGACGCCAAAGCCGCCGCCGATTTCGCGACCGCGCTGTTCATGGGCGGCATCCGCGCCCTGCCGCATGTGGGCGAGGCACAAGCCGGTACATGAAGCGGGTCGTCTGCCGCGCTCTGAGCCAGGACATCGGCACGCTGACGCTGGAGGACGTGACGCTGCCGCCGCCGGGTCCCGGCGAGGTGCGCGTGCGCATGCATGCCGCGGCGGTGAACTTTCCCGACATCCTCACCGTGCAGGGCAAGTACCAGCACAAGCCGGCGCTGCCCTTCACGCCGGGCAGCGAAGGCGCAGGCACCGTGATCGCGGTCGGCGAAGGCGTTGAGCATGTGCGCATGGGCGATCGCGTGATCGTGGGCGGGCTCGGCTGCTTCGCACAGGAGGTGCAGGTCGCGGCCTCGCAGCTGCGCCCGATCCCCGGCGACGTCGCCTTCGACGTCGCGGCCGGCTTCACCGCCGCCTATCTCACCGCCTATGTCGGGCTCGTGCGGCGGGCGCGGATCGAGCCGGGCGAATGGCTGCTGGTGCACGGCGCGGCCGGCGGCGTGGGGCTTTCCGCCGTCGATCTCGGCCATGCACTGGGCGCGCGCGTGATCGCGACCGCGTCGACGCCGGAGAAGCGCGATTTCCTCAAAGCCCACCGCGCCGATCACGTGCTGCCGTCGTCCGGCTTCCGCGAGGCGGTGAAGGAATTGACCGGCGGCGAGGGCGCGAACGTGATCTACGATCCCGTCGGCGGAGACGTGTTCGACGAGTCGACGCGCTGCATCGCCTTCGACGGCCGCCTGCTGGTCGTGGGCTTCACCAGCGGCCGCATCCCGACGGTCTCCGTCAACATCCCGCTCATCAAGGCCTTCTCGGTGATGGGCATGCGCGCCGGCGAGTACGGCCGCCGCTTCCCCGAGCGCGGCCGCGAGAACCTCGCCGCCCTCGACGCCATGCTCGCCGCGCGCAAGCTGCATCCGCATGTCGGCGCGCGGTTTCCGCTCGAACGCGCGGTCGACGCGATGCGCATGCTGGAAGAGCGCAAGGCGATAGGGAAGGTGATCATAGAACTTTGACAACCTCCCCCTCGTGGGGAGGTCGAAAAATGCGGAGCATTTTTCGGGTGGGGGAAAGGTGCAAGCCGGATAGAGCTTCCCCCCACCCGACGTGCTCGCTTCGCTGCGCGCGTCGACCTCCCCACAAGGGGGAGGTTAAAGGGCTTCCAGCGCCCCCAACACCGCGTCCGTCATCGCGCTCGTTCCGACTTTCGTCATCCCGTCCTGCATGATGTCGGCGGTGCGGTAGCCGTCCGCCAGCACGCGGTCGACGGCGCGTTCGATCCATGTGGCGTCCTCGGCCCGGCCGAGCGAATAGCGCAGGCACATCGCGAGCGAGAGGATCGAGGCGATGGGGTTGGCGATGCCGCTTCCGGCGATGTCGGGCGCGCTGCCGTGGATCGGCTCGTAGAGCGCGCGCTGGCGGCCGTCCGCGTCCTTCGCGCCCAGCGACGCCGAGGGCAGCATGCCGATGGAGCCGGTGAGCTGGGCGGCCTCGTCCGAGAGGATGTCGCCGAAGAGGTTGTCGGTGACGATGACGTCGAACTGCTTGGGGTTGCGCACCAGCTGCATCGCGCAATTGTCGGCGAGGATGTGGGTCAGCGCCACGTCCTCGAACTCGGCGTCATGCAGCGTCTGCACCTCTTCGCGCCAAAGCTGGCCCGTATGCATCACGTTCGACTTCTCGGCCGAGGCGACCTTGCGCCCGCGCAGCCGCGCCAGTTCGAAAGCGACGCGCGCGATGCGCTCGATCTCGCCGCTCGTGTAGACCTGCGTGTCGACGCCGCGCCGCGAACCGTCGGCAAGCGTCTCGACGCCGCGCGGCTCGCCGAAATAGACCCCGCCCGTCAGCTCGCGCACGATGAGGATGTCGAGGCCGGCGACGATCTCGGGCTTCAAGGTCGACGCGTCCTTGAGCGCGTCGAAGCACAGCGCCGGGCGCAGGTTGGCGAACAGCTCCAGATCCTTCCGTAGACGGAGCAGCCCGCGCTCCGGCTTCTTGTCGAAGGCAAGCTTCTCCCATTTCGGTCCGCCGACCGCGCCGAACAGCACCGCATCGGCGGCGAGCGCCTTGCCGATCGTCGCATCCGGCGCGGGATCGCCGAGCCGCTCATAGGCGATGCCGCCGATGAGGTCTTCCTCGATATGGAAATCGAGCCCGCGATGCTGCCCGAGCCAGGCCAGCACCCGGCGCGTCTCCTCGATCACTTCGGGCCCGATGCCGTCGCCGGGCAGGAGCAGCAGGCGCGCGCTCACAGCCACGGCGCCTGCACCTTGCGGCGGGCTTCGAATTTGGAGATGTCGTCTTCGTGGCGCAGCGACAGGGCGATGTCGTCGAAGCCGCCCAGCAGGCGCTCGCGGCTGATCGCGTCGATCTCGAACCGCACACAGCCGCCGTCCGGGCCGCGGATCTCCTGTTTCTCGAGATCGACGCAGACGATGGCGTTGGCGCCGCGCGCCGCGTCGTCCATCAGCGCGTCGATATGCGCTTGCGCAAGCTCGATGGGCAGGATGCCGTTCTTCAGGCAATTGCTCTTGAAGATGTCGGCGAAGGACGGCGCGATCACGCAGCGTATGCCGAAATCGAGCAGCGCCCAGGCGGCGTGCTCGCGGCTCGATCCGCAGCCGAAATTCGCGCCCGCGACGAGGATCCTGGCGTTCTTGTAGGCGGGGCGGTCGAGCACGAAATCTCCGCCCGCGCGCATCTCGTGGAACAGCCCCTTGGCGAGGCCGGTGCGCTCGGTGGTCTTGAGGAACTGCTTGGGGATGATCATGTCGGTGTCGACGTTGATCATGTCCAGCGGCGCCGCGACGCCCGAGATCTGCGTGAACTTTTCCATTTGGCGTGTTGCATCCGCTTCAATATACCGAGCCGCCCTCATGCTTCGACAAGCTCGAGCCATGAGGGACTGCGCCAGCGTGCCGTTGGCTCAAGCCTTCACCCTGAGCCTGTCGAAGGGTGAGAGCCGCGCGCTCAGCGTGAGCCGATCCACAGTAGCCGATCTTAGAACTATTCCAAGCAGGAATTTTCGCTGCTAATGTCTCGGCAACGCCATTTTCATCGGGAGATTTCATGTCGAGCGAGGTCCTTCACGTTCCGCGCGAGCGTCTGTCGAAGCAGACGCTGCATCTGCATTACGCCATCGCCTCGCTGATGGAGGAGCTCGAGGCCGTCGACTGGTACCGCCAGCGCGCCGACGACACCGACGATCCCGAGCTCAAATCGATCCTTCTGCACAACGCCAACGAGGAGATCGAGCACGCCGCGATGGTGCTCGAATGGATACGCCGCCGCGAGCCGCGCTTCGACAAGGAGCTGAGGGAGTATCTCTTCACGGAGGCTCCGATCACCCTGATCGAGAAGGAAGAGGAGAAGAAGGAGGCGGGGAAGTAACATCATTGTCATCCCCGGCGAGCAGCGCGTGCAACGCACGCGCTGCGAGGGAAGGGGGCCCGGTGGATATACCGGGTCTGGTCTTTCCGCCTGGGTCCCCTTCCCCTCGCGACGCTGGCGCGTCGCTCGGCCGGGGATGACAAAAGGGGTTACGGCGTCGACGGGCTCACGCTTGCGGGTGGGTACCACAGGTATCGATGCAGGATGTACTTCGCGCGGTCGCGCGGCGGCAGGCCCGCATGCGGGAACAGCCAGAGCGGCGGGAACACGACCATGCGGCCCGCGGCTGGCTTCACGATCAGGTCGAGTTGCGGGAACACCGTCTCGCCGCCGCCGGGCTCGTTGAGATAGAGGATCGCGGTCAGGAATCTGCGGCTCTGCTCGGAGTTCATCACGTCGACATGGGTCGGGAACTTGTCCTTGCCGCCGGGCAGATAGCGCTTCAGGCGCACGCGCTCGGCATCGACCTGCTTGGGCCAGAAGCCGCCGATCTGCAGCGCCTGCCAGTATTTCTGGATGCAGCCCATCATGATGGCGAAGATCTCCGCCTCGACCTCCGGCCAGTGGCGGCTGACGTTCAACTCGGCGAAGCTGTAGGAGCGCTCGGCCTCCATGCGCTCGTGCTGCGCGGCCGACGTCTCGAAGCGGTCGATGAGCGCCTTGCAGCGCGCGGCCGAGAGCGTGTCCTCATAGACCTTGACGTAATCGCTCAAAAGCCTGGCCACGCGCGCGCCTCTCAACCGTTCCCGATCGGCACCGTATCGTGGAAGCGCGTCAGATCGACGACGCGTTGACCCCGGGGCGTCAGCGACAGCACGTCGACGAAGCGCTGGTCGCGCACGATGTCGTCGGGGCCGTAAGAATAGCGCGCATAGATCGTCTCGGCCATGGTGGCGTCGGCGCCGGAAAGCAGGGCGACGACCTCCATCTGCTTGTCGACCATGTCCTGGCAGGTCACGCCGTAAAGCGGGCTCGTCTCGTCGATCGGATGCATGATCGTCCAGGACAGCGCGAACAGCGAGGTGCGCGCGCGCACGAGCTTCAATTCCTCGAAGCGGCGGAACATCATGCCCTCGCGCGTCAGGTGCTGGCGCGCCAGCGTGACGGTGACCGCCGCGTCGAGCACCTGGTTGCCGCGCTGGTTGGCGGCGCGGAACATGAGCGTCGGCACGCCGTCGAAGGGCGTGATCACCGCGACCTTGGAGAACACCACGCGCGCGAAGGGCCGCGAGAAGCGCGCGAAGATCAGCCCGGTGAACAGCGCCAGGACCAGATAGCCGCTGAACGCCTCGACGATGACGAGGATGTTGACGTAGTTCGACTTCGGCACCATCACGCTGTAGTTGATCGAGCCGATGGTCTGGGCGCTGAAGACGAACGTGTCCCAGAAATTCCCCGGCCGCGCGTGATCGATGCCGCCGTGATCGACGACGTAGAGCGTGGCGAAGATCGCGTTGACGCCGACGAACACGGCCGCCAGCCCGATGAAGAACATCCACCACGGCGCGCGCAGGATGGTGTGATAGACGTCGGTGTAGCGGCCGGTGTCCTGCCCCTTGACGATCGCCAGCCGCTCGCGGTCGCGCAACAGCCCGGGCCGGAATCCCGGAGCGAGCGGCGGCGGCGTCTGCGGATTGGGTTTGTCGTTCATGGCGCCCATATTACATCGAATCTCCCTCTCCCCCACGCATGTGGGGGAGAGGGCCGGGGTGAGCGGGTGGCGACGAGTTGAGCTCGCTGCAGCCGCCCCCTCACCCTAACCCTCTCCCCCGCTTCGCGGGGGCGAGGGAATGGTTTTGGCCTTCACATACGCCGCCCACTTGGTCTTCTGTTCGCGTCCGAGCTCCAGCAGGTAGTCCCAGCTGAACAATCCCGTGTCGTGGCCGTCGTCGAAGCGGATGCGGATGGCGTAGTTGCCGACGGGCTCCAGGCCTTCGATCTTCACGTTCTCCTTGCCCGTGACGATCTGCTTCTGGCTCGGGCCGTGGCCCTGGACCTCGGCGCTGGGGGATTCGACGCGCAGGTATTCGGCCGCCAGCGCGTAGCTCTCTCCCGTGTCGAAGGCGACGCTCAGCGTCGTCTTCGCGGCGTCGAGGCGCAGCTCCAGCGGCCAGGGACGGGAGGCGGCGCCGCTCACGGCGCGTCGCGTTCGGCGTCGGTGAGCTCGCGCGCCTCGCCGGGCAGCATGATCGGGATGCCGTCGCGGATCGGATAGGCGAGCCCCGCGGCGCGGCTGATCAGCTCCTGCGCCGCGCGGTCGTAGACGAGCGTGCCCCTGCTCACCGGGCAGATGAGAGTTTCAAGGAGTTTGGGATCTGGTTCCATCGCGGCCGTTTCAGTTCGTGTTCATTGCCCACCCCCGTCATGGCCCGGCTTGACCCGGCCATCCAGCGAGCGAGCGGTGGCGAGCAAGTGACTCTGGATGGCCGCCTCAGGGGCGGCCATGACGAATGGGGTTTTGGTTCCAGTCAAATCAAACCCCGCTCAGTTGATCGTGGCCGGGCCGGCGGTCATCGCGCCCGCCATCTCGAGCAGCGCGGTCAGGATCGCGACGCGCTCGCCCCAGCCCTGCGCCTCGAGCAGCGCCTGCTTCTCCGCGGGCTCGAACGGGCAGAGCATCGAGAGCGCGTTGACGAGCTGTTCGGCCGGCGCGCTGACCACGCTCTGCCAATCGGCCTTGAGATCGCGCCGCGCCAGATAGGTCTTCAGCGCCGCGATCAGGCGCTCGCGCGGGAAATCGCCTTCCTCTTCCGCCGCCGCAAGGTCGGCCGCGAAAGGCGCATAGTCGGCGTGCACCTGGCGGAACGGCGTGGCGAGCTCGCGCTCACCCACGACGCGGAAGCGGCAAAGGCCGCTCAGCGTGATCAGATAGCGTCCGTCATCGGCCTCGCGATAGGAGGTCACCCGCCCGGCGCATCCGACCGGCGAGAGCGCGGGCTTCAACGCCTTCTCTTCCGATTCGCTCGGCTGGATCACGCCGATGACGCGTGCGCCCGACATCACGGCATCGACCATCGCCAGATAGCGCGGCTCGAAGACGTTGAGCGGCAATTGTCCGCGCGGCAGGAGCAGCACGCCTGTGAGCGGGAACACCGGGATCGTCTCCGGCAGGTCTTCTATGCGGCGGTAGCGCGCGTTCACGAGAACAGAATCGAGGAGAGCTTGCGCCTGGCCGCGAGCGTGCGCGGATCGGCCGGCCCCATCGCCTCGAAGAGTGTCACGAGGTGCTTGCGCGCCGCCTCATCGTTCCATTTGCGGTCGCGGCGCACGATCTCCAGAAGCTCGTCGAGCGCGCCCTCGCGGTCGCCCTTGGCGTCGAGCGCGAGCGCGAGGTCGTAGCGCGCCTGGTGATCCTTCGGATCGGCCTCGAGCCTGGCGCGCAACGGCGCTTCGTCGCCACTCGCCTTGCCCGCGCTTTCGGCGAGAAGCAGTTCGGCCTCCACCGCGCGCATCGCCTCGTCGCTCGCGCCGTCGGGGCGGACGAGCTGCAGGGTCGCGCGCGCGCGTTCGAGGTCGCCGCTCTTGAGATAGCACCGCGCCAGCCCGGCCACGGCCTGGGGATGCCCCGGCTCGTCCTGCAGCACATGGCCGTAGGCCTGCGCCGCCATGGCGACGTCGCCGGCCGCGAACGCTTCGGCGGCGGCGGCGAGCACTTCGGCCGCATGGTCCGCGCCGCCATGGCCGCCCGCGAGCTGGGCCACGAACGCGCGCACCTGGCTCTCGGGCAGCGCGCCCTGGAAGCCGTCGACGGGCTGACCGTCCCTGAAGGCGTAGACGGTGGGGATCGACTTGATGCGCAGCTGCTGGGCGATCTCCGGATTCTCGTCGATGTTGATCTTGACCATGCGCACGGCGCCGCCCGCCGCGTTCACCGCTTTCTCGAGCGCGGGCCCGAGCTGCTTGCACGGCCCGCACCACGGCGCCCAGAAATCGACGATCACCGCAACCTCACGGCTCGCGTCGATCACGTCCGCAGCGAAGGTCTCGATGGAGCCGTCCTTGACGTAAGCGCCCCCCGGCGATGCCGCGGCCCCGCTTGCTGGTTTTGCCGCGGCGAGGGGACGTCCGCCCGGACCGATCAATGCCATGGTGTCTTTTCCTGTTTGCCAGTGCCGATCTTAGAGCATCGGACGTTCCAAGGTAACCGCGCCGCCATCATGCTTCGACAGGCTCAGCATGAGGGTTAGCTCAGACCCTCACCCTGAGCTTGTCGAAGGGTGAGGGCAGCGAGTCTAGTATAACGCGCCACGGCTCAAGCGTATGCGTCCAGCCGCCGTTCCAGCCTCGACCTTATATCCGGCCATTCCGCGGCGAGGATGGAGAAATAGACCGAATCGCGGAAGTAGCCCTGCGGCATCCACATATGGCCGCGCAGGGTTCCTTCCTCCCTGGCGCCGAGCTTGACGAGGGCGGCGCGCGAGCGGGCGTTCCTCGCGTCGGTCTTGAACTCGACCCGATTGCAGTGCGCGGCGAAGGCGTTGCCGAGGAGAAGATATTTCGCCTCCGGATTGACCGCGCCGCCACGAACCTGCGCCGTGTACCAGGTGAAGCCGATCTCCACCCGCGCGTCGTGGGGCGCGATGTTGAGATAGGAAGACGAGCCCACGATGGCACCGTCGGCCAAGCGGCGCACGACGAAGGTCATCAGCCGCCCGGCCTGGTTCTCCGCCATCATCCAGGGCAGGCGCTTCTCGAAGCTCTCCACCGGGATATAGGTCCAGGTTTCGGGATCGGCGGCAGCCACGAGCAATCCGTCGCGGTGGCGCTCGTCGAGCGGCTCCAGCGCGATGAAGCGGCCGGTGAGCGTGCGCGGGCCGAGCGGGGCGACGGGTGTCATGACGCCTCCGGCAATGTCTCGATGCGCGGCGTATGTCCGCAATCGGCGATGAATTTGAGGAGATCGGTGGCGTTGACCGCGATGGTGCGGTCGTTGCGCAGCGGGTGGAAGTTGATCGGCTCGTGACGGAGCATCGCCTCGTCGAGCACGACGCGGACCTTGTTCCCGGCGTCATTGATCAGCGCGAACGGCGTGACCGATCCCGGCGGCACGCCGAGCGTCGTCATCAAAAGCTCGCCCGAGCCGAAGGAGAAGCGCGGGGAGGCGAGCTGCCGCGACAGCGCGTTCAGGTCGAGGCGGAAATCATCGCGCAGCACGACAAGCCACAGCCCGCCCTTCTTGTCCTTGAGGAAGAGGTTCTTGGTGTGCCCGCCCGGTTGGCTCGCGTTCACGACGGCCGCCTCCCCGACGGTGAACACGGGCACGTGCTCGTAACGCGTCCATGCGATGCCGAGCGCGCGCAAGCGCTCGTACAGCGTGGCTTCGCGGACGTCGGGAGAGGGGAGGTCTTCTGGGTTCACTCCAGCACCAACTGTCATCCCCGGCTGAGCGCCGCAACGCGGCGCGAGGGGGTGCGTAGCGACAGCGTACGCACGACCCAGGTAGCGAAAACGGCACGCTCTGGAAAGAGCGCGCCGATCAATACCGGTTTGCTTGCACCACCTGGGTCCCCTTCCCCTTGCGTTGCTATCGCAACGCTCGGCCGGGGATGACATGTGGGTTTATGGCACCAGCCGCGCGATCCACTCCGGCAGCGCGAACGATGCCGCGTGGATGGCGGGGTTGTAGTAGTCGGTTTTCAACTTCGACTTCTTGTACGCCGCCGCCGCGCGCTTGATCCCTGCCGGCGTGCCGAGTTTGGCGCCCTTGCCGGCCCAGGAGAGCGCCATGAAGCCGCCGATATAGGTCGGCACCACGGTCAGGTAGAGGCCAGATTGCGGGAAGAACCTGGCGAGTTCCTCCAGCGCCTCGGTGATCTCCCACGGCTGGTAGAACGGCACGCCGGTCTGGAACGTCGCGAAGCCGCCGGGCTTCAGCGCGCGCTTGATGCGGTCGTAGAAGGTCTCGCCGAACAGCGCCTTGCCGGGCCCCACGGGATCGGGGCGGTCCGCGACGATGAGGTCGAAGCGGCCCTTGGACTGCGGCCGGCCCAGATACTCGAAGGCATCGGCGATCTCGATCTTCAGGCGCTTGTCCCGGAACGCCTTGGCGTTGATCTCGCCGAACAGCGCCTTGCAGAGCTCCACCACGCGCCCGTCGATGTCGACGAGGACGACCTCCTTGACGGCTTTGTGCTTGAGCGCCTCGTCGGCGATGGAGAGGTCGCCGCCGCCCACGATCATCACCCGCTCCACCTTGCCGTGCTCCAGCATCGGCAAATGTGTCAGCATTTCGGCATAGGCGCTCTCGTCGCGCGTGGTGATCTGGACGATGTCGTCGAGCGTCATCACGCGCCCGTTGGCCACCGTGTCGAAGATCTTGATGCGCTGATAGCGGCTCTTCTCGTCGGCCAGCAGCGCGCCCGAGACCTCCATGGACTGCGTGTAACCCTTGTGCAAACGCTCTTTGATGCTCGTCATCGCAGCCTCGCTCGGAGAAAAAGCGCGGCCCCTATAGGGCGTGTGCGCAGCGCTGTCCACCTCGCGGCCGATTGTGACAATGGGCCTCGTGGAGCGCGTCGTCATCCTGAGGTGCGAGCGCAAGCGAGCCTCGAAGGATGACAGCGAGCGTGTCACGCGCGCGACGTGCTTCAAGAAATCTTCACGCTCGGCCGAATTTTTTCTTGCATGGGGGGGCAACGTCCCTATATTCGGCCTGTTCCCTCGGGGACAAAGCGGCGAGACGGCCTTCCGTCCGCCGCTTTCTTCTTAAGGCGTCCGGAAGTCCGTAAGGCCAAGGCGCAGGTGTCAACTCTTAACTGGGTAGGTGCCCGAAATGGCTAAACTCGCACTTGTTGCGGCGACCAAAGAAGCAAAGACGCTCCGCGTCCGTCCTTCTGCGAAACCCGTAAAGCTCGCTCCCGCCAACGATCAGGAGCACAAGGACCACTTCATAACCCGCAACGGTCTGACCTTTGCGGGCTCGCACCTGATCATCGACCTGTGGGAGGCGGAAGGTCTGGACGACCGCGACCGCATCGAGCAGGCGCTGATCGACGCGGTGAAGGAAGCGGGCGCGACGCTTCTGCACATCCACCTGCACACCTTCTCCGACGGCGGCGGCGTCTCGGGCGTGGCGGTGCTGGCGGAGAGCCACATCAGCGTCCACACCTGGCCCGAGAAGGGCTATGCGGCGTTCGACGTCTTCATGTGCGGCGACGCGGAGCCCAGGAAGGCGCTCGGCGTCTTCAAGGACGCCTTCAACCCCGGCCGCATCGTCGTCGGCGAACACAAGCGCGGCGTGCTGTAATTGTCGTCCTCTCCCCTCGTGGGAGAGGACGCAAAATCTTGCACTTAGCGGAGCGAAGCGCAGCTAAGTGCTTAGATTTTGCTGGTGAGGGGGCAATGGCTCGCTCCGAACTCACCCCTCACCTGAAAAATCAAGGGCTTGGTCCTCGCTTCGCTCAGCCCAAACCCATGATTTTTCTTCCTCTCCCACAAGGGGAGAGGAAATCGTGTGGTTATCGC
>Ga0265318_10001105_pt1 | contig 16942 bp, 16 predicted proteins | sample 4821metaG_FD_192431 | JGI IMG/M metagenome (GOLD analysis project Ga0265318, IMG submission 192431) | Rhizosphere microbial communities from Carex aquatilis grown in University of Washington, Seatle, WA, United States - 4-8-21 metaG | ecosystem: Host-associated > Plants > Roots > Rhizosphere >... | reverse complement strand
CGGCGTCGAGGCTCCGCTGCCCGCCGTCGACGAGCTGTCTCGCACGGCCCGCGAGCTTGCGTGGTCGGCGGACGTGCCCGGGGACGAGGAAGTCGAGACGTTCGCCGAGCAGGCGCGCGAGACCGGCCGGCACGGCGACGACGGGGAGCCCGCGGCATGAGGCTGCCGTCGCTGCACCGCCGCGGCTCCGTGCGCCTCGCCGACCTGCCCCGGCTCGAGCGCCAGGCGACGAGGACGTCGCTCGTCCGCATCGCGCTTGCGTTCGCACTCGCGGGGACGGTCGCCGCGATCGTGCTGACCGCACGCTCCGCCGGCAGCGGCCGCGCCGCCGTGTTCCCGCAGGGAACGAGGACCGGCGTCGTCGCGCTCGACATGTCGGCGAGCATCTCCGGCCCCGTGTACGCGCGCGTCGCAACCACGCTGCGCGGGATCGTCAACGCGAATCAGTCGATCGGGCTCGTGATGTTCTCCGACACGGCGTACGAGCTGCTGCCGCCGAACTCACCGCCGGGTGCGCTGCTTCAGTTCGTCCCCTTCTTCACGCCCGTGCGCTACTCCGCCGGGGCGCCGATCTTCACCCAGTCGCCGTGGGACGAGTTCAGCGGCGGAACGCGGATGGCGACCGGTCTGGTGACGGCGGAGCGGGCTCTGCGACGCGCGCGCGTCAAGCACGGCGCGATCCTCGTCGTCAGCGACCTCGACGACGCGTCCGCGGATCTGCCGGCCCTGACGGGCGAGGCGCTCCGCCTGCGACGGGAGCACATACCGGTCCGGATCGTCCCGCTCTTCGCCGACCCGGTGAACCTGCGGCTGTTCGCCTCGCTGTTCGGGCAGAGCGCGTTCGTCTCCCCGAGCGTCTTCACCCACACCGCGACGCGGCGCGAGCAGGCCGTCGCCGCCGCGGCGCCGTGGGGCCTGCTCGCGCTCGGTGTCCTGCTCGTGCTCCTGCTCGCCGGCAACGAGCGTGTGAACGCCCGGCTCGCCCTGGGAGAAGCCGCATGACGCGCGTCCGCCGCCATCGCGCCGGGCTCGCCGCCCTCGCCTTCGCCGCGGTCGCGGCTCTCCTCCTCCTGCTCGCGGTCGACGCGCGGGCCTGGAGGACGACGGTGGCCCGCGACGACATCCGCTTCCGCGCGCTCCCTGCGCACCCGAAGCTCTGGAACCCGCAGACGCTCCTGCCGGGAGACCCGGCCGGCGCGCTGATCGGCACCGGCGACACCGTCGACTACCGTCGCGGCCTGCAGCTCTTCTGGTTCAGCAGGATCGGGGCCGACCCCGAGACGCGGGAGGATCTGCCGACGCTCCGGGCCGAGGCCGAAGAGACGCTCCAGCACGTGATGCTGGCCGGCAGCCGAATTTCGGAGCGCTCTGCAGCCGCGAACCTGCTCGGCGTGCTCGTCGTCACGACCCCGGCGCCCGGCACCGACCGGAGCGGGCTCGCAAAGCTCCTGCACCGCGCGGAGGGCTATTTCCAGGAGGCGATCGCGCTCGATCCCACGAACGGCGACGCGAAGCAGAACCTCGAGCTTGCTCTGCGGGTGAACAAGCCCGGCAAGGGCAGGATCGGCCACGATGCACGCGCGGGCTACGGCTTCGGCCGGGGGCGCGGCGCGACCGTCATCGGCAGCGGCTACTGATGACCTTCACGCTCTTCAGCGGCGTGTCGTTCCTGACGCCGCTCGACGCGCTGTTCGGGATCGCAGCGATCGTGCCCGTGGCCGCGCTGCTGCTGTCCGAACGCGCGGCCGACCGGGTGTACCGCGTGCTCGCCGTCCCGGCTCCGCGGCGTCGTCGGGTCGTCCCGGCGGCGGCGGCACTCGTCCTGCTCGTCGCGCTCGTCGCCACGGCGGCGGCGCAGCCGGTCGTCGTGCACCGACAGCTCGTGAGCGAGCGCGCGGACGCGCAGGCGTTCTTCGTCTTCGACACGTCGCTCTCCATGATGGCCTCGACCGGTCCCGGGCAACCGACTCGGCTGGAGCGTGCGAAGCGCCTCGCGCTGCGCGTGCGTGCGCGGCTTTCCGACCTTCCGGTCGGCATCGCGTCGATGACCGACCGGACGCTGCCGAACCTGATGCCGACGACCGACGCCACCCTGTTCGCGCGGACGCTCGCGCAGTCGGTCGCGATCGACAGCCCGCCTCCGAGCCAGATCTACCACGGGCGCGCGACAACGTTCGAAGCGCTCGTTCCGCTCGTCGAGTCGCACTTCTTCTCCACGGGCGTGGTGCGGCGGCTGCTCGTCGTCTTCACGGACGGCGAGTCGCAGCCGCTCTCGCCGGTGGTGAAGCTCACGCTGCAGCGGCGCGTAACGCCCGTCTTCGTCCACGTGTGGGCGCCGCACGACCTGCTCTACGACCGCGCGCACGGCCGGAAGACCGATCCCGGCTACGCGCCCGATCCGAGCAGTGCGGAGGCGCTCGCGCAGCTGGCCACGCTCACCGGCGGCACGTCGTACTCGGAGACGCAGCTGTCGCAGATCGAGCACGCGACCCGCGACGCGGTCGGGTTTGCGGGCACGCAGAAGCGGGTCTCCGCGTACGCGCGGGTCGCGCTCGCGCCGTGGTTCGTCCTCGGGGGCATCCTTCCGCTCGGGTTCCTGCTCTACCGGCGGAACCTCTAGCGGAGCAGGCTACGCGTTGGTGTTGCGGTCGTCGCTCTCGACGTCGGCCAGCTGCTCGTAGAGCCGCCAGCGTTCGTCGACGTCGTGCTGCTCGGCCGCGGCGAGCTCTGCAGCCTCGGACGGGTTGGCCCGGGCGAGGATCGCGAAGCGGTTCTCCTTGGCCGTGAAATCCGCGACCGGGATCTTCGGCGCCCGCGAGTCGAGCTGGAAGGCATGCGGGAGGCGCGGGTCGTAGCGGTAGAGCGGCCAGTAGCCGGAGTCGGTCGCTTCCTTCTGGTGTGCCATGGCGGTCGACATCTCGATCCCGTGGGCGATGCAGTGGCTATACGCGATGATCAGCGAAGCGCCTTCGTAGGACTCCGCCTCGGCGAACGCCTTCACCGTCTGCGGGTTGTCGGCGCCGAGCGCGACCTGCGCGACGTACACGTTGCCGTAGCCGGCCGCGATCAGGCCGAGATCCTTCTTCGCGGTGTGCTTTCCGCCGGCGGCGAACTTCGCGACGGCACCGCGCGGCGTCGACTTCGACGCCTGGCCGCCGGTGTTCGAGTAGACCTCGGTGTCGAGCACGAGGATGTTGACGTTGCGGCCGGAGGCGAGGACGTGATCGAGCCCGCCGAAGCCGATGTCGTAGGCCCAGCCGTCGCCGCCGACGATCCAGACCGATTTCTTCACGAGCGCGTCCGCGAGCGTGGCCAACCTCTTCGCCGCGGGCTCGTCGAGGCCGGCGAGGATCTCCTTCAGCTCGTCGACGTGCGCGCGCTGGGCGGCGATGCCGGCCTCGTCGGACTGGTCGGTCGCGGTCAGCGCTTCCTTCAGCTCGGCCGGAATGCGGCCGTCCAGCTCGCCGAGCAGCCGGAGGGCCTGTTCATTCTGCTGGTCGACGGCGAGGCGCATGCCGTAGCCGAACTCGGCGTTGTCCTCGAAGAGGGAGTTCGACCAGGCCGGCCCGCGGCCGTCGGCGTTCTTCGCCCACGGCGTGGTCGGCAGGTTGCCGCCGTAGATCGAGGAGCAGCCGGTGGCGTTCGCGACGAGCAGCCGGTCGCCGAACATCTGCGTCAGGAGCTTCACGTAGGGCGTCTCGCCGCAGCCGGAGCAGGCGCCGGAGAACTCGAACAGCGGCTGCAGCATCTGCGAGCCCTTCACCGTCTCCGGGTGGACGAGTGCGCGGTCGATCTCGGGAATCGTGAGGAAGAAGTCCCAGCCTTCGCGCTCGCGGTCGCGGTGGTCGGCCTTGGGCAGCGAGTCGAGCGACTTGTGCTCGGGGTTCGTCTTGTCCTTCGCCGGACAGGTTTCGACGCAGATGCGGCAGCCGGTGCAGTCGTCGGGCGAGACCTGGATCGTCATCATCATCCCGGGCAGGTCCTTCGCGCGCCATTCCTTGGAGCGGAAGCCGGCCGGGGCGCCGGCGAGCGCGGACGGGTCGTAGACCTTCATCCGGATCGCCGCGTGCGGGCAGACGAGCGCGCACTTCGCGCAGTCGATACACAGCGCCTCGTCCCAGATCGGCAGCTCGTCCGCGAGGTTGCGCTTCTCGAAGTGGGAGGTGCCGACCGCGAAGGTCCCGTCGACGGGCATGGCGCTGACCGGCAGCTCGTCGCCGTGGCCGGCGATCAGCTCGCGCAGGAGATCGGGCATGCCCTCGGCGACAGAGGGGGAACCGTTCGTCGTCGAGGGTACGCGCCGTACGTCGACCTCGTGGAGGGAGCCGAGGGCGAGGTCGACAGCGTGGAAGTTCCGTTGCACGATCTCCTCGCCGCGCTTCGCGTACGTCTTGGCGATCGCTTCCTTGATCGCGCCGATCGCGCGCTTCTCGGGCAGGACGCCCGACAGCGCGAAGAAGCACGTCTGGAGGATGGTGTTGACGCGGCCCGGCAGCCCGGCCTCGCGCGCGACGCGCTTCGCGTCGATCACGAACAGGCGCAGGTGCTTGGCGACGATCTGTGCCTGCACGTCGTCCGGCAGGTGGTCCCAGATCTCCGCCGGCCCGTGCGGCGCGTTGAGCAGGAAGGTTGCGCCCTCGGCGGCGACGCCGAGCACGTCCATGCGCGAGAGCAGGTCGAACTGGTGGCAGGCGACGAACTGCGCCTTGTCGATCAGGTACGAGGAGCGGATCGGCCGCGGGCCGAAGCGAAGATGCGAGACGGTCGTCGAGCCGGACTTCTTCGAGTCGTACACGAAGTACGCCTGCGAGTAGAGCGGCGTCGACTCGCCGATGATCTTCGCCGAGTTCTTGTTCGCACCGACGGTGCCGTCGGCACCGAGCCCATAGAAGACGCAGCGGACGACGTCGTCGGCCTCGGTGCTGAAATCCGGGTCGTACACGAGGCTCGTGTGCGAGACGTCGTCGTCGATGCCGACCGTGAAGTGGCGCAGCGGCTTGGGTGCGTCGAGCTCGGCGAAGACCGCCGCGGCCATCGCGGGCGTGAACTCCTTCGAGGCGAGCCCGTAGCGGCCGCCTAGCACGCGGGCCGGAAGCCGGTCCTGCTCCATGAGCGCGGACATGACGTCCTCGTAGAGCGGCTCGCCGACGGCGCCGGGATCCTTGCTGCGGTCGAGGACGGCCAGTGCCTGCGTCGTCTCCGGCAGCGCGGCGGCGAGCGCGGCGGTGTCGAGCGGCCGGTAGAGGCGCACCTTGAGCACCCCGACCTTCTCGCCGCGGGCTGTCAGGGCGGCGACCGTCTCCTCGACGACGCCGGCTCCGGAGCCCATCAGCACGATCACCCGCTCCGCGTCAGGCGCGCCCGTGTAGTCGAACGTGTGGTAGCGGCGCCCGGTCAGCTCGGCGAACTGGTCGAAGCTCTCCTCGACGATCGCCGCCGTCGCCGCGTAGAACGGGTTGGCCGCCTCGCGCGACTGGAAGAAGACGTCCGGGTTCTGCGCGGAGCCGCGGAGGACGGGATGATCGGGGCTGAGCGAGCGGGCGCGATGCGCGTTCACGAGGTCGTCGTCGATCAGGGCCCGCAGGTCGTCGTCGGCGAGACCCTCGATCACGTTCACCTCGTGTGAGGTGCGGAAGCCGTCGAAGAAGTGTACGAAGGGGACGCGGGCGCGCAGCGTCGCGGCCATCGCGATCGCGGCGAAGTCGTGCGCTTCCTGCACGTCGGAGGAGCAGAGGAACGCGAAGCCGGTGCCGCGGGCCGCCATCACGTCGCTGTGGTCGCCGAAGATCGAGAGCGCGTGCGTGGCGAGCGAGCGGGCCGCGACGTGCATGACGAACGGCGTGAGCTCGCCTGCGATCTTGAACATGTCCGGGAGCATCAGCAGGAGCCCCTGCGACGCCGTGAAGGTCGTCGTCAGCGAGCCTGCCTGGAGCGCTCCGTGGACGGCGCCGGCCGCGCCGCCCTCGGACTGCATCTCGATCACGGACGGGACGTCGCCCCAGAGATTCGCGATCCCTTTCGCCGACCACTCGTCGGCGAGCTCGCCCATGGTGGACGCGGGGGTGATCGGGTAGATGGCGATGACCTCGCTCGTCTTGTGGGCGACGAGCGCGGCAGCTTCGTTTCCATCGAGGACGAGGCGCTGGCGACTCACAGATCAAGCGTCGCGGAGGGGCACACTCGATCGCATCGGTGGACGACTCCCGCCGGTTCCGTACTAGCCCGCACGGTTTCCCGCTCCTGGATCCAGGACGTGCGCGAACGGGGGTTTCGGGCGCCTGGGCGGGGGATCTCGGATCCACCCCGTCCGGGCGCCGACTGCCCTAGGGCAGATCGTTCGGGATCAGCCGCGGGCCGTCGGCGCACGGCCCGCAGGCGGTCGAGCGCGCGTGAATCGGGATCGTCTGGACGCCGAAGAGGCGCAGGAAGAGCGTGCTCGCGCTGCTAGACGAGCCCGATGGAGCGGGCATAGCCGACGAGGTCGGCGCGGTTCTCGGCTCCGAGCTTGCGCATCATCCGCGTGCGGTGCGTCTCGACGGTCCGGACGGAGATCTCGAGGACGAGGCCGATCTCCTGGTTCGTGTGCCCGAGGGCGAGCAGGCGCAGCACTTCCCGCTCGCGGGGCGAGAGCGGGTCGGCCCGCGCGGTGGCGGCCTCCGCCTGCTCGGCGGCGACGAGCTGGGCGCCGAGGCTGGCCTGGACGTACCGCCCGCCGGCGGCGATCTCGAGGATCGCCCCGATCAGATCTCCCTCGGCGGCGTCCTTGACGAGATACCCGCTCGCGCCGGCGGCGAAGGCGTCGCGGAGCAGGCCCGGGTCGCTGTGGGCCGAGAAGATGAGGATGCGCGCCTTCGGCCGTTCGCGCAGGAGCGCCGGGATGGCCTTGAGGCCGCCGTTGCCCGCGTCGAGGCGGATGTCGAGGAGGACGACGTCGGGCTGGGCGGTGCGCACCTGCTGCACGGCGTCGACGGCGGTGGCAGCCTCTCCGACCACGCTCAGCCGGTCATCGGCCTCGAGCGCCAGCCGAAGTCCGGCGCGCAAGACCGGGTGATCGTCGACCACGAGTACGCGAACGGTGATCTCCGGTCCTCTCCTCCGCGGGACCTTGGTTGTCGGGAACGGTAGATCACGCCCTCTCTTGTTGCAATAGGCACTTGGCTGGCGTCCCTCGAACGAGCCACACCGAGCCGCGGCCGCAGCACCGATGTCCAAGGTGTGAGCTGGCAGGAGCGCGACTGGGCGAGGTGGACCGACGAGGAGCGTGGCCGGTTCGTTGACGGTCACGGTGCCCCGGCGCGGACGCAGCCGGGCCTGCGCTCGCAGCGCAATGAGCTGATGCTGCTCGCGATGCTCGTCTCGGTCGTCGCGTCGCTCGCCTGCTGGCAGTTCCACCTCTTCTCCTTCCCCGTCTCGGCCCCCCACGCGGCCGCGGTGCCGACGGCGCCCTTCGTGTACGGAACCGGCCTCGCCCACAACGGCGCCTCCGACATGACCTGCACCGCGATGGTGTCCGACGCGCGCGGCAGCCCGTCGTGCACCGTCTGGACGATCCTCGTCCCCGGCCAGCAGGCAGTGCAGGCACTGCAGCTCCCGGCCGGCAGCACGTGCCCGGCCGTGATCGCGGATCAGCACACCGGCCACTGGGCGTGCACGAACGCCGTCACGACGTAGAAGACGGCGCCGCAGTTGGGCGGGCTCTGGGCACTAGTCTTCGAGAATGGCCGACTTGATCGAGGCCCGGACCGGCGAAAGCGACTTCGAACTGCTCGCGGCATCCCTTCGCGCGTCGAGCAGCGATCTGGACACGTTCGTCGAGGTTCTCGCCGCCAAGCTCGAGCACGCCCTACCCGGACGTGTCGCGGTCGAGCGCCGTTCCGTGCGGCGCTTTTCGAAGGAGAAGCGCGTCGTGCGCATCGAGCTTGCGCTCGGCGACAACCGGTACGTCGTGATCGTGTCCGGTGGAGCACTCGACACGCGCCGCGCGCAAGCAGTGCGCGGCGTCGTCCTGAAGACGGAGGCGCTGCCGCTCGATACGTGGCTCGAGTCGCTGGCGCGCGAGCTCGCAGCCGAAGCGGGAGCGAGCGAGCAGTCCCGGCTCGCACTCGAGCAGCTGCTGGGGGGCTGACCGCGATGCCTCTCTTCGGCCGTGGAAACGACGGCGACCAGGAGGCGCGGCGAGCCGCGGAAGCGGAGCAGGCCGCCTCGCTCGCCGCGCTCGAGCGCGGCGAGCTGCCGCTGCGCGCGCAGCAGCGTCTCGGCGAGATCGGCAAGACCGGCGGCGGCATCTTCACCTCCGACCTGTCCGTCAACGAGTTCGCGCTCGCGCACGCGATCGGGTTGCGGCCCCTTGCGCAGGTGATGGGAAGCTCGATCTATCACGTCGGCTGGCAGCAGCGGCCCGGCGCCTGGGGCATGCAAATGGGCGCGATCTCGCAGGAGCTGACCGTCGTCTCCGAAGCGTGGAACGCCGCGCGCCTACGCGCGTTCGCCCGGCTCGCGCAGGAGGCGAAGCTCGTCGGCGCCGACGCCGTCGTCGGAGTGCGGCTCACCGTCGGCAGCCACGACTGGGCGGCCGGGGCGATCGAGTACGTCGCCGTCGGCACCGCCGTGCGCATCGACGGCGCCGAGCGCGCGGAGCGGTTGGCGCTCACCGACCTCTCAGGGCAGGACTACTGGAAGCTCTGGCAGGCCGGCCACCGGCCGCTCGGCGTCGTCGGCGCCACCACCGTCCACTACATCGTCCCCGGCTGGGCAACCCAGCAGGCGCAGTCGGGCTTCTACGCGAGCTGGGCCAACCAGGAGCTGCACGACTTCACGCGCGGCATCTACGACGCCCGCGAGACGGCGCTCGGCCGCATGACAGCCGAGGCGCGGCAGCACGGGGCCGCCGGCGTCGTCGGCGTCACGATCTCCCACCACATCGAACGGCGGGAGGCCGGCGGCGGATCGGGCCGGCACGACCTCGTCGTCACCTTCCACGTCCTGGGCACGGCGATCGGCGAGCGCAGCGGCGACGGCCGCGAGCTCGCGGTCTCGCCGCGGCTCGATCTGAGCAGGGACACGCACCTACCGCACGTCCTAGGAGGAGCCACATGAGCTACGACCCGACCTCGACTGAAGGCGTGCCCGAGCACGGCCGAGAGCGCCTCGCCCAGATGAAGAGCGGCTTCTTCACCTCCGACCTGTCCGTGAACGAGTTCCTGCTCGTCAAGCAGGCCGGCTTCGACCCGCTCGGGCTCGTCATCGGCAGCTCGATCTACCACATCGGCTACCAGCAGTCGAACTGGAAGCAGTCGATGGAGATGGCCGTCCTGTCGCAGGCCATGTACGAGGCGCGCGAGCTCGCGATGACGCGCATGGAGGAGGAAGCGGACCAGCTCGGCGCGGACGGCGTCGTCGGCGTACGGCTCGACATCGGCCGTTACGAATGGGGAGAGCATCTCGCCGAGTTCATCGCCATCGGCACGGCCGTCAAGCATCACGACGGCGAGCTGCACCGCGCGCCGAACGGCCGGCCGTTCACGAGCGACCTCTCCGGGCAGGACTTCTGGACGCTGCTCGCCTCCGGGCACCGGCCCGTCGGGCTCGTGATGGGCTCGTGCGTCTACCACGTCGCCCACCAGGGGATGATGGCGGCAATGAAGCAGATGGGCCAGAACGTCGAGATGCCGAACTTCACCCAGGCGCTCTACGACGCGCGCGAGCTCGCGATGGAGCGAATGCAGAAGGAGGCCGAAGGGCTCCAGGCCGAGGGAATCGTCGGCGTGCAGCTCCAGGAGCGCTCGCACGGCTGGGGCTCACACGTGATCGAGTTCTTCGCCGTGGGAACCGCGATCGTGCCGCTACCAGGCGACAGCAGACTCCCCGAGACAATCCCCACCATCAGCCTCAACGACTGACACCAACGTAGTCCCCGTACGTGTGCGGCTCCAGGGTCTACCGAGAACTGTGCGCCTCGCCGCCGCGCCCGACATGCGCGGGCGCGGCACATCACCGCCCGCCGTCAGCCGAAGAAGGGGGCTCATGGGGGAAACATGGTTTCCCCCATGAAGCGAGCGGGCCGCCCGAAGGGCGGCCCGTGATGCGAAGGCGCCTACCGGAGTCGAACCGGTGTACCAGGTTTTGCAGACCTGTGCCTAGCCACTCGGCCAAGGCGCCCAGCGGGCAGCATCGTACCGGGGTGCCGGGCTAGCCCACGACCTCGTCGAGGAAGGCGACGGCGCGCGTGAACGCGTCGATCCGGTTCGGGAGCTTCTCGATCATGTGGCCCTCGTCCGGGTAGACGACGAGCTCGCAGCGGATGCCCTTCTCGGTCAGGAGGGCGTGGATGTGCTGCGACTCCGACAACGGCACGCGCGGGTCGTTCGCGCCGTGCTGGATGAAGAGCGGCGCGCGGATCGCGTCGACGTGCGTCATCGGCGACAGCTCGTAGAGGAAGTCGCGGTCGTGCTCGAGGGAGCCATACTCGCGCTCGCGCACGGCGCGCCGCCACGGCGACGTGTTCTCGAGGAAGGTGACGAGGCTCGTGATGCCGACCATCTCGATCCCGGCCGCCCACCGTTCCGGCTGGAACGCGAGGCCCGCGAGCACCATGTAGCCGCCGTAGGAGCGGCCGTACAGGACGGCGCGTGACGCGTCGATCTCGTCGCGCTCGCCGAGCCAGTCGTGCAGCGCCGCAAGGTCGCGCACCGAGTCGAGGCGCAGGCGGCCGTCGTCGAGATGCTCGAAGCGCTTCCCGTAGCCGGTCGAGCCGCGCACGTTCGGCGCCGCGACCGCGTAGCCGCGCGCGACGAGGTACTGCGTGAGCGGCGCGAAGTTCGGCGCGAACCACGGCCGCCACTGCGCCTCCGGGCCGCCGTGCACGGTGACGACGACCGGGAACGGCCCGTCGCCTTCGGGCTCGAAGAGAAACACCGGGATCGACTCGCCGTCGAAGCTCTCGAAGCGGCACAGCTCGGGCTCGACGAGCGTCGTCGGGTCGACGTCGCCCGTGCTCACGGTCAGCCGCTTCAGGCCGCGGCTCTCGACGTCGTACACGTAGACGTCGTGCGGCTCGGTCGAGCGGGAGAACGCGACCGCGAGCAGCGAGCCGTCGGGCGAGAAGGTCATCTCCTCGACGACGCCGTGCGGCAGCCTCACGTCTTCGCGCACCTCGAGCGTGTGCGCGTCACGAACCTCGAGCCGCGAACGGCCGTCCTCGTTCTCGACCACGAGCAGCGTGCGACCCACGTGGTCGAGCAGGCAGTCGAGATCCCAGCGCGACTCGAGCACCGTCTCCCACGTCCCGCCGGCCAGGTCGTACCGGCCGATCGCGAGCGTGTCTCGCCCCGCGCTCGTCGCGGCGAAGAACGACGACGAGTCGGGCAGCCACGACGGCGCGCCGTACTCGGCCTCGCCGTCGTGCGGCGTCACGTGCACGACCTCGCCCGTGTCCGTCCCGAGCAGGTAGAGATCCATGTCGCCCGCACGCTCGTTCAGCCGCCCGGCTGCAACCCACCGGCCGTCCGGCGAGATGTCGAACGCCTCCCACCAGCCGCCCAACTCGAACGCCCGCTCCGCGCCGGTGTCGAGCCTGCGCACGACGACGTCGAAGTCGACGCCGTTCCTGCGGTTCGTCACGTACGCGAGGAGCGCGCCGTCACGGCTGACGTGCGGCGAGTGGTGGATGAAGCGCGGATCGACGACGAGCGGCTCCAACTCGGCGTCCGGCTCGGCGTCGAGCAGATACAGCTGCGTCCGCTCGTTCCCGCCCTCGTCGATCTCGAGCAGGATCCGGCCGTTCGGCAGCAGCCGACCCGTCACCGGCTCGGCCAGGTCGGTGAGCTGCGTCAGCCCGCCGCCGGGGACGCGCGCGAGAAACAGCTGCCGGGTTCCGGGCAGGTTGGAGTCGACGAGCAGCGTCGCGCCGTCGCCGGAGAACGAGAGCGGCGTGGCTTGCCGCAGCTCGAGCAGGGTCCGCAGTTCGACCATCCGCACGCGCGATCGGCTACGCGGTCACGCCCGCGAACGCGGGAATGATCCGGTCGCCATATGCCGCCAGCGTCTCCTCCTGTCCCTCTGTCATCAGATAGACGTTGAACTGGTCGACGCCGACGTCCTCCAGCTCCTTCAGCTTCGTCTTGATCTGGTCGGCGGTGCCGAGCACGCAGAAGCGGTCGCAGATCTCGTCGGTGACGAACTCGCCGTGCTTCGCGCCGACACGGGAGTGCTCGTCGTAGTCGTAGAACTTCCGCGCCTGGACGAAGTCCGTGAGCGCCCGCGGCACCGAGCTGCCGTCGGAGCCGTAGCGCTCGATCAGGTCCATGACATGGTTCGAGACCATCGCCGGGAACCAGCGCACCTGCTCGCGCGCGTCGGCGAGATCGTCGGAGACGTGGCTCGGCGCGCCGACGATGCACTTCAACTGCGCGGGATCGCGCCCGGCCTCGGCCGCCGCCTTGCGCGCGGTGTCCATGATCCAGGTGATGATCTCCGGGTCGGCCAGCTGGATGATCACGCCGTCGGCCACACGGCCGGCGACCGCGAGCGCCTTCGGCCCGTAGCCGGCGATCCACATCGGGATCTGCGGCAGCTCCGGCCGCACCCACTTCAGCTGCAGGTCCTTGTCGTTCCAGTCGACCGGCCGGCCGTTCATGAACTCGTGGATCATCGCGCAGGCCCGCTCGAACTCGGCCACGCGCACAGGCTGCTGGCCGATGTACCGGCGCGCCGAGTCGCCGCGGCCGATCCCCATCGCCATGCGCCCGTCCGACAGGTCGTGCAGCGTCGCGTACGCGCTCGCGAGCACCGTCGGCTCGCGCGTGCCCGGATTGGTGACGAAATGCCCGAGCTTGATCTTCGACGTCTCCCGAGCGGCCACGGCCAGCAGGGGGATCGACTCCTGCCAGAGCACGTGCGAGTCGTACGTCCACGCGTACTCGAACCCGTGCTGCTCGGCGAGCTTGATCAGCTCGAGGAAGCGCGCATAGGGCGGATCGGGCAGGACCGTGACGCCGAAGCTGAGCATGGAGCATCCTCTCTCGGAAGGAAGCGAGCTTACCGCGGCGCCGCCAGGGCGGCGAGGGCCGCCAGCAGGCCGATGACGACGAAGCCGACGCGCCCGTCGCCGGGCAGCGAGAACGTCAGCCCGACGAGCGGCGTGCCGACCACGATCACGAAGGCGGCCCAGGCGTTGATGTAGCCGACCGCGGCCCCGGGCGCCTCGGGCCGCGCGGCGGCGGCGCCGGTGAACGCCATCGCGAACGGCAGGCCCGCCGCGAGCCCGATCACGGCCGCGGCGGCGAAGAGCCCCACGACCGGGAGGGGCGTGGCGAGCGCGACCGCGCCGGCGCCGCCGAGCACGAGGCTCGCCGCCACCCAGCGGGACGCGTGCGGCCGCCGCAGCAGCGACCCGCCCCAGATGCGCGTGAAGAAGCCGAGCAGCAGCGTCAGCGACCCGGCCGCCGCGGCCGCGCCTTTCGAGTGCCCGTGATGCTCGAGCAGCGTCACCACCCAGTTGCCGACGACGACGCTGAAGCCGAACGACAGCGCGTGGATCGCCGCGAACCGGTACAGCCGCACGTCGCGGAAGAAGCCGACCTCGAGCCGCTCGCCGGAGTGGCGGGCCGTGCGCGGCCCGGCCGGCGCAAGCGCGAGGGCGATCGTGCAGATCGCGGCAACGATGACCGCGCTGAGATACGGCGCGCGGAAGCCCGTCCAGTTCGCGAACCCCGGGATGAGCGCAAGCCCGATACCCGGCGCGAGCACGGACGCGCTCCCGTACACGCCCTGCACGAAGGGCGAGCCGCCGCGGGAGCGCACGTAGTCGCTGCCGGAGACGAAGGCAAGGCCGGTGCCAAGCCCTACGACGGCGCGTCCGACGAACGCGTACACCGGCTGCGGTGCGATCAGCGAGACCGCGTTTCCGGCGGCGATCACCCCGAGCCCGACCAGTCCGGTGCGCCTCGCGCCGAACCGGTCGGCGATCCGTCCGCCGGGAATCTGCATCGCCAGGTGCACGACGAACTGTGCGGTGGTGAACAGCCCGACCGTCACGAGCCCGACGCCGTACGCGTGGGAGAGTCTCGTCGCGACTGCGCCGAGCGCGGTGATGTTCCAGCCGACCGTGAAGCCGACGCCGAGGCCGCCGAGCGTCGCGCGCGTGCCGATGCCGCCTGCCCGTTCCACGGGCGCGAGCGTACGCCACGCCGGGACTTCACCAATCCCGAACGAGCTCCACATCTCCGGCGGCTGCCGTCTAGGCACACTCCGGCCCGCCTGTCACAGTGCGGTTGCCGTGTTGCAACGCCGCAGGCTCGCGACCGTGACAGCTCTCGTCGGTGCTGTGCTGCTCCTGCCGACAGCCTCGACAGCGGCTCGACCGCCCACGACGAGCGAAGCGGCTGCCATCCGCGATGCGATCGCTCACGATGCACGGACGTGCTGCGGCAGAGGGAAATATCGCGTCGTGGACATTCGCGTCTCGTCGGTGAACCGATCCTTCGCGACTGCCACGGTCCAGCCGCTTGGCAAGGCTTACCAGGGCGCCTACGCTCTGCTCTGGCGCGGGACGAAGCGCTGGGCTGTGATCGACGCAGGGACCGACTTCCTGGGCTGCAACTTCATCACGGCTGCAGTTCGAAAGGACATCTTCGGGACGGCGCTCTGTCCATGACGGCCGGCCGGCCGCTCTCCGCCGCAGCATCCGTCGTCGCGGCGGTGACGATGCCGGTCCCTGCGGACTCGCAGGGGAAGTACGCGGCATTCGCACGCGCCGATCTCAATGTTCCGAACTCCGGCTTCGCCGCGATGCTCCTCGCCTACCGGAAGACGGCGCTCGCGGGTTGGCGAGTGCTCGACACCGGCTCGGCCGAAGTGGGCTGCGGGTTGGGATCGGCGATTTACGGCACGCGGAAGCAGGTAGTGCTGCGGGCGCTCGGCCTCGGCTGCCCGTGACGGGCTATCGTCCTCGGCGATCATGAGCGTCACGCCGTCGCTGACCCGCCGCAAGCACATCGCGCTGATCGCGCACGACAACCTCAAGGCCGACCTGCTCGACTGGGCGCGGTACAACCGCGGCACGCTCTCGAAGCACGACCTCTACGCAACCGGCACGACAGGCACCCTCCTCGCCGAGGAGCTCGGCCTCGACGTCACGTTGTTCCTGAGCGGCCCGCTCGGCGGCGACCAGCAGATCGGCGCGGCGATAGCGGAAGGACGGATCGACTTCGTCATCTTCTTCTGGGACCCGCTCGAGCCGCACCCGCACGACGTCGACGTGAAGGCACTGCTGCGCATCGCCGTCGTCTACAACGTCCCAATCGCGTGCAACCGCGCGACAGCGGATTTCGTCCTCTCGAGCCCACTGCTCGGAGCCGTATACAACCCCGACCCACGGACGGTGTAACGATGGAATACAGAACCTTGGGCAAGACCGGCGTGCGCGTCAGCCCGCTCTGCCTCGGTGCGATGATGTTCGGCGCCTGGGGGAATCCCGACCACGAAGAGTCGATCCGGATCATCCACCGTGCCCTCGACGCCGGGATCAACTTCATCGACACCGCCGACGTCTACTCGCAAGGCGAGTCGGAGGAGATCGTCCGGAAGGCGCTCGCAGGCCGCCGCGACAACGTCGTGCTCGCAACGAAGTTCCACGGCGGGATGGGCGACGACGCCAACGAGCGCGGGAACTCCCGGCGCTGGATCGCGCAGGAGGTCGAGGCGAGCCTCCGGCGGCTAGGAACGGATTGGATCGACCTCTACCAGGTACACCGCCCCGAGCCGGGAACCGACATCGACGAGACGCTCGGCGCGCTGACCGACCTCGTGCGCGCCGGCAAGATCCGCTACCTCGGGAGCTCGACGTTCCCGCCGTCCGCGATCGTCGAGGCGCAGTGGGTCGCCGAGCGCCGCGGCCGCGAGCGGTTCGTCTGCGAGCAGCCGCCGTACTCGCTGCTCGTGCGAGGAGTCGAGGCCGAGGTGCTGCCGGTCTGCGAGCGGTACGGCATGGCCGTGATCCCGTGGAGCCCGCTCGGCGGCGGCTGGCTCAGCGGCCGGTACCGGAAGGGCCGGGACGCCCCGCAGTCGACGCGCGCCGAACGGCTTCCGCTCCGCTACGACATCTCCCTGCCCGAGAACCAGACGAAGCTCGAGGCGGCCGAGCGGCTCGCCCAGCTGGCGGAGCGCGCAGGAATGCCCCTCGTCCACCTCGCGCTCGCGTTCGTCATGCGCCACCCGGCGGTGACGGCGCCGATCATCGGGCCGCGCACCATGGAGCAGCTCGAGAGCCAGCTCGGTGCGGCCGAGGTCGTCCTGAGCGACGACGTGCTCGACGAGATCGACGCCATCGTCCCGCCCGGACGAAACCTCAACCCCGCCGACATGGGCTGGACGCCGCCCGCGCTCGAGAACGCGTCGCTCCGGCGGCGCTAGCCGACGCGCTCGAGCACGACGACGGGGATCACGCGCTCCGTCTTCGTCTGGTACTCGTCGTACGGTGCCCAGTGCGCCGTCATCACGGGCCACAGCCGCTCACGCTCCTCGCCCTCGGCGGTGCGCGCCCGCGCGCGGAAGCGGTCGTCCTTGATCTGCACGCCGACCTCCGGGTGCTTGACGAGGTTGCGGTACCAGCCCGGATGCTCAGGAGCACCGCCCTTCGACGCCACGATCACGACGTTGTCGCCGTCGCGGCCGAAGATGAGCGGCGTCGAATGCTGCTCGCCCGTGTTGCGCCCGGAAGTCGTGAGGATCAGGATCTCCGCCCCGCGCCACAGGTAGCCGGTCTCGCCGTCGGTCTCGACGTACTTCGCGACGTGCGCTGGCCCGAAGAGGTCGTCGTCACTCATGCCCACAGGATAGTGGTCTGGCCGGCAATGTTCGCCGGGCCCCCGGCTCGCGATCACGCTGCGCGCTGCCGCGTCCTCGGTCGCGTCCATAGCTAAAGCTATGAACGCTCCCTGCGTCC
>Ga0265318_10001104_pt1 | contig 16948 bp, 14 predicted proteins | sample 4821metaG_FD_192431 | JGI IMG/M metagenome (GOLD analysis project Ga0265318, IMG submission 192431) | Rhizosphere microbial communities from Carex aquatilis grown in University of Washington, Seatle, WA, United States - 4-8-21 metaG | ecosystem: Host-associated > Plants > Roots > Rhizosphere >... | reverse complement strand
GCGGCGGCGTATTCCTCGTGTGGCGGCAGGTGATTGAACGTGTCGATCAGCCGCTTGGCGGTGTCCGAGCGCAGCTGCGCGTTCTCCTGATCGGTCAGGAACTGCTTGACCTTGCCAGCCGAGTTGAGGTCACCCACCGCGCCGCGCTGGCCCGGTAGACGCGCGCCCAGCGGCTGCGTGTCCGTGCTCTTGTCTTGCTGGAAGTAATCCCGGCCGGCATTCCCTTTCTTCGGCGTCGTGGCCATGCTTCGATTGGCGCTGTACTCGTTGCCGCGCTCGGTGTCGCGCTTGACACCCCCGAGGTCACCCACCGCGCCGCGCTGGCTGGCCGCCTTCGCGTACTGACTCAACGGACGCGTGTTGGTCTGCGGTAGCGAGCGATGCACGTCCGCAAGCGTACGCCCGTCGTGCAATAGGAACTCGTCCGGCTTGAACGGCCGCCACTGGTCAGCGCCCGGCCCATGCAGGTCACCTTTGCCGCCAGACATCTGCGCAATAGACTCCTGCTTCAGGTCAGCCGCGAGCCCGTGCGCATCCTTGTCAGACAGCGCGTTGTCGATGGTCGCGACGAAGGTCGGTTCGGTCTTTGACTGCTGCACGGTGCCCTTGAGCACGTTCGCGCCGCGCGCCTTGAGCGCTGCCTGCACGTCGCTCGGCTTGAGCGCGCCGACCTTGTCGCCGACATTGAGCCCGACATTGAGAATCGCCGGCTGCTTCCTGGCACCGATGAAGCCGCCCTGCTTGCCGCCTGGGCCGCCGCCAGGCGTCGGCTTCTCTGGCGGCTTCGGCGTGAAGTCGTGCAGGTTGGTCACGCGCTCGGCGTTGTACTTTTTCAGCGCGTTCTCTTCTGCGTCGCCGGTGACAAACTTCTTCAGCTTCTCACCTACGCCCGCCATCTCAGCGGCGCCTACGGCCAGCGGGCCGCCAACGTGCGCAGCGACGGCGTCCGCGGCGCCGCGAGCCAGCGTGCCGGCCCCTTCACGTAGCTTGCTCGCGTTGACTTCCTGCGCGTGCGCGCCGGGGTAAGAGCGGTCCATCTTCAGGATGTTACCGGCGTGGTTCACGTCGGCCCAGCGCTTCATCTGCACGGGACTGAATACCGCGCCCATCTTCCCCTCGTTGTCCTGAAGGTACTGCGCGAACTTCGCCTGGTTCCAGCCGCCGCCTTCCATCTGGCCCGCTTTGAGCGCCCCGGCCGCGAAGTGATCGCGCATCGCGTCGTAGGCGTCGCGCGTCATCTTGTCCACGTCGTTGAACGCCTTGGCGTCCCCTATGGACTGGAAATAGTCGCGCGCGCCGCGCAGGGAGCCGAACACATCGTGAAACTGCTTGATGCTCGTGCCCTTGCCGGTCAGCGTCGGCATCACCTTTTCGGTCTGCACGGCGCGATTCGACTCGACCCCGTCTTCCGGCGGGAGGTATTTGGCGACCGCGTCGTTGTTATCGAACAGCCGGCCACGCGTGGCGCGGTTTAAACGCGACGCCTTGAAGACGTCCTGACCCATCGACTTGGCGAGCGAATCGTCGAGCGTGTCACGCACCATGCCGATCAGCTTGCCAGTCTTCGGCGTGTAGCTCTCGCGCAGGAACTGGCGCAGCTGTTCAAGCTGCTCCCCGCTGCCAGGCTTGAAGACGCCCTTGTCGTTGACCAGACCCAGCTCTTCGGCGCGGGTCATGATGCCCTCGTAGAGCTGCTTGCCTTCGGTCGTACCGTAGAAGCGACCTTTCCCCTGTGTCATGAAGTCCTTGAACGGGCTCATGTCGGGGTTGAAGTTGCGCGCGGCGTTGCGCGCGGCTTCGTACATCGCGTCGTCGTGGCGCTTGAAGTGACCGACCGTCGCGTCGATAGCGGCCTGCAGCCGGCCGCCGCGGACGTTCTCCGCTGTCGGGCTCGTGTCAGCACCGCTACCCATTTCGGTGACGGCACTGCGCAGGGCGGCCTGCTCGTTGGCGATGACTTCCTTCGCTCGCGCGCCTATCTTGTCCTTCATCTTCGAGGTCTGGAAGTCGTTGCCGCTCTCGGCGTGGTCGCGCGCGAGCGCGCTGGTGCGCACCTCATCGAGTGCGGGCAGCGTGCGGCGCAGATGTTCCGCGTTCGCGTTGAACTCATCGTTACCGACGCCCTTCGAGGCGGCGCCTTCGGAAGATGGCAGCGCAAAGCGCGACTTGACCGGCGCGCTGGGCTCAGCGCCGACGGGACCGGGCGCGCCGGGAGCGGCGCCGGGCGGTAGCGGCTTTTCGGCTACCTTATCCACCCATTTGTCAGCCGGCACGTCTGCCGCCTTGATGACAGCGTCCGGCAGTAATCCAGCTTTCTGCTGCGCGTAAACGGTCTTCGCCGCGCTCGCGCCACGGTTGGCTTCAGCGTTCGGCCCGAAGTTCACCCACGCGTTCTGGCCCAGCGTCTCGGTCGCCAGCGCCTTTTGAGCGAGCGGCGAATACATCGGCTTGTGAATGCGGTAGGCGTTGAACTCCCCGTCCGCGCGGAAGCCGTTACCCTCTTTCACGTGCCCGAAGTAGTCGTGCACGATCCGGAAGACGTCGTTGGCCAAGAGCTTCTTGCCGTCAACGGTGATGTTCGTCGGCCGCATCAGCGGGTGGTCGGTGTTGTTCTCGCCCTGCCCGAACCCTTCGTCAGTCGGGTAGACCCACAGATGGTTCCTGTTGCGCACGTCGAGTGTCGCGAGGCGCGGGTTGCCCTTGTACGGGTCTTCCTGGCCCGGCTTAATGAACTCGATCTTCAGTCCGGTGTTCTGGATGGCCTTGTACTGCGCGTTCGTTTCGCGAATGAGCGCGTCATAAGCGGCAGCCGTCGCCGGGTCGTCCGGCGTGTGCGGCATCCGCTCGTAGGCGTCCGCTATCATCGCGCCGCGGCTCGGCGTGATGGGCTCGTAGACACGCGGCGGATCGTGCGGTAGACCAGCAGAGCGCACGTAGTTGTAGGCCGCGGTGCGCGCGGCCGGGCTCGGGCCGAACTTCGTCGGCTGACCGTTGACCTTGACTTCCTGCGGCAGGCCATCCATCGGCGGCGCGCTGACTTCGGCGGGCATCGCCGGGCGCCGCATGGCGCCGGCCGTACCTTGGCTGGTCTCTTCGGATTCGAAGCCGTGCGCCTTGTAGAACGCGTCTAGCTTCTCCTGGGGGATCAGTGTACCGGAGGCGCTGCGCTGCGGAATGGCGTCGAGGGTGAGGTTGGTGCCGTTGGCGTCCGCGAGCGCGGTCAAGCGCTGCATGGCAAGACCGCCCTGGCCCTGCCCTGGTTGGTCCGCAGTGAAGCTTTGAATATGCGCCGTCGCCGGGTCCGTGGGGTCCTTGACGGCCTCGACGGACAGGCCGCCGAGCCGGCGCTGGGCTGGCTCAGTCGGGTGCGGCTGGGTGGCGGCCTCGTAGGCGGCCATGAACTTGTCCTGCGGGGAGCCGGCGCCCGCTGGTGAGGCTTCCGCGGCCGGGGCAGACCCCGGAGGGACTGACGACTCAGCGGGCGCTGGCGTGGCCGGTTTGGCCGATCCTGTGGCCGGTTCTGGCGCATTGCCGGGCTGTGCGCCAGAAGGCGCTGCAGCGGCTGCTGGAGCCGGGCCGGGTTCGTCCTCTGGCATGGTGTCGGCGGGAGCGGCCGGCGGCGCAGCGGCTGCCGTAGCGGGCTCCGCGGCCGGTTTGGCCGTTTCTGCAGCCGCTTCCGTCTCGCCGACCTTGGCCGCGGTGGCCGCGGCCTTGGCGTTCGGGGTGGCCAGCTTCTCGGCCGCCTTCGCCGCGCCGCCTACCGTGGCCTTGGCCGCGGCTTCGCCGCCGCCGGCCGCGGCAGCCGTCATCCCGAGCCACGGGGTGACGTACTGCATGTTCCTGAGCACGTGGCTGACGTATTCGTCACCAAAAGTCGAGCGCGCCCACGCATTGACCTTGGCCAACGCTTCCGGTCCGTTCACCGCATGGTACGCCTTGGCAATCAGTTTGGACGGAACCTCGGCGAGGTCTTTGCCGTACACCGAGCGCGGCGCCCATGTGGTCTTGTCCTGCACGGCGTCATCGACCGCGCGCGCCGCGTCCGGATCGCGAGTAGCCGCCAGCGTGCCGTAATAGCTCAGGCCGCCGGCAATCGGCGCAACGATGCCGCCGGTCGCGAGATTACCCGCGGCATCTACGGCGCCCATCATGAAATGGTTGGCTGTATCGAGCGCCTTGGCTACCGGGCTGAAGCTCGGAGGCGGCCCGGACGCGGGCGGCGGGGCCGGCATCGCGCTAATGTCGGTGCCGTCGTCCGGGGGCGCCGGCATGGCGCTGATATCGGTATCGTCTACTTGTGCTGCAGCAGCCACTGTGTCGCCTTTGCGGTATTGCCGCTAAAGTGAGTGTCGGCGTATTTCTTGATCTGTGCCGGGGTCCATTTGAGCGCACCGGCTTTTTCGCCGGTCATGCCTTCCTCAAGCGCCTTCGAGCGCGGGAAGTATTTGTTGTTCCAGTCCGCGAAACTCGTCGGCGTGTTGCCGGCGTTCAGGTAACCGGGGATACGGCCGGCGAGGTCCTTGACGTAGTTCGCCTGCACGACCTGGGACTTCACCAGGTCCTGAAGAGCGCCGTACGGCATATCCTCGACATTCGGAAACGCCTTTTCGAGGTTTACCTTGACGTCGTACACGCCAGGCTTGCCGCCATAGGTTTCCTTCAGGTTCGCGACCGCGGCCTGCGTCAGGTACTTCGCCACTTCCGCGCGATGGTCCGCCGTGTCCGTGTCGTATCCGAGGGACGCGAGACGGTGCGCTATGGCGCCAGGCAGACCTTGAATCGCGTTGATGTGCGATCCGTCCGGCGCACCCAGGATGCGCTGCGCGGCCTGAAAGTTCGTCAGCGCGGAGGAAGCCGCGGTGGCTAAGTCAGAGCCGTTCTGCTGCAGCTCTTTGCGCTGCGCGACGTAGGTGTCCTGCGTGCCCTTCTGAATAGTGGACGGCGTGCTGTTCGCTTTGCCGGGTGCGAGCGCGGGATCGCGATAAGCCTTGTCAGCCAGCGCGGCGCTGAGCACCGGGTCCGCTGTCGGCGACGAGGGTGGCCCAGCGGGCGCCGCGGCGGGCGCATTGGCCGGCGGCTTCGCCTGGCCGGCAACCTTCCCGATAGTGGCTCTCGTCGCCGCGCCCACGCCGCCACCTACCGTCGGCTGCGCGCCGGGGACACCGCCGCGCTGCGCAACCTTGGACACCCAGTCAGCCAGCGACTGCGCGCCATTGCCGGACTGCGGTGACTGCCATGTCGGCACTTGCGTGACAGAGCCGTCAGTGTTGTGCACGTCAACCGGCTGCAAGCCTTTCTCCGCGAGCGCTGACCACTGCTCCAACGATAAGCCGGACCGCTCGACGCCTGGCACCGGCTTACCGGTCTGCTCATCGACGTACGTACCGTCAGTGCGCGCTACAGCCTTGCGCCCGGTGTACATGTGCGTAGCGCCGGCCACGTGCGCAGCGAAGGCGCGCGCGGCGCCGTCCTGCTCCGACGGGTCAGCGAAATCTTTGCGAATCTGAGCCGCGGTGTTAGGCGCGACGGCGTCGAGCGCGTAAAGCGCACCGCTAGGCGCCGCTTCAGTTACCGCGTCAAACGCGTTGTAGAGGTTGTTCGCGTGAAACTGAGAGTGCGCGACGCGCGACCCGACAGCGTTGTCGCGGATCGTGGCGTACATCTTGCCCGTCTCGGGGTCGATGAACGTGCCCTTGGCGATATTCTGCTGCTCTTGTTCGGTGCCTTTCGGGTCAACGAAGAACTTCTGCGCGAGTGAGGCGTCGATCTTCGCGATATTCTCTGCCGACAGCGCGCTCGTGGTATGGGCCGCCACACCAGACTGGTCCGGCTGAGCGGCTTGCCCCGGCAACGACGTATCGTCCGACGGCACGGCTGGCTGCTCGCCGCTGTGATCCGTCTGGTTGGTGAAATCGTTGATGATGTGCATGACCATCGGCATGCGCGCCTGCATGATCTGATTCTGCATCGCGGCTTGCTGGGTCTGCTGCTGCACGAGCCCGGTATTCGCGCGCTGCGCCGCCATAGCGGTCTGGCCTTGACCGAAGCTGTTGATCATCGCACCGTAGTCCTGCATCGGCTGGACTGGGAAATCTGCCATTTAAACTGATCCTCTACGCCGGGATATTTATGCTCGGGGCCAAGGCAAGAATCGCCTGGTCCCATTGCGACTGAGTCATGCCGCCCCACGCATTGTCGCCGTACTGCGTGTTGAGCTGATCCAGCGCGCTCTGCGCCAACTGATCGTAGTACGTGTTGGTCGCAACTTCCGGAATGGATGAAATGTCCGGAGCTGAGTTCATCGCGTACGGGTTACCTACTGCGCTGCGGATGGCGGCGATATTTGGCATCAACGCCGTGTTGCCCTGGTTAGCCTGCGCCGTCTGGAGGGCCGAGAACGCCGACATCGCATCGTTTTCAATCGTCGTCGATTGATCCTTACCGATGCCAGCGCCCCACGTGCCGGTGGTCGGGTCGAGCACGTGGAAAGCATCGCTCCCGCTGGCAGTGTTGTTGCCGTACATGAACCCTAGATTACCAGAAGCTACGCCGCCCTGCCCGTTTATCGTCGGCGTCGTGAGCCCGAGCGCCTGCTCTTCAGCGGCGCTTAGACCCGTGCCACTAGAGCCGACGTTTCCGGCCGTTCCGATCCAGTCGAGCACATCTTGCACGAACTGAACGCCGATACCAATAGCTGGCGCGTATTCTGAGGCCAGTGTGCCTACCGTTGACCCGATGCTGCTAGCTGCGCTACCGGCAGCCGCGCCGGCAGCCGCGCCGGCAGCCGCGCCGCCGCTATCGAAGAGGCTAGATGCCAGCCCGTACAGTTTCAACGCATCGACACCAGCGTTGACATCCGCGCCGATGTTGTTCGGATTCTGGATCGCGTTCACGATCCCCGCGACGTCGCCAGCCGCTCCTATGCCGGCACCGACAGACGACGGAAGCACCGATCCGCCAAGATCCTTCGCGCCGATATTGTAGAGCCCAGCGGCGCCGCTCGCCGCGGCCACGCCGCTAGCGACCGACGGCTTGTTGATGGCCCCGATGATAGACGATATGTCAGTAGCGGCGCTCAGCCCCTGACCAATCGTCGGCATCGTGCCCGTGGCGCCGAAATTCGCCACCGGCGCCGTGCCGCTAATATCGGTATTGAGATTGCCGCCTATACCAGCGTCGCCAGGGGTCGCGGCCCCCGTTGACGACGCGCCTAAAAACCCAGGTCGGTTAGATTAAAGTCTCCGGTGGTTGCGTTGCTACCGTAGTCTATGCTACCGACACCTGAGTAATCAGGAGTTGTGGTTGGCGCGTACGGATTCGACCCATCCGTCGCCGGGCTAGTGTATGCGTTACCCGGAGTCGCGAGCGGGTCATAATTCGGGCTCGTCGGATCGGTGCTGGGAGCCGATGAGGCGCCGCCGTAATTCGAGCTGCCGGCGCCAATGTAGTTTCCATATTGGTCATACTGGCTAACGGGCGCGCTATACGAGCCGCCGCTGCTGCTACCGCCACCCTTCAGCATGCCTAGCAGCTGATTCACAATGCTGCCGGCTGCGCCCGACCCGCTGGAGCCTGAGCCCCCAAACAGCGAATTGACGCCGTTCGTGACCGCGCCACCGACGCCGGCCACGCCGCTGGCGTTCTCGTTGCCCATCGTCTGCGATTCATTGGCAAGGTTGCCGGTCGTCTGCATCTGCGCGCTGGCGAGCCCTTGATTCGCCTGGTTGCCGAGGTTCGCCGTAGACAGTAGATTCTGCACGTAGTTCTGATACGCCGGAAGCGCAACCTGGCTGGAAATGTAGCTGCCGACCAGCCCAGGCGTACCAGAGTTGTAGAGATTACCCCCGGCGCCGATCATGCGTTGCGCGGCCTGAGTACCCTGGTTAACGGCCTGTGAGAAGCCAGGAATCTGCGACAGAAAGTCGGGGCTGAGCGCCGTGCTACCAGGCAGCCCTAGCGCGCTACCGAGCTGCGTGAACGCGTTGTTGCCAAGCGCCCGCTGCCCGCTGTAGATGCCCTGCACGGCCGTGTTACCGGCGTTCGTGTTGGTCGTCGCGTTGGCGGTGCCAGTAATCTGCGCACCGGCGGCGTTGTTCGACGTGACCCCGCCAGCTACGCTGCCTCCGAGAGAGCCAAGCGAATTGATCAGATTGCCGTAGTTGATACTGCCATCTGGGTTCATCAGCGCAGCGCCAGTTGCATTTGCCATTCTATTTTCCTGTTAGCCCGTCGCGCTCGGCCCAGCACGCTTTCAGCTGAGCGTCGTCGTGTCTCAAGGCGTCTGCGAGTTCGAGGGCAAGCTCTGCAGGTACTTTTCCCAGTCCGCCAGTGCTCGCGGTCCCTGTGGCTGATCCCGCGTGGGCGGGGCCGGCACTGCCCACTGCGGGGTGGGCACCGCTGTGACTCTTATCGGCGTCGCGCAGCCGCTGCAGATCAGCGTCATGCTGGCCAGCATCCAGACTAAGTTCTTCTTCATAGCCGCTCGTCACCTTCGCCAGGTTGCTGGCGTATTCCGAATCATTCTGCTTGATCTGCGCCTCGGCGGCGGCCTGTACCTTCGCGGTCGCGGCCTGCACCGCCGCGATCTCGTGCGCGGCGCCCTTCTTCTGCTCGACCGCATCGTGGTGGAACCAGAAGACGATGGCGGCGGCCACGAGCGCGGCGTACACGTAATCGCGGAACGGGACCAGCTTAGCGAGTGTTGCGAACATCAGTGCGCGTCCTGCTTCTTGTCGTCGTATATCACGAACCAGTGGTACAGCCCGAGGATCGACACGGACGTCGTGCAGCCGGTGACGAAAGACGAAATGTCGGGGTGTTTAAACAGGTACAGCCACAACGTAGCGATCACCGCCGTAATCGCACCGATAATAAACCAGTCGCGCGAGTCCTGAACGGTCACGGGTACTGCCCCGTCAGGAAGTAGTCCGTGATGCGCTCAGCACGCTGCCCGACTTCCGTGTACCACGGGGTCTTCTGGCCGTTTGTGTATAGCATCTGCTGTTTCATTTCCGGCCAGTTCTGCGCCTCAGCAGCGGCGCGCGCATCGTGGAACTTCTCCCACTTCCCGCGCATGTTGAAGCAGACTTCGATCAGCGCATTCTGTCGGCACTGCGTGTCCATCTTCACCCACTCGGGCAGCTTCTGGGCGAACGCCAGCGCGCTGAGCAGGTCCCCGAGGAAGTAGCGGTCAGACACCGCCGACAGGATCGTGAAGCCAGCCCAGCTCCTGCCAGGCGCAGCGGGCGGTAGCAGATGGCCGCGCCCTATCGTCCAGTTGCCGAGCGTGTCTGGGTAGGCTTCCAGTTTGTTGGCCTCGGCGGCGTCAATGTCGGCCGCCAGGCGCGGGTCAATGCGCGGATCAGCTATCATTTGTGCTTTTCGAAAATGTGCACCAGCAGCGCGCCGCCCACGGACGCCGCGGCACTGGCGACGAGACTCCACACACGCGTGGCCCCGGCCTGCCACGACATCTTGCGCTCCACCGCCCCGATACGGTCACTGAGCACCTTGTCGTCCACGACGTGCTGTGTGAACGTCGTGTTCAGTGCCGTCAGACTGCCCTTGATCTCTCCGAGCGTCTGAGTCATTTCCAGTGCCCATGCCGGGGCGGCGTCGTCGCGCATTACGCTGGCCTATATTCCGGCAGCGGGCTATCGAAGTACTCTGTCAGGCGGCCCTGTGATAGCACCGTCGTGATCGGCTCGGCGGCCTTCTTGATCCGCGAGACTTCGTCCTGCGTCAAGCTGACGTGACTCCTAGCATCCACCGCGGCCTGCACGCGCAGCGCGAGTTGGAACGCCTTCGTCTTCTCTTCCCCGCTCGTCTTGTCGTTGAAGCCGTTCAACAGCACGTTGACGATGAAATCGCCGAACGCGTTCTCGGTATTCTCGCCCTTGATGTTCTTGATGAACGTGGTCGTGTCGTATCGCATTGTCCTCACCTCTAGTTAAGTTGCTCAATATCCATGTACGCGTTTGCCGCCAGAAGCGTGGCATTCGCACTCGTGGAATTCTGTGCCCACCACAAACCTATCGCGCCGGGAGTCGTCGTTGTGACCGCCAACTCGAACTGAATGAAGTCGGTCGAGGTGGCGGTACTTATGGTCGCGAGCGATACCGCGGCGCCTGAACCCGTGAAGAGTACCGGCGGGAACGCCGCGCCGTTGACGACGCCCTGCACCGCCATGTTCACCGGTCCGCTAACCGAACTGGCTATGTTGACCTGAAACTTCGCGCCCTGCGTTCCCGTGATCGAGCCGCTGAACTGCAGCATGCCGCGAATACGGTACGAGCCCGCCGGCACCGCCGGGAAGTTCAAGTAGTTGTCCACCGCGAGCGTGATCGTGCTAGCACGATTCTGCTGCGCGGCTGTATGGTACCCTACTACATACTTGCTCTGCAGAACGCCGTTGATGTAGATGCCGTTCAGCACGTTGATCGTGCCGGCACCCTGGTCCGTGAGCCCAGCGCCTACGTCAAGTCCAGAGCCCAGCAGGCTCAACGCCGGCTGACCGGCCACGCCGTTAATCGTCAGCGCGACCCCGCTGACCGGCGTCGGGATCGTGTAGTTCCCGTTCGCGCTCGGCGTCAGCGCGGTCGTGGAGATCGTCCCCGGCAACTGCTCGGTACCCGTTATAACGATGCCGGGACCGGCAATCGTGTTCCGGATATCCATGTTCTGCATGTGGTGCGTGATGAACGCACGGAACCAACCGGAGTCCCATTCCTTCGGGATGTTGCGCACCGCCCCGGAGGATATCCCCATCTTGACCGGTTGCGGATTAGCCATCAGTTCGTACCTGGTTCGAACGTCGCCTGCACGTCTACCGCGAATGTCGGTGTCGGATCAGTGATCCGGAACCGCAGCGACAGGTCGCGGCTCTGACCGAGGTTCCACCATATAGCGCGGCTGTCGAACTGTCCGGGCAACCCGAGGTTGACCGGGTCCTGGAACGACGCGTACGTGAACCCGTCCGTGGACATCAGCATGTCGATCACTGGCGCCACCGTCATGGACGCGCCCTCTCCCGGCGTGACCACTACCTCGACCCGACGCGTCACCAGCCGCTGGTGCTGGTTGTAGTACGACTGCATCGTGAATTCGCACACCTGCGGCGTGCCGAATTCCGTGAAGATCGCCGGATCGAGAATGCCTACCTGACTCGTCAGCGAATCGCCGATCAACTGGCCGCCGAGCCCGTTGTAGTAGCACAGCGCGCGCCAGCCGCCCAGCGGCGTGCCATTGTAGACCACGCTCGGCGACCCGAACTGGTTGAACGAGCCCGACGGAGCGAAGGACGCCAGCTCGAACCACTTCTGCGTCAGGCAGTCGTAGCACAGCGTGCGGCCCTGCAGCCCTTCGGGCGAGATCGCGTTCGGCAGCTGTATGATGTACAGCGGGTGCCCGGATACCGTCGGCGTCAGCGCGTATGCGCCACTCAGATTGCCGGCGTTGCCGATGGGTGACGCGATAGTCTGAAGAATCTGCTCGATGCCGCTGTTCGACACGCGCATCGGGGTTTGCCCGTTGCGACGACGCACAGTCAGATCGTTTGCCACCCAGAAGACCGTCTGGTCTTGGAACCCTACCGTGTAGCCGCAGAGCGGATGGCAGCCCTGCGATATGAAACTGTCGGGCGCCGCGGCGAACGGTGAGCCGGTCGGGTTACCGGAGTTGATGTAGCCCTCGGCCGTGCGCGTGCCTATCAGGATCACTTCGCGATGGTCCGTGGCGCCGCCGACAAACAGGTCGGTACCGAACTCGCGCGAGAACGATGCGGCGGTCGTGAACGTGATCTGGTTGTTGCCAGACACGATACGGCCGTCATCGTTGAAGAACGTCAAACCGTTGAGCGCCAGGAACACCATGTACGAGTCTACGAACCACACGTCAAACGCGCCGAGCGTGGTGAAGAACGCCGCGCTAAGCTGCGCCCAAGCGGTCCCCGACGTGAAGTTCGGCTGGTACGTCCAGGCGTTCGACGTGCCAGGCTGCAGGATAAGCAGGCAGGCGCCGTTGTCGCACATGCGCACAAAGCCGGTGCCCGTGATCTGCGACGTGTTCAGCGGGCCGACCAAACTACCTGACTGGCTGATAGCATTCAGGTTCATCGAGTACAAGTTCTGGCCGATGACGACGTACTGTACGCCCGCCATTTCCCACATGCCGCGTACCGGCAGCCCGCTATTGTCATTGATGCCGGTCAGGTTCCGAATGCCCGCCATCCGGCGCAGCCAGGCCGGGTTGATCTTCGACTTCGCGTCGGCCGGCGAGTCCTGGTCCGCGAACTCGACCATGCACCCGACCAGCCTCTTCCCGCTTGCGCGCGGGTCGAGCGTGGTATAGGAGCCTAGTGGCAGCGAGACCGGTTCGGGGGCGCCCATCAGCTCAGTACCAGCCGGGGCCGCCCCACGGGCCGCTCTGAGCGCGAGACAGCTCGCCTAAGTCAGATTCAGTCACTCTCAGTGAGCGTTTGCTGAGCCGGCGAAACGCCGCCCGAATCTGCGCCGAAAGCGACGACATGTCGTTCGGATCGGGCGAGCCTGGGATAGGCTGCCCGTAGTGGATCGACAGCCATGACACTAGACACAGCTTCACGTCACCAATATCCTCGTCACGCAGGGGGGCTGTGGCTGCCAGGTTGGTCTGTGTGAACCACCCGAGCTGCCAGCCGTCACGCTGCTGCGTGAGAAGATTGTCATTGAGAATCGTCAGCCCGGTCGCGGACTGAGTTGGGCTAGGCGCACGGCCGTCAGCTACGATGCCGAGCTTCGTGTACGCTTCGTTTATGATCTGCTGAATCGTTTGCGACACACTGCCCTCTGAGAATTAGGTCGGGGTCTCTCCCCCGCGTCACGCCTAAGTTAAATCGGTCGGCGTTCACCTTTACGCGCTGGGTGAGGGCAGCGCGAAAACCCTATGGATCACAGCACCCGGACCCACGTGCGCGGCTGTACGCCCTTGGTGATGTCACCAAGGAGCGAGTACTTGTACCGCACAGTGATACCGGAGTTGAGTGACGACGCCGCCGTGCCGACGATTGAATCGCCGGTGTTGGCATTGACCGTCAAGCCGGTGACGTTGAAGGTGTTCACGGAATTGGAAATCTCCGCATCCGCGCCATCCGGCGGATTGAGCGGCAGGTTCACAACCGCCGTCGCAATCGTCGCCGCCAGATGAAACACCAACTTTCCGGTCTGCATGTTGAAGGTCTGCCCCGTTGCCAGGGTACCTCCACCGACGCTCGAATAGTAATCGAACGGCAGAGCCAGAACGTCGCCGTGACCATAGCCCAGCTGAATGTTAGACATTTGTGTACGCCTCTTTCAGTTATCAGGCCGGGGTCGCAATCAGACGGACAGCCAGCTCGGGATAAGCGAGCACGAAGCCGTAGATCACATCCAGACGCGCCGGAAGCACGTCGTTGCTGGGGTCCCACTGCTGCGCAAAGCGGATGTTGTAACCCTCGAAGCTCTCTGCCGCCGTCATCTTGACGAGGGGCGACAGGTCGAGCATCGGAGGATTGGCAAACACCACCGCATCGCGGTACCAGCCGAGAGACTGCTTGATCAGCTGACCCGACGCGGCACTGAGGGCCGCCGAACCAGTCTGACCGAACACGAGGATCGCGGCACCGGTGGCCGGAACGCTATCCACATTCTGATACGCGCCGCCGGTGATGATACCGGGAGCGAGCGGAATGGAGATCGCGCCAGCCGTGTCGCTGATCGTCGAAGTGACCACGAACTGCTTCAGACGGCCGAGGGAGACTTTCGACTCCGGATCGACGTCATTGACGTTCGCAATCGAGATCACGTCACCAGCGTTCAGCGTGGTAGCGCCGGACTGCCAGCCGTTGGTGTTCAGCGTGAACGTGCTCACGAACGCGTTACCCGCGCCGCTGTTGCTCTGTCCTGCGCCGTTCACCACCGGGGTGGACGTGGTGCCGAGGGTGCCGATAAGGTGGGTCGGCAGCTTCGTGTTACGGAAGCAGATGTATCCGGCCGCCTTGTCAGCGATCACACCCTCAAGCCACTGGTCGGACACCGTGCTCTCGGGATTGAACAGACCCTTGTTGTCCTGGACGAAATACTGCGACGCTTGCGGCGTGGCATGGAACGTCCGCTTGTCGCCTTCCGGCGCCAGGGTCTCCGTCAGATACCGCTCGTTGGCCAGCAGCTGGTTGAAGGTCTCCGTGGTGTTGTACGCACCCGTGTACTTCGGAACGCTGTTGACAACGGCAGTCGTCGCCACCTCGATGATCGACGCCACCTTCGCAACCGCAGGCTCAAGCACCTGCTCTTCGAAGTTGTTCAGCAGCATCGCGCGCTCGACCGAGGTGAAGTTGATGTCAACGCCAGCCTGGTTGTTCACGTTCAGCGTCGCGAAACGCTGCACGCTGTTCTGCGCATTCATCGACGGACCAGTACGACCGACGTACTGGAAGGGCAGACGAATCGAGAGCTGCTGGCCAAGGATCACCCCATTGATGGGTCCCGGCAGCAGGCTCTGATAGTCACGGTTCGTGCGACCCGTGAAGTTGCTCTTTGCGTGGAGAAGGACCAGAGCCTTCCGCGCCACCCATTGAGCTGCAATCAGTGAATTAGCCATTTGTTACCTGTTGTTATGCGATCAGCGCCCCATGCGTTGCTTACGAGAAGCTTCGCGTGCGGCGGCTTTCGCCTCCCGATGCTGTCGCGCGAATTCGTCCATGCCCATGTTCGGGTCCTGGACGTCGCGGGCATCGCGTCGACCGCCGGCCGGAACACGGCTTGGCGGTGGAGGCGCATTGGATGTGGACTTCGGTTTCGCAGGGGTTTTCACCGCACCCTGCGGTTCAGCCGTTTTGGTTGATGGAGGGAGCACGGTAGCGGGTTCCTTCTTGATAGTCGAACGAATGGTGCCGAGTTCCAGCAATTGCTCTTCCGGAGACAGCCTCGCTATACGTACAGCTTCAGCTTTATGCTTTCCGAGCCAGTGCAGGAGCGGCACGCCGTCGTCGGCCGTCACAAGGATCTTAGCCACCGAAGGAGAAAACTTCGGCAGCAGCGCAGTGTTGGCCCCAAAGTCTGGGTGCGTCTTGGCAAATTCGTTCGCGCGCGTGTTGAACTTTGCAGTTATAGTTTCTACAGTTTCAGCTGGTGCGGGCGCGGCCTTTGCCTGGACGCGACGTTCGACAGTGCGGTCAACCCATGCCTTCATCTTCGTCTGGAAAGTCTGCGGATTGAAGTTAACGTCCGAGTCTTCCATCGTCGGCATGGGATCTGTGGCGACTACGCCATCAGTAGCGGGTGTGGTCGGCTTCGGCTCAGGTGCCTGCTTTCGTAGGCGCTGAATCTCTTCGTCTCTAGCCGCTATCTGATCCTGAGCATATTCGCCATACGCTCGATATCCGTCACGCTCATCAACCAATTCCTGAATGCGTGCCGCAGCGGACCCTTTCTTCGGTGCAGGCTTTTCGGTGTTGCCGTCAGTCTGTTCCTTGGAAGCTTCCGTTTCGCCGCTGGGCGCGGCGTCAGAGGTGGACGATTCCTCGTTTGCGTCTGTCTCGTCCGAAGTCCCATCTACCTGATCGTCAGGCGGCGTTTCGGTGGCGTCGCCCGATGGGGCAGCGTCGCCATCCGTATCAACTGTCACCACCACGTCTTCGACGGGCGGTTCCTTGTTCTCTTCCCCCGCGGCGCCGAACCCGTCGGCCACGCGGAATGTACTCTCATCACCTTCGAGGTCTTTGCGGCTAAATGCCATGTCAATCTCCAAAATACACGGCATGCGCTGCCGCGAGGCGAGGTCTCACCAGACCGGACTAGGCGGCTTGCGCCGTCGACTCAGCTTCGTCAGCTGCGCTCGGTTCTCCGAGTTTCTGTGCGGCAATCAGGTTGTCCAGATGCTTGCCGGCTGTTTCGTACATCAGGCGCAGCCCTTCTAGATGGCTGGCGCCCGCCTTGCTCTTCGAGATAGTAGATTCAGCCGTGGCCCTTTCTATCTGCTGCTGCCTCAACTGTGCGTCCAATTGAGCAAGCTGTTCTTTCGGGTTCGGCTGCTTCGGGGGGACTTTCTCCCCCTCGCTCGGCTGGATGATGCCCTGCTGTATCAGCGGGATTCGACAACGGCGCATCATTTCGTTCGCTTCAGGCGAGTCGATGTTCTTGACCAGAAGGTCTGGGCAGAGCTGCGCGATGGTCGGGATGCTAGCCGACGCGTCGATCAGTGTCTGCAGAGTCTCCTGACGCTGCGACTGGAAGCTCGGGCCGATGGTCACGTCAACTTCATAGCGACCCTTCTTCAGGTCGTTAGCGAGATCGTCAGAGTTAGGATCAGTCTTGTACAGCTCAACGAGCTGCTGGACGCCGTCCCTCCCGACGATCCGCTCGATACGCGACGAGTCATACACCGTCGGGATCATGTCGATGAAGATTTCCCACGTGAGCTGCAGCGCGGCGTTGAAGCCGTCCACGAACTCGTAGCTGCCCAGGTCCGAGCGCCGCGTGTGCTGCACGAGGGCCTTGCCGCTGACGCGGTTCATGTCCTCTGCGTTGCCAAGCGCCGGATCGAAGTAGCCTGTGGTGGCCTGGATGTCCTGCTGCGCGATCTGCGCGAGCGCCATAGCGCCAGCTGGCATGTCAATCGGCGGCGTCCGGTACGGCATGCCGCCTTCTGGGGCCTCTTTATCGATATTGTACGGCAGGTACGGGCGCGACTGGACGTTCGCCTGATTCCACTCGTACTCGTAGCCCTTGATCATAGCCTCGGTGACGAGGTACGGCGCCTTCGGGATCAGCGCACTGCGCTCGATCATGTCCGAGACGCGAGAGTTGTAGCTGCGCTGCGCGTCCTTCGCGTGGCGTACGAGGCTCTGGAGTTTCTTCCGGCCCTCGATGTTGATGAACCGGCCGGGGCACCGGATGACCGGGATGCGCTTCCAGTCGTAGACGTACGGCCCTTC
>Ga0265318_10001103_pt1 | contig 16953 bp, 14 predicted proteins | sample 4821metaG_FD_192431 | JGI IMG/M metagenome (GOLD analysis project Ga0265318, IMG submission 192431) | Rhizosphere microbial communities from Carex aquatilis grown in University of Washington, Seatle, WA, United States - 4-8-21 metaG | ecosystem: Host-associated > Plants > Roots > Rhizosphere >... | reverse complement strand
GAAGAGTGCCGTGACGCCGGTGGCGGTGTTGAAGCTTCCGGTCGTGTTGCTGTTCAGCGCCGCGTCGCCGGTGGCCGTGTTCTGTGTGCCGGAGGTGTTGAAGAACAGAGACAGGTAGCCTGTGGCCGTGTTGTTCGTGCCGGTGTTGGAGCCGCTGCCCAACGCCAGGTTGCCGGTGGCGGTGTCGGACACATCGGCGTGCGCGAGGCTGCAGGCGAGCAGCGCGGCAAGGGAACTAACGATCTTGGTGAGCGACTTCATGTTCTTCATTTTGATGGTGCGAAGCAGGTGCTTCCTAGTTTTTGCGAAACTCTGAGAGGGAAACAGAAAAGCTGGATAGCTTGTGGGGGCCCAATGGTCACTTTGATATTCAGATAGGATGACCTTACACAACTTTTATTTTGTTAGTCGGTAACATTTCTTTTTTTTGGGCGTCTTTTTGCGCCCTCAGCGACAGCAGGGACCGTGCCTGACCCGGGAAATGCGGGCCGCAACTTCGATGATTTTCACAATCGGCACACTTTCCCGAGGGAGGCGCAACCTCCTCGAGCGCACGTGACTCACAAAAGTTTTTTTACACCCGCGCGATCGCTTCCTACTCCCGCTGCGCTGTTTTCTGGCCCCTCGTCGCGATTGCGGGCGCTTCGCGCCGTTTTGTTCCGTCGCAGGGGCCGCCGGTGCGGACAAACGCGGAATCCGACCTCGCGTTTATGCCATTTTTTGGGTGCAAAATCGGGCCCTTGCGGAGCTGGATTTGCCCATGTTTTCGCCTGCTTTTTTCCCGGGAATAGGGGCAATTTTACCACCAAATGCCAATGATTGGCTAAACCCCCCCTCCCCGGCTGGCGAACGCGGGTCCTCGCGCAGGCCGCGTCGCCACCGGCGCCGCTAGAAGTTGATCCGCTCCTTCTCGACGACGAGCGGCCTGCGGATCACGCGGGTGTGGATCGCGCCGATGTACTCGCCGATGATCCCGATGAAGAACAGCTGCACGGAGGCGAAGAAGAAGAGACCGATCACGACAGGAGCCACCCCGAGCGCGAACCGCTGCCAGAACAGGAGCTTGTAGACGAGGTACACGAGGCCCACGACGAACGAGAGCGCCGAGGCGGCGAACCCGAGCATGGCCGCCAGCCGGAGCGGGACCTTGGAATGGCTCGTTATCCCCAGCATCGCCACGTCGTAGAGGGAATACAGGTTGTTCTTCGTGGTCCCGCGGTGGCGCCTCGGCTGGTCATACGGCACCAGGGCCACGGCGAACCCCATCTCGCTGATCAGCCCGCGCACGTAGGGGTACGGCTCGTCGAGCGCCCTGAAGGCCTCGACGACCTTCCGGTCGTAGAGGCCGAACCCGGTGACGTTCTCGAGGAGATCGATGTCCGCCAGCCTCTTCACGAGGCGGTAGTATGCCTTGCGCAGCGTGAAGACGAGGAGCGGCTCCGCGCTGTTCCGCTTTTGGCCCACGACCACCTCGCTCCCCTCTCGCCAGAGGCGGATGAACGCGGGGATCAGCTCCGGGGGATCCTGCAGGTCGGCGGCGACGACGATCACGGCGTCCCCGCGCGCGTTCAGCAGGCCGTGGTAGGGCGAGCGCACGTGCCCGAAATTGCGCTGGTTGAGGATGACCTTCACCCGGGGGTCCCCGGCCGCCAGCCGGCGCAGCTCCTCCTGGGTCGAGTCGGTGGACGCGTTGTCTATATAGAGGTGCTCGTAGGTCACGCCCGGGACCTGGGCCATCACGTCGCGCACCTTCTCATGCAGCGGACGCACGTTCTCCCGCTCGTTGCGGCACGGCGTCAGGACGGTAACCGAGACCGATGGGGAGGTCGTCATGTCAGGGCGCGGGAAGTACCAGTGCGGGCCGCGCCCGGCAAGCTCTACAGGTCCGCAGGGCGAGCCGCGGGCGAGGCCGTCGCCCCCTGCTCCGGCTCCAGGTGCGGCGTGTACTCGGGCACGAGCGCCTGGATGTCCCGCTTCACCTGGTTCGGACCCATGCCCTGCGCCCGCCCGCGGATGTCGAGGAGGCCCTGGCTCAGCGCCTCGTACGCCTGGGGTTCCCCCGTGAAGCGCAGGATCTTGGGGTGGGCGGTGGGCACCATGCTCTCGGTGTCGTAGTTGAGCTCCTCGAAGAGCTTCTCCCCGGGCCGAAGCCCGGTGAACGTGATCTCGACGTCGATCCCGGGCTTGAGGCCGCTCAGCTCTATCAGCTGGCGCGCGACGTCGATGATCTTCACGGGGCTGCCCATATCGAGGACGAAGATCTCCCCTCCGGCCCCCTGGGCCGCGCTCTGCAGGACGAGGCCGACCGCCTCGTGGACCGTCATGAAGTAGCGCGTCATCTCCGGGTGCGTGACCGTGACGGGGCCCCCCGCGGCGATCTGCCTCTTGAAGGTCGGTATCACGCTCCCGGACGATCCGAGGACGTTTCCGAAGCGCACCGCCATGAACCGGGTCCGCGTGCCGGCCCGCCGCTGCAGCGCCTGGACATACAGCTCGGCCAGCCGCTTGGTCGCGCCCATGGCGCTCGTGGGGTTGATGGCCTTGTCCGTGGAGATGAGCACGAAGCGCTCGACGCCCGACTCGATCGAGAGCCGCGCCATCTCCATCGTGCCGATCGCGTTGTTCCGGAACGCCTCGAAAGGCTGTTGCTCCATCATGGGCACGTGCTTGTGCGCGGCGGCGTGGAAGAGCAGCTGGGGCCGGTGGCCCTCGAATATCCCCCGCATGCGCTCGCCGTCCATGATGTCCGCGACCAGGGGGACGACCTGCGCCGCGAGGCCCGCCTCGACCAGTTCCCGCTCGATCTGGAACATCTGCACCTCGCAGCGCTCCACGAGGAGGAGGCGCGACGGGCCGTAACCGCCGATCTGGCGGCAGAGCTCGGCGCCGATGCTGCCGCCGGCGCCGGTGACCATGACGACCTTGCCCTGCACCAGGTCCCGGATGCGGTCCGCCTCGAGGACGACGCGCTCGCGGCCCAGCAGGTCCTCGATCTGCACCGGGCGGATCTGTGAGGCCTTCACGGTCCCGTTCACCATCTGCTCCATCGAGGGGACCGTCTCGAAGGGCAGGCGCGCCTCGTTGAACACCTGCACCACCTCGCGGATCCGCCGGCCGGACGCGCTCGGCATCGCGATCACGGCCTCGTCGGCCTGGAGCGTGCCCTGCAGGAGCAGCTCCGGGCGCCCCACGACCGGGACCCCGTGCACGCGCGTGTTCCACTTGGCGCCGTCGTCGTCGAAGAAGGCGATGGGGTACATGCGCAGGTCCCGGCGAAGCTTCATCTCCTTCGCCAGGTTGGCGCCCACGTCGCCCGCCCCTATGATCACGATCCGTCGCAGGGGCCGGTTGCCGGAGCGGTGCTCCTTCTGGCGCTCCCGGAGCATCCGGAAGCCGAGCCGGACGCTGCCGAGCGCGGCCGTGTCCAGCAGGAAGCCGAGGATGATGATCGAGCGCGGCGGGGCGTACTGGCCCTTGGTGGCATACCAGGCGCCCAGCGAGACGAGGCTGGCCGAGGCGCACGCGAGGACGATCCGGCGCGCGTCGGGCAGGCTGAAGTAGGTCAACAGGCTGCGAAACTGCCCGAAGGCGAAAAGCGCGAGGATCTCGACCGGAAGCGTCCACTGGAGCGTCCCCCAGAAGTGCATCTGCTCGTCATGGGGCGGGTGGAATTCGAACCGGATGAGGTACGCCACCCAATGGGCCGCGACGATAGCGGCGCTGTAGACGACCACGAGCAGGACCACGCGGGTGAAGGCCGAGGCGCCGTTCGCGGGGGGGCGCGCGGACCGGGCCGCCTCGGCAAAGGACGCCCAGGCGCCGGAAGCCGGCTCGGCCGGGTCGGGCAAGGCGCCGCCGTTCGGCCCATGGTGCGGCGCGTGGCTTGCCTCGTCGCTCATGCGCCCCGGGTGGACTCTGGATGAGGTCCTTCGCGCCTCAAGGGGGGGGAGGCGCACGCTTCTGGTGAGCCTCGTCGTGTAGCGGCCGTGAGCATGGGGGTCCAACGCCCAGTTTTGACGGGCGACTTTCCCACGTCGAGTTTGAAAAGCCGCGGTCCCCGGCCGCGGCATCGGGGCGGGACCGGGCTCAAGGACCGCGCCCGGGATTCGCCCGGTCGAAAAGGCGCTCGGCGTAGGTGAAGAAGGCCGCCCAGAGCGCGCAGACAAACGTCGCGGCGGCGGCCTTCACGGGCCAGCCCATGCCCTGTGCCGCCAGGACGACAACGAGGACCAGGACCTGCAGGAGGCCCTCGGCCGAGGTCACGAACAGGTGCGTCCTGCCGGTGCGGACCAGGCGCTGGTAGAAGTGCTCCCTGTGGGGCTGGAGCCAATTCTCCCCTTTCCGGATCCGGCGCCCGAGCGTGAACGCGGTGTCGAGGACGAAGTTCGCGTGGAGCAGCCCGAACGCCCCGAGGAGGTACCAGCCGAGGTCCCGCGCGAGCCAGAAGGCGAGCACGGCGAGAAGGAAGCCGATGGGGGCGCTGCCGACGTCGCCCAGGAACATGCGCGCGCGGGGGAAATTGTGCGGCAGGAACCCCGCCCCCGCCCCGGCGAGGACGATCGCCAGGACGACCGCGGGGTGCGTCCGGCCCGCGCCCGCGGTCAGGGCGACAAGCGCCGTGCCCGCGCCGGTGGTCACCACCTGCATCCCCGCGATGCCGTTGATGCCGTCCATGAAATTGAAGGCATTGGTGTAGCCGATGATCCAAAGAAACCCAACCGTGGCGAAGATCGCGCTCGCGGTCGGGGTGGACGCGATCCCCCCGGTGAGGCCGAGCGCCGACAGGGCCACGATCGCGGCGCCCGCCTGGACGCCAAATCGCAGCACCGGGGACCGCGAGCGAAGGTCGTCCAGGAAGGAGACCGCCGTCAGGACGACGACCGCGAGCGCCAGCCAGGCGAACCCGGGCGCCGCGTTGAGCGGCGCCGCGGCGTATCCCGCGACGGCGGCGCCGATGAGCAGCGAGATGCCCCCGCCGCGCACCACCGGCCTGTCGTGGCTGGAGCGCTCGTTGGGCCGGTCCACGACCCCGAGGCGTCCGAGGATGGCCCTCGCGGCAAAGCCGGCGAGGTAGGAGACGGCCGACGCCAGGAAAAAGGCCCAATAGAGGTTCACAGGACTTCGTTGTTCACGGGGAGCTCCGTCTGCACGGCCGAGGCCATGGATCAGACAATGCGGCCGTAGTAAAGGGATGACTTGCGCAGCGTGTCTTCAAATGTATCCCAGCGGAGGTCGGGGAAATACGCCTGCATCCGCCCCACGTCCACAACGGTTTCGCTCGTGAGCTTTCCCAGGACGTCCGTCGTCAGGGGAAAGCGCACACCGAGAATCGCCAGGGCGTCGCCGAGGGCCCCCGCCGTCCGAAGCAGCGGCAGGGGTGCCCGCGCGGGCCGGGCATACCCGCAGGCGGCGCAGAAGGCCGCGCAGATCTCCGCCAGCGACGGGGCGGCCGGCGCCGCGAGGTTCACGATGCTCCCTCCCGCCCCGGGGAGAAGGGCGAGGCGCGCGAGGAGCTCGGCGGCCCTCGCCACGGGCAGCACGCTCTTTCGCGCGCGGCCGTCGCCGGGCAGCACGAATCGCCTGCGACGGAGGGCCTCGGCAAGCCGGAAGAAATTGGCGCGGTCGCCGTCGCCGTAGACCGTGGCGATGCGGGCGATGCGCCAGTCAAGGCCGCTCGCCTGGACGAGGCGCTCGGACTCAAGTTTCGAGCGGCCGTAGGCCGAGGCGGGAGCCAGCCGATCGTCCTCGCCGCGCGCCCTCCCGTCCTGCGCCCAGTCATAGACCGCCGTTGTGCTCGCCAGTACGAATCGCCCCGCGCCCGACGCCGCGCAGGCGGCGAGCAGGCGGCCCGTCCCCTCAGCGTTCACGGCGTGGAACCGGCGGATCTCGGCCGGGGTTTCAAGCGGCCGGTGCACGTGGGCCGCGCAGTGGACCACCGCGCCGATCCCGGAGAGCGCCGCTGCCCACTGCGTGCCGGCGCCGACCTCCCCCACGCGGACCACGTCGACGGCTCGGCCGGCGCCCGGGTCCCGGGCCGCCGCGGCCACTTTGCCCCTGAGCTCCGCCTCCGACGTCCCGCACCGGACGGCGAAGCGCGCGGGGACGCTCTCGCCGACAAGCGCCGCGGCGAGCGCCGCGCCGACGAACCCGTTGGCGCCCGTCACGAGGATGCCCTCGCCGCTAGGAGCGCCCATGTCCCCTTTCCAGGAGTGCGTGGAGGCGCTCGTATTCCTGAAGGACAAGGGCGTTGACGCGCCCCGCGTCGAAGAGCTCCAGGGCCCGGGACCGGGCCGCCCGGCCCATGGTCGACCTCAAGGCGGCGTCCCCCAGCATCCGGCCCAGCGCCCCGGCAAGGGCCGCGGAGTCCTTGGCCGGGACAAGGATCCCGGTCACGCCGTCCTGGACGGAGTCGCGCAGGCCGACGATGGACGTGCCCACGGTCGGCACCCCCATGACGGCCGCCTCGATCACGACATTGCCGAAGCCCTCGCGGTAGCTCGGAAGGCACAACAGGTCCGCAATCGCGAGCGTCCTCTCCGGCTCGGGATCGTAGCCGGCCAGCCGGATCCTGGCGTTGCCGGCGACGGCCGCGAGCTGGGCCCTGAGTTCCCCGTCGGTCGTCCCCTCGTCCAGGGGGCCGACGATCACCAGGTAGCTGTCGCTTCCACGCGCCAGGAGCTCCTTGAAGGCGAGCAGGAGCTCGACGACGCCCTTGTCGCGGGTCACCCGGCCCACGAACACGACCACCAGGGCCCCGTCGGGAATCCCGAGGGCCGCGTACGTCGCCGCGGTGCGGTGGTTCGTCCTCGCGCGCTCCCATCGCGCCACGTCGACGCCCGCGATCGAGCCCGCGCCCAGCACGCGCAGCGACGACTCGCCGCCGATGCCCTCCGATATGAGGAACGCCCTCTGGCTCGGGCTGTCGGCGTAGCACAGCGTGTTCAGGGCGACGACAATCCGGTCGCAGGTCCTGGCGACCCAGCGCAGAAGCCCCTTCATCTCGACCCAGGGCTGCCCGGTGAAGGTGTGCAGCCGGATCGGCACCCCGGCGGCCCGTGCGGCCAGCGCGCAGAGCAGGCCCGCCTTCGGGGTGTTCGAGTGGACGATCTCGTAGCGCCGGCGGCGGAAGTGCAGGTAGAGCTGGAACAGGGCGCGAGCGTCCGAGAAGGGGGCGATCTTGCGGGGGATCTCGATCGTGACGGCCGTGACCCCCTCCATCGAGGCCAGGTCCCCCCAGTCGGAGCCGCCGCTGCTGACCACGTCGACCTCGTGGCCCGCGCGCACGAGGGCCGGGATCTGCTCGCCCAGGTTGTGAACCAGGAAATAGGGCACGGTCGCGACGCGGGCTATGCGGAACGAGCTCATCGCCTAGCAGGCCTGCGGGGACGCCGAGCGCCTTATCTGTTCCCACTGGGCTGCGTAGGGCCGGGACTCGGGAGAAGGCCGCGGCCTCATGAACCGCGCCCCCGACGCCTGCCAGAGAAAGGTCCCGGCGTCCTTTGCGACGCGAAGCCCGCACACCGCGCAGGCCAGGCAGACCCATCCGAATTGCCGGCTGGCCGCGAAGGTGGCCGCCTGGACCCGAAGGAGGGCCCACCGGGTCCTCAGGCTCGCCCGCAGCCTAATGGCGCCCCTCACCCTGTAGGCGAAGAGGACCTCGTCCACGCAGCCGAAGGTGCTCCTCCGGTAGCTGCGCAGCAGGAGCTCCTGGTCGTCGCTCTTGTAGGACTCGGGGATCCTGTAGCGGAACCTGCGGAACCACTCGATGCGACCCATCCACGTCGGATGAGGAAGGTAGAACCCCCGCCACGGCCTGGAGCAGATCTGCGCGTGGGACAGGGCGCGGGGAAAGAGGCCGAGCAGCTCGTCCGAGGGCGAAATCGTCATGGCGCGGACCGCGACAAGATCGAGGTCGGGGCGCTCGCGGAGCGACGCCACCTGCCGTGCGAACCGTCCCGGAAAGGAGACGTCGTCCTGGTCCATGCGCGCGAGATACGTTCCCCGAGCCAGGTCGATCGCCTCGTTCAGCCGAGCCGCCAATCCCCGGTTGCAGCCGTCCCTGAGGACCCGGATCCTCGCGTCGCGGATGTCGTTGATGCTGTCCAGCGAGCCGTCGGACGACCCGTCGTCGATGATGAGCATCTCCCAGTGCACGTACGTCTGGTTGACGACGGACAGCACGGCGGCGCGCAGGTCCCTGCCCGCGTTGTACACGGGCATCGCCACCGTGACGAGCGGTTCAGCGTGGGGCTCGGCCATGGGCATTGCGCAGCAGCCAGTCGCGGGTCATTACGAGGCCGTCGCCGAGGGTCACCTTGGGGGCCCAGCCCGTGTCGTTTCTGAGCTTTGACGCGTCGAGGACATTCATCTGGACGTCAAAGACCCGCTCCGGCAGGTGCTCCACGCGCAGCTCCTTCCCTAACTCCCTCATGAGCGGCGCCATCTCGCGCACAATGTCCAGGTTCGACGAGCCCACGCCCGTGCCGAGGTTGTACGTGGCGCCCGGCGTCCCGCGCTCGACCGCGCGGGCGATCCCCGCGGCGACATCGCTCACATATATGTAGTCCCGCTGGGTGCCGTGCTTCCCAAAGACGCCCACGGGCAGGCCCGCCATCGCCGAGGCCATCGCCGTCGCCACGAACCCCTGGCCCAAGTGGGCCTGCTGGCCCGCGCCGTAGGCGTTCGAAGGCCGCAGGCAGACCACCTTCAGCCCGTGGGTCACGGCAAAGAGATGCGCGTACCTCTCGAGCGCGAGCTTGGTCACGCCGTAGGGCGAGATGGGCTCGGTCGGGTGGTCCTCGGCGATGAGCGGGGCCCTGGCCTGGCCGTAGACGGTGCCCCCTGACGAGACGAGGATGAGACGGCAGCCGGCGGCCGCGGCCCCGGTGAACAGCTGGACGGCCGCCGGCAGGTTTTGTTGCAGGTCGGCCAGGGGGTCCTCGTAGGACGTCTTCGGGAGCGACGCATAGGCCAGGTGGACGACCTCGGCGTGGCGGGCCAGGAGGGCGCCGATCATGCCGCGGTCACCAAAATCGCCCGCGACATAGGCGGCGCCCGGGGGCAGCGGGGACGCGGGGGCGCGGCGCCGGCCGAGGACCGTCACCTCGCGGCCCGTCGCCAGGAGGCACGGGACCAAATGGGATCCGATAAACCCTGCTCCGCCTATGACTAAGGTGCGCGGCGCCACGATCTCAGCCTGGGGGCCATCGGCGGCCTGCACGCGCTCGTTTCATCCATTTCTAAATCCTTATCCAGGATTGCGGGCATATGTCCACCGCCGTGTTGCGCGCCCCGCGCAGCCAGTCCCGGGGCGCCACGACGATCTTCGCCGGGTTGGCACCCAGCCACGCGCCCCACCACGAGAACGAGCTGTTGGCAACGACGTGGTGCTGGCAGGAAGCCATCAGGACGAGTTCCTCGGCGTCCGAGAAGGTGCCCTGCTCGGACACGAAGCGGCACGGGACGTCCAGCGCCAGGTTCGCCCTGGCCCAGGCCGGGTCGTCCGAGAAGACAAAGCACACGGTTCCGGGTCCAGCGCCCACGGCGCCCAGGGCGCGCCGGTAGTACTCGGCGCTGCACGACGCGTAAAGCTCCCTCGCCTCGGGGAGCGGCCTTCCGCTGGCGTCGACCCCGAGGTTGCGCCTCACGTGCAGGGACACCGCGCGGCATTCCGTCATCTGCCTCGCGAGCGACGACGCCGGGGCCGAGGGGGGCGCGCGCAGCGTGAACTCCCGGCGAAGCGCCTCCTGTATCGGCAGGAAATAGCGCTCATTCTGCCAATAGCCGAAAAAGTAGGCCCCCGGCGCCGCCCGGGCCCCGGCGGAGGGGTCAAAACGCAGGGGATCGCGGTCGACGACGACCCTGCGCCAGGCCTGCGGGACCGCGGCCCAAGCCGCCCTCGCCAGCCCGCACCATGGGGGCGCCCACGCCATCCCGAGAGGGATCTCGGCGGGTCGCGCGTTCTCGATGGAGACGTTCCATGCGCCGAGGGCGAAGCGGCGGCGATGGACATCCCCCCTGAATCCGCTCTCGACGTCGAACGCGAGCGCGAGGGCCGAGGCCTCCGAAACGCCGCGGCCGAAGGCATACTGGAACATCTGGTTGCCCAGCCCGCCCATCAGCCTCACCACGGCCGGGCGCTCTCTCCCCGCCGGTGGGTTGTGCATGTGCTCCATGGGGACGCGTCGGGTTAGCCGGGCGGTGTCACGACCGGCGCAGGCTGCGGTACACCACCTTGCAGGCGAGGTCCAGTCCCCCGACGACGCCGATCAGCAGCACCGAAAGGCCGCCGGCCCCCAGGCATTTCCGGGCGTAGTATGTCTCGCTCCTGATGCGCCTGAGCATGCCCCTCGCCGTCGCCCCCGCCGCGTTTCGTCCCGCGCTGGCCCCCTGCTCGTGGTCGACGCAGGTGCGCGTCACGAGCGCGCAGCCCAGGCCCAAGGACCGCAGCTGGAAGCCCAGGATCAGCTCCTCGCAATAGAGGAAGGTGCCCTCGTCGAGGTAGCCGATCGCCTCCAGGGCCGACGTGCGGATCAGGAAGCAGCTGCCGTTGATCGTCTCGCAGGGGATGACGGCGTCGAGGGCGAACGGCCTCAGGTCGCCGTACACCTGGCGCTCATTCACCCTCCGCAGCCACGGCAGGCGGCGAAGGACGCCCGAGGAGACGATCACCAGCTCCCAGAAGCCGGGAATCCGGCGGACCTGGATCGAATTCTCGGGCCTGACGGCCAATCCGGCGTCGCGGACGAGGGGGCTGCAGGCCGCGAGGGTGGCGTCGCCCTCCAGCGCCTCCACGAGGCGAGCGATCGCGTGCGGGTCGGAGAGGACCGTGTCGTTGTTGAGCACGAGGGCGAAGGCGGTCGCCGGGCGCTTGGCCCTGAGGCCCGCGTTGTTGCCGGCGGCGTACCCGAGGTTCGCCTTGTTCTCGACCAAGGTGACCTCGGCGGGCAGCCCCGCTCTCAGCTCCGCCAGCTGCTCCCCGTTCGACCAGTTGTCGACCACGACCACGTCCACGCGCACCTGGGCCTGACCGAGCACCGACTTCGCGCAGCGCAGCGTCAGCGCGGGGCGGTTGTAGTTGAGGATCACGACCTGCACAGGCGTCGGATCCCTTGGAGGGCGGCTGTCGTTCACGTCGGTCGGGGGTTCAGCCTTGCGGCGCCCGCTTCGGGCCGCGCATTGAGTTCCAGAGCCTCGGCAGCCCGAGCGCGGCCGCCGCCAGGGCCACGTGCACCGCCGCGCCCGGGAGGCCGCCCAGGCGCAGGAGGTAATAGACGGCGCCGAAGACGCCCGACGACAGCGCCACGTCCCTCAGGCCGATCGCGAGCTCCGCCCTTACCCGCGGCTCGCTGCTCCTGCCGAGCATCCACGGGCACAGGGCCGCCCAGCCGAAGACGCCGAGGCACCAGCCGGCGCAGACCATCAGCGGCTGGCTGCTGTAATACTCGGCCGCGACAATCCCGAAGCTGATCGTCGCAAGCCCCAGCAGGTTGACCCTCGACTGGAGGTAGGCCGCCTTCGCCGCGATCGCGGCCATGCCGCAGTAGGACCTGCAGTAGATGACCGCCGGCAGGGTCAGGCAGAAGCAGGCGAGGAACGGCTTGCTGGACGCGTAGGCGGGATACCACAGGTCGATGAAGGCCGAGGCCGGCCAGAAGACGAGGGGGGCCGACCAGTAGAGCCACTCCCAAATGAGGTGCGACTGCCTGCGGGTCGCCTCAGTCGCGCCCTTTCGGAGCAGGAGGGGCAGCGTGGCCGTGGCGATCCCGTCGCCCGCGTAAAGGATGAGGCTGCTCAGGCTGAAGGCGAACGAGTAGTCGGCGAACACCCGCCGCTCGAACTGGGCCGCGACGACGACCTTGTCCGCGGACAGGGCGAGGCTCGAGAGCACCCCGGCGACATAGAGGTGCGCGCATGACCTCCAGTGCAGGGTCACCGGCTGCCCGGGCGGCTCCGTCTCCGGCGTCGCATAGATGTTGAACCGGCCGTGGGCAAAGGCCTCGGCGGCCAGGACCGATACGGCGATGGGAAGGAGGAAGGAGATGTCCAGCGTGGCCGTCGTGATGCTCCGGCTGAACGCTATCAGGCACACGAAGGCGATCCCGACGCACCTGCCCGCGCAGTTGTACGCGAAAAACCGGTCGAAGCGTCCCTGGGTCTGCGTGGCATAGTTGTTCAGCGTCTGGGCGTTGAGCAGGAACCAGGAGGCGAGCAGGGCCGCCACCGTGGTCGCCGAGGCGGTCGGGTTCACCAGGGAGAATACCAGCGCGCACAGGGGCGCCGCGACCAGGAGGACACCGAGCAGGAGGCGCCGCGCCTTCCGGTACAGGGCCCGCTTGTAGGCCGACGCGTGGTTGTGGAGGGATTCCTGGTAGAATCCGTTCAGGATCCCGAAGTGCAGGAACCCGGCGTAGCCGCCGTAGAGGATCAGGATGCGGTACTCGGCGAACATCGCCTTGTCCGCGATCCTCGGGAAGACGAGGACCGTTGTGGCCAGGTACAGGAGATCCAGGCCCGTCGACGCGTAGGTGAACGCAATGTTCGAGGCGGGCTCCAGGGTCCTCCTGCGCGGGGGGGCCTCGGGCGGGCGTGTGTCGGCTGGGGGCATCAGGACGGCGTTTTGACGGTGCTTCCGCCTAGGCGCCAGCCTTGGTGTCCCGCGCCGATTCCGCGCCCTTGGCCCCAGGGGAGCTCCATGGTCCCCTCCTTCCGGCCTCGACGAAGAGAAAGTTGTGGGTCCCGAGCGTGTCGACCCCCGAGGCGACGATCCCCCGGACCTCCGCGGGCTCCACCCGCCGATAGGGCCGGCTTGTCGTCCACGCCTCGTAGCCCCCGGCCCAGAAGACCTGGAACGTCTCGAGGAGCTGAGGGTTGAGGGCAACGCCCCTCGGCTGGTGCTCCCCGACCGATATCTCGACGATCCACATCGCCCTGGGGGACATCGCGAGGAGGCCCCGGGCCCCGCCCAGCATCCTCATCTCGGCTCCCTCGATGTCCACGACCACGAGGCAGCGCTTCCCGGCGACCCGCGGTCCCGCCTCGGCGTCGAGCGTCGACGTGGCCACCAGCGTCGGGTAATGCTCCGGACCGTTCGCCCACCCCTTGACAAGCGAGGCGCCGGTTCCGCCTCCGTAGATCTTGGCGACGCCGGGGGAGTCGCTGAGGGCAACGGGGACGATGTCCACGAGCTCGCCCCAACCGTTCGCCTCCACGTTCTTGAGGAGGAACTGCAGGTTCAGGGCGATCGGCTCAAAGGCGATCACCGGCTTCCCGGCGCTCGCGGCGAGGCAGCAGTAGTACCCGATGTTCGCACCCACGTTTATGAACACGTCGGCCTCCTGGAGGAGGGCGCGGATGAGATCGGTCTCCTCCCTCTCGAATTTCCCCCGCTCCATGGCGGCGTTTCCGACCAGGCGGAAGCCGAGCGGCGTGGGGGCGGGATCGTCCAGCAGGCGCCAATGGGCCCGGGTCAGCCTGTAGCTCATGAGAAGCCTGGGGAAATGCCCCATGAGCGGCCGAAGCATGTTGAGAATCCTTTGTTTCATGGACCGGGCCATTCCGCGCATCAGCCGCTGCCCGCGGCGTCCTTGAGGATGCCGACGACGTTCTCGGCAGGCACCCTGCGCGGGTGCGCCCCGATGAGGCGCGTCGCCAGCCAAGACAGGAAAAGCGTGATCAGCGTGGTGGCGCGGATGAACTCATTGTTTATCGGCGTCATGAGGCAGCAGTAGCACAGGTAGGCGTACATGGACAACGTCGCCAAGGTTGACCGCCTCCGGTTGGCTTTGTACACCCACGAACACCCGACGCCGACAAGGCCGGCGCCGAGGATCGCTCCCGTCACTCCGGCATCGAGGGTGAACACATCGAGGTAGGAGTACACGTTGGTGACGGCCGGGAACCAGATCTGGGGGCGCGACTGCCCCGGATACACGACAGGGACACCGGCCTTCGTCAGGAAGAAATAGGCGCTGTCCAGCGTGTAGAAGCCGGGCTCGCGGGGGTAGCCCCCCTTGAGGATGTCCTCGTACGCGATGGGCGACATCCCGAAGTAGGAGCTCAGCGAGCCCTGGAGCGACGTCGGCTTGGTGCTCTGCTCGTTGATCGCGACCTGGGCGGCGACGAATACGGCGAGAAGCACCACGCTGGTCGCGATCGCAGAGATCCATTTCGTGCGTCGCGAGGGGCGGTAGAGCTCGAGCCAAGCGACGAACAGGACCACGGAAAGCTGGACAATCGGCGCCCGCGTGAAGTGCATGAGCGCGGATACGACGGCGAGGGCGCAGATTCCCAGGAAATGCGCGCGGGAGATGTACTGCTTCCTGCGCAGGATCAGGGCCAGCGGCACATAGATCACGTGGGCCCATCGGAAGCTCCCAAGGAGCGGGGGCAGATGGAGCTCGTTTGTCGCCCCGGTCACCCTGAGGCCGGCGAGGTCATCCACGAGGCTGGAAAGGCTGATCGACTGTCCCCGCGACTCGCCCAGGTGAAAAACCTCGTACAGCACGCCTGCCCACTGGAGTGCCAAAAGGACGTAAAGGGCCGCGAGCGCGGGCAATTTCAGCACTTCCACCACGCTCCCGGCACTTCGAACGCGGCCCGCGACGAGCGGCAGGACGGATCCAATGAGGAAGGCCCACCACGCGCCCACGAGAATGATCAAGGTCGGGATGGCCGGTCGCACCGCGCCTTCCAGGGCCACCTGCGAGATGCAAAGGCATGGCGCCCACACCGCCGAGTAGATGGCCGCATGGACGGGGACCGCGCCGGCAATATTGGCGAGGATAAGGAGAAGCAGGGCCACCCCCACGAAACCCACTCCGAGGACGATCAGCGAATCAAGGTCCATAGGGAAGGCATGCGTCGGGCGAAGTCTCCGGCATCGGTGTCAGCCCGATTCGTGGCCCGCGCCCTGCGCCCCGGGGACCTTCCGGCACACGGCCACCATGAAGTCCTTCACTGAGAGCTCCTCCTGGATTTCATGGCTCTGGTAGTTCTGGTAAAGGATCCGGTCGACCGAGAATCCGGCCGCGGCGAGCCAGCCGGCGAGCACCTTCTCCGTGATGCGGAAGGAACGGTGGTGGCGGCGCGACGCCGGGGTTTCCTCCTGGTTGAACGGCGTGGAGAGCACGAGCAGCCCGTCCGCGCGCAGCATCGAGTGGAACTTGCGAAGGACCTCAACGACGAGATCCGGGGGAAAGTGCTCCAGCGTCTCGAAGGAAACGACCGCGTCGAACGCCGCCTCCTCATCAAGCCCGAGGATGTCGGCCTGCTGAAAGGAGACGTTGGCGATGGCCGCGTAGCGCGCGCGCACGACCTCGATCACGGGCGATATGTCGTAGCCCCGGGCAAGGCGGGCGACGGACGCCAGCATCGCGGTGCCGTACCCGGTGCCGCAGGCGAGGTCCCCCGCCGCCATGTCGGGGCGAAGGAGGCCGCAGGCAAACTGGTACCTTCGGAAATGCGATTTCTGATACATGTCGAGCCCATCGAAGCGGACCGGCTCCTTGTAGATGATGTCCACGCGCTCACCGAGGTCGGTGTAGTCCCTGCCCAGGGCGCGCGTCGCCTTTCGCCTGGCCCAGCGCAGGGCGCGAGAGGGCAGCTGGATTAGCCTTTCGAGGCTGCCGGCCGACGGGGCTTGTTGGAAGGGGGTGCTTGTCATCGGGCGCCTTTCACACGCCGTGGCTTGCGGCCGCGGCGAGCTGCGCGGCCTGGAGTTTTTCGGCGGCCCTCACGCACGCGCTTGGGAGGTTTGAGGTGTCATAGGAGTCTGGGCGATAGGCCCCACTAGCGGAGGCTATGGAGCCTAGGGATGGCTCCATCTGCGTCCAGCTCCCAAGGCAGAGCCTTCGGTTTACCCGCTCTAGCGTATCGAGCGTCGATCCGGTCAGCTGCCTGAAGTCTACGACAGCCAGCCGGTCCCTGGGAATCAGGCTGCGGGCATGCCCGAGGCACCCTGCGGCGCGTTCCATGGCCTGGGCGAGGAAGGAGTCCAGCACCGCCCCGTCGCAGTCCCAGAGGGCGTATCGCTCGAACATGGCGCGCCACATCTTGCGGTTGGAAAGGAACGTCTCGCAGGGGTCGCGCACCAGCCAGACGTACGCGGCGCCCGGGTAGAGACCGGCCAGGGCGTTTATCCGGAACGTGTGCCCGGGTGACTTGAGAACGAGGCGCCCGGAACGCCCGTCGCCCACGCCCGACAGGAACTCGCCGAGCGTCGCGCCCCACCCTTGCGGCTGCGTGGGCGTCCAGCTCTCGGGATCAAGCCAGCGCGCGAGCTCGGGAAGGCGCCGAGGGTCAAAAAAGCCGCGGTAGACCGAAGGCACTCCGAGCGCCAGGAGTGCGAACTCGTCCTCCTGGGGCGAGAGCAAACCGACGGAAAGCCCGTCCATGGGCCGCTTCACGGACCTTCCGCCCGCGGGCGGCGGGCGCAGCCTGAAGGATGACGGGTTCATGCACTGCGCCGTGGTGGGAGCAACCATCCCGGGGCAGGCCCCGAGGAGATCGTGCAGGTAGGTGGTTCCGGAGCGCCAGAGTCCGAGGATAAAGACGGGATCGTTCGTCATCGGGCGCTCCGGGGGCAGCAGCCGCTGAAGCGCGAGGTTTCTCTCGAACCATAGTCCCTGCCATCGGTACGTCAGTCGTGTGGTCCAACCGCAGGGCGGCGTCCCACCCTGGTGCACCCAGGCGAGGGCCTCGCGGCCAAGGGGGAGAACGGTCGGGCGTCTAGCGGGGCGATTTCTCATGCAACCTGAGCTGCTCGTCGATGGCCGAGCTCATCCTGGCGGCAACGGCCGGTTGTAGGGAAATCAGGTCGACGGTCTCGCCCGGATCCGATTTCAGGTCATAGACGGAGTCCGTCAGCTTCGGGATCAGCGGCCCTCTCAGGTGCCCGTAATACCGGACATACTTCCAGTTGCCCTCGATCATCGCCACCGACCCGACGCCCAG
>Ga0265318_10001101_pt1 | contig 16967 bp, 11 predicted proteins | sample 4821metaG_FD_192431 | JGI IMG/M metagenome (GOLD analysis project Ga0265318, IMG submission 192431) | Rhizosphere microbial communities from Carex aquatilis grown in University of Washington, Seatle, WA, United States - 4-8-21 metaG | ecosystem: Host-associated > Plants > Roots > Rhizosphere >... | reverse complement strand
CGCCGTACGAGGACCTTCTTCTCATGCTGCTCACCGACGAGATCTCGCGCAGGGACAGCACGGCGTCGATTCGTCGAGCTGAAGAGGCGGGACTTGATCCGGACATGGTGCTCGAGCGTTGGGACAAAACCGCGAAGGTGACTTACGACCGCCGGGTGATGAATGAGCTCAGCTCGCTCCGCTTCGTCGAAGATCATCGCAACGTCGTGATCCTCGGCCCCGTCGGCGTCGGCAAGACATTTCTCGCGAATGCGCTCGGGCACTTGTGCTGCCGCGCCGGATTCAACGTGCGACTGCTGCGCGCCGACGCGCTCTTGCGGCTGCTCAAACAGAGCCGCATGGACAATTCGCGCGATGCCGTCATGACTGAATTCGCGACCGTCGACGTGCTCGTCATCGACGACTTCGCGCTCGAGCCGATGAGCCGCGACGAGAGTCGCGACGTCTACCAGCTCTTCGTCGAGCGCAACGCGCGCCTCTCGACCATCGTCACCAGCAATCGCGATACGGCCGAGTGGATCGCCGCCTTCGACGAAGCCCTCCTGGCACAAAGTGCCGTCGACCGATTCAAGAACAACGCCTTCGACCTGGTGGTCGACGGCGAGTCCTATCGGTCGCGGCTCAAGCCCAGCATCGAGAAGCTCCAGCCCCCGCCTTCGGCTCCGGTGAAGAAGGTGGCGGTCCATCCCCGCACCAAGGCGGCCCGCCGCCGATGATCCCCGAAACGTCGGCCCCCTGCCGGGGGCCTCCGGGCTCCCCGGGCCAGTCTGGGGGGGGGCTGGCCATCAACTTCACCTGGAAAGTCGGCCCCCCTCCCGGGGCCCCGCCGGGCTCGACCAGGCCTCCGATCTGTGGCATCAGTTCGGCCGGTCCTCCATGCCCGTCACCTGGCCCCATGACCCTGGCGACAGCTGGCCCCATCCCCCTGGCGAGTGACAACGCGGCGGCGGTCCTTCCCGGACCACTATCCCTGCCAGCCCTCTTGAGGCCCTCACATGTGCAACCTCCATTCCTCAAAATCCAGCCCGAGCGGTAGGCCGATAGGCCGTTCATTAAGCCGGCGTCGCCAGGTCGAAGGTCAGGTCGGCCCGCGCGAGCCCTGATGTTTCTCACTCGCTTCGCAGGGAATGCCGATGTCCGCTTAGCGCGCGGTTCAGCCCTGCGATTGGGGCCCCCACCTGAGCTGCTGAGGAGACGCCAGCAAGCCTCGTCGTCACCGACGGTTCCCGCCGTACGGTCGAGCAGTGGCGCAAAGTGGGTTTGTTCGACGCGCACCGGGATCGGGTCGTGCTGGCCACTTGCGACGGGCGCGACGCAACCACGCTGCAGCCGCCGGACCCCACAACGGTGCCGCTGTTCGATCTCACCGCTTTGACCGCGGTCTTCTGCAACTACGTGCTCGACGTGCTGCCAGCTGCGATCGCCCGCCGCTCCGGAGATCGCACCGAGGAGTTCCACGTCCGTACGGTGCTGCACCAGGAGGATCGACTGTTCCGATCGGCTCCTGGTGCTCGGCCCGATTCTTCTGTCATTGCTGGGAGATTGAAAATGCCTCTAGATGTGACGGGCCTTCATTGAAATCCGGGGTGTCGGTATGCTCGCATGACGGAACGTAGAGCATTCCGTCGAGAGCCAATGGGCGTGAGAATCGTTGTCCACTGCCGGAGAGGCGCAGCTTTTCCACAATTACGCCATCCCGAACTCGGATCCAGAAGAGGTTCCCCGACTGACCTGGCGGCGCGGTCTCGACTACGGCGGCAAAGGGCTCGCCGGCGACATCGACGACTGTCACGCCACCCGCGTGGTGTCGAAATGCTCGGATGCTCTCCGGCGTCGCGAAGGAAGGCGCTTGCCAGCGGGGAATCAGATGCGGCATGCCACCCGCCATGCTGATTTCCAGGGCCTGCAGGCCCGCCGGATGGGCATCGTCCTCCACGAACGTAGGCACCAACGCCAGCACCACGCCGTCCGTTAAGTTCACGATGGTCGGCTGGGCGACAATGGTCCCCGCCCAGGTGGCCGCGCACGTCCCGCCTCCTTCGCCGCATCCAGCCATCAGTTCTGCGCGGTCGTAGAGAGTTCCCAGATGATGCGCATCAATCAGGTAGACGCTACCGTCCTTTCCCGGCTGCACAAGGACGGTCGGTCCTCCGGACAGGGCCGTCACGGCAGGCGCGTTCGCACCGAGATCCCAGTCTAGCGCCGCATAGCAACCAAGAAAGGTCCTCCCCACGCAGACGCGGTTGGCGCCATCGGGAACAACCTGCCCAGCCAGCAGGCGCGGCATGAACAGATTTTCGCAGGAGTCCATGCAGGCCTGACTGGGCGACATCGTGTCGAAGGGTTCGCACAACAACGGATCGCAGCCAGGCTCGAACGCCAGGCCGTGTCCTGTCCGTAGAACCGAGTTTGCGAAATCACCCCGGGTGGGATCGAGCGCGCCGTTACCCGTTGCCACAACCAGCCGAAAACCGTCGGGGGCCCCGTCGTCGTAGACCACTTGCGGACCCATGTGTGACCAGACTCCGCCACCGCACGCCATCTGGCGGGAGCCGTCTACATTCTCGGGACCACAATTGTCTTCGTCGGTGGTGATCAGCGAGGCCGTGACAGCGCCGGCCGACCCCGTGGCCCTCCAGTCATCGAGATCGATCTCGAAAAGCCACCCATGCCATGGTTGCAGATCGCGCACATTGCCGAACGATACGTATGCCAAACCGAGATCGTGTCCGGGGAGGTGAGCGTAGGCGACGGCAGAACGCGCATACGCGTGCGCGGGCACAAAGTCAATCGTACGGGCACCGTCGTAGGTGGCTTTGCTCCCGGCCAACGTCAAGGTGGGAAACTGAGGATCCAGCGCCCGCGCCTCCAGATCCAGCACGCCCACGTGATGACTCATCCGCGTCCAGTCGGACGTGACGTCTTGCCAAGCAAAGACCAAACGGTTGGTGGGGATCAGAGCCGGCGGGGAGGCGAGGTGGGGCGACTGACCCGCTGGGGCATCGAGGGAAACACGCCATATCTCGGCGCCGGTAGTCGGATCGAGCGCGGTGAAGGTCCCCTCGGCTGTCACGACCAAGACCTGCGTCTCGCCCCGCGACGAGATCGCTATCGGTGAGGAAAACTCGCAACCCGCCCGAGCCGTGGTGACAAAACGCGGGACCAGCATGACGGTCCCGTGAGCACCAGTATCGGTGGGTCCGTCGGGACCAGGCCCAGGCAGGGGACCGCCGGAGGCGGCTCCGATCATCGAGGCTCCGCCGGCATCTCGCCCCACATTGTCGCCATGACCGGCGCAACCCCAATGCGCAAGCCCGGTAGTCACTAGAGCTATCAATCCAAACCGCTTCAAAATTGGAATGGGAACTTGTCCACAATCTCGACTCACGATGTTGTGATACCCCCTCGTTTCGGAATCAGCCGCACTTCATATCGCACGACCGAGTACGCGCTCAGGGATCACTCGTCCCGCCCCCGAAGACCTTGGTGCGTGAGGCGGCTGCCGCATCGTCCGCCTGCGCTTGAGATCGCGAACTGACCGACACGCAGACCTTGTCAATCTGGCTGGTGCCGCCGTACGCTTCGCGCCACACATAGCCTTGGAGGCAAAACGGGCTCATCGCAGGGTCGACGGTGCTCCCCGCGGCGGCGTTTTCGTTCGCGGTCTGCGTTCGAATGTCAGGGGTCACGCACACGTGGTCGGTTGGGACTGCCTCGCGCCACACGTATCCCAGCAAACACTCGTCGCAACCGTAGGTCAACTTCCAGCAAGCGCTGCTTCCCGGGCAGGTTCCCGGAGATACATTACACTGCGTTTGGCATTGGAAGGTCGCTGGGTTGCAGTACGGTGTTGCAGGACTGACGGCCGTACACGTCTGGGACGTGGAGGTCATGCCGTCCGGGCTACAGGTGCTCAACGTCGTTCCACTGCACGATTTCGTACCGGGGCAACAGACGGGATTCGCCGCCGAGCAGGCTCCGTACACCCCGCTCGTGCACGTCTGCGTTCCCATCGCGCCGCACTTATTCGGTCCGCACGACTTGGTGTTGCCCTCGCAGCAGGTCTGACCTGCGCCGTCGCCGCATGGCACCTTGCAAATCCCACCCTGGCAGCTCAGACCGGCGGCGCAAGCTGGGGTTGCGATTTGGCAGCAAGCCTGACTCTGGGCGCCGCAAGCACTGCACGATCCGGCTACGGCCTCCTTGGGGGACGCGCAGCATCCTCCGGCCGCACACCCGCGCGGACATGCAGCAGTGGTCACTGAACCGCCACCCGAACAGGTCATCAGCGAATTTCCCGAACACGTGGGGGCCTGGGAGGGATTACAAGCGAGGCAGCTATTGTTCAGACATACGGATGCGGTCGACGGACAGTCACTGCCCTTGCAACAATGGGTGCTCGTACCGGTGCCCCCGCCCGAACAGATGTCGACACAGCTACCGGTCGACGCATCGCACTTGAGATTGGTCCCGCAGGTCACGCCCGTGCAGTTACTGACACACATACCCGTGGCAGTGACGCACTTCTGGCCACTCGGACAGTTCACGCCCGTGCACGCAGCCACGCAAGATCCGCTGGTGGTGTCGCATTTCTGGCCGGACGCGCAGTTCACGCCCGTGCAGAGCGCCACACAACTTCCGTCGGTCGGGGAACATCTTTGTCCCGTTGGGCAACTGACCCCAAGGCAATTGCTCACGCAACTGCCGCTGGTGGTGTCGCACTTCTGAGTCGCAGCACACGTCACGCCCGTGCAGACAGGAACACAGGAGCCGTCGGTTGCAGAGCATTTCTTCCCGGTCGCACACACAACGCCGGAACAGTTGTTGATGCAGCCTCCGGTCGTCGCGTCACACTTCTGCCCGGCCATGCACGTGACCCCGGTGCAAAGCGGGACGCACGTGCCAGTAGCCGCCGCGCACTTCTGTCCCGTGGAGCAAGTCACGCCCGAGCAATTGTCCACACACATGCCCGTGGCGGGCACGCACTTTTGGCCCGATGGGCAGGTGACGTTGGTGCAATTGGCCTGGCATGCTCCACCCACGCACTTCTGTCCCGCAGGACATGTGACGTTCATGCAAGCACAGGTCGCTCCCACGCAGGCGTCCACGCAGGCCCCGGTCACGCACTTCTGTCCCGTCGGACACACCAAACCGAGGCACTTGTCCACGCAGGTCCCAGCCACGCAAGCCTTGTCGCTCGTGCAGGTCACGCCGATGCAGGGATCGACGCACATGCCGCCCGTGCACTTCTCACCGGCTGCGCAAATCACGCCCGTGCATTTGTCCACGCATGCGCCTGCGACGCAGATCTTGTCGGATGAGCAGGTCACGGTCGCACAGAGGGAAACGCAGCGACCTTGGGTGCAGGCCTCGCCAGTGGAGCACGACACACCGGAGCAGGGGTCGCCCCCAGACTCCCCACCAATTCCAACGCCGGGCCCACCCGTGCCAGCTGCGGGCCCACCGCCCCCAGTCCCCGCGCCTTGATCGGAGCCGTCAACCCCATTGGCGGATCGGGCATCCATGGCCCCAGAGGGTGACGCAGATCCGTTGGGGGTCGCTCCGAGGCCACCGCTGCCACCGTTCCCAGTCGTCATGCTCGTCCCACTGCCACTCTTCCCTCCCGTCGCACTCACCGCGACCGTCGGGACCGTATTACCCGCGTCCTGCCCCGGAAGCATCCCCGCCCTATATGTCGTACAACCCGTCGCCAGCAAGGCCGCGAACAAACCGACCTGCCATCCAACAGCAAATCGTGCATCCCGAAATCGCGCCATCTTTTCAATAGTCATTCGAGCCCCCAATGAAACGCCTGCCCCATCATCTCGCGTCGACACACTCCGCCGGCGGAGAGCATCTGTCCTCGGGCGGTTTCTTCGGACAGTAGCTCAACGCAAGATCGCCGCCCAGCCCTCTCAGAGAAATCTCGATCTTTGAAGCGCGGCTAACACGCCCAAGGGCCGGTTCCGTCCAGTTCAACGCGCGCTCAGCACCAGCTGACGTGGCGGTTTCGCCAAAGAAGGTCGCCGGCGCTTCTTAAATAGCGCCTGTTACCCTATGCTGCGGCCGGATGTCGGCGGTTCAAAAGTCGAGGATCATTGGGTTGAGCTTGGTGGTGATGGCGATCGCCTGGGAGACCACCCCAGCATGGGCGCAGCAGGGCGTGAGCGACGATGATGCCACCATTCGCCGCGGGCTCGAATTGCGGCGACAGGGCAAGGACCAGGAGGCCCTGGAAGAGTTTCAAAGCGCCTATGCGCAGAACAAGAAGACGCGAGCCATAGCGCAGGTCGGGCTTGCGGAGCAAGCCCTTGGTCGCTGGCCCGAAGCCGAAGCGCACGTGACGCAGGCATTGGAGGATGTTACTGAGCCCTGGATTCGCAGGAACCGCGGCACGCTCGAGAACGCGCTTCGGGAAATCCAACGCCATCTCGGCAGCCTTGAAGTCATCGGACCGAGCGGTGCCCTAGTCCTCGTCAACGAACAGGTGGTTGGGACGCTGCCGCTCGGTAGGCCGGTTCGGGTCCCCATCGGCGTTCTGAACGTCGAGGTGCGGAAAGGGGGATTCTTGCCCAGCACCAGGCCGGTGTCGATTTCAGCCGGGGTTCTCACCCGGGAAAGCATCGGCCTGCAACGAACGCCGGCGAGTGCTGTCTTGCAGGCCCCGTCAGCCCGCCGGCCCCTGGCGGATGGTGAAGCTGTCGATGTGGATGCCATTGGTTCGAGCCGCGGCGCGGTCGACAAGAACCTTGCAGACACACCGGAGTCCGCGAACCAAGACAACGGTGGGGCGTCGTGGCACCGGTCGCTGGGTTGGGTCGCCGCCGGAACTTCCGTGTTGAGCATAGTGGGGGGAGGGACGGCACTCATCCTCCGAAGCAGGAAGATTGACGATGCAAATGGGCTTCATTGCAATGTCGCCGATGGAACCGTCACACCTAGTGATCCGGCCAACCTGCCGCGCTGCCTCGATCTCGCCGACTCGGCATCGACGCTTGGCGTGACTGGGGTGGTTGCTCTAGCAGCCGGCGGAGCCCTCGCGATCGGAGCAATCTTGTTGTTTGCCACCGCGCAGTCCCCGGCTCCTTCATCGGCTTCCTCGGCAATTTCGGCTCCGAACCTGGCATGCAGCTTGACTGTGTCGACGGTCGGCGCGACGTGCCGGTTGAGATTTTAGCCATTCGACCGGCCCGAGTGGCCGAGATGTCTCGAGGTGCTGGTGAAGGCTTGGCCAGCGTTGCGAGCCCACGGTTTATTTTCGCCCCCAACCGTTGCGCGTAACCCAAAGGCATCACCCCGCGCGTGGCATTCCGAACAACCCGACACAGCCGCTGGCCTCCGGGCCCGTCGGTCGCGTAATATGCGCCAGTTCCAAAGGGGCCCAAGCCGAATGTCTCGTCCCAGCACAGAAGGTGAGCGCACAGCTCGTTGACGTCGCAGTCGTCATCGCGGAACGGGCCCGGGCCGGCGGATCCGGCTGCGCGCGCGTCCGCTGGTTCGATGGTCGCCGGGCTCGCTCCCAGCGCTCCCAGCCGTCGCGTTGGTAAGGGGTTGGTGGTGCTGGCCCTCTTGGTTTTCGTAGCGTTCTCGAGCTACGGGTTCACGGCGCCGTTCTACTACGGTCACTACGGGTACCACGGGGGTTCGTACGCGACCTGGGCCCGCGGGACCTTGCGCCACCACACGCTGTACCCGATCAATGAACCGGGTTTTGCCACCCCGAATCCGCAGACGTACTACATCCACCACCCGATGCTGACCCACCAACTGGTCACGTTCACCTTCTTGGTGTTTGGAGAGCACGAGTGGTCGGTTCGACTGGCGGCACTGATCCCGTCCACGCTCTCGCTGCTGTTGGTCGCGGCGATCGCATGGCGCAACCGGGGACCGTTGGCAGGAGGCGCCGCCGCGCTGGTGTTCGCGTTCGTTCCCGTCAACATCTGGTACGGCTCCCATATCGACCAAGGGTTTCCGTCGATCGCCTGCCTGCTGGCCTTCTTTTGGTTTTACCTGCGCTGGTTGCAGTGCGCTCGCTGGCCGAGCGCTCTGGCAGCGCTGGCCTTCGAGGCGCTGGCGGGGTGCTTCGAATGGAGCCCCTACTTCGCCTTCCCGGTGATCTTCGCCCACGCGCTCTGGACCGGAGGGCGGCGTGGCGGTCGCTTCCGGACCTTCGTATTGGTGCATCCGTTGGTCGCGGTGGTCCTGCCTCTGGGCGTGCACTTCTGGGCGGTCTGGCGGGTGGGCCTACTGGACGATCTCCTGGCCGCGTACCGGAACCGAACGGCGGAGATCTCCTACCGAGCCTTCATCGACCGGATGGAGGAGTACGCCATCACGCTGTACGGCCGGGTTCTGATGGTGGCGATGGTCCTCTGGTTGTGCCTGGCCCTCGGGCGCCTCGTCTCCAGGCGCGGCCGCGCGGCGGATCTGGTTGGATTGACCTTTGCGTTCGCCTTGATCTCTTACATGCACGTCTTCAAGACCGCAGTGGTGACGCACGCCTATCGACAGCTGTACGGAAACGTCTGGGCCGCGCTGTCCGTGGGCGATCTCGTGATGCAGGGCGGAACCTTGCTCCGGCGCAAATGGCCCTTGCGCTCGGGAACCTCGGATGGCCTGGGAATGGCGGCCAGCCTGGCCGTGCTGGCGCTGGTGACAGCCACCACGTTGCCGACCAGCTGGGCGGGCTTGATGGAGAGTCGTCTTCACGGCGGGGTTCCCGGCTGGAAGGTCTTCGACCCAGATCTCCGCCAGACCGCTTTCGCCAGTGCGATCGAGGGGATGACCACGCAGCAGGATGTCCTTTACTACTACCCGTCGTTCACCTGGACCCCTCCACACCGCATGGATTGGGCCTTTTACTATGATCGCGATCCCCGCCGGGGAAGAAACCTGCGGAGCTTGACCATGCTCTCGCCCGGCGAGCGGCAACATGCGGTGGCGATCTTCTTCGAGAGCGAGCTCTGGGGCGACGAACGCAAGGCCTTCGCCGAACTGGCCGCTCGTCATCCCGTCTTTCAGGTGGGGGACCTCGCCGCTCTCGATCTGCGCATCGAGGGCGCTAGGATTTCCGCCTACCGATTGGCCCCGCCCTCCACCGTCGGACGGGGCATCCTTCGGCAGTGGTTGGACGGACCCTACCCGTTTCCCCGACTGCTGCCGGATCCCGCGCTGCAGAGCCGGGTCGCCGCCCAAGTGAACGAGGCTCGGTGAACGAGGCTTGATGAACGAGTCTTCGGTACGGGCGTACCGGCTGCCCCCCCGGCCCGCCAAGTGGCCGCACCCGTTCCAGGACCTCCGGAGGCCTTCATCGCGGCTGAGACGGTCGTCGCGATTGGTGCAATACGTCGGGTTGATGAGACTCTCTTTGCCCATCTTCTTGCGCAGCGTCTTCGCGACGGTCTGGCGTCTCTTCGAAACAGTACCTGGCCCACAATCAATCAGCGGCAGGCGGCCGTCGATCCCAGCGACGCGCGGAACATTTGCGGAACTCTTTCCGGTCCCCAACTACCTATTTTCTAAGCACCTTTTCAGCGCCAGCGCTGTTCAGGTTCTGGTGATGGTAAAATCATGGGAGTTCGACTCTCCCCGACCGCACTGATTTCAAGTACTTACGCCGCTCGCGATGGCGAGCTGCGTGGCCGGTGAACCACCGTGAACTTTTCGAGAACACGGTCTTGCTGCGCGCCCTCGATGGCCTCGGCGCGGGCGTAGTGACGGGCGGTGGTGCTGAACGACTCGTGTCCCAGGGCCGCCGCCTCTGATGCTGCGCCTCGAGTTCCACGGGCGCGTCGCGACTGTTGGCCGCGGCGGTCCATTCCGCATACGAACATGTCGATCCCTGCCAGCCTTTTCCGAATCCTTGATGTGTGCATCGTCCAAGTCACGCCCGAAAGATAGGGCCGTTCACCAAGAGCGGCCTCGATCTGGCGAAGGTCAAGTCGACTCACTTGGAGGCTGATGTTTCTTCCACCTCTTTCCCCGCGCCCCAAAACTCTGATGTCCGCTAAGCCGGCCACCATTGGCGCCGTCAGGAGGCCTGCCGGTGCTGGAACCGACCGAGTTCGATGATATCTAACTTGGGATGAAGGCCGAGCGCGTGGACGTAGGGCCTCTTGGATCCGGGCGCCGCGCCACCAGCTTGGAAGTCCTCGCGACCTACTACAACATTCGTAGGATTCGCGTCGGCCAGTTGCTGATACCACTGGCTGCCATCGTTACCCCGCTGGCGACACACCTGATGGCCCCGCTTGGCCTGCTCGCATCGGTGATCCTGAGCGGCGGCGCGATTTGGAGTTTCGTTTCTGCTCGCAGCAGGCGAGCCGCCAACCTCTGCGTCAGGAACCACGTCCTTCATCTCGGTCCTCGAGCTATCCATCCGGCTTCGAGCTTCACCTGGAGTTGGCGCGGAGACAGGGCCATCCTGTTTCTCTCGGAAGGTAACGTCGCCGTGAGAGCTCGGTCGCAGTCGGATATGGGCGAGTTGGAAGCAACGATTCGCTCGACTCTCGGATCCCCTCTGAAATATCGTCGCCGTGGCTCGTTTTCCACCAGGGTCATCGCCGCTTCGACCTTCTTCGTGGGACTGATGCTGACGGGACTCGGTTTCGCCTACAATTCCTTTATTGCCCCCCTTGGGTTGTTGCTCATTGTGTTTGGAGGCGCAGCCCTCGGCGCTTTCTCCCAGAAGATCCTCGATATCCCCGCTACCCGGAGTCAACGAGATTGATCAGCCAGTTGACCGAGCCGCTGGCACTGCCGCTGACCCGCGCCGGGGTCGCGCTGGCGACCGCACCGCCAATCGAAGTCAACATATCCTTCAATCCGTACAGTAACCGTCGGCTGGTTTCCTTGCTGATGACGTTCACCATCGCCGTCGAATGCCGCACGGACAGGGTTCCTCGGGCCAAGCTGGCTTTAGCAACATTGGCGTCCTTGGCCGCTGCCAAGAGGGCGATCCTACCTTCAGGCACCTTGCTCGCCTCATCTAGAACCTCACGTATCACTTGCGCCCGCTGGAACCGGTTCATGAGTTTCAATTTCTCGAATGAAAGTCCGCGTGCAACAAAGGACCGTTGACGACTCAATACCGCCGCGAAATTGCGCATCGCGAATGGCAATGTCGCAATTCCGCTCGCGACACCGGCAGCGTCTACAAACAGAAACCCTACCGAGTAGAGCGTGTTGGAGTCCCAGTCTTGCAACGTATTCGAAGTCGGATGAAAAGCAATTTGAGACAAGCGCGCGATTCCGTTCGCACACAGGAGGGCGCTGCTGGCCATTCCGGCCCATGACGCAAGGACCAAGAATGAAGAAGCACCACCGGTAGGTATCTCACCGGCCACACCACCCACCACTCCGATAGCGGCGGCTGCCGTGAAGAAGCAATTTGCTCCAGCGCCGATGAGCTCGGCACCCATGCGGCTGTCATTTCGAACAATCTCAGGCACTGGTCCCGTCGAACCCGTGCCGGCCGCGGCGCGTCCCTGCAAGTCTGCATTCGCCGAATCATCGTCCGACTCAATGAGCTCCACGATGACGGCGATGCGGCCAGCATAGACTGATCCGCAGTAACCCTGGCTGATTAGCCGACACTGCTCGCCGTCGTAGAGACCGATGACGACCCCGGCCAACCCCGGAACCGAATGCACCGTGTCCACAATCCTTCTTACAAGCTCCCCTGAGATCGTCACGCCCCGACTCTATGGCGTTGGGAGAGCCGGTGGCAACTTGTTCCCTGCTCGCCTCCCCGCAGGTTTGGGCGGCTGGTTTCGACCCTTGTGGCTGGCTGCCGCAGCAAATCGAGTCTCGCGCGCTGCGCATCGGTCTGTTGACGCCTGGGTGGCATTCATTCGCGGGGAGGCGGCCGCGCGCGGGGCTGTCTTTCTCTGCTGATGAGCCGGAAGGAACTGGGTCGGACCCGTAGCCCACGGCAAGTGCGTCGAGATGCGCGGGTGTGGAGCCACGCCGACGACCGAGCGGGGACCGACGACGCCGAGCCTGAGGCTACCAAATCGTCTTGATGCTGGACGCTTGAATCCTGGCATCACGGCTGATCAAGGGGACACCAAGATGAAGCGCTGTCGCCGCGATGATTCGATCGGGCATATCCGGGATGCTGCCGCGGCTGACACTTGTCAGGGCTTGGGCAATGGAGACGTCCATCGGAACCGCGACCAAGGCACTGGCCGACGTCGCAAGAGCACTCGCGACCCGCGCGAAGATTCCGGCGGGCAGACGCCGCTTCTCTTCGAGGTACACGATCTCAACGAGGGAAATGGCGGACACGCCGATGCTGTCGGTCCCCTCGACGCTCATGAATGCGCGCGCTGCCGGAGAGAGGCGCGGGTCACCGAGCAACGCCCAAATGAGCGCGTGGGTGTCGGCCACTGCGATGATCATCAGATATCGTCGCGCGGGAAGCCGGCCCACAACTCACGGCGCGCTTCGTCTATCTCGTCGGCGAAAGGCGCCGGACCGAGGTCGGCACACAAACCAACGAAACCGCGCGACACTGTAGGTGCAGCCAAGGGCTCGGCCGCTTGGATGACGACGTCGACGGGACCAGTAAGGTTGTCCACCGGCTCATCAAGCTCGATGTGCCGGGGATCGGAGAATCGACCCCGCACTTTGAGGACGTGCGCCACCTTGGAAGTCTACTTCACAACAGCTGTCTCCGCAGCGCCGAGACGATCTCGAGCGCGGGAAAGACCGCCACGGACCGGAACATTTGACGCAGGGGTTCCTCGCCGACGCCACGCCCGCGACCATTCAGTTGGCTCCCCGCTGCCGAGAGAATCCGGCACGCTGTCACACTCGATCATCTCGGAACGGACCCGCTTTTCGGCTTGCGAGTAGAGCGGGGCGAGGGATGCATTGGCGGCGTCTGCTGACCTTGAACGGAGGCCAGATTCCGTCGCTCCCAGAATCAGGCGCCGGGGCCGCCCTCCGACCTTCCGGTCAGCCCTTCTGCTGCGTCGCCGCGGCCCCACGATCAGAGGCAAAGGGCCGTCGATCCAGCGACGCGGAACTTTCGCGGAACTCTTGCGCGTCTCCAACTACCTATTTTCTAGGCTCATTTTCAGCGCCAGCGTTGTTCAGGTTCTGGTGATAGTAATATTGTGGGAGTTCGACTCTCCCCGACCGCACTGATTTCAAGTACTTACGCCGATTTGGTACCTTCGTTCCGCTGCGGAACTCTGGATTCTGGTGAGTCCCCCGCCGCGCCGCTCGGGCTTCTTCGCCACCAAGGGCGGGCCTTTCTCCTGGCCGCGCACTCATTTGCGCGACCGGGCGTGACGACGAAGTAGGGTCTCCCGGCGAACTGCGGAACTCTTCATTCTGGTGTCCTTCTGATACCTCCAGCCTCTTGGGACCTTTCTGGCCGGGGCTGATTGCGTGAAGCCGCCCGCCTGACCACGCGCTCGCGATGGCCCGTGGGGGAGCGCGGTCGTCACGGTCTCGTCTGATCAAGCGCCTCAAAGTCTCGGCACCGTTCACCGCCCGCGAGTTCCTTGGAAAATCCTGGCACCGATCTGCAGTCCCCCCTTTGGATCATTGCCGAGGCGATTCCGCACAGAACCGATCCCGCCCCCGTCCCGAGCAGGTACCAGCCCTGGCGGCGACCATCTTGTTCTCGAATCTTCCAAAGACCCTCATGTTCACGTCCTTCGGGTCCGACCGGTACAAGCGGCCGGCCGGACTAGCGGCCTCGACGAGTCAAAGCTCAAGTCGGCACGACCAACACCGAGTGTTTCCTCCGAGTGTTGGGTCCACTTAGGACGTTCTGGGTCTGGATCTGAACAATGCTCGGGCCAACAGCTCCCGCAAGTGCGAGTATCGCCGGAAGTCGAGATCGTGCGTGAGCACGGAGTAGCCCCACGACCTCGCCTCCAAGCCTCTCCGGGGCCCCGCAAGTCCAAGTGGTCCTGCAGAACACGAGCGGACCGAAAGAAGGGGTTCTCATCCTTGATTCGTACGTGCTTGGATCTGCATCGGGGGACCTCCAGGGGCTCTGAGCTTAGACAACCCATAGATGCCTTGTTGGTCCCCCCATTTGTCTAACTAAACTTGCGATTTCTTGGCGTTTTCTGTCGCCTGAGGGATCTGCGACAAATTCCTATCTGAGGTAGTAGTAGTAGATAGCATATCCAACTATCCCCCCGATTTCGGGATGCTTTACGAGTGGGTATCGCTTGGAAAAATCGGCAACCATTCTATCGAAGTCGAAGTGTTCCAAGGCACTCCGCTCGGGAGTTCCACGGTAGTAGGTCGAGTTTTGGAATTTAGAGATTTCCCCGCGGAGCTCGTTGCGCAGGGACCTGAGGTCTTTAATGCGCGTCTGATCGTACGCACCCAACCTTCTTCGGCTTAGCATTCGCTTCACCTTTTTCTCGACCACATTCTCGTCGTCTCCTGGGGCCTCCTCGGTCAGTACCTGAAAAACTGATACGTCGTACGAATGAGCGGCGCTTTCACTACGCATGGTCATGGTCAGTACCCTGCTAACGGAACCGGCACGATTCCAAATTTCTTCAGTATCGATTGTTCTGCTTTGTAGAAATCGCTGGGCACCGGTCTGCCATCTCGACCGATATCGTAGATGGTTGCGCCACTCTTGATTTTTGAAATCAGCCATCGTTCGTTCCGGGCAACAGCTGCGTCAAGCTCTGCCGGTGTCATCAGTCTTCCGCGCGGGAAATTCTTGCCCCATGCCTGGTACCAGCGAGCCTCAACCCCTTGACTTTGCAAGTCTCGTACAGCTGTCTTTATTCTCTCCATCCCTTCTCCCAAAACGATCGCTTCACCTGGACCGCACCGACTCAATCCAAGCGGATCAATCCATATCCCTGGGTCGGACGCATATCCATAAAGTTCGACACCTCCGACCAATCCAATCGGGTCACTATTGACATAGTGTCCGGAGTCCGGTGAGTAGTACCTGAAGCGGTTGTAGTAGAGGCCGGTCTCGGGGTCCTCGTATTGGCCGGGCCAGCGGAAGGGGCAGGCTTGTTTGTCGCCGGCGATATCGCGGAGGTTGCCGTAGATGTCGATCGAGGCGGACCAGACCTCGGTGCCGGCCGCGTCGTACATCGTGGTGGGGGTGCCGAGGTGGTCCGTGATGATGGCGTAGCGGGCGTTGCCGACGAGCTTGCCCATCGGAGCGAAGGTCTCGGGATCGAAGAGCCAGGTGATGGGAGCTTCGCGGGTGCCGCGGTCGAGAGATGGGGGGAGCAGGGTTAATGCGACCGGGGGGCCTTGCGGCGGGCGGGCGGCCAGCGCGGCTTGTCGACGCCTGGCAGCGACCTCGTCGAGCTTTCTTTCGTCAGAGGGAGACAGGTCTGATGCCGGCTCGGCAGCGGCGCCGCCGGATTCCACCCACTCGTGGAGCGGGACGTGGCCATCCCAGATCCATCGGGTCACGCTTACGCCGAAGGTCTTCGAGAGACGCCGGCCGAGGGCGTCGTAGGCGAAGCGGACGGTCTCGCCGTCGGGGCGCTCGACCGCGGACAGCATGCCCGCCCCGTTCCAGGCGTAGGTCCAGGTGCCTACGACCACTCCCCCAGCGTCGCTCTCCACCTTGCTGACCAGGTTGCCCTCGGCGTCGTAGTCGTACCGGGTCGTGCTGCCGTCGGGCTTTCGCGCCTCCAGCAATTGCCCGGCCGGGCCGTATTTCCGGTCGCCACGGGCGGCTGTGCGAAACAGATTGCCGACCGCGTCGGGCATGCGCAGATCGACACGGCCATCGACGTAGGTCGCGGCCGCCAGGTTTCCGAGGCGGTCGTGCTCGTAGCGGATGGGGCCGCGGGTGGCGTCGATGACCATCTTGAGGCGGTCGTCGACGTCCCAGGTGTACTGGACCGCCTTCCGGAATGTGCCGGCTGACCAGACCTCCTGCTTCACGGGACGTCCGACGTTGTCTCGGTCCCAGCGGCTCTGGACGCCGCCGGGCAGGGTGCGCTCGATCTCGAGGCCGAGAGCGTCCCGGCGGACCGTTGCTTCCCAGATCGCTTCCCCCGGCCGGGACTTCGGCCGGCTTGGTCCGGTGCCCTCGTCCGCCGGGGTGGTGGCACGCACGCCGATCATCTGACCGACGGCGTTCCTCTGGATGCGCTGGTCGAGGCCCTTGGAGGACCGAATCCGTGCCCGCATACCGAGGGCGTCGTAGTCCGAAGCGACCCAGTCGTCGCCCACGGCTTCACGCACCACGCGACCGAGAATGTCGCGCTCGAAGGAGACGGTCCCCCCATCGTTCTTCGCCTCGACGAGCTCGCCATCGGCGCGGTAGGCGTAGCCCTCGGCGCTGCCGTCGCTGTGCTTGACGGCCACGACCCGACCTCCGGCGTCGTAGGCGTATTCCGTCTCCAGTCCCGCGGGCCGGAAGACCTTGGTGACCCGGCCGGCCTTGTCGCGCACGTACTGGCGGCGAATTCCGTCGAAGCTGCGCTCCACCTGGACCTGTCCTGTGGCTCCGAGCTCGAAGGCATAGACGCTGCCGTGCTCGTTGGTGATCGCGCGGAGCTGCTCCTCGGTGTCGTACGAGAACCCAACGGTGGTGCCGGCCTCGGTGCGCGACGCGAGCCGCCCCATGCCCCGGTATGTGAACCGCACGTCGTGCAGCTTGTCGCGGGCGTGAACCACGTTTCCTTCCGGATCGTATTCGAGCTCGCGCAGGTTACCGTCGGGCTCTGAGACCCGAACCACGCGCCCGAGCGGATCGTATTCCCGCGTCTGGAGGTTCCCCTTCGCGTCGATGACCGCCACGCAGCGGCCGAGGCGATCGTACTGCCAGCGGGTCTGGGCCCCGTCAGGGGTTCGCAGGGAAGCTACGTTTCCGTGAGCGTCATAGCCGAGCTTCGTCTGCTGACCAGCCGGATCCGTCAGTCCAACCAGGCGTCGCGGTCGCCGGGGGTCGTCGCCCGACCCATCCGCCTGGCCCAACCAGCGCCGCCCACTCCCGTCCCGGC